>WNGB01001506.1_pt1 | contig 38157 bp, 44 predicted proteins | sample 5400681 | NCBI WGS metagenome assembly WNGB01 (sample SAMN13153367, study PRJNA577476) | soil metagenome | isolation source: 115 cm soil or saprolite under grassland replicate 2 | place: USA:California | collected 2016-06-15 | reverse complement strand
AACAGGTAACCCAACAACCAGAGCTTGAAGAGAACGATTGGGTCAACTGACGGCTGCCCGGTGTGGCTGTAGTCACGACGCACCAGGCCGCGGACGAAATCGAAGTCGACCACCGCGGCGAGCCGGCGAACCAGGTGGTGGTCGGCACCGCGGCGTCCAGCGAGAAGCTCACGTACAGCTTCGGCTCGACCGTCTTGTGGCCCATCATGGCCGGCACCTCCAGGTGGGACGTTGGCTGTGACGAAGGCGTTACTCAATTCTCGGCCAGAGTCAGGAGTTCGGCAACAGGCCCTCTTGGCTGTAAAGGGAGCTTGAGGCCAAGCTCGTGGTTGGGTGAGATCTCCACTTGGAACCACGCGGCGGGCACCTTCGTCAAGGTGGCCCCGGATTTACACCACTACTTGCGAGACAACTCTGACCTTGCTGGTCAGATCGCCTGACGTGCCTCCTCGAGTGGTCCTGGGTCATGCCTTAGAGCCGATTCTGGAAGCACTAAAGTCGATCGCCACCAGTCTGGTACGAGGCCGCTAGTGTGCTCGTATGAGTGACAGTTGCTGCACCACTGCCACTGGGTACCCCTCCCGAGCCATACCCGGCCAGCCTCAACGGTGTGCCTAGGTCTGGCCAACCAGAACCACCGATGAAGTTCACGATTCCCACACACCGGACACGGTGCTTGTAGATCGAGACCCTCCGTTGATGCCGCAAAGATCGCCCGCCAGAGAGAAGCAATGTTAAGCGGTACATCGTGCCACGGCATCGATTCCGCATCACCGGACGCCATAAATCCATTCCTCAAGTGCATCGCCTGCTGCCTCTGCCTTTGATGGTGAAGAGCTAAGCAAGCCTTTCTGGTAGTCACGCGCATGGCTGAGCTCGTGTGCAATGGTGTTGGCAAGATCGGCCTCATCCCGGAATCCCGGGCTGATGTGAATGATCCACCCGCCCTCTGATTGGCGAGTAAGGCCCTTCTGTCCGACGCTAAGACTGTAATCGAAGATTGGCTGGACCCCTCGGAGGTTAATCTGGATGTCCAGATACTCCTGGTCGGGGGTGCGATGGGCTTATGCTTGGTGGGGTTGCTACACAATCTGTTGACAATTATCGAAACCCTTAATGGTCTGCTGATCGGCACCTTAATGGTCATGGGCGTGTGGCAGGCGATCGTAAGACGCCCGACATTGTTTAGTCTCGATCGCGCAGTTCGGCGGCGGGTTCCGGCTACCGCGTCAGACTGCATGCTACACGGGTCGGCCACGGTGCTATTCGCCGCGGGCTGGGCAATCGTTCAACTGCCCATCATAATCGAGTGGTTTTCGACGACCGAACCCACGACGAATCCATCTCCCCGCGGCCTGGTCGCGATCGTCTTAGCCGCTGGGCTGGTTTTTGGAGTCTTGTGTTTTATCGCCTCTGCCGCGGTGGGGAGTCAAGTAAGATTCAGAACCATTAGCGGCGCAGCCGGAAGTGAAAGGCGGGGATTGCGCGACTCTTAGGCGTGTGGCGGGCGGCCCGTGCGGAATTCTCAAACCGCGAGAGAAGGTCGTGGTCCGGAACTTGAGTCCTTGCAATCAACGTCGCTTGGCGCCGATCGCTATGGCTCGAGCCTGGCAGCTATGCAATTAGGCGGGGTGCCATCGAGCTGAGCGAGGGACGACGTGACGCGATAGCCGCGAGAGGGTCTGCCGGCCGCTTGAGTGCCGTCGGAAGGTCACTTTTGCCGCGCGCCTCATTGGAAAGGGCTGTACAAAGATGCGTCCAGCCCAGGGACTGATGACGAGTGGCTAGTTCCGTGCGGCTACTCATTTTGGGTGTCGTACTTCTTGGAGTGATCGCGACCGGAGTTCTCGCCCTCAACTCGATGGTCTCGAACACGAGACCTGAAATCCTACCTCCGGCGAGTGTGCCGCCTCTCGTGGACCTGTGTGAGCTTCCGCTACGGCACAATGCAGACGGAACTCTTGCGCCGCTCTTCTGTTCCGGTGGCGCAATCAACAAGGAGGCGTGGAGATACATCGCCCGCGATAACCCCGAGGTTATGCGACTTGGACGGGATCCCACACAAGACGGCCTGGTTACGGCGGTCAAGAATGATTTGAGAGACCGTGAGTCAGGATGGGGCGAATGTAGTGCAGCTGTCCTAGCCGCTGCGTACTACGGTTGGAGCCTTCACATCGGCCCTGTAGAGGGGTTGCCCATCGATTGTCCAATCGTCAGATGAGGGCGCCCGTGAGTCTTCTGACCGCGCACACAGAACGCGCCCAAACGCCTCTAAAGCTATGGAATTCAGTGCCACGGGGTACAGACGCTCCTGTTCTCATAGAGACAAGTCCGGTCGACCGAACTGGCGCCGGACAACATGAGCGACCAATGCGCCTGGTGCGCAACATGATCGTCGTACCAGTTGTTTAGCGTAAGCGTCGTGCCGTTCTTATACGATTGGAAGACGTACGCGGATATGCAATTTCCATAGGAATCACAGGCGATATTCCAACTCTTTCCCCAGTTTGCTCCACAGAAGTTTGCCCATCGTAGGTCATCCTCGTATGCGTAAGTGTTCGAAGTTACCCAGTCGATCGTGACAGCGTTGCTTCCGGCACATACACCGTTGAAGTCTATTTGCGGATCATAGTAGTTGCATGAGGTGTCGTAGCACGGCGGCCCAGCAAGTACGAGCTCTGCGGTCCTGATGAGAGTCAGCACTGGAAGGGCGACAAGAATCGTGGCCAGGAGAAATCTTGCTGCTGCCGTTGTGATTCTGACGGGATGTCCCGTTCTCATCTGCTTGCCCGCACCAAACTCCAGGTTCGACCGCCATCAGACGTCCTGAACAATCCGGTATCAGCGCCGTCGAGCGCATCTGCAAAACCAACTTGGCTATCGACGAACTGAACCGCCAGGATCGTGAGCGCACTGGTTGACGCTGGCGACAAGGCCTGGGACATGATTTTGCCATCCGCCACCGTAGCGATTCCGGTGGAACCCATCGGTGCCCACGCTGGGATGTTGTGACTATTTACCGGGCCCGCACGCAGCGACCACGCCGAAACCATCGTGGCTAGTGAAGACCGTCAATTGGTAGATGTCCGAACCTGGGTCGCGAGTCGTCAAGCCGCCAACGAACTGCCGGCCAATCATTTCGGGCAGATCGAGAATCGTGATCTCCTGCACTGAGCCCGTTGGAAGTTGACTTGAAATCCACGTATTGCAGCCGTCGCGTGTGACCGAGTAGAACGCATGTCGATCCCGACGTCGAGCTGTACCAGCCACCAACCCAGCCCATTTTCGAATTGGCGAAGCGCACTCCTTCGACGTGGAGGTAGCCCTTCGGGACCGTTACCGTCGCCGCGCCGATGCTCGCGCGCTCGGTCCACGTCGCACCTGCGTCGGACGTCTTAAACACCCTGGCGTCGCCACCCCGTTCCATCACGACCCAGCCGTTGCTAGGGTGTGAGGCACACATATTCGTCTGCACGAAAATCAAGCCGCCGCCGCCGCCAGCGCGCCTGAGTACTCGCGCAGAAGCCCTCCGAGGCGCGTCCGACAGTGCACCGCCGTTGTCGTGGCGACCGGATCCGACCTGGCAATCGGTGTTCTCAGGTCGAGGCTCCGATGTGGTCGGGCTTGGTTGTAATGCTCGATCCACTCCCGCATCACCCGCTCCAGGTGTCGACGGCCGATGATCAAGATCCAGTCCAGGCACTCTCGGCGCCCGGAACCGATCTGCCTCTCCATATATGTGTTCCCCTTCGGTGCCGCGATCGGCGTCTTGATCACCCTCATGCCGTCGGCGCGGAAGACCGCGTCAGCCGGACCGGCGTACTTGGCGTCGTGATCGTGAATCAGGAAGCGAACCGGCGAAACGTCCAGTTGCCAGGCCAGGTGCCGGCTCTGCTGCGTTACCCACGCCGCATCTGGATTGGCCGTCACCGCGAACCAGACGATCCGCCTCGTCGTCAACTCCATATATACGCGGACGTAGAGCCGGCGCAGGAACACTGTATCCACGCTGAAGAAGTCGCTGACCACAATGGCCGAAGCCTGCGCCTTCAGAGAGGCTCGCCAGGTCAGCCCTCCTCGGCGCGGTGCTGGACCCAGCTTCTCCCGCCGAAGCAGGTTGCGGATCGCCGTCGCCGATACCCGGTGCCCGACTTTCAGCAGCTCGCCGCGAATGCGCACGCATCCCCACTTCGGATTCTCGCGGGCCATCCTCAAGATCAGCTCCCTGAGCCTCGGCTCCAGCCGCGGTCGTCCGACGCCTCTCCGGCGGCCGAAGGCTGCCCAGTTCCTGCGCACCAACTCCCGATGCCAACCCAAGACGGTCTCCGGCTCGACCAGCCCGCCCAATGCCGGACGCGAGACCAGGCGGTGGAAGGCAGCCATCATCAGGCGATCGGCGGGCGTCAGCTGAGGGCGATTGATCTGGCGGCGCAGGACTCGGAGCTCATGCCGCAGGAGGAGTAGCTCGGCCTCTGGGCTACAGACTCGCACCCTGACATCGGCTATGTCCAGAAGGAGGCGAAGGCACGAGTAAATCAACGCGAAGAGGATTGAGGTGGAGCAATCCTATCGAGCCATGAGCTTCAGACGCGTAGCCAGCCTCTGACGAATAAGTGTGTCCCACAGGCTCAATGGTCTTGAACGCCTTCCTGTCATACGGCAATGGCTGCTCGTGGGCGTTCGGTCAGCTGTCAAACCTCCAGCGAGTCGCGCCATGGGGTTCCTTGGTCGCAACCTCTGCCGCCGCCGTCGGAGTGACGGCGTAGAGATCCCACGGCCCCCGTCCCGCGCTGGGCGCGCTGAACTCCGCCGTGATGGCTCCTCCGCTCGCCCGCGCCGGCCACCCCAACGACGCATAAAGGTCCGGCACGCGCTCCAGGGTCGAGGCGTCACTGACCTTGCGCGCAGTGCCCTCGACCACGACATCGATGTCGTCCAACGACACCGACACCGCGCAGCTCGGGTTGGCAGCGAGGTTTCGACTCTTCCGCAGTCGCGGCGCGCTCGTGAAATAGAACTTGTCATCGACCCAGATCGCGCCCACCGCCGCCAGGTGAGGCCTGCCGTCTGAATCCGTTGTAGCCAGCCAGCAGGTCCGCCCCCGCCCTTCCTCGCGGGCCTGTGCCTCGAGCTGCTTCAAGGCCCGCGACCATGGGATGGGATCGTGTCCGTAGATGTCCAGGTTCTGCTCGCGCATTTCCATCTCCTTGCGGTTTGATGACCACTATGACGACCGGCCGCCATTGAATTCATCGCTGTCCTGCTGAACGCCTGGGGCGATGATCCAAGGGGCCGGTTTCGAATTCGAAGTGGCGGTCCCGACCCACTCGAAGGCCCGAACCATGAACCTTGCGGTTAACCGTTAGGGTTCGGGGGTCTTGCTACAGCCATTGGCCAGGACTCGACCATATTTCCGGGATCCACTGCCAGTTTTGCGACTCTTACGAATGTGGGTCTACGACTTGACGCTAGCGCGTGATTTTCGCTCAGAGCGAGGCGACGGTACAAAAATGAACATCGGATCGGCGGTATCAACACGGCGCCGCTTGATCTTGCGATCTTGCTCCGCGAAGGCTGCCATGGCGATTGGATGATCAGCGCGGAGAACTCTACCTGCCGGGGCGAGCAAAGCCTTGGTGGGCGGGCCTTCCCTGCGCGCGAGCAGAACTCGGACTCGTCCGTCGCCCGATCCCCTCTTGCCGACAGGGACGACAACATGTTGGTTTCCTTTCTCGTCAGAGACCCACAGTGGAAAGTCGTCGTACTTGAATAGAGCGATTTCGGCTACGGGAGCCGGGTAGTGGTGCATGCCCGCATTCTTGGGCAGTGTTCCAGTGTGCGTCAGGCGCCGGAGTGGGACGCTGGCGTTGCAAATGGAATCGGTCCATGCCGCGACCTCGTCAGCATTCGTGATTGGGGTTTCCAGCAGGGCCTCGATTCCCAGTTCTTTGGCAGCTTCGGGAAATCGAGCATAAAGCCGCTTCGCATTAAGGCGAAGCAGATCGACTTTCTTGGGATCAGCGCAGAACTGGGATACCCACTCCATTCCCGCGAGGTTCCGGACCATGAACCAGCCCTCATCATCCTTAAGCCATAGACCGCCGCCGTGGTGATCTTCATAGGGCTTTTGGCCGTAAAAGAACTCCTCGACTGTCCCGGCCATCTCATTCATTCGTTTCTTCGACTGGACGTAACTCTTTGAGTCTTTGCGCCCGGGATGGCGTGGAATCCACATCGTCCAGGGCTTGTCCTCGTGTTCTGCGTGTTCCCTGCCCTCGTCTGGTGGCTGAGATCGTTTCACCGTGGGCATTCCTTGTACTCAGTGGCCCCCACATCCAGGACAGGGAGGCTTCTGCGCCAGAGGATGACGATCAACTCTTTTCACTCCCAAACGATCAACTTGGACGTCAGGCGGTCGCCTGTCAAGTGTCTTGATTGACAAAGGGGGAGTGGCGGTTTGGCTCCGCCTTAACCGGGGCTCCACGTATCCCAAAAGAAGTGCCCGATCAGGGCGCCGAAGAAGAAGCTGATCGCCAGGGCAAAAGATGGATAACGACGCGCCCATGCCTGAGCCCAATGGCCGATGGAGGTGTCGATTCGGCGTCCAGCCATGATCGCGTTGGCGACAAGGAGCGTCAGCACCAGACCAAAAACGACCGCCGCCGCCTTGAAGAGCCCGAAGTTGACGCTGGCGTCCGCTAGCTGGGTATCCAAAGCCATCTGCCGATGAGGAAGGACCCCGTCGCCGTGCCGAGCAGTGCCAGCAGCGGGCTCGCCGCGGTCGCGCACCAAACGTAATAGGTGATCGGCCAGCTTCCGGTTGCGAATGCTCCCGCTTCATAGACGTTGAGGATGGTGGCAATCAATAGAAACCCGGTTGCGATCAGCTTGACGACGAGCACCGGACCGATGCGGTCGAATCTGTCCTGTCCCAGGTCAGCAATGAGCTCGGGCCGCGTGCTCGTCACGTAACGACTTGTGATGTGACCCGCGACGTAAGCTCCGATCGCCGCGAAAACAAATACCTGGCTTGGGTATGGGAATGTCGTGAACGGGGCCCCCCCGGCAACCTTGCACATACCTTCGCGCGCGGAGCTCGTCGCTGACCAGACCTGCCAGAGCGCCGCCATGAGGCCGATTCCGGCAGCAATCAGAGTCGCCCTGACGATCCATCGTGGAATCGGCCAACGCTCCTCGATCCGCATCACTGCCAGAAGTAGTGGCCGAAGATGATCCCGACGACAAATCCAAGCGGCGACAACCATCGGACGTACTCCTGGACCACATCCGACGTGATTCGAAAGCGGTCTTGAAGACCTGAGCGGGACGGCCGGTACTGGAGCTCCAGCACGCTGACGACGAGGTCATAGAGACACAGAAGGAACAGGGTCCCTGTCAGCGCCGCGAAGGCGAGAAACCCCGCCGGGACCAAAGAGATCATCCCCATTCTCTCGGCGGCTGCTATCCCAAGCAGGGTGACGCCGAGTACGGCAAGTCCGGCCTTGCCGACGTGCGGGGCACGCGCGGCCTCCACCAGCAGTCGGTTCCCGCGACCGCCAGCCGTCTGGCCCACAGGAGGGAATTATTGCCAGATGTGCATTCCGGTCAAGCATCGGGGGAATTTGAATTGACTCAACAGTCAATTCAACTCACACTCCTCGCATCCCACACCCGGAGGTGCGCGATGCGCAAATTCGCTCTGTCCCTGCTTCTGACGGTGTTGACGCTTTCGCTGACGATCATGCCCGCGCTGGCGGACTCGGTCGGACCAACCCCGTAAAGCTAGGACGAACCGATTTGTCGAGCGTGGCGGTATGCTCACCGCCATGCTCGACAGCAAACGTCGCGGACGTCGCAAGGGAGTCGCGGTCCGGCCGGGCTCCGTGCTCCAGGCACGAAAAGAAGCCGGCCTCACCCTGGCGCAGGTAGCCGCGGGCCAGGTTTCCCGTGCCGCAATCCACCTTGTGGAGACGGGGCAGTCCCGGCCGTCGTTCGAAACCATCGCCCTGATCGCCCAACGGACCAACAGGCCCCTGGAATTCTTTCTTGTCGACAAGAATTCGGTCCCGGACAGCAGCACCGGTTACTACGAGCTCCGTGAGCTCGAGCACCTGACAACGACCCGAGAGTTCCGGAAGGTGGTTGAGGTGGCGAGCGGCTTGCTCGACAAGCCGTGGAACCGAGAAACCGGCGCGATGTTGAGGTTCTACATCGGCCAGGCGTACTGCCGGCTGGTCAAACCTGTCGAAGCCCTCGACCATCTCGCCAGCGCGCGGGCCGCCTTCGAACAGATGGGCGACGAATGGATGGCCGTTGAAGCTCTCGATTGGGAGGCGTCGGCGATGGGCCTCGTCGATGATCCGAGGGCAATACCTTCAGCGCTCGCGGCTCTGGAACGATGCCGCCGCTTGAAGCCTCGATCCGCGGCGACCGAAGCGCGGATCCTCGGCCATATCGCCGGAATGCATGTGAGCGCACACTCGTGGGCGCAGGCCGGGCGGTACTACGAGGCCGCCCTCGAAGCCGCGGGCGCCGTCAAAGACCTGCTGCAGCTGGCCAAGACTCACCACGGCCTGGGGACGGTTTACCAGCGCATGAATCAAACCGCCCGGGCGAGCCTGCACTTCGACAAGGCGCTTGCGCTTTATTCGATCGAATCCGACCTCAGCGCCGTGTACAGGGTGGAGAACGACCTCGGTGAGCTCCTGTTGCGGGAAGGCAAGCTCGAGCCGGCCGAAGCCCATCTGCGCAAGGCCCTTGTGGGCTCTGAGGAGCTCGGCATCGACCGCAAAGGCCGCGGCTACATTCTGGGCAATCTTGCCGAGGTCAGGCTAATGAAGGGAGACCTCGACCAGGCCGCGAACTATCTCCAGCAATCGCTCGAGGCGGGTGAGTCGACCGGCGAGCAAACAGTGGTCGCAAACGCGCAGATGGTTCGCGGTGACCTGGAGGAGGCGCGTGGTGAGCACGAGGCGGCAGATCGCTGCTTCGAAGCCGCTCTCACCATCCTTGAGCGCCTGGAGATGCCAGATCGACTTCGTGAATCGCAAATGCACGTGGCTGAGGTCCTGGAGGCCCGCGGCGACATCGCGTCGGCAGCGCGCCACTGGCGGACGGCCGCGATGCTAGGCCGACTCGGCACTCTCGCCCAAGCCGGCGTCGAGACGCCACCTGGACTCGAAGAGGCAGGCAGCGCGGCGGCGGGCTAGCCGCAGGAGGCCTCTGTCAAGCATCTACCAGACCCTTGACAGCCCGCTTGCCGACGGCTGCCAGTCGGTTCATAATCCGGCTGCCGACGATCTAGGCGAGCAGCTCATCGTGGCGCGCTGACTCGACAAATACTTGACAGACATGGGGGATCGAACATGGAGCCGGTGACTATCATCATCGCCGCCCTGGGAGTGGGGCTGACAACAGTAATGACGCAGGCTTCCAAGGATCTGTACGAAAAGCTGCGTTCGATGCTCTCGACGCATTTCGGGCCTAAACCCGAGCACCAGGCCGCGCTCGCGGGGTTTGAAAAGGACCCAGAGCAGGGGGCTGCCACTCTCGCAGCCGCCGTCGAGAAATCGGGCGCGCACAACGACCCCGAAGTGGTGGCGACTGCCAAGACGCTGCTTGCGCAGGCCGATCCCGACGGCGATCAGGCGAAAAGGTACAGCCTGCTCGTCAAAGGCAACGTCCAGGGCCTGGTCCAGGGTGACCAGAACACCGTGACGATGGACTTCGGCGGCTCCGAACCCAAGTCCTGACCTTTGGCGCAGTCTCCCCCATCCGCGCCCGCGCAGCGCTCCGTAACAGCGGACTCCGTACAAGGTCTGGTCCAGGGCGACCACAACACGGTCAACATGACCTACAACTACTACGGCGCTGTCGCCACTCCGGGGGCCGCTCCCGGACTCCAGCTTGTATTGACCGCGACGAAGTTGCTTCCGGCGCCATTCGCGGACCTCCTTGACCGGACGGAGCCGTCAGCGCAGCTCTTGGAGGCGATCGCGAAGCGAGCGCCTTGCGAGCTCAGCGGAGAGGAAGGGATCGGCAAGTCTGCGCTTCTGCGTGTCATCTCTCGGCAGGTTGACGTGTCGACCTTCACGTCGGGCGTCGTCTATCTGGAGCAGCAGGGCCGAGATGTCGACGATCTTCTCCAGTTCCTCTTTACGATTTTCTATGACGCGCCTTCAGGCTTCAAACCGGTTGGCGGACGCCTCTTGCGTTACCTGCAGGACATCAACGCGCTGATCATCGTCGACGACCTGACGCTCTCCCGCGAGGATGCCGATCGACTGCGTAACAGTGCGCCTAACTGCACGTTCGTGGTCGCCGACGAGCGCGCGGAAATGACGGAAGGGCCGACGGTCAGACTGGCGGGCTTACCGGAGACCGAGGGACTGTCACTGTTGGAACGTCGCCTCAAGCGATCGTTTTCGACCGAAGAGCGGAATTCTGCCCACGACATCTGGGCTTCGGTGGGCGGTAACCCATTGCATCTGATCCAGGCCGCGGCACTGGTGATCGACGGACAGACCACCTTGACGGCGCTCGCCGACAAGCTGCACTCCGGTGGTGCGTCTCAATTGGGAACTGAAGCCGTTGCGGCGAGCACCGCCGACGAAAAACAGATGCTCGCAACGTTGGCCGCCCTCGGCGATTCCCCCGTGGCCGAGGCGCATCTAGCCGCCATCGCCTCCCAGCCGAACGCCGCCGCGCAGCTGCGCGCTCTGGCGGGTCGCGGCCTGGTGCAGAGTCACAGCCCGTCCTTCACCGCTGTCGGGAACGTGACCGAGGCGCTGCCTGGAGGGGACGGCTCCGCCACGCTCGAGCGTGTTGTCGATTGGGCAAGCGCTGCCGCGTCCAGGCATGACCTCGTCAGCGCCGCACCGCTCATCCAGCATGCGATCGCCTCTGCGGCCGAGGCGCAGCGATGGCCTGACGTGACGGTCTTGTGTCGGGCGGTGGAAACGGAGCTGGCCGCGAGCGGTCAATGGGGCGCGTGGAGATGGGTGCTCAACCAATCACTGAGGGCGGCCGACAACGAAGGAAGCGTTTCCGATCAAGGCTGGGCCTTGCACCAACTCGGCACCCGGTCGCTTGGGCTCGAGGATTTCGCGCACGCACGCGACATGTTGACCCAGGCGCTCAAGGTCCGGCGCGCCGCCGGAGACGCGGAGGGCGCCGCCGCAACCGAACACAACCTGGCCAGCCTTCAAATCCTGGAAACCGGTCAGCAGCCCAAGAACGGACAGCCGAAGAAGCTCAGCGGGCCCAAGGGAGGAGGTGGATCCCCGCCGTGGGGTCTCATCGCAGGCATCTCGTTGACATTGCTCGTGGCCGCGACCGGCGGCGTGGCGTACGCAGTCGATCCACACATCATCGATTCTTTCATCGCTCAACCCAGCCCGTCGCCAACACTTTCTCCATCGGTACTGGCGCCGCCAACGATCGCGCAGGCGGTCCCCTCCACCTTTGGTCAGGGCGCGACCGTCAAAATCGATTTCTCGGGAACGGGTTTCGAGACCGGCATGACAGCGGACCTGGGACCCGGGATCCAGGTCACTGGCATTGTCGTCAACTCAAGTTCCGATCTAATCGCGGAAGTCCAGGTCGCGCAGGAAGCTGCGCCCGGTCAGCGAATCGTCGTCTTCACGACCCAAGACGGCCGACGCGCGACATGCACGAGCTGCTTGACGATCACTCCGGCGCCTTTCATCAGCGGCCTCGTACCGAAGGTTGCCGGCCAGGGGGCCATCGCGCGTTTGATCGTCAGCTCTCTCTACCTCACCCAAAAGACGCAGCTCGTCTTGAGCGGCGGTGATTTGAGCGTGGCGAAGATCACGATCAACCTCCAGACCGGTCAACTGACCGGCGTTTTGTCTGTCGGAGCTGTCGCAGCTCCCGGGTCGAGAGATGTAACCCTCATCAATCCCGATGGCGGTAGGTACACGTGTCCTCGCTGCCTGCTTGTGACTCCCGCGCCCATAATCCGCCCCAGGGACGGCCGCCCCGCATACCTGCCCTACGGCGGTCCGACGACAGTTAGGTTTTTCGGATCGGGTTTCGAGTCCGGTGTGAGCATCCAGTTCCCCGGAGGCAATATCACGATCGATTCGATCACCTTCATCACTTCCAGCGAGATCGACGTCCAGCTGGAGGTGTCGCAAAGCACGCCCCAAGGTTTGCAGATACTGATCGTCACCAATCCAGACGGCGGCCGAAGCCAGTGCTCCGACTGCGTCTCCGTCTACTCGTCTCTGCGCTGATTTGACGCCGGCGGGATAGTTTGGGCAGCCTCCGGACGCCGTTCTTCATCGTCGCGATCATCGTCGTCCTTGTTGTCGTGCTCGTCGAGGTCGGATCGCTGGCCCTACCCAGCACCGGCGACCTGCATTCGGCGCTCAACACCGTCTGCAAGCAGGCGCAAGACGAGCAGATGCAGGACGACTGTTCATCCGAGTCTGGCCGAGCGGACCTCTTGCATCAGATGGAGGAGGAGCAGGCCAACAACACGCCGAGTCCGGGTCTTGGCATTACTTACATGTCACTCGTCGACGGCCTGCTGCTTTTCATAACGATCTTGATCGGCCTGGCCCTGATCATCCCCCAGAGAATCCAGGGCCGGCTTCAGGGGTGCGCCACGCTGATCTTTGCGGTGCTGATGTTGCTGGCTGCGATCGTCATGATCTTCATCGCCCTCGGGAAGCTCATCCTGATGGTCAGCCTGCTCCTGGCGGTGCCTTTCGGGACGCTCGCTTACCTCGCCATATGGGGCTTTTTCAACCGCGGCGGAGCAGCGATCATCCTGGGGATCCTATGGCTCCTCAAACTCGGCTTTGGCGTGTGCCTTGTCCTGGCCCACCAGCGCTTCCTTCAGAACAAGGGACTGATCCTGTTGTTCGCGGCGTCGCTGATCGCCAACGTCGTGGTCGTGTTCCTGCAAGGCCTGGTTCCCGGCTTTCTGGTCAGCATCACGGATGCCATCGCCGCGATAATTGTTGCCATCATCGGCGTCATCATGCTTTTGCTGGCGCTGATCGGCTCGATCATCTCGGTGGTCAAGGCGATCAAGCCTGAGGCGTGAGTCAGGTCAATCTGATACGAGCTGCAACCTGCACGGCTGTGCGGGATCCAGGCATTGGATCCGCAGCTCGCTTCCCTCCTTCTGATAGTTGAGCGTCGCTTCCTGGCCGGGCATCCTGAGCAGCTTGGTCTGCTTGCCGACGTCGGGCTGTTCGAGCGTCACCAGGACGCCCAGGATGCCCGCGCTGCGCAGTTTGAGCCTCACCTTACGTCCCAAGAAACCTGAATTCAAGCCGTAGCTGCAGGTACCCCCGGACACGATCAGCACGTCGCCCTGAAGGCATGCCGCGGAGGAGGGCGACAGGTCGCCAGGCTGCGCGGGCTGAATCAAGACATCCCCGATTGACTTCGTCCAATCGGGGTTTAGCGATTGGTCCTCCGCGTGAGTGAAGCCGAGGCCGATGCCGGCGGCGAACAGCAGGCACAACAGGACCAATGCCCCGATCAGCAAAACGCGGCCAGGGCTCATCTGAATTGGGACGCTACTTCTTGATTGACATCTGCTGGGCTTTCTTGACGCCGATAACCTGAATCGACTGAGGACTGTTGGCGGCATCGTCTGTGAGGGTGAGCGTGGCCGTCCAGGTTCCGTCAGAGGTCGCATTGCGCAACTGCACCGTGATATTGCAGGTGGCGCCAGGTATGAGCGTTTGAGTGCACAGATTGCTACTGATTGTGAAGTGATATACATCGCCCGAAAGTGCTGCAGCCTGCATAGTCAGATTCCCCGTACCGCAGTTCTTGATCACAAGGTTTGATGAGGTCGACGAGGGAATTGGAATTCCGTAGGCTGCGTAAATAAGCGGATTGTAGTAGATCGTCAAGGTCAGGGGCGGCTGCGGGTCGAAGCACAGCTGGGAAACGCCCTGCGCGGTTCCACTGAAGTTGATATCTGATGGTACGTTGCCGCTGTCGACGGTAAACGTAACGTGCGCCGACTTTGACCCTTGAGTCCCGGGCGCGAAAGCGATCTGGATCTCGCAGTCGTGGTTGACCAGAAGCACAACGCCGGTGCATGTGTCCTCCGCCATCTTGAAATCTACCGCGTCCGGACCAGCGAGCGTCACCGTGACGTTCGCATCCTTGTTACCTGAGTTGTGAAGTTGGAAGAGGCTTGCCGGGCTCGAGTTGTGGACCTGGACGGTGCCAAAATTCGTGATGCCGTGTTGGGTAATCTGGACGTTTGCGACCAGCACAGGCGGCGTCGGCTTCGGCGCCGGCTTGTGGCCTGGCCCCCAGACGAAGTACCACGTCGCGCCACCACCCGCGGCGACAAGCAGAACGGCCACTGCCAAGATCACCCAGAGCCAAGGAAACGGCCGCGGTGGCTTTTGCTCAATAACTGTGAAAGGTATCCAGTCGCTCGTATTCCCCAACTCGTCGGTGTTGGTCGGGTCGACAACCAGCAGTTGAAACTTGTAGCTGCCTGCGGGCGCGGGCATTTTCGGCTTGGGCGGTCGCGTGTCAATAGCGACGGTGAACACATGCGTACCTTCGACCGCAATTTCGCGCTCCTCAGGCGGGAGGATCTCGAACCAGTCCGGTTTAGCACCGTTGTCGGACTTGACGGACGCGCGCGCGTGCGGCACGTTCTTTCCGCTCATGTTCGTCACGGTGAAGGACACCGAGGCTTTCCCTTTCGCATCAAGATCAGCGGTCTTCGTGGTCGAAGTGATTGCAAACGTGCTCATATTTTCCGAGCCCCCATCAATCGAATTTCACCTCATAGGTCACGTACGCCGGCTTCTCAAGCTCCACGATCCGTTCGATCAGATCGCGGTATCTTTCCGCAGTTTTCGGCGCGCGCAGCACTCCATGAAACGTCCTCTGCGGATCCTCGTCGATGACGAAACCGATCTCACCTGTCGCAACTTCGAGAAATCGCTCCAAGCATCGCCTGGTGCCTCTCCATTTCCAGAAGAAGGAGGCAAGCGAGATCAAGCTGCGAAGCCGGCCCACACCGGAAGGAAATTCCGCTCCTGCGACTTCGAACTCCGCGACCTTGTCCAGGAGCGGTCCGAGATCGACCCAGCGCGCCAGATACGGGACGAAGCGATCCGGCGCCCGCCGGGCATCGAAATAGATCTCGAGGCGAGCCAACACTTCCTCTGAAGGGCCGTGCAGCTGCTCCATCAGGTCGAGCAGAGCACCGATTGGCGTTCCCGGCTCAATGGTGCGTTGAAAATTTTGAGGCAGGAGCGGCTCAACGTCGGCTCGCTTCATCGCTCATTACCTCCAGTTCATGCTCTTGTGAGCAGATGAGCCAGGTCGGCGGAACCGTCACATCATCGACGGTGAACACTCGCCGAGATGACGGTTGATAACTGACTCCTGCGTCGCGACTCGACACGACGCCCTTGATCCCGCCGGCCATCACCACATCACCATCTACGTCTGCAGCGAGAGCATCGACCGGATGGAAGCGGCTTGGGTCGCGAAGCGGCAATCCGGAGTTGACGTCCGGCATCTGCCACGTGAGATCCTCGCCGCGGCGGTCCAGGCGCATGACACCGCCGTGGTGTGTCGCGGCAAAGATTCGCTCGCCCTGAAAAGCGATCGCCCTACAGCTGCCGGCCTTGTCGAAGCCCTTCTTGTGCTCGACCCAGCCCTCGGCAGGATCCTGTGAGCCGAGTGCCCACGAGAAACAGCCGACTCCGGGATCGGCGGGAGACTCGACGGCGATACCGGCCCACAGAAAAGCGCGCGGGCCCTCACGCTGCACCTCCAGGACCCGAACGTCTTGGTGCTCGAGACCGATCGATCGGAAAGTGTTAGTGCGGCCGCCGCTGCGTGAAAAGAACACGCCCCCTTCAGCCTGGGTAGCAGCAGCAACACACGCGACCTCGCTCACGATCGCCGCTGCCACGGAATAGAGCGGGCGATCGGGGTTGTGAGTATCGACCAGCACCTGTACCGGTGTCGCACCCGTCTCGATCGGCAGCTCATGCAGGCCTTTGTTGCTCGCAAGCAGGAGATACGGCAGGTTGTCGCGAACGATCCATGCAACGTCCGTGACCGTAAAAGCAAGTGAGCGCGGCGACGGCTCCCAGGTCTGAGCGCAGTCCAGCGAGATGTACAGGCGTGAGGTCTGGTCCGCGACCTGAGTCACGACCGCAAGGCGGCCGGCAGAGTAAGGATCAGGCGACACGACCACGACCTGTTCGTTCGGGAAGTTTCTCGCGAGCTCCCATCCGTTCCCATCGTTCCGGGAGCTGAAGATGCTTCCCGCTGATCCCGCATACCACATGCCTGGTTGATGCGGGTCGGCTGCCAGCTGCGTGACATCGGCGTCGGGGACGGCGTCGACTGACAGCCGCACGTTGTCCATCCATCTCAGTCCAGGCTCTCGCTGGGCCACGTAAAAGATGTCTGACACGCGCAACGGCTGCCCGAATTCCCATCCACCGTTGTTCGTTGGCGTCCCCAGCGGATTGATGGTGTCGTAGAGCGCTGCGAGGACCCGCTGCCGAACCCCGGCCGCATCTTCCTCGCGTCGGACATGCAATCTCGCCTGAACCTTCACCGGCTTGTACCTGCACCAGGTGACCAGGCAGTTCGTCCCCAACGGCCGGCGTTCGTCGAGGAGCGCCTGAACCTGTGCTCGCGCTTGCTCGGTCTCCTGGGTTGTCAGAGCCGCTTCGGTCACCAGGCCACCGTGGCGTTGCTCGCCCGGAACGTCGGGGACCAAGACCACCTCAACCGTGCCCGGTGCGGCGAAGGACCACATCGCGGCACGGGTCACGGCCCGGGCGCGAGCGATGGCTCCGACTCCGGTCGCGTTCAGCTCGTAGTCACGAGCGGTCACCGCACGGGTCAGCGAATGCAGATCCTGGGGTCCACGGACGAGCGCGTTGTCGATGGTTTCTGCCGGCCGGCCACCTACGGCAGCCGCAGAGTTCGTCACCTCTACGCCAGGAATCTGGTCCTTCATGGTCGTGAGGCTTCCTGGTGGCAGGTTTCCTTGAGGCCCGCCTCCACGCCTGTACCAGACGCGGATCTCGCGCCCTGCCGCGGGCACCGCACCGAGAGCGGTGGGCTCGCCCTGGAGCTCATCGGCTCCGGGCACCGCCAAGCGCGCCGCAGGCGCAAAGATGATCGTTCCCTCGAGCCGGTCTGCGACGTATACGAGGTCATCGGGCCCCGGGTCTGTGAAGTGCTCGACCTCGCGCCAGATCCGATAGTCCTTGCCGTTGAATCGGCGGGCCACGGCTCGTTCACCCAGGTCCGCGGCAGTTGCCTCGACGCCCACGACCAGATCGAGTCCGTCACCCGTGGGGGCAATTACCGGCGGACGGGCCAGGGTCAGCCAGAGTCCCGGGCGGCCGGTTCCTACGCCGGCAAGTTCGCCATCGATCACATCGCAGTTGATCGCGGCCACGTCTACTTCGTTTCCATCGGCCGGGATGGCTGCCGCTGCCGTGGTCACGAATACCGGCGTTGCGCCGCCCGCACCGCCGCGTGAGGTCGTGACGCGGGTTCCCTGCGGTATCGGGACACGACCCGCCAGCGTCGTTCGGCTGAAGCGAAGGTTCGTGGTCGCGGCGGACGGCGGATGCAGCCGTACGCCGATCATCCGCAGGAACTCGTGATAGGCCTTGTCCGGAACCCGATTCAGCCGGTACAGCATGATGTCGGTCAGATACGCGAAGAGCTCGACCAGCGTGATGCCGGGGTCGCCAGGCGTCAGATCAGTCCAATCCGGGCTCTTCTCGGCGATCAACTGCCGGGCGGACGCGACGAGGTCGGCGAAGTTGCGGTCGTCGAGGTTCGGAGATGGGATCGGCACTCAGGGCTGCTCCCCGGTGAGATTCAGCGAGACCGTCACCCGGTCCAGCTGCTGCGTCGCCCGAATCCGGAACTCGAGGATGACGTCGAGACGGCCTGGGTCATCTGGATTCTGACCGGCATCAAGCGAGACGACTTCGACCCGCGGCTCCCATCGGTCGATCGCTTGCTTGACGTAATGGATCGCGAGACCGGCAGTTGTGTAGTCGTTCGGCATGAAGATGAGCCTGTACAGATAGCAGCCGTACTCAGGCCTCATCACTCGTTCTCCAGGGACCGTCGTAATGAGCAGAAGAAGTGACTGCCGGATCGACTCGTCCATCTCCGCCATTCGAATGCCGCCCCGGACTGTCGTCCTCAGGCCGACAGGCTCACCCGCCTGCGCAAAGTCGGGGTGCACGAAACGCCACGCACGAAAAAGAGGTTTCCTCATGAATCGACCGACACAAGCGCTTGGCCTGGTTTACGGACGTAGTAGTGGATGGTTCCGGGAGGCGTGCCATCTGTGAATCCCCTCACCGAATCCAGGCACACCCTGCGCCCATCAATGCGGACGAGGGCCGAGTAGCCCTTCTGGACCTTCAGCGTGCGCTGACACGGCTTGATGCCGGCCAGGGGGTTCGTATTCGGACATCCGGAAATGCCTCGCCCCTCGGGGTCGGTTTCAACCAGAACTCTTTTGCCAGAGATCGTCACAAGCTTCTGACTCGGACGGTTCTTCACGTGGCCGAGCACGTGATCGCAGACCAGCAGTCCTTCCTCGGTCAAGACCTTCATGTCATGCAGTCTCGAACTCGACGGCAGCAGCCCGAATGCGGATCTGCTTCCCAGGGGCGGCGATCTCGATGTTGGTGGCGGCCTGGAGAACGACAGCGTCTTTGGCAAACTCCAGATACGAACCAGCTGCGTCCTGAAGCCGGATTTGTTGATGTGCGTCATCGAACGTCAGGCTCATTCCTCCCGATGTCAGCAGCGCGAACACCCTGACAGCTCCCGCGTCGACACCGCCGGCGATAGGCGCACCTGCGGCTCCATAAAGGCCGCCGAGAACGAGACCCGCCGCAGGATCCTCAAACGGAAGCAGGACAAGAACGGTGTCGTTGACTGCAGGCAAGGCCACCAGGCCTTTGCCCGGCCCTGCGGCCGTGGCGACGACCTCTATCCAGCCCGTTTCCAGGTTGCCTATCGTCGTAAGCCGGACCTTGACGCGACCCTTCGACTCGGGATCGTCGACCCGGGTCACGATGCCGATGGTCACCGCCGCGGTCCGCGAGCGCTGGCCTCTTACCGGAGGCTGCGAGCTCACCTTCGAGACAAAGCCGGTCCGCACATCGACGAGGTGGTCAACCGCCGTGAGGACGAAGCGGTCTGCAATGGCGTCGTCGACCCCTTCCACGTCGATCACCGCACCGGGTCGGAGCGAAGAATCGCCTTGCGCGAGGCCCTCGACTGTTGCCTCCGCGACCAACCGGTGGTCGAGTTCGGCGCCCGCGACCGCGTCCGCATGCTCTTCGGTCCAGAGCCCTTCGTTGACAAAGAAGAGATTCCCGTCGCCGCCGAGCTGGTCGGGCGCGACTTCGTCCATGGGAGATAAAGGAATGCGACCGACGGAAGCCTCCCCGGTGTGTGTGGCCGCCGTCAGTGGATCCCATCCGGAGATGGAGACCGTCCTACACGCCGGGTCACCGTTCACCTGGATGGTCGCCTCGAGGAGCGTCTCCCCGAGGTGCAGTGAGACAGGATCGTCCAGGCCCTTCAACGTCATCAAGTGCAAGACGTCTTCTCGGACCGTGTAATGGAGTCCGCAAAACTCGAGAGTCTCGGTCAGGAGCTCGAGGTCCGACTGCCTGTCCTGGATGAGCATCTCCCAGACAGGGCCGTCGTCTTCGGACTCAACCGAGAGACCGATGTCAGCGACCAGCTCCTCCGCGAGCGAGCGCGGGGTGATGTGGACGTGCGTCCGCACCTGATGGCGTTTGCGCAGACGGTGCATGCGGTCATACGCGCGCACCCTTATCTCGCGAGCGCGTTCCGCGCCGTAGACCTGTTCAATGGCGGTCACATCCCCAGAGAAGAGCGCGTTGTCAAAACCACTGACCCCAATCCGCAGTTCCGCACCTGGAGGCATCGTCACCAGGGTGGGCAGCGGCCCGGGCGGGTCGACGAAGACGAGCTGGCACACGGTCGGCATCGATAGCCGCTGCTGAACCCTGACTTCGGCCAGCGCGGCGAGGTCGGCCGGATCGAGCGCGCTCCCAGCGACGCTCACCGACAGCTCGGGCAGGGTCATGACTGCCTTCACGAGGAACCTCCGAGGAGGGACGGCGGAGGCAGCCTCAGGTTTGTGCCGGGAGGTATGTTGAGAGGAGAGTCGAGACCGTTGTCAGCGGCGATTGGCTTCCAGTGCCGTGGATCCACGCCGTTGTCGAACAAGAAGTTGTCTAGGCGCTGACCGCTGGCCTCGCCACCTCCCGTCGTCTGGCGCACCCTGAACTGATCGGGCGGGACCTCGACCAAGTCTTCAACGCGGAGGAAGGTGCCGCCCGGAAGATCCGCCGAATGCGGAACGGGACGCACGGACTCGCCGGCACGGACGAAGCGCATTTTCAGCCACGAGCGCCGCGCGGTTCCGTCAGCCGTGAAGTTCTCCAGCCGCTCGGCGACCGACTCGACGACGCCGGGGATGTTCCAGGACTTGCCCCACACGAAGCGGACGAGAGTCGGCTGACCGTAGCCATCGTCCTCGACAGCGTTTTCCGAGAGATCCCAGAGCGGGCTCGTCAGGTCGCGGACGTCGTCGGTCTGGATGGTGGAGCCGATCAGCGAAATGTCAAACAACAGCTCAAACTCGATCTCAGTCCGCCCGCCGCCGGTGAACAGGAGAGGATCGTCGGCGAGGGCCGTCCCGGTGAGCTGCCCGGCTGCCGACCGCCGTGATCGCACGCCGGCCGTGCGTCGAATCACCAGACTTTCCGGATTGAGGAGACAGCCGAGGCGATCGCCCGTGCGTTCGATCAGGAAGGCAACCCGTTCCATCAGCGGCGGCCTTGCTCTGCGTCCAAAGCTGCCTGCCTGCGCAATATCGCCTCCACGATCATGGGAGCTTCATAGGGCGCAGGCTCGCGCTGGGGAAGATCGGGCCACCTCCCGGTAAGCGGCTCTGGCGAGATGTCTGGTTCGTCGAACGGACGGCGTAGCGATGGCTCCCCGTCCGGCGGTGACCAGGCGGCGGCCGCGCGATTCGAGGCAAGATCGCCGGCAGGGCTGTCGCTCGGCGACCTGCGTCCGATCGTGGATGGTGGCGCGGCTTCGACGCGCTGCCGCGGCGCCAGGCCCAATACCGGCGCGCCCGGCCGCGGCACCACGGTCAAGATCGGCGTGGCTTCCAGTCGAGTGGGCGTGTGCCGGATTGGTTCTCGAGGCCAGACCGCCGGCCTCCCAGCATCGAATCGGGCAGGAACTGCCATCGCAGGCGGACCCTGTGTCGCCCTCGGGCGCGAACGCGGGGCCACAGAATCGACCGCCGGCTCACCCAGGGGAGACGCCGGCTTGGCCGCCGTCAGCGCCGGTGCAGATGGCTGGGGCCGCAATCTCACCGATGGTGGTGTTGTCACGCTCTCTCGTTTCGAGATCGGCGGTTGGAACTGCGCGGTCGTCGACGCGTCTTCCTGCGTCGGGGCTTTCACGGGCACCTGAGCTGCGGACCCAACCTGTTCGACCGGCCGCGAGCGCCGCGGTCGACGTGACGGTAGGAGCTGCTCGCGGAAGGCACGCCTCGGTGGCGGCGTCGCGAGGCTGTCAGGTTGCGGTGGCAGAGGCTCGACACGCTCGGACGGCGGTTGCGAACTGCCGGGGGCCGGCCGATCATGCTGTGGGCTTTCTCTCATCGCCGCCAGCAACTGCGGCGCCCCCTTCATCACACGTCGCAGCCAGTCGATCGGCGGTCCCTGCCGTTTTAGCACCATACGCCCGTCTTCATCTCGAACCCATTGCGGCCGTGCGTCTGGCGACGAGTCTGGTTCGCGGCTTGCGACTCGCGCGAGCAGCGCGCCGGCGATCGCCATCAACCTCGTTCCAACAGCGCGGTAGAACCAGCGCCTCACGGTGTTCTACCTAGGCGCGCTGAAAGTACTCGTACACAATCGTCACGCTTTCGATCGCGACCTCCTGGCTGAGCGCATCGAGGACGGCTCCCCGCCACGACGACACCCACGCGCCTATGAGGTTCCACCGCATCACCTCACTTGTTCCGGCGCTGTCGAGCAAGAGGATTGAGACCTCCTGGCGCGCTGGACTTCCATTCACGGACGTCATGAACCAGTCGAACAGTTCATGCGACGACGTGAGGCCATATCTGAGGGTCACGTCCTGATAGCGGACGTGGCCGGGGACCCGATGCTCGACCTGCGCGTTGCCAGCCTCGCGATAGCGGATCGCCTCGACGGTTGCACCCAGTCCGGTGCATTCGGTGAAGTGGCCGACTATGCCGCCCAGCAGTAACATCTTCCACTGGTACGCGCGGAACGGGTCGATAATTGTCGTTCCCGCCGCTTGACCTGGGGCGGGGGCGGGTGCTGCTTGCGGAGGATTCTGCGCCATTTACGCCACTCCCAATGCTTCAACCTGGGTTCCGCCCTGCCACTGGCTGATGCGGAAGACCACAAACTCGGCCGGCTTCACCGGTGCAATCCCAATCACGGTGACGACCATTCCCAGGTCGATCACTTCCGGTGGATTCGTCTCCTCGTCGCACTTGACGAAAAACGCTTCCGCAGGAGTCCGTCCCATCAAAGCGCCCGTTCGCCACAGGTACGTCAGGAACGCGGAGACGTCGCGATTGATGGATTTCCAGAGCGTTCGATCGTTCGGTTCGAACACCACCCAGTTCGTGCTGCGTCCGATCGACTTCTCGACCATGATGAACAGCCGGCGCACGTTGAGATAGCGCCATTCACTGCTGCTCTCGGCCAGGGTTCGTGCGCCCCAGACAAGGCTGCCTTCGCGTTCGAAAAACCGGAAGCAGTTCACTCCGGCCAGGTTCAACTCTCCCTGCTCAGCGGCGGTCAAGCGGTAGGTGAGATTGACCGCGCCTCGGATCGTTTCGTTCGCCGGCGCTTTATGGATTCCCCTGGCGGCATCCGACCGCGCCCAGATGCCCGCGACGTGACCGCTTGGAGCCACCTCCACGAGGTTGCCCGGCGGCAGCGGATCTCGAACCACGATCCACGGGTAGTAAAGAGTTCCGTATCCACCGTCGCTCTCTCGAGGTCGGAGCGCGGCCGCCGCCGGAGCCTCTCCCTCGGCCGGCTTCTTCGCCGAGCTTGTCGCTACCTTGGTAAGAGCATCGATGTTGGGAACGTTCTGGGGCGTGTCGAGGATCGCTACCCGATCTTTCAGGTTTTCGCAGTGCGACAGGATGGCGTCGTATGACACCGCGTCCGTGTAACCCGGACAGACAACGATCGCGACCTCATCGATCTGCTCGAGTACGCGAAGGCCCTGCCTCTCGCGGCCGCCAGAGGTGACCGGTTTTCCCTTTCCAACGTTGACCACGTAGCAACGAGCGCCGCCGTTCTGGAAATAGCCGAAGACGGCATGAGAGAGCGGTGTGCTCGTCGCGTTCTCGGGCACATAGAGCCGCACGAACTCGCTCCAGTTGTTGACCGGCTGACCGATGTTGACAAGCGCGGCGGGATCCGGAGCCTCACCGACAAAGCCCGGCGTGCTGATGCCGAGCGGGGTGATTGGATGTGTTCCGCCTGGGACCTCCTCGACATACACACCCGGTGCCGTGTATGTGGTCGCCATACTCAATCCTCCAACTGATCAAATCGGATCAACACTGGTTCGTCGCGTCCTGTCTTCACCTCGACCGCCATCTCATGCCGTCTGGCCCGCACCCTGATCACCTTGGTGACCGGATCCACCGGTACGCCGTTGAAGCGGAAACGCCCCGCGTAGTCGGTCTCGGTGGCCAGGTTCGCGGACGGGATCTCGACCCTCGCGTTGGCGAGTGGCACATCGCCAGGCCCAACCACTGTCCCGGAAAGAGCTGACAGCGTCGTGCCCTGGACGACCAACGGTTTGCGGACCATCTTCGCTCTTGGCTCGGGCAGCTCCTGGCGAAGCGGGACTTTGAGATAGAAGCTTGGTCGCGGAGTGGCTTCGAGCGCGAGCCACATCTCGGCAGGAACCGGCTCGAGCTCAACTTCGTACTGAGGGTTTGTCATGGCGCCGATCGCAAGAACGCTGAGCAGACGATGTCGTTCGCCCACATCGGACGCCCAGGCCGAGACGAGGTACCGGAGCGCCAGCTGCACGGGAGGCCGGCGGTCGCCCCGCATGGGCGGAGCTGGTAGAAGAGCCGACAGGTGGAGATTGACCACGGTCTCAGGTGCGTTCGACGGCGCGGCCAGCGAGACCTGGGCTGATTTTTCGAGGATGGCCGCCGCCCAATCGCGAAGCTCGGTGTCGATCTCGTCGATCATCCGATCCACTCCGCGATGGCGGGTTTGGCGACGCTTGCCTTACTGCAACTACTCGGCCTTTGGGCGACGCGCGTATGCGAGCAGCCAATCGGTGAGGGCCTTGAGCCCGGGCGACATCGAACCGTCGTGTGCGGTAACGCGTTGTGACTTGCCGCCGCGACGAATCTTGATGTCGTACTGGAAGCGATCGGCCCCCCGAGGGAGGCTGGCAGGCGCACCAATATCGGCTCGATCGATAAGTTCGCGAAGCTCCTCAGCCTCGGCTCCGGGAAGGCGTGCCGAATCGACGGTCGTCTGCACGCTGACGCCGGCCAGCCCGCCGCTGCGCTCGAATTCGATTCGGAACCTGTCCCGGCGCGCCATGTAACCAGCGTAGAGCTATGAGACCTCAATCCCCACCGCCTCCCACCCCTCTCGCACGGCCTTGAGCTCGGCGCCCGAACCGAAATGCTGCTGGGCAGTCCGCACCGTTATCCGTGCGAACATGTGGAACCCTGAGCTCGGCGTGAGCCTCGGATCGCGAAGGCTCTCGTACCAGACCAGGCCCGCCTTCTGCCAGGCATGACCTCCGATCGCCATCGCGACGTTGTAGAAGGCGCAGTTCGGAATTCCTGAGTTGCGATGGACGCCTCCGTTGTCGGACGCCGTCCGGACGTAGTCCTTCATGTGCGCGGGCTGGTTATCGCCGTCGAAGGCGGTGCCGGGCTTGGCCATGGACCGGAGCGCTTTGCCGTGCAGGCCCTTGCCGATGATCTTGTCCCCGATGAGCCAATCCGCTTTGTCGGCGGTCTGCCCCATCGCGTACTGCTTGACCAGCGAACCGATCACGTCTGAGATCGACTCATTGAGGGCGCCCGATTGGCCCGTGTAGGCGAGATTCGCCGTGCGCTCGGTGACACCGTGGGTGAGCTCGTGGCCGATCACGTCGAGGCCCTGGGTCGTCCGGGTCAGGAACTCGCCGTCACCATCGCCAAACACCATCCGAGCGCTGTTCCAGAAAGCGTTGTCGTATTTCGACCCATAGTGGACGACGCCGTCCAGCTTCATGCCGCGGTCATCGATCGAGTTGCGCTTGTAGACGTCCCAGTAGAACTTGAACGTCGCGCCGAGGCCGTCATAAGCCTCGTTGACGGCCGGGTCCTCGACCTCCTTGCCGGCTTCGGCCCTGACGACGTGGGTTGCGTCCGCGTCCTCGCTTTGCTCGGCGTCGTAGATCGTCCTCGTGAGCGCGCCGCCGATGGGCTCGAGCAGGGGTCGCGGGCGGAACCTCACGAAATTGGTGGTGAGCAGCGCATTCTGAAGGCGCACGGTCCGGATCGAGTGGTCGCGCGAGAGGGCCTCCATCGCGAGCTCGCGCTGCTCCGCGGTGCCGGTCCGAATGATGTGCTCCAGGACTGACGGCTGGACAAAGAAGCAGTCGCAGATCTTGCTCACCGGTATACGAACCTCCAAAGGGCCGCGCGCGGGACAGGGACCGGGGCGCCGGTGCCCCATATCTTCCGGGCCAGGGCTCTCATGTCAAGTGGGAAAATTCAATTGACAGGTCTCTGGCGAGGCCTAGGATGTGGGCAGCACCAGATCAAAGCATTGCGGCAGGGTCTGGAGCAGCCAATGACGACCGACAAGAGCCAGCACGCCAAGCCCGGGAACGGTTCCAGTCGCCGAACGCTGCCCAGGCAGTCCGCTCAAACGCGGCATCCGCAGACCCAGACCGACCGGGTGACCACCTCCTACCCCCCGCATCCTCCGCGGGTCGCGACCAACGTCTACCTCAAGAGCCACCACGAGCTGACCGTCGTCCAGAACAAGCCATGCTGGGCATGCGGCATCACCAACGAGGACTGCGTGCAGCTCAAGGACCTGCTCAAGGGCGTCGCCATGGAGACCCATCACTTCTGGACCGAAGACGCCTTCACGGGCGAGGGCGGCGGGCTGGGCGGAATCTACTGGCCCCGGGTGATGTCGGATCACAAAGACTTCGATTGGCCGGGGTCCGGCTTCGACATCCACGATCCGAAGACTTACAAGTACTTCGTCGATTCCGTCTACAACCTCCAGGTGCTGTGTTCGGCCTGCCACCGTGCAGCCAAGCCGGTGAAGCACTGGCTTGCCGGGAAGCCGGACCCGAACCGCGGAAACGTGGTGTGGCCGGATAACGCCGGCAGCATCGGCATCCACATGCCAATTACCCGGTCTACCGGGACCAGCGTCACGCCCGCCCGGACACACCCCCATTCCAAACCGAACTGAAGGACTTCATACGCGTACCGCCGGCGAGGATGCGGCTGGCCGACCACGAGGCCGCTCTCGAGGCGGAGAAGGTGTCGCTCTACGGGCATCAACTCCTTCCAGCGATGCCGTTGCCGGTCGCCGCCCGAACCTGACGGCGGCAGCCACACCCGCGCCGTCAAGCCTCTTTTTGTACTTGACACACGTCCCTCTACGGGTACGCTGTGCGGCGTCCACGTCGGTCCGGCTGGGTTCTGTTGAGGGCGCTCATGTCATCTACTGATTTGACTCGCTACGTTGCCTATGGGCTCGCCATCGCCGTCGGACTCGCAGGTTTGATCGGGGGGATCGCGGCGGGTCAAGGCGTATTGGCCGGCGTGGCAGCAGGTTGGCTGGTCGACGCTGGGATCCTCATCGTCCGCCGTCAGACCGGTCAGGTCCAGCAGCAGGGTAGCCGCCCCACCTCGGTGTTTTCGATGTTTGAGGTCACCCCCGTCCTCGGCGCCATCTTCCTGGTGATCCTGATCGCGGGCGGAGTGATCGGCTACTTCATCAAGCACTGAGGCTGATATGGCTTCAAGCATCGTCGCTGCCAGTTCGACGGGTCGTTGCTCCGAGCTTGGCGATGGAGCGGGGAACGGTACGCGCGGCACTGACTGAGGTTTAGGCAGGAGGGCATCACATGGGCACACCGGTAACCATGGCCACCTCGGTGAGGTCGGCGGCGCGCGACGTTTGGAATTGGTTTTTCGCTCCGGTGATCCGCACCGCCACCAATGCCGTCGCGGGCGGCCTGATCCTTTCGCCCCTCGGAGGGGTCGGGACCGGGGTCGGAGCTGCCGTCGGAGGCGCGCTTGGAGCCGCGCATGGGTGGAGGATGGCCCACGGGCACACGTACGACTGGACGACGGTCGGGGGCGTCATCGAGTTCGTCGCTGACAACACGTGGGGATTGCCGAACGCGCTGGTCGGATCCCTGTTCGCGACGCTGAATCTCTGGAACGAGGTGAAGGTGGAGACCAGCCGCGGGAGTGGAAGCCTCTATCACGCCTCCGGCTGGTTTGGGAACTACGACACGACGTTCGGCAACGTGACGGTTGGCACGATCGTGCCTCGGCACGAGGCTGTGCATGCACTGCAGGCACGCATATTCGGACCGGCCTTCTATCCCCTCTTCATAGCGTCGTATGTCATCTGCACGACCCTGCCGTACTGGCTCTTCTATCACGACAGGAAGGCCCGTCCGGTGAACAGCTTCGGCAAGTACTTCAGGTGCGGTGTCTATCCGCACACCTGGTTCGAGGAGTGGGCATACGCCGTCGATGGCAATCCGCCCTGCCCCTGATCCGGCACATTCGAGGTGAGCAGTCCCCCTCCGCCACCGCCTCCACCAGGATTCCCTGGATCGCCATTTCCACCACCGTCATCCCCACCGCCACCGCCGGGGTTTCCGGGGTCACCCTTTCCGCCTCCGGGGCTGCCGCCCGGGACCCCAGGGTCGCCATACGGGTGGAATCGGGGAAGGCGCGGAGGAGGGTGGTCGAATCTCGTGGGCTGCGCGGTCTTTCTGATACTCGCCGCGATTGGCGTTTACATCTTTCTCAACCAGGGGCGTTGATGGCCACAGCCGTCTGACGAGGTCAACGTGTCGAGGCATCCGATGCGAGCAAGCCCCAGCCACAGGGATCGAGGTGACCAACGAGGTGAGTCATCGCTCGCAAAAGCAGCTGCCTGGGTCACGATCATCGGCTTCGTATTGGGGTTGCCGACTGCGCTGGTCCAACTCGGCGCCTTCGGTGACATCCGCCTACCGTGCCTACCAGGGCGATCGGTCCTCCCCGGCGCTCTCCCTTTCCGCCGGCTCAGGGCCATCCAGCACCGACATCACAATGGGTGGTACCGGATTCGACGCTCGCGAGCAGGTCGAGATCCGGTTTCACACGGAACTTATCGCCACCGCGGAGGGAGACTGCGACGGCGCATTCTCGGGTGTGCACGCGCGGATCCCAGGGACGTTCGATGCATTTGCCCCGCAACAATTCGAAATAACGGCAACCGGAAAATCGTCAGCGAGGAGCGCAAGTGCCCCGTTCCAATTGACCCGAGTCCCGGGCGTCACGAAGACGCCGAGCTTGTCCACGTCGCGCGGAGATGGGCCGTCTGGAACCGAAATCAAGCTGAGCGGATCTGGCTTTGCCGGTGGCGAGGTGATTGATATTCGGTTCTCCACCGAGATCATCGCCACGGCTCAGGCCAATGCCGATGGCAGCTTTTCCAATGTGTCGGCCCGGATTCCCGGAACATTCGATGCGTTCGCGCCACGCCAGCTCCAGATCGTCGCGACGGGGGAGGTCGTCCGTGCGAAGTGCTAGCGCGCCCTTCCTCCTGACCAAGCAGTGAAAGCATCCAGCGGAAAAATGCGTCTGGCGGTTTGTCGCGCCGGTAGTCAGGCCTCGGTCAAGGTTTGATCGACGCGAATGTAGGTTGTGGAAGGCAGATCGTCTTGCAGATGATGCTGCCGTTCCGAATGCCCACCACCGGGACCTGCTGAGGACTGTTGGCGGCGTCGTCGAACAGCTCGAGCAATACACGCCACTGCCCGTCAATCGTGGAGCTGAATACCAACGTGATCGTGCAGCTCTTGCCGGGTTCTAGTTTGATCTTGCTGCACTCATTATTCGTTACTTTGAATCTGCTACGACTGTCAGCATCGCCCGACAGATCGGTGCTGTCGATGCTTAGCGTCGCTGTGCCGCAGTTGGTGACCCCGACGTCTACAGGCTTACTCATTGTCAGCGGGATGGACCGATAGGTGATGTAAAGGCTCACCAGTTTTGGATCAAAGCAGATGGCCGAGACCCCTTGTGCAGTACCCCTCAGGGTTATTGGTTCTGGCGCGTTACCGCTGTCGACCATGAACGACATCTGTGCAGTCTTCGTCCCCTGGCTCGTAGGCGCGAACGCGACATCTATTTCACAGTCGCGGCCAGGCAACAACTCAGCGCCTGTGCAGGTGTCAGCGGCCCTGGTGAAGTCTGCCGCATTCGTTCCTATGAGGTTGATAGTCACGATTGCGCTCTTGTTCCCCGAGTTGTGGAGTTGAATCAGGCTTGCCGGACTGGCGCTGCGGACCTGAACAGTTCCAAACTCAGTACTGCCACGGGACTTGATCTCCACATTCGCTTTGTGGCCCGGACCCCAATTGAAGTACCAGGCGACGCCACCGGCAATGGCAAGCACGAGCACAGCAGCCGCGGCAATTGGCCACCATCGCCACCAAACAGGGCCGTCTTCGCCCTGCTGCACCTTGAACGGAATCCAGTCGCTCTCGTTGCCAAGTTCATCCGGGAGCCGCGGATCGACCACGCGCAAGCGAAACCTGCAGTCGAGAGACGGCGCCTGAGATTTTGGCTCGATTGGCTTCGCCTTGACCGTCACGTCGAATTGCAAAGTGCTGTCGACGGGAAACTCACGTTCCTCTGGCGGGACGATGGCGAACCACTCTGGTTTCGCGGCGTCGCCCGTTTCGACTGACGCTCGACCACGTAGGTTGGTACCACTCGCGTTCGTCACCGTGAAGAACACTTTGCCGTTCCCGTCGGCGTCGAGATCGAGAGTCGGTGGCTGCGGCGAAATGTTGAACGTTGTCATGTCACGCTGCCGCCAACGGGACAATGAAGCAGTTCACGGTCTTCATCACCGAGAAGCAACCTCCTGGGCCGCGCGCGGGGTAGCGGGGCGGCTCCATATATCGCGCTGTCACCGGCTCTTGTCAAGTGGCGAATGAACTTTACGATCCCCCGGGCCGCCGCTGACTGTCCACGAGCGCTCGGGCCCAATACACAGGAAAGGCGCGGTCGACGTTGTCCTGAGCCTGTGATCGCCTGTCCACATCGCTGGAGGGTGGCGCGCCTAGCACGTCGTCGTCAAGCATATCTGGTGCTACTTGACAGAGGCCCTGCGAAGCGTACGCTTAGCAGCGCTCACCTCCGGGCTGGGTTTCCAGGTGCCTATGGCATTGGTTGATGGTGCGCGCAAAACGATGTTGCGATTGCGGTCAGCGTTGCTCGTCGATGTCGACCAATCCTCCGAATGCTCCGCACCGGAGAGTTCAGTCGCGCCCGACTTAGAACCGTGACACCAACGCCCAGTCGAATCCAACTCTTGCAAGGCGCGTTGAGATGCGGACCGGGCGATAGTCTTGATGCGACGGTTCCCCGTCGGCTCGTGGGGATGTAGACCCCGTCAAGAGGTGGCCGATGCGGAGCGCAAATTGCGATGAAGGCAACGCTTCGGTGCCATTCCGTCTTCGCGCAACCGACCTGGCAAAAGCTCCGCTGCTAAGGACCTGCAAATGCTAGATCGACTGTTTCCGCGGCGAGTCCTGATCTTGTTGGCCATCGCCGCCGGTGTGGCCTTCATCGTCGGATTGCTCGGCGCAATCTTGCGAGGCGATGGCTTCGGCAACGTTGTCCTCAGCGCCTTCGAGGCGGCGTTGTTGGCGTTCGTCGGCGGCTTGCTCGCCCGATCTTTCATCAGCCTGTTGTTGTGGACGGGACGCGACAACTTGATGGTGAGCTTTGTGATCGGTTGGGCCTTCTTCCTGTGGCCAGGCGTGGTCGATACGATCGCACGGCTTTTCGGCCAGCAATACGCAACTCGGCCGGTTGTCTTGTTGTGGATCGCGTGCACCGTCGGCGCATTCACCGGGATGATGGACGGCATGTGGCAGACACATAAATGGCTTGGTCCGGGCGTAGTGGCGTTTGCCCTCGATGAAACCTGGGGCCTGGCAGGCTCAACCCAGGGCGATCTGCTGCATCTTGTCAACTTCACGTGGGGCGATCACGTGGTCGGCGAGACGCGCACCGACGCCCATCGGTATAGGAGCGGTTTTGCGGTCAAGTCAGGCTATGCCTTTACCCAAGGCGCCGTCATGAGCAACAACAGCTCGGCGTCAGGAACGCGGTTGTTTGCTCATGAGAACACACATATCTGGCAGAACCGCGCGTTTGGCCCGTTCTTCACGCTGTCTTATCTCGCCTGGTTGATCCTCTTCCTCATCCCGGGGCTGGTTTATGGATTGGCGAGCGGCGCCGGGGCTGGCACTGGCATACAAAGCTATTCGTACTACAGCAATCCCTGGGAGGCCTGGGCCTACTCGGTACAAGGCGTTAATCGCTCGACGTTGTCCCAAGGTACGTGGTCCGACCTGGCCGTCGGGATCGTATCCCTGTTCTTCTTTGCGCTCGTTCTGGCTCTGGCCGTCTGGGTCATCTATCGGGTCTGGTCGCGCGCTCGCGCCAACCAGTCGGACGGAGGTTAGCGAGTGCCTTGAGCTGATCTACTCGAGAGTGAGCGGGGCGATTCGCATGGCTGTGGCCGAAGTCAGTGCGCTGCTGGCGTCGGGTTACTGCCTTAAGAATTCGAAGGCACGGCGCTCGTATCGTTACCTTCGCCGACCAGACCGGGTTGAAGGCGCTCCGGATCTGGCCGCTTGGGCCGACCTCGAGAGGGTGGGGCGCACCGCCGCGTCAGCGGTAGGAGGACGCGCCCGAGGTTGCTGTACCACGATCACGATGATCGCGCATGGTTGCGCTTGAGTGCGAGCACCCCCGAGCCCTCTGTAACGTATCGATCAGCAGGTCATGAAGCTCTACGACGAACTGGCCGCATGGTGGCCGATCATGGCGAGTCCGGCCGAGTATCGGGAAGAAGCTCTGTTCTTCGATCCCTGTTGAGCGAATCATCCAATCCTCCGCCGCGCACCGTGCTCGAGCTTGGGTCTGGCGGCGGAAACAACGCCTTCCATCTCAAAGCTCACTTCGCGATCACTCTCGTGGACTTGTCCCCTCAGATGCTGGCGGTCAGTCGAGCTGTGAATCCCGAGTGCGAACACCTCCATGGCGACATACGAACTCTGCGGTTGGACCGGACCTTTGATGCGGTCTTTGTTCACGATGCGGTCTGCCACATGACCACCGAATCAGATTTGCGGGCGGTCATGGAGACGGCATTTGTTCACTGCCGGCCTGGAGGCATTGCCCTGTTCGTGCCAGATGAGCTGCGTGAAACCTTTGTTCCAAGTGCAGACCACGGTGGCAACGATAGAGAGGACCGCAGCGTTCGCTACGTGCAGTGGACCACAGACCCAGACCCGCGCGACACCGCGATCCTGGTTGACTTCGGAATCCTGCTCCGTGACGAACTGGGCATGGTGCGAGTCGTGCATGAACGCCAAACCCATGGGCTCTTCTCGCGCGCGGTATGGCTGCGGCTCCTACGGAAGGCCGGCTTCACAGCGTCGGTGGTGAGCGATGAGCACATCAGAGACATGTTCCTATGCCGGCGTCGAGGGTAGGCACGAACCATGCGTCGCAAAGGCCTGTTCGGACCAAGGGTTTGAGTTCATACAGTGTTCGGCGGTCGCGTGTCCATGGCCGCGGACTGTTCGCACGAACGCCATACATGCAAGGAGATTTGGTCTTGAATATCGCGGCCGCGTGATTGACGTGGCCTCAGAGGGTGAGACGTCAAGCGCCTGGAATTCTGATCCCGCATACACGCTACTGTCCGCCCTCGATCATGACCTCACTATTGATGCTGGAGTCGAGGGGAACAGCATTCGGTTCATGAATCACTCCTGCGACCCCAACTGCGAGACATATGTTGAAGGGGATAGGGTGTTCGTGCTTGCGCTGCGACGCATTCCGCCGGGTGAGGAAATTGACCTACGACTACAATCTGCGCCCGGGCGACCCCGGCGACAGCCCCGACGCCTACGCATGCAAATGTGGATCGCCGATGTGTCGCGGAACAATGATCGACGGTGAACTGCTCCGGTCGACATGAACCGTTGCTCCCACTAACTAGATCGCCCTGAAAAACTAGGCGGACAAGAGGCATTCACGGGCGGAAAATAGCACCCGCTCGTCATCTGTGGTGCGCAAGTATTCCGCCAGGGCCGTGAGGAGTCAGCGGCACAGAGAAAGCCCGGAACAATGCCCGGCGACCGGAGGTCTGCAGGGCACCGCGCAATCTAAGCCGCGCGTGAGTACTCGGTGGTGAGGCCGAACAGCTTTCGCTCGCGCACGATCATCCCAGTCGCCGGCGTTGGCCTTGGATCGGGGGCAACGAGGTCAAGCGCCATGTGGGGTCGACCGCGGTTGTAATGGTCCAGCCAGAGGTCGAGGAGCAAACGCAGGTGCCGTTCTCCGATCACGATCATGAAGTCGAAGAACTCTCTGCGCGCACTTCCGATCGATCTCTCGCAATGCGAATTCGCGCGAGGCGCGCGGTAGGGAGTCCTGATGACTTCCACGCCTTCGGACTCGAGGACGGCGTCGAAACCAGATGTGAACTTGGAGTCACGGTCGTGAATCGCGAAGCGCACGGGCACGCCGAGGTCCTGGAGCTCGTAAGCCACATTCCGCGCCTGCTGAGTTACCCAAGCTGAGCCTGGATTGGGAGTGCAGTCGGCCCACAGTAGACGCCGAGACCCGAGTTCGATGAAGACGATGACGTAGATCGTGCGTAGGAACACACTCTCGATCGTGAAGAAGTCGGTCGCGATTATGGCTGCGGCGTGCGCGCGGATGAACTCGCGCCAGGTCGGGGCGTTGCGCCGCGGAGCTGGCGGCACGCGATGCTTACGCAAGAGCATGCGGATCGCACTGGCCGAGACCTTGATGCCAAGCTTGAGGAGTTCGCCCTTGACGCGGCGATCACCCCATCGCGGGTTCTCTCGGGCCATTTGCAAGATCAAGGCTTGGATCTCCTCAGCGATCGGTGGCCGTCCACGGCGGGGTCGTCTTTGGAATGCCGCCCACTTGCGCGAACCAGCTCCCGGTGCCAGCGCAGCAGCGTGGCCGGCGCGAACATCAACTTGCCTGCCTGGAGGTGGTGGTCCCGGCCGGAGAGTCGATGGCCGACTTCCCCGAAGTCTTCACGAAGGTGCTGATCTACGACGAGCTCAAACCTCGGGAGGGCGACATCCTGATCCAGAAGCACGGCTACGGGTGCTTCTTCCAGACTGCGCTCGACACGATTCTCCGGAGGCTTGGCGTCACCACGGTGGTGATCTGCGGAACCGTGACCAACATCTGCTGCGGAACGACGGCGCGCGAAGCCTTCGCTTACGGCTACAAGGTGGTCTTTGGTTCCGATGTCAACAGCTCCGACGACCAGGGGCAGCATGACGCCGAGGTGAAGACGCTCCGCAGGGCGTTCGCTCGCATCATGACCGCGGCTGAGATTGAAGCGGCAATCGACGCCGCAGTCATGGGCGAAAAAATAGACCACGCGACGACCGCGCCCCGAGCAACGTGACTTTGCCGGTCGATCGGCTGACGTTCGGACTCAGCCTCCCGAACCGCGCCATGCTGTTCGGCATGCGCTCCGAGACCCTGGTTCGGATCGCCAAGATCGCCGACGAGTCGAGCTCCTTCGACTCCGTGTGGGTGGGCGACAACTTCCTGTCCAAACCCCGGCTGGAAGCGATCGTGCTTCTCAGCGGGCTCGCGACGGCGACGCGCAGGGTGAGGCTCGGCACCGTGTGCCTTGCAACCTTTCCGATGCGCAATCCCGTACAGCTGGCGATCCAATGGGCCAGTCTCGATCTCCTGTCCGAAGGCCGGACGATCCTCGCGGTGTGTCTGGGTCAACCGGCCAGAGACGGGGCCAAGTTTGGTGCCGAGTACGCGGCCTTTGGGATTCGCAACGAAGAGCGAGTCGGCCGCCTCGAAGAAGGCGTTGAACTGCTGCGACGCCTCTGGGGTCCCGAGCCGGTCACGTTCTCGGGTCGATACCACTCGTTCAGCGAGGTGGACGCGCAGCCCAAGCCGGCCCAGGCGGCGGTCCCGATCGTGATCGCGGCGAACCCGTGGGAGGCACGCGACGAGGCGACCGGGGAACGGATCATGCAGCGAATCGCAAGGCTGGGCGACGGCTGGCAGACCGACGGCATCCCGCCGGCCGAGTTCGCCAAGGTGTGGTCGCAAATCAGGAGCTACGCGGCCGAGTGCGGGCGAGCCGAGAAGGTTCGGCACGCGAGCCTGCATCTCATGGTCAATCTGAACCGAGACGAACGTGCCGCGCGCAAGGAGGCGATCCAGTTTCTCGACCACTACTACGGCATGGGGACCGTCGGCGAGGGCAAGATCGCGGCGTGGCTCGCCGCGGGGCCGCCTGAGGCGGTGGCTGAACGCATTGACAGCTACGTAGGCGCCGGATGCACGACTGTGATCATCCGGTTCGCCGGCGCGGATCAAGAGCGGCAGCTGGCCGGATGCATCGAGCACCTGCTGCCAGCGTTCGCGGGACGGACAGCCGTCCGGCCGTGACCGCATCCGGTGTATCAGGCGCCACGCTGCTGTGGTCGGTGGATCGCGAGTACGTCTGGTCTCTGTTCGAACGGTTCGTGGCGGCCGACACCTCGGTGCGACTAGGCGAGACGGCCGTCTCGCCTGCCGATCCGCGTGTCGCGGCCTTTGCCTCAGATGTGGCCGCCCGCGAGCTTCGCGCACTTGGCGCGGTGGTCGAGGTGGACAGCCTCAACAACGTGGTCGGCAGATTCAGCGCGCTCAGCGGCTCAGAGGTCGGCGTCGTCTCCTACCCGGTCACCCATCACGCCAACCGGATGGCCGACCCTCTCCGGGCGCGAACCGCTGTCGTGCATGGAGAGACGGGGTGGGTTGGTCTCGGTGCCAGTCAGGGCAAGGCCGGACTCGCCGCCGCATGCGGTGCGGTGCAGGCGCTATTGGAAAGCGGGATGGACCTTTCGGGACGGGTGGTCCTGGCGGTCAGCTCCGAGGGCAGCTCTTCACACAAGAGCGCCGAGGTCCTGTTTCGAACGCTGGATCCGCATCCGGCGGCGGTGGTTTTGACGATCGGGACCGAGAACAGCCTGTTGCTGGGCAATCGCGGCCGCATCGACATCCGCGTCGACATTGCCGGCAGGGCCACGCACTCGAGCTCGCCGGACTCGGGGGTCAACCCGATCCTCCAGGTGGAGTCCGTGTTGCGCGGGCTTGGGAAGGTGGCGATCGACCGAACGCCGCATCCGTTGCTGGGCGCCCGCAACCTCGTCCCTTACTCCCTGGTTTGCAGACCTCAGGCGCCGCACACGATTCCCGAAACGTGCCGCATCACCATCGACCGGCGCATCCTGCCCGGCGATTCGCCTGAAGCGGCCGTGGAAGAGGTGGCGGAGGCGATGGCCGGACTTCAGGTCGAGGTGTCAATGGGGCCGTTGATGCTCCCCGCGCTCACCTCACAGGATCTTCCAACCATCGCGCTGCTCCGGCGCGCGGCTGAGTCAGCCTTGGGCCGGCGCTTGGCGCCTTCGTACCCGGCCTGGACTTTTGATGCCGGTTATCCGGTTTCGCTGGGCATCCCGACCCTGATGTTCGGGCCATCGGCGGCAGGGGCGTCGTCGACCGGGGTCCTGGACGATGACACGGTGCCGCAGAAGATGGTCATGGAGGCGGCGAACGCCTACGCCGCGTTCATGGCCGCCAGCGGCTAGCGGCGTTTCCGATACGCATTAACAAGACGCGCGAGAGGGCTCGATAGCTCGCCTTATCGCTAGCAAGTGAGGTTCGCAGACTCAGGCGGCGAGCGCTCGGTCCGGGACGTCGGAGCGGGCTCTACGCCTTTGTCAGTTGCCGTCGTGAAGCGATGCGAACATCAAGAAGTGCCTCGCGCCGGGATGAGCGCGGCCCCACTGTCACTCGGACTCTGACCCCCATCGCATCCAACATCTCAAGAAGTGTCACGACTGTCGGGTTTGAATCCTCCGATGTCAAAGAACGGGAGATTGCGGATAGCTGTTTGCCGAGTCGTCGCGCCACCTCAGACTTGGACATGTTCATCGATGTCCGTAGCTCTTCAATCGAGGCGATTAGCTGGGCTGCAGCTGTGATTGCCCTAACCTCATGATCAAACGCCTCCCGTGCCTGGCCGGCAGGATGTCGCTTCGATAGATACTTCTCCCACGCTGCTCCACGTGCTGCCTGTCCCACGGGCGCTATATTAACACATATGTTAAGGTCTGTGGAGGCGGGCGCGAACTAGATGGTGAGACGACCAGCCTGGACCGTCGAATTCTATCTCCACACCGACCGTTCGATACCGGCAATCGCGTTCCTTGCTCGCTGTCCCGTTGCCTCAAGGATCGAAGCGATAGCCGAAGCCGTGCGCGCCTTTCCTCCACCGAGTTTTCCGCCCTCCCAAATGTGGCATGTCATGTCTGGCGGTATGAAAGGCCTATACGAGATTCGCGTCAGGTACCGGACAACGCTCTATCGCCTGTTCTGCGTTCTCGACGCCCAAGGAGCCAAGCATGGCTTAAGCGGTCCCGCGCTCGTTCTAATCTCCGGCGGAACAAAACCTGTCGGTCGCGCCATGCCGAGCGATGTCTACGCAGATGCCGCTGCGTACCGCGACCGCTACAACGCGACTAGTCCTAGACCCATCGTGCGCTAGGCGCTGTGGCAGCTGGCGGCCGTAGTAACTTCAGGAAGCGGCTCGGTACCCGACGCCTGCTCCTGATACCAATCGCTTATCGATAGCATCATCCCTT
>WNGB01008112.1_pt1 | contig 38183 bp, 54 predicted proteins | sample 5400681 | NCBI WGS metagenome assembly WNGB01 (sample SAMN13153367, study PRJNA577476) | soil metagenome | isolation source: 115 cm soil or saprolite under grassland replicate 2 | place: USA:California | collected 2016-06-15 | reverse complement strand
TCTCTATTGTCCAAAATTCGCCATTCTTCTTCTGCAACGTCACGCCCGTCGTCTCTTCGTTGTACGGAAGGATTGCTAGTATCTGATTAGGATCGACCAGCATTGGTTTTCCACATACATGAGTGAGTCTCAGCAGCATCATCACTATCCCTTGATCAATGGCCGAAATTCATAACCAAGTCTGGCCGCGATTTCGTGCAGTATGGCGATGCGTTCTTCAGGTGTCGGTGGTGGTCGCTTCTCGGCACCATCCTCGATCTGTTTCACCGCGCCGTATCCGCGATCGAGCAAAATCTTGGCAGCCATGATCTGCACCCTATCGTCTTCGCCATGCCGCATCTTTTCGACCAGCATGTTGATAGCTTCAGGCCCATATTGGCGCGCCATCTCAGTCATGCGCGGACCAGTTCTAGGTAATCCGCCCGGATTTCCTGACTTGCCTTTCTCCCACATCTTGAGATTGGCAAGACTATTTGGATGGGTTTGCACTTCTATGAATTCCTCTTTGCTTTGAGAGCATTAACAGCCTTCGCTTTGTTCAACACTGCTGACCGCTTTTCCTTGAACGGCTTAGTATCCCAGTCCGAACTCGTCCCCATGGGGACGCGCCGCACTCGGCCGGCGGCCACCGCCTCGGCGATGAGCTGCTCGTCGTCGGCACTATTCGGCGCCGACCGCCATTTCTGCTGGGTCATTCGTCGCCTCTCCGCTGCGCCGCTTGCCACATCACCTTGATGGTCGCCAGCTTGCGGACCTCGAACGCCAGCCTGTGGATTTCATCGGCGAGGGCGTCGAGGCTTCGTTCGGACCGGAACCCGCCTTTGCGGATTTCCGTCGCGTCGTCAATCTCGGCGAGAAAGGCCGTCGCGTCGAAGCGCTTCATTCCGCCACCTGCCGCCAGTTGTCCAGCGCTCTGAGATGCTCGGTCATTTCCTCGTCGCCGCCGGTTTTGAGGTTGTGCGTTTGCCACCATGCATTCGGCGAGCCGCCGACTGGACCACCATGCGGCCAGTACTGGATGCCCTCCGCATTGGCAAAGACGATGACCGGATTGCCGTCGATCGTCTCGAGCTCGGCGGCGTAGTTCTCGCGTATCCAGCGGGCTTTGCCGGCCGAAGCTGCCTTGATGGTGATGCCGCCGTCCGGCCGGCGCCATACCTCGGCACCCCTCAGCCATGACCGGTAGGCAGCCGGCCCGATGGCGACGCGCCATGCATCGAAGGCCGATTTGACTTCGAGCGGCGGCTCGAAATCGACGACCGGTGGTTTCCAGTACGGGTCGCTCTTGCGGTACTCATCGAAGAACTCCGAGAGTTCGGCGACGCTGGGATAGAACTTGAACAGTAACATGGCGGACTTCAACGCCTCGGGGTTAGCTAAATCCGCGAAGTTTGAAAGGGCTTCCACGTATAGGAACAACTTCGCCTTTAGGGTCGCCATAGTTTCGTTGAATGGGATCGGTGTCGCCGCCATCAGATTCGACAGCCAGTGGAGCAACGCCGCTTTTGAATGCTTGCTCGACGATCCACTCTTTGATCTTTCGTTGCTCATGTAGCCGTTCTTCCTTGAGATTGCTTGCACCGCTGCTGCGTTTGTAGTTCTCTGAATTGCGGACCCACCGCTGCCATGTGGCACGCCAATCGCATTTCACTGCGTCTTTGCCGGCCTTGGCCCGCCAGTATTGCTCGAAATCCAGCGCCATGGCTTTCGTTGCCTCGAAGGAAAGGCCGCGAGAACGAGCGTAATCCCGGTCGTCGTCGCAGAGCTTCCACCCTTCCGGTAAGCGAGAACCACGAACGGCGGCGGGTTTCGTTGTCGGCTGAGCCGAAGGCGAAGCAACTGCGGGGGGGGACCCTCCGAAGGAGGGGGGGGGATTCTTCTTCGACTGAGACTCCGAAGGAGTCGAAGGAGAAGGAGAAGGAGAAGGAGAAGGGGCGATCGCACAGGGAGAATCTAAGTCATTGGAATGCCAGCGAACTGCGTTCCCTTTCTTGCCTTTTTCAGATTGATTTCTCCGCGTTTTCTCGACGAAATCACGCTCTTTTCTCAGTCGTTTCTGGTACCAGCACCCATCAGAATCCTGTAGAAAGAACCTCTCCAGAACCCGCTTGCGGAGCACTCGCCACTTATTCCCGTGGCAATTCAAAACCCGGCAAAACCATACATCGTCATCAGGCAGAGCGCACGACGACCGCTTCCATGCCATCATGAGGAGAAGCATGTAGCACCCATGCTCCTCCATACTCAACTCCGGGTGCGTATCGGAGAGATATGAATCAACCCACAATGGTAACACCTTGCATTCCGTCATTATTCGAAATCCTTTGCAAGGCGCCGTATAAAATCCATAGCTTTATTTAACGATTTCATATCATCTTCGTCACCACCTTTATCAGGGTGAAGTTTTTTCGATAATTCTCTGTATCCCACTGAAGCTATTTTCATGGCCATATTCAGTGAGCCATGGATTCTCCTTTCTCGTTCAGCTTTATACTCAGCCAATTGAGCTTCTATTGTCTCTATAAGCCAGTCCAAATAGCTTGACGGAACTTCGGACAAATCGAAGCCGACATATTTCCCAAATTGCACCTTACCCATAGCGGCGCCCCGCCATCAACGTGGCCAGCATTTCGACTTGTCTCTCCGTCTGCCGAAGGAATCCGCACGGTACCGTGCCGTTGTCGGAATAATGCCGGCCGTCAGCGCGATTGCGACGGGCACATTCCCTCGCCCGCCAGCGTTTGCGCTCCTTGCGTTCCGGGTGCTCTGGATCGTTGTAATAGGCGTATCGCCAAGCGGCCTTCTTGGCGCGGTCGGCATCGCGTTGCGCGGCCACCGCTTCGGATAGTTCATCAATGGCGGTGGTCATTCCATGATACCCATTTAAGAAAGTTTTCCTCAGCTGGTTCACCCGAAACTCGCTCGCGCAGTACGGCGATGCACCATAACCATGAGAGGTGATTGTCGCGACGCAGCTCATCGGGCGTCACGGCATCCCTCCCAATAGCGGCAGGATGGGTCCTTGAGCCGAATGTCTGAACCTGGACCGCCGGTCCATGTAGCCCGCGTCAGCCCGCACTTCCAATATCGCCGGGCGTGCTGGACAGCGGCCTTGTGTTTGCACGTCCGGCAAGTCTCGCCAGCGGGACCGGTACCGGGATTTGCCGCATGCCCGTGCTTGACCACGCGACAGACATGCTCGGGAAGTTCCATGAGATGGGCATGCCTGGTCATGTGTCGCGCAATCCCCAGTAAGGCGGCGAGGTGACGACGCAATGCACCGACTAGGCCGGCAAGGTCGGCAGCACATCACGCACGTCACCGGTCAGCAGAGTGACGGTCATTCGTCCGATCGCCACTCCGGCCGCGGCATGCGACCACACCGCAGCATGATCTCGTCATTGGCCGACAGATTGAGCCGCGCGTTGATCGGAATGCCCCACTCGATCAGCCGCGCCTCGACATCCTCGACAGAGCGCACCACCGCAACCTCGCAATCGGCATCCTCGATGCGCACGAACATCTCTTCCTGCGCCGGCGACAAGCGACCTTTGGGACCCTTGCACTCGAGGAAATACGCCTTACCGTTCCACAGCACGCAGCGGTCCGGGATGCCCGCCACCATGCCGGCACGCCGCATCTGCCACAGCTGCCGAGCGCCGAGCTGCGCGCCGTTCGGGATGTGGAACGATACCGCCAGCGCCGGCAGCGCGAATTTCAGATACGCGGTGATGGCGGATTCGATGTCTGTCTCACGCATTGCCGTTACACAGCTTCTGGAACCACTGGCGATACTCTGTAACTGTGAAGACATGGATCTTTTTCGTAGAAACCCTCTTTGCGGCCTTCTTCAACCACGCAACAGCTTCTGGCCTTGCTCCACCTCCATCTATCAATAATACTATTTCTGATTCTGGTTGATATTTCTCGGCATTAAGAAGCATGTATGGAAACTTTTCATCAACACTCCCATCCTTCTGTTGCCACTTGCATTCAATACGTATATCTCTTTGTCCTATTCGGCAGCGTATAACAAATTCGCTCCTAGAGGCGCACCCGTAGGCAGATCTAAATGGCACATTCCTGATTAGGACATTCGGATTTAACAGATCATGATGATCTCCCACATAGCTGTAATCAGCAATGTGAAAACCGCGCGCCTTCGCCTCCCGCTCAACAACCTCTTCAAGAAAACTACCGGAATTATTGGCCTCACCACCTGAGTTCACAGCGTACACCTAGGACATCCTTTCTAGGTTATGATACAAAAGACCGCTCTCGATCTGATCTCCCCACACAGTCCATCCAGATGATGGATGCCTTGCGAAAAGCTCAATATAAGGATGAGGACTAGCTCTCTCGATGAAGTCACGCACGTGTTCCGGCTTAGAGCTATGAGACCCCCGTGAACATTCTAACCAACTGCGTAACGTTTTATCGTGAAATGATTTTGCATTGCCGCGAGAGGCTGTTAGTAGGAACTCGTGAGCATTACGCCAATAGTTGCCAATACCGATCTCAGTTTTAACCCAAACAAAGCTAGATTTAAACTCGAATCCCCATGCACTAAAAATGCGTGAGCATTCGAATAAGAATCCATTTGTTGTCCACAAATGAAGGTGTGCGTCCGACAACGCTAGTTCTCTAACTGGCAATGCACACAACTCGTCGACTGTCATTCCACGATAATGATTGGATGTTGCCGCGCGAGTGCTCTGATTGTTATAGATCCACGGCGGATCGGCATAAATAGTGCCGAAACGTCGTCCGTGCGCGATAAGTATGTGTAGATCTTCTACCATACAGGTATCACCATGCGTCCTGGCGCTATTTCCGTTTCTGCGCCGTGCCACCTCACTGCGGAGCTGTCGCACTGGCCAATTCTCTGCCTCGGCGAGGTCCAGCAGCGCATCGGCTTCATCATGGTCATCCAGACACGCAACCTCGGCATGGTGACTCCACTCTAAAAGCGATCGACGTCGATCGCTTTCAAAGGCACGCGCGACGGTTCCGCAACGTCTCATTGTAGGAATAGCGCGCCCGAAGATACCCTGCGCCGCCGCTTTGGCGCGGGCGCCGTAGCGATGCTTGCCGAACGCCCACCAATCGCCAATCCACCATTGGACTCCCCTCTCGATACGGGCGAGCTCAGCACCGAGTGCGCACCACTCGTCGAAATCGATGCTATCGGCAAGGGCGAGGCCGGTGCCAGATGTCGTCCATTTGTTCGCCGTAACGGACGGCGAGAACGAGACAACATTACCCATTACTTCGCATTCCTCGCCGTACGCTCTACCGGCACGCCCTCGCAGCAGTAAACGACGCACGCGCCTTGGCACTCCGGGCACGGCTCGGCGTGTTCGCGCCGTGCCGGGTCCTTCACCAGCACCATGCCGTCGCCCTCGCAGGTCGGGCAGATCATTTCACGTTCCGCGCGCACCAATCGGCTCCCTTGTTCACCGCCGTGATCACCAGCACCACCGGCCAGGCGGCGCAGCCGATCGCCGCGCCGATGCACCACATGGGCGGACGGTTATCGGCCGGCAGGTCGAAGACCGCGACCAGCCAGCCGATCAGGTATACGAGTTGAAAACCTGTCATTTTTTGCCATCCAAAGCCCCGATTAGTCTGTCCAAAACGATGGGCACATCATACGCTGCCGGCCAATGACCTTTCTCTATCGCCATCCGTGCTACCACGCACATGGCTTCGCTGCGATCCAACTCTTTCGCCGAAGTGCCTTTTCTTGTCTTATTGGCCAAGTGTAAGAACGCCACTTCCCGCGAGAGCCATAACGCTAGAGACTTCCAATCTTCCTTCATGATTTATCCGACTCCTCCGGCCCTGGATATGGCGGCAAGTATCGTTTCTCGATTTCCTTGGCCACCAGCTCGCAGGTGAAGCGGATTATTTCGACGACGCGAGAGTCATGCACTTGCCCGGTGAAAAGCTCTTCCGGGTAATTGTCCTTGATGCCTCGCGCAATGTAGGCAGCACGCTGCAGCCCCCTACGGAACTCGGCCCTCGTTTGCGTTGCCTTGGTCATTCGGCTGCCGTTGCCCCGTCACCGCCGGCTGCCGCTGCCGCCCGCCGCGTCGCCCATGCGCGCTTCATTGCCTCGGATCGCAGCGGATCGGGCTGCCGCGCCGCAGCTGCGGGCAATCGATCGAGAACGATCTTGGCCACCAATTCGCTGGCCCTCGATAGGCTCGCCTCGATCTCGAGTTTGCGCTTGTTGGCGGTCTCGATCGTCTCGTCACACACCTTGTACTCGGCCACCAACTCTTCGATTGCACTCACGAAAACATTTACATCAGACATCTCAAGGTTTTCCTCTGCTTCCTTCGTTCACTCATCACGTCTTCATACGGGTCATCGCCCGCCCACAGTTCGTTCTCGCGCTTTCGCAAAAGCTTCCTCAGCACGCGCAAGCGCCACGTGCACCTCATCGTCCATAGCCAGCGGCGAACCCAGCGCATCAACTTCACGCTTCAGTTCCTCGAGTTCTTGGCGCAGCCGCTCGACGCGCGCCGCAAGCGATAGATGTTCGGCCCAATCGCCACAGGGGCGAAGAACATGTCCCGCAAATTCCGGACCCCATGCCGCCAGAGCAGCAAGAAAGTGCCGGGTGCCGGGAAGACGCGGATGTTGCCCATCGATCCATACGTCGACCGTCTCGGGGGATACGCCGAGCTGTGCGGCGACACGCTTACGCGCGCCGGACGGGACCGCCCGCCGTATCCACTGCTGAAACCGTTTCGCGCACTCATCTCGTAATCCGTCACCATTCTCGGGTAACTCTTTCCGCATCGCCGTGTCCCATTGTGTGTGAACACAAGCGAGGGCCGAAACACCCATGACCATCGTCCCGATATCTACGGATCAGCTACTCGTTGATGCGGTATCTTCCTTGCACGAAGAGGCACGCATCTGCTTTGCAATCGCACTAAAGAATAAGGACCGAGACATTCTACGCATCGCCGGCATTACACTAGCGTCAACTATCGCATGGCTCGGAGAAAGAGGGATCGACACATAAGCTGTCGCGGCGGCTATACGACGAGGCGGCGAGCACATCTTCCGCTCTGATCGTCACGCCCGCCCATGCCGATAGCAGGAACAGATCGTCGGCGCCGACACGCGGCAGCAGGCGGCGCTCGGCGCGACTCAGCCATGAATAAGACCGGCCCATCTTGGCGGCCGCCACTATCAGCGTTTCGCCGCGTTCTTCTCTGATCTTGCGAATATCGTTCATGTGCCGAAATTGCCATATTAGCAAAGGTTTTGCAAGAGTCAATTTGCTGCATCGTGCAGTGACTTTTTGCCTCCGTGAAAAATAATGGGCGAGTGGACGGCACTAATGGCCTGCGCGCGCTACGCCAGCAAAAGGGCTACCGGCTGCATCATGTCGCCGAGCTCACTGGTTACCCCATTGCAGTAGTCAGCCGCGACGAACGCGACGACAACCGCCTTACCCTGCCGAAGCTCCGGACCTATGCCGCCGCCCTCGATTGCCTGATTGCCGAGATCACCGGCGAGCTACCGGTACTGTCCGAGGATGAGCGGCGGGCTATCCGCTTCATCATCAACGGGAATTTCCCGGTGCATCGGTAATTGCCAATACGGCAAAATAGGTGTTGACGCACCTTTGCTGTTATGGCAACATGCTTCTCACGTCCCGAGTGTCCATCGCCTCCACCCCTTGGCGGTGGACATCCTCCCAACTAGCCGGGTGGCCCGCGCCACCCGGCACTTTTGGAGGCCCGAGGTTGCCGCCGGCCGCGGCGCCTACGTCGTGCGCGACGTCGCCGGCAAATCACATGCGCTGTTCGAGCTGAACATCCGCGGCGAGCTGATGTGCATCGTTGCAATGAACGAAGACGGCAGCATCGCCGTCATAAGGAACATGTGAATGGCAACCGAGCCTGATTTCCTCGCTCGATCGATACGGTTGCCGGCATGGCACCGTGTTCTGGTTGATGACGACAACGGCGGACGGAGATTCCTCACGCCGCATGAAATCTGCATCCTCGCCGAAGTTTTCGAGGATGCGCGCGAGAAATGGCTGCGCGGCGGGCCGGTCGAAGAACTCGGCATCACCCTTGGCGTACTAAGAGAAGAGACAGGAGAATGATCATGAATACGATTTGCGCTATCGTTGCATCCGGAATGCTCTACTGCGGTCCTGCGGCTGGCGACTTTCGCCCAGTCAATGATATCGTTAAGCCGCAAGGTTTCAGCCGCGCACAAGTCTATGTTGACGGATACACCAGGCAGAACGGCACCTATGTAGCGCCTTACGAACGCGGATTGCCGGACGGCAACTGCGCTAACAACAGGCGCGGATGCTGACCATGAACACAGACATATCGATGATGGCGATCACCTGGAGCATATCGGTGCTTTTGACGATCGTGCTACTCGGCTACCAGCATGCCGCCGCGGCAGCGTGGATGTGGTGAGATGACTCCACGTGATGCCAAGTTAAGAGCCGAACGCGTTGTACCAAAGGATTGGCTTGTTACGGCGAAACGCAGTAGCAAAAATGGCGTATCGCTTGTCATACGAACATTCCCTGCCGCCTTTAATGAGGCGACCGCCGAACGCTCGAAGGCTGCGCTTGATGCGCTGAAAGACACATTCCCTGTAGTCTCAGAGCAGACAGTAACTCTTATCGACGTGGAAGACATGCAAACCCGCGGCCTTCGCCCACAAGTTGCAGTGTGGATCAAATGAGCGAAATCACTAAGGCCCTCATCAGGTTCAAGAAAGCCGCACCGTCCATCATCAAGGACAAGATGGCGGACGTCTTTTCGAAACGCACCGGAAAAGAATACCACTACACCTACGCTGGCCTCCCCGAGGTGATGGGTGCCATCGATCCGATACTCTCGGAGTGTGGACTATTCCTGACGCAGGTCTTCGACAAAGAAAATGGATCGACGCTGCTCGTGACGCGCATCATGCACGAGGCCGGAGAGCTGATCGCCAGCACCATAGAATTACCGATCAATGGTTTGACGCCGCAGGAAGTCGGCAGTGTCATCACCTATTACCGGCGCTATTCAGCTCTCGCAATACTTGGTCTCGCCGCTGAAGATGACGACGGCAAGGTGGCACAGGATGCCGGCGCCAAGCATGGCAGCCGAATGACCGAGCCGCAGTCCGGCGGAACCCTCAAACAGCAATTGAAGGACAGCATCGCGATCGAGAGCGCCAAGAAGAACTACGACACGCCGGCGCTTCCAGAGCACGTTGCGGACAAGCGTTTCCATATGCTGATCGGCGAGACCGGCAAGACGGTCGATCTGTTCAAGAGCACGCCCGCCGGCATGTGCTGGAAACGCACCGCCGTCAAGGAAGTCGCGGCGCCGCTGTTCCATGACCTGGACGCGGCAGCAACGCTGTCTGAACTCGAGGCGGTGCCTCTCTCGGACGAGAACAAGTTGCGGCTGGAAGTGTGCAAGCTGGCCGTTCCGGTATGGCATGCCGAATTTGAGCGGCGATTTCGGGATAAGCACGAACATCTGTCTGACGGAGATGATCCCGGGAAGTTTCTGCGCGCATGAGCGAGACGCCGATATGGGTCTCGTTCACCGACCGGCTGGCTGCGGCGCTAGACGAGGCGGCGGCCAGCCGGTCGGCAGCCGACCGGCAAGAGGCGCTTCTGAAAGTGACATTCTCTGAGATGGTCAATGCCATCGGCGGGCCGGTCACAAAAGCTGAGCATGAGGCAAGAGGATCGGCTGCGTATCGCGCGCACGTTCAGAACGCATGCGATGCGCGCACCAAGGCGAACCTGGATGCGGCCAAGGTCAAGGGAATGGAACACCGCCTTGATGCATGGCGCACGGCGGAAAGCACGAGACGAGCGGAGATTGGATTGAAATGACGGCACGCAAGTTTCCAAGAAATCTCGATATTGAGCACATTTTCTTCTTTATCGAGACTCTGAAAGAGCAGGTCGAGGCCGGCGCCAGTTTCTGGAAGGGCGAGGATACGCCAGGTGACGGCATCGAAACCGTTTTCGGACGGACTGACGATACCGACACGATCATTGGTCAGATCGATGTAACGGACTGCATGACAAAGCTGATCGATTGGTTGGGAAGCTTAAGGGAGGTCAAGGAATGACTGATCCCCTCGAGGATATCGTCGACCGCGGCGGCGACAACCGCGACAGATGGTTTGACAGCTGGGAATGGAAAGCATTGGCCATGAGCATATCGCTGTTCCTGGTGCTCGTTCTGGTCGACATCATGGCCGCGATCGGCGTCGAAAAGACGCGCACGTACAGCCAGCAGGATACTTACGAAGTACGAGGACGCTGGTGATGCGCCGCGCACTCGACCCCATCGAATGGCTGTCGGCGCTGGTCTTCTTGTTCGCCATGGTCGTGGTGAGGATCAGCGACCGGCGCGAATGCAGGCGCTATGAACGTACAGAATTGAGGAAGCGGCACCTCCTTCCTCCCGATGTGGCCCCGCATGGGATGAAAGCATCCGATCTCACGGCTTAGAACCTCGCGCGCGCCGTTTCCTCAAGTCATGGACACACCGCGCGGAAGATCGGAAGGGCAATTTGAACCGCCGGCATTTTCTCGGACTGGGAGTTCTGGTCATGGGTGAAACGATTATCGATGGCGTGACCAACATCGCTCTAAGCGGCGACGGACGAGCGGTCATTACTCATGCCGATCCGATCCCGCCACCACCGCCACCACCGCTGCTGCCGACACGCCCGCAACCCGGCCCCCGGCGCGTTGCCACTCTCGCCGACCTTCGGGCTGTACTGGCAGATGACGTCCCAGATGTCATACTTGCCGGAACCTTCCAGGTCACCGAACCGGTGATGCTCGCGCGTATTCCGCAACGCACTATCAGCACCGAGCCGGGCGCGACGATCCAGGGTGATGGCGGCGACTTCCGCATCCTGTCGCTTGCCGGCGGCAAGGGCGGCAACCTCACGATCACCGGGATCGCCATCGATGGCGGGTGGCGCCGCAATCCCGGCGAATGCCAGAACGATGATGCTGCTAATTTCTTCCTACCGAACCTCGATTATCTCGAGGTGACCGGCTGTACCACCATGTTCAGCAGGCGCACCGGGATATTGGCAACGAATACAGGCAAGCTCATCCTGCGCAACTGTGTCGGCTACGCCATGCCGCGCGACTTCTGCTGGACGAACGGCAGCCTCGATGTTCTCGTCGATGGCTGTACCATCCGGCATTGCGGTGACGACGGCATCGGCTGCCATGTCGATCCAGGCACAACGGATGAGGACCGGGCCGTCATTATTCGCAACAACCGGCTTTACGACACGCTCGGGATCAAGGTCCTCGGCGGCGGCACGAGAGTGCTGATCGAGAATAACACCATCACTGCACCGGGATTCTACGGCGTCCGACTCGGCATCGATCCATCGACAGGCGAGGGCCGGGGCCTGCAGCGCAATATCACCGTGCGCGGCAACACCATCGAGAACGTGCGGGCAACCAGCCCATGCCATCCCGGCCAGACGCAAGGTGTGTGGCTGTTCATGCACGCCCCGGATGACAGCGTTCAGAACGTCGCTGTCAGCAACAACAACCTCATTCGCACGCGAGACGGCGGTCGTCTGCTCAGCTATGCATACCCATGGGCAAGTCTCGGTGCCTACTCGAAGACGGCTTTCCTGCCACAAGCTGCGCTCGATCTCGGCAATGAAGCGCGGCGCTATGTCTGCAAGAATCCCAGCGATATCATTGGCGTTAACGCTCTTACAGGATTCCCCAAATGAAATACGACATCCGCACGCTGCCCCTCCTCGAGGGCGTCGGCAAGCACATCATCGAGCCGTTGCAGGAGAATTGCTCGATATCTCACTTCGAGGCAGGTCAAGCCATTGTCGAGCAAGGCGATGAGGATACAAGCGTCTACTTCTTGTTGCGCGGCGAGGCGATGAAGCAGCGCCATCGCGAAGATGGCGTCGTCATCGGGCTCGGCATCGTCAAGCGGGGCGAATTCTTCGGCGAAGAGTTCAGTGGCACGGAAGTCGCCTACACCGTTGTCGCGACCGCCGCATGTGTCGTTCTCGCCATGCCCAATGCCGCGTTCGAGTTGGCCATGAGCTGCTCGGTGGTCCTCGCCCGCGTCTGCGACAAGATGGCAAAGAGCTTACGGCGCGCTTACGACCGCATGGAGCGCAGTCATCTTCGCAGTGTGCAAGCGCGCATCATGCAGGTGCTCGAAGAGAACGAAGGGCCGATGATCGTCAGAAATCAGAGCGACTTCGCATCAATGGCCAACACCACCCGGGAGCACCTCAACCGGTCGCTGGCGAAGATGGTGAAGGATGGCCTGCTGAAGCGAACGCCGTTCCCCAATCACCGTTTCAAGCTGGAAGTCGTCGCGTAGTGCAGCGCGAACCGCTCATCACCTTTGCCGAAGCTGCCGCGTTGGTGGGCCCGGGCGTCACTGCACGCACCTTGCGGATGTGGCATGAGCAGGGACGCCTCGAGGCACAGCGCGTCGGCAGAACGTGGCGTACGACCGCAGGGAAGCTCGCTGAAGCGGTGGAGAAGGGATGGCAAGGCTCACCCTCTACGGCCCCGACCGCAAGCACGGCGCCCGCCCCAAGCCGCGCATGCGCCGATATGTCTGGTACATCACCTGGCACGAAGGACGCCGGCGCCGCGAGCGTAGCACGGGCTACGAGTTTGGCCGACGCGCTGATGCGGAAAGGCAGATGGGCGTATTCCTCGTCTCGCGGCGAAAGCCTGCCGTTGGCCCCCGTAATCCCTCTGAAATAAGGATCGCCGATGTCCTTGCTCTATACCTCGAGGAACATGCTCGCTCTGTGGCTGATCCGGCGAGGATTGCGTATGCTGTCAAAGCCCTACTGGGCTATTGGGGCGATCGGTTTGCCGATGCAATCACCGGACAAACTTGCCGTGCATACTATAAATACCGTCCCGACATGGGACCGGGAACGGTCCGTCGTCAGCTCGGGACTCTGCGTGCTGCTTTGCGACATTGTGAGCGGGAAGGCCATATCGTCGGAGTTCCCGGTATCGCCCTTCCGCCACGACCAGGACCAAGAGAACGATGGTTCACCCGATGCGAAATCGCTGCACTGATCCGCGCCGCCCGCCGACTGCCGAAAGCGAGGAACTATCTGCCTCTATTTATCCTGCTTGGCGTCTATACTGGCGCACGCTCCTCGGCGATTCTGAATTTGCAATGGCAGCCGAACATTACCGGCGGCTGGATCGATATGGACAAGGGAGTCATTCGATGGAAACAGAGCGGAACGAAGAAGCGGCAGCCGAGAGTGACTCCGATTTCCCACAAGCTGATGCGATTGCTGATCTCGAGCTCGCGATCGGCAACGCGCTATGTCTTGGAGTGCCGGCCAGGGAAATCCGTCGGGTCGTTAAAGAAGTCGTGGAATACCATGGTCAAGGCGACCGGAATATCTGACGCGACACCGCACACCTTGCGCCACACCTGCGGCACGTGGCTGGCGCAGCGCGGCGTGCCGATGTGGGAGATTGCCGGCTATCTCGGAATGACGGTCGGGACCGCGAGCCGGGTGTATCTGCACCATTCGCCGGAGCACCTGCGAGGCGCTGCCGAGGCGGTAGGAAGGAAAGTATGAGTCTCTGCATTGTCTGTCATAGACGTCCCGCTGAAGTTCCTGACCGTGAGCGCATGGGCCGGCCAATCAAGCGAGTGTGTAGGCCGTGCCATCAGGAACGATTGCGTGGCGATATTATCGAGATTCTCGAAGCTAAACGCAGGCGCGATGAGGCAATCGGGAGGAAAGCATAAGACTTTATGCCGATATCCGAGACCTTACTGCTGCCCGGCTTCAAGACGATATCGGATATCTGCCGGCCGTCGTCGTCGGCAGTCCGCCATGCCAGGACGCCAGCGTCGCTAACAGCGGCGGCGATGGTGTTGGCGGAGAACGCACCGGCCTTTTCTTCGAGGCCATCCGTCTCGTCGACGAAATCCGACCTGCTTGGTCATGCTTTGAGAACGTCCCTGGCATCCGAACTCGAGGCGCTGACCGGGTTCTCGCTGCGCTGGAATCGCTCGGCTACGCCTGCTGGCCGCTCGTGGTGGGTGCTTGGCACGCCGGCGCGCCGCACCGAAGGAACCGAGCGTGGATTGTTGCTGCCGACACCACGAACGGCGGATGGCGACCGGGGTGGCCGAGGCGACCTGATCCAGGCGATCTGCGGCAACGAGAACAAGCATTTTCGCAATTCGTTGTTGCCGACGCCGACAGCGGTGAACTACGGCAGCAACCAGGGGGGCGCCGCAGGAAGGACTGGTCCGATACGCCCATCGCTCGCATCGCTGACGCGGGGCGTTCATGGGGCGAACCTGTTGCTGAGCATCTGCGAGTGGCTGATGGGATACCCGGCTGGCTGGCTCGCCGATGCGTCTCGGCATACGGAGATGCTGTCGTTCCGCAGATCACCGAAGCGATCGGACGCGCCATGATGACGCTGGTTCCGACCGACGGCACCGTGCTCGATCTTTTCTGCGGCGGCGCTGGCGGCTGGTCGCTCGGCATGCACCGCGCCGGATACCGCACCGTAGCGGCCTGCGAGATCGACGATTGGCGCAGGTCGGTTTTTGCTACTACGCAGCTTCCGTGCACCGAAGCGTCAGCGAGCGCCACCAGCGCCATGAATAACCCATCAGCGCCGCAACGGGAGCCGAACGATGACTGAACATCACGAAAACACCGCACAGCACTTGCGCGCCGCCCGGCCGAGGCAGTAGGGAGAAGGATATGAATGAGCACACACGAATCAATTTCCTGGTATGGAATGCTGTCGTCGATGCTCTTTTAGAAGCCGATAGTCACGCGTTCTTCCATCGGCCAGGTTGGACTCAGGTGACAGCAGATAGGTTGACAAAGGAAGCTATGGAGAAGTGGCCGCCTCGCTTTGCTGCCACGCAGCTTTCGCGCACCGAAGCATTCATGAGTGCAGATAGCGCCGCGAATGACCAACCAGCGCCGCAACGGGAGCCGAACAATGATTGAACGCGCCGAGAACATGCCACAACCAAAGCCTTCGGGAGGCAGTGGTCCCCGGTTCGAATCCGGGCACTCCGATAGGGCTGCGACATCTGCTGCTACGCTTGCTGCTACGCAGCCTCGCGTGCTCGTATGGTTTTCCTGCGGCGCCGCCTCCGCTGTTGCCACAAAGCTGGCGCTGTCGAAATACTCTCAGCGCGTCGTCATTGCCTACTGCGACACGGGATCGGAGCATCCCGACAACCAGCGCTTTCTCGTCGACTGCGAGAAGTGGTTCGACGTTCCGGTGGTACGTCTCAAGTCGCAACGATATCGGGACACATGGAACGTATGGGAGAGCCGACGCTTTCTGGTAGGCCCCGAGGGGGCTCTCTGCACGACGGAATTAAAGAAGATGGTCCGGTTCGCGTTTCAGCGCGCCGACGACATCCAGATATTCGGCTACACCGCCGAAGAACGGGCGCGGGCCGAACGATTCTGCACGCTCAACTTCGATGTGCGGCTGGAAACGCCATTGATCGATGCCCGTCTGACGAAGGCCGACTGCCTTGCGATCGTCGAACGCGCCGGCATAGAGCTGCCTGCAATGTATCGCCTCGGTTATCGCAACAACAATTGTGTCGGCTGCGTCAAGGGCGGGATCGGCTACTGGAATAAAATACGTCGCGATTTCCCCGAGATATTCGCGCGGATGGCGACGCTCGAAAGGAAACTCGGACGAACGGTTCTGCCCGCCGCCAGGGGCACGTACCTCGATGAACTCGATCCTTTACGTGGCAATCACGCCGATGAGCCGACTTTCGAGTGCTCATTGCTTTGCTATATGGCCGAACAAGACGTGCGGAAGAGAGTGTGGATACATGAAATGTAATTTTTACGATCTGGATTCCCATGAGCAATGTGACTGGGGAAATGGCGGGCAATGCTACCACAGTCGACATACTGCCACCCCTGCGGCTACGGACCTCGCTAAGAAGAGTTGGGATTTCGTCGTTGATGCGATGATGGAAGTGGATGGCGTTGTCGGCGCCTCGCCCGCCGAACCCGACGAGTCCGACTGGCAATGGGCGGACGAGCAGGCCGAACGGCTCGGGCTGACCACCGAACCTTTCCCTGAATGCGAGCACTACGAGTTCCCGCCGGGAGAGACGTCGCAGGACTTCTGGGTCATGTGGATGGCGTGATGGGTGCCCTCCCAGGATTCCAGAAAGGCACATTTCCCGGACAATGGCGTATTGAGAAGACGATGGCCTCGGCAACTATAGGTGCTTGCTGGCCCGGGGACAGGTTTGATGTTCCTCGCATCCTGGACGCCGTTGCCCCAGACGAGGCTTCGTGGAGATTCCTCTATTACCGGGCGATGGTACTGCGTGATGGCAGTTCGTGGTTTCCTGATGCCAACGCGTGGCGGCAGGCTCTCTTAGAGACAGTGGCATGGGGGCGCCCATGAGTTCTGGATCATGGGGATGGCATAAGCCATCAGGGGACGCAGTTCCCCTCCCATCGATCCTTGGCTTTGGCGTCGGCCGTCGTCTGCCACTGCATGTTGCTAGGGTCGTCCGGCCCGCCGCACTCGAGCGCGATGATGTGGTCGACAACCCATCCTGGACACGCACCCCGAACGAGGCCGGTCGCAGGGCACGGGTGCAGCTTGCGGAAATCGCGAACCTCGGATGAGCAACGCACGATGCAGCGCTGATATTTCGTCGAGTAGTGCGAGACGCAGCCGGTAGAGGCATTGGCAATGGCCGGCAGCGCCAAGCAGAGTGCAGCGATGATGAGCTTGCGGTGGCAGGTCATCTCACACCACCGGCAAGACGAACACGTTGAAGTCGATATCGGCTGCTGCGGCCGAGCTGAGCGTCACCGTAACGTCGACGTTGTTACCGTTCTGCGCATGCGTCACCCAGTACTGTCGCGCACCAATGTCGGCGTCCTTGACCTGCGCATGCGCGCGGAACGCATCGATGTGGCAGACGTAGCGATTCAGCTGCAGGCTGAGCACGGCACTGGTCTGCCCAGAAAGCACCGTCAACGTGTTCGACCGCTCACCATCCGGGCAGTTAACGACGTTGCGCTTGGTGATGTTGCCGGTGCCGTTGAGCAGCGCCCACGTCGATGTCGGGCTAGTCGAACCCCGGAAGTTGTAGATGAGCGAACCGGTGCTGGTTCCCGATAGCTTGACGATTGCTAACCCACTGCCGGTGTCGCCTGGCGTGAACGGGTTGAGGTCCTGCCAGATTTCCACGGTGCCGCGCGTCACTTGGCTGCAGCGGATGGCGGCATCGCGGTTGTAGGCAGAGTCATACTGCGGCGCGACTTTTGGTGCCCATGAGAACGCCGAGATGTCGAAATACACGTCCTGCAGCTTGTCGCCCTCGCCGGACGACGTGGCGTCGCTGTACAGCACACCATTGCCGATCTGCTCGAACGACGTGGCGTAGATGCGGGCACTCGACAGAAACTCAGCGGTCGTCGTGCCGGCTTCCTTGTAGATACCGAACGGCTGCTGGCCGATGTGGCAGCGCATCATCGACAGCCGGTGGATGGCACAGTCGAACTTGCTGGTCAGTCCGGCGCGCGTGTTGCCTTCGAGGCCACATTGGTCGAGGTGATAATCGTGGCCTGGCGTGCGGAAGTAGATGCCGTCATGGTTGTTGTTGATCTGGCAGCGGTCCCAGAAGATGTGGCCGTCGATGGTATCGCAGTCGAAGCCGAACCAGAACCCGCCGACGTGCACCTCGTGAAAGCGTGCCTTGCCGCGCAGCGAGCCGTCCACCGAGTAATTCGATATCTGGATGGCGCTCATCATCGTCGAGGTCGGCTGGTTCTGCGGTCCGGATAGCCGCAGATTCCGCAAGATCATCGGCGAGTCGAGCTCGCTGGTCGTCGAACGCAGCTTGATCCCGTAGGTGCCGGAGCCGAGATTGGTCGGCCAATAGAGTGTCGTCCGGCCGGGATGGCCGAGGCCGAACATCTCGACATCGGTCAAGGTCAGGGTCCGGTTTACCTTGTACGTGCCAGGCGGAACGTAGACGGCCCGATAAGCGTTCGATGCCGCGGCGGTGATGGCGGCGGTGAATGCCGCGCCGTCATCGGTCGCACCGTCCCCGACCGCGCCCTGGTCTTTGACGTTGATTGCATAGATTTGAGTCGGCACGGCGGTACTCCCGGGGGGCAGTGGCGGCGGGCTAGATGAAAAGCAGCAAGTCATTACAATAGTGAATCCAACGTAATGAAGTCGATTTCAAAGTCAGCAGGCCACGGCGTTGTGCCATCTGGATCGCCCGTCCAGTTTGTCCCTATTTCCCATGTAATATGCATTGCGTAACGCTTTTCTGTTAGCATGTTAGACTGCTCGCGAACGGTTGCACCATTTATCTTCCACGTCATCAGAGTTGGAGAAAGAGTAAATGCGGCGGTGTACCAATCGCTGGCGTTGCCTGGTCTGGTGAAATCTGTCATCGCATCGCCACCGGAAGGAGAATGAAGGTTGCAATGCCAGGTGCTTTCTCCGTTAATCACTTCTAGAATGTCGATCTCTGGTGGCCACGAAGAATCATCTGGCAACAGCCATATGGCAAGATGCTGACCCTTACCGAATGAATTGAAGCGAAAACGGATTGTCCATGTACCGTAATTTTGGCCGCTTATCGCCAACGGTGGAGTACAATCAACCAAAGCCCCGGCAATATATCGATAACCAAAAACGTACGTGTTGGCTTCTGAGACAGTTAACGGATATGCCCTGAGTCTGAGAGAAGAACCGGATTGAACATGCAGAAACGGGGCGCTGCCCCACCCTCCGTTGGCGGTCAGCATGGCCCCCATAGTGCCTCCACCAAAATCATTACCATCATTCACCCAATATTGCTTATCTCCATTCGCTGGTAACGACCGCGCACTCCAACGATAGATACTATCTCCCCATCTACCATTATTAACATAGTCTGGATATGTGGATCCAGAGAACGCTGTGAACGTATCCGTCCAAATATTAACTGCGGACGAGGACGCCGGTGAGGACGAAAAGCAGCAGGTCACTTACACCTCCTCATCTTGATGCCATGTAGTCACGCATCCGCGTTGCAGCCTGCTTAGGTGTGCCTGAACTATTGAATACTCCCATGTGATCAAATCCAGGCTGATCCCTATCTAGAAATACAACAACGCACCTTATGACCCCCGGTGGTATTCTTCCCTCGAAACCACTATCAGCACGCGACATTACTGTCTGTACATAGTTTGCTTGCGTTAGTTCACCTAAATTCGCGCTGTCGAAGCTACAGCATTCAGTGCACCACAAATTCACATTTCTATATGACGGATAATTCTGCAGAAGATTATATACTAGCACAACATCATCATAATTCATTGTACCAGGGGTGTGGATTCCGGGATCATTATCGAACGGATAATTATATGGGTGTATGGCTAAGTGTTCAAACGCTATGCCATTGTTTATCAATCCAGTTATATAGTCTGTCCCTCTAATACCACTACTAGCAGATAGACCAGTCAATCCACCGATCATAACCGTAGCAGCTGGCGAGGCATTGGTAATCGCTGTCTTCGCTTGAGTAAATAGTTGGCCATACCGTTGAATGGCTTTCGTCGGGTTTGTCGATCCGGCCGGTTGCCATGCTGCCTCGTTCTGTTCGCTCCATATCTCATAAACCAGCTTTGTCCCATAGCGGGCTGAGACTGCGCCGCAAAATGCGGCATACCTTGCGCAGAATGTATCCCATACGCCTTGGGTGCTATCCCATGGTAGGAAGTATCTATTCGAACTACCGGATGCCCATTGGGGACTTTCTAATATCATTGCCGCAATAGTAACGTTACCTAATGCGTAAATGCTATTGACAATAGAGTCTAGTCCAGTCCATGTATACGCGCCCTCAGACTGCTCCACGGCCCACCATGTAAGTTCGCTGCGATATATCTGACCGTGTATATAGTTCAAATCAGTTATATCATTGGCCGGCGATCCGCCGCCATAATACATGCTGGTCTGGTGCATGCCGATCAGCGGCAAAGTCGGTCGCGTGGAAGAAGAGAAACAGCAGGTCACCTTTTTGCTCCTTTTCGCCTGGTATACTGGCATGTCACTGTTCGTACGCGCCGATATCGATGCCGGCACCCAGCGGCCGGATAATTCCGTCGAGATCGAAGGCGGGCGCACCGGCCGACAGACCAGCATCTATCGCCACGGATACCGTCTTGAGATGATAGTCACCACCACCGGCCGCTATATATTTCACGAATGATGGATTCGCCGTCAGATTGCCAGACGTGGTGACCTGATCCAGCGCATAGTTGGCGGTGCCATTAGCGAACGCCATATTGTTCTTGGCATAACTGTCATTGCCGATGTCGCCGAAATCGTTGATGCCATATCCGGCGTTTCCATACGCGATGTTGTTGACGACATGGAACCGTCCTATCAATGACGAATCTAGCGTGTAGTACTGGCCAGTTCCTACACTGATACCACCAGAGATGCAGTTGAAAATCGTGTTGTTGAAAATCTCGCTATCTGTCGCGTCATGCCATGTAGTTGACGCGATAGACAAGATTGTTGTATATCTTGCCGCTGGTTGCGATGTAAATTCCTTGAACGGTATTGCAGCTTGTCGATGGCCCTATGTTGGCGACGACATTGTTGATGATGTCGATGTTTGTTCCGCCATAGAAATGGTCGTTCTCTATCCCCGCGCCGCCCGCTGAATCGCATGTTCCGTTTATGATGTCGTGAACGTAGTTGTTCTTGGCCACGTTATACGATCCGGTGAGATAGAGGCCGATCCGCCACACCATGCCAGCGCCGGCAATCTCGAAACCTTCGATGTCGACGTAAGCGCCACGGCTCTCCCAACCGGCCCAATGCGAGGTCGGATTCGAGTTGATCTTGGCGCCCCACTTGGTATCCGACACAAAGCGAATGCGCGCGGCGGCGGTGCCGCTTCGCGTCGTGATGAAACCACCGGCGTAGGAGCCGGGTGCCACGTGCACGGTGTCGCCCGGACCGACGATGCTGGCGGCATACGAGATGCTCGCAAACGGTAGGCTCTGCGTTCCCGGATAAGAGTCGGAGCCAGTCGGAGCGACCCAATATTCGTGCGCTCCGATGTTGGGACTGGACGAGAAGCAGCAATACGTTCCCGATCCGACCGGTATCGCCAGACCAAGCGGAATCGGGGCGACGTAATAGTCCGCCGCTGCCAGTCGTATGAACCCGCCATCGTCATCAGGATAAGCAGATACGATATTGTTGCCGGTGATCGACGCGGGATTGGTTATGCCGTCAGCAGCATAATCTATGTGGCTCGAGCCACTCTTGCTGCTATCGCACTGCGAATACGGCGACAGTTGCCCAACACCGAACATGATGCCGATTACGCCGGATGAGATATAGTCTCTGATGTGCTGCGTATTTGCTGCTAGCAGGAAATATTCCGGGCGATTATCCTGGTAGTGAAAATTGGTGTTGTTGCATGTCCTGTATAGTGTATTGCCCTCGGGTGTTTGCCACATCATGAAATAGCGGCCGGTGCCGCTGTGTATCCTGCCGATGAAAGTCCTGAAGCTAACGAACGCCGCATCCGTCCACCACGCATCGGCTGACGGCGTCCCACACACCACCACGGCGAATCCGGAGTCCCGATCCGATGCCTCGCAGAACATGAGATCGAAGGACGCGCCGAGAGCGTTGTAGAACGTCGCAATCCTATCGCCGGTGGTTTCCGGCGTTTGATAGCCAGCGGGATTCGCCAAAGTCGGCGTGTAGCCGTTGTTGGCGGCCCAGGTGTTGACATGCCATGCCAGCACGATTGACGAGTCGTAGGAATCCTTGATCTGCACCAGCGCGCGGGCGAAACCGATGGCGTTGTTCGGCAGACCGGAGAGCCCGGTGTATCCCGACGACGCCACCGAAACAGGGATGTCGGCCGGATTGTCGCCATACACCTGCTGCATGAAGCCCCACAGATCGGGCTCGACATGCACTATCACCGGGTTTTTACCGGTCGACGTTATCTTCTGCATAAGCAGCGCAAAGTCGGCATAATACGCTGCCATGTACGATGTCGAGGCAAGATTGGTGAATATATTCGGCGACGATCCTGCCAGGATATACAAGTCATATACAGGGATATAGCCGTTGTTGATGCTGTCATTCGTGTAGTTTACGGCAAAGTTTCCAGAGCCAGCAGGACCAACCCAGTCCTTCCAGCCAACATTGAGATACTGGTAACGATAGTTCCACGGCACGCCAGATGATGTCATCCAACTCAATTCGTTCAGTGTGCTTCGCAAGCCGAGTCCAAAATGATTCGGCAGTGAGGAGATTCCGGTCATTGCATGATCCACTTTGCTGCTATGACTGCCGCTGCGGGCTTGTCCTGCACGGCGAAGCCAGTTGTGCCATCATCGTCCGTAGCCGCCGGCCACCACCGCCACGCAACCATGCCGTAGAACGCATCACCAATGGTGTGCGCGGCCCTCAGGAAGGCTTCCCAAGCGTTCGCCTGGATCACGTTGTCGGACGTCATCTCTGGCTGCGCGGACGGATTGCGTGCCGCGCCCACCGTCGATTTTGTAGCCGACGACGCTGGGATCGCCCCACAGCACGCGTTTGTCGTCGACCACTGCCCTGACGCTCGGCACTTGGCTGACGCCGGTCAGGTTGACGTACATCTGCGCGATCGACGGCGAATTGGTGATCGCCGACGGGACATACGCCGACACCCCCATCATGTCGGCGAGCTCGACGATCTCGGGACGAATGTCGTCTTCCTCGAGGTTCGACACGTTCCATAGCAGCTGCCCGGTAAAGTCGGCGCGCGCCGATGCCATCAACGTCTGGAACGCGGTGATCGCCGGCGTCTTCGAAAACAGCGCCGACCACTCGTCGGCCAGGATGACGAACTCGAGCCCAGCGGCTTGTGCTGCCTGCACGTACGGCTTTATGGCGGTGTAGTAGCTGGCGAGGCCATCAGCTGGACTCGTCGGATTCCAGTAGCCGCCCCAACCGAAGTTGGTGTCGCTGAACAGAACGCAGATGAGCCCGGGCGACAGCCCCTTGCTTCTGACCAGCGCGAACCATGCGGCGAGGTGGTCGGGGTTCTCTGAGATAGCGGTGCATAGCTGGTGAAGTGGAAGCCACGAACCTGCGGCTCGCTCGATAGTGTTTCGATGTAAACCGGATCAATGCCGATGGTAACGGTGAGTGCGGCGGCGCTGGTGCTCATCGTCGACTGCACACCCTGCAGCGTCGTCTTGCGCATCACCGCCGGCAGGCTGTCGAGCTGCAGATTTGCCGTACCGGTCACCGTCCACGCCACGAAGCCGTAGGTGCCGTCGCTGCGATCGAAGCGGTAGCAGCGCGTGTTCCCGGTGCTGATGTCGGTAATCCGCGTCACGGTATCGTCGATGATGGTCGCCATCGTCCGATAGGCGGTGTAGGCCGGCTTGAGCGTACCGTCCGGGCGAATGAGCCCCATGCCGCCGGCTTCGTCGGTGGTCACCGTGCCGTACAGCTGGAACGGGTAATAGCGATTGCAGAACAAGCCATTGATGATCGCCATGCGGACCAGGAAACGTGCCTGGTCGTCTTCGCTGACGACACCGGCAGTTGGCCCCGCCGTTGGCCAATTGCCCTCGGTCACCCATACCGGCTTGGTGAAGCCCTTGCTGGCGAGCAGCGCCTGGCTGTCGGCGAGCCGTGTATCCAGCGGCCCGCGTTTGTCGCCGATCTCTGGCGCATATGGCCGCGTGTAGGTATGGATCGACGCCACATCCATCGCCGCCAGGATCGCCGGATCGCTCAGGACGATATCGCACCACGTATTGTGCCCGGTCTGGCCAGCATCGACGAATGTTCCGTCCATCACCATGCCGACGATCATGACGTTTGGATCAGCGGCGCGAATGACCGCCGATGCACCGATCAGCATATTCTTGTATTCATCGGTGGTCATGCCGCTGCCGACCGGCTCGTTGCCGATCTCATAGGCTTCGACTTGCCCGGCATAACGTGTTGCGATAGCCGTGCAGTAGGCGAAATAGTCGGGCAGGGACGATGCCGGGAATCTGTTCGTGTTGATCGGGCATGCCCACGTCGGCCCGTTCGACAGCACCCCGCACAAACGAATGCCGGCAGCGGCAACCTTGGCGATCACCGCGTCATGTGCTGCCCATGTGTAGGTGTGAACGCCGTTCACCGGCGCATTCGGCTCGGCGGCACGCCAGCGCATGCCGTGACGCAGCAACCGTACGCCGAGCGCCGTCACGTCGGAATAGTGCTCGGTGCCGCCCGGCGTCATCACCACGCCCCAGCGGTCGATGCTGGTCGACACGGCAAGGTCCCCGGATTTGCTCGAGAAACAGCACGTCATGGCAAAGTCGGCACCGGCACTGGCCACAACGCTGATGGATAGCTGCCGCCGCCGCCGATTGCCGCTGGGCCGTTATTGCTCACCATTCGCAGCTGGTCACGAATGGCGTTGATGTTGGTGCTCATAGACGTGAATGGGCTCGCCACCGAGCCGCCTTCGATGAACAGCACCGGGTTGCCGCCACCGGTGGCGGTGACATAGCAGCCGTATTTTTGCAAGGTCCTGGCCAGCACCTTGGACGGCTCGTTCCAGCTTTGCGCCTCGATATCGAATGTCGGGGGAATGGCGAGCAAGGTTCCGAGCTTGATGGTGCCTTTGTAAGTGCTATCGAAGCTGCCGTCCGAGAACGATGCCGGCCAGCGGTAGGTGGAGCCCTGGCCACTGCCGTCCGGCGCTGCGGCCAGGGTTTGCGGAACCGAGCACATCAAGGTGTGCCGCATGTACGGCAGCGTCCCGGCGGCAATGGCGGATGCTTCCCATTTGCGGATGATGCCGGCCGCGAGATTGAAGCCGCTGATCCAGTGGCCCTTGCCCTGATAACCAGGGACGGTGGGATAGCCGTTGCCGGTGATTATGTGATCATGTGAGTAGAGAGAATGGTACGCACCAGTGGCCGACGTGTTGTCGGTGCGGACAAACCTATGGAATCCATAAGCGTATCCATCGTCGCTCAGCACGCAGAGAAAGCCATCGCGCGGACACGTCTGAGGATCGGAACCGGTCACGCCGATGGCGATCTTCAAGTCGAGTGCGGTGAACGTCGCGCCTTGGCTGCATTGACTGAACTGGGTTATGTGGACGAGCGGATTGGTGGCATCGAACAGCGCCACCGCTGTCGTCCAGCGATTTGTCGGCCCGTTGAAGCCCCAGGCGATGGCGCGAATGTTCGTATCGTCGACGAACACTGCGCCATCACCGATTGGCCGGTTGATGGCCGAGGCCGAGGCCCACGGCCACAACGTCGCATCACGCGTCGCCACATCCGCTAGCGGCGCGCTCGCAAAACAGCATGGCACGGTCGTCTACCGTGTAGAGTATTCCCCTAGATTTTCCTCCAGCTCCCGTTCGATGCCCGGATCGAGAAGCAGATGGTGCTCGGCGTGCTGTCAGTACCGGGCGCCAAGGTCATGCTGCCGCCGGTGATGGTGCGTGATCCGCCGAGGATCGTGATCGTGTTCGATCCGAAGTTGGAGATACGAGCAAGATTGATCGGTGCCGGCGGCAAGGTAATCGATGTCACCGTTCCGGTAGCTTCCGCGAACTCACTTGTCATGGTGCTGTTGACGGTGATCGCCTGCATGGCCGGCAGCCACTTGGTCGCCCCATCTTCCATGGCTGCGAGCCGCGTGCGCTCGGTCGCCGACATGACGACGCGCGTTGCATCCTCGTTGACCTTGGATGCCACATAGTCGCCGGATACCGCGACGATCGCACCGGTTCGCCCATAGATGCTCGACACACCGTCGACGATGCTCAGCAAGGTGCGCGTCTGAGCTGCGGTCAGGTCCTCGGGATCACCGGTTGCAGCGGTAAGACGGCCCTTGATGGTGGCCGTCGCCACGTCCGCCAGCTTAGCGTTGGTGATACTGTTGTCGGGAACGGTTCCCGCAGTCAGCGCATCGATGTCGCCCTGATGCTCTTGCAACGCTGCCTGAACATGCGTCGATGACATGTTGCCGACCGGCGTCACGGTGACTTGATTGGCGATGTAATCGCCACTGACGGCAACGACCGCGCCGGTCCGGCCGAACACACTCGAGACGGCGCCGCCGCCGCCGCCGCCACCACCGGTCTTGTAGACGAAATTACCGGTCAACATGACGACCGAAGGATCGGCGGTGGCATTACCACCAACGCTCATCAACCTGGTCCAGGTGTGATTGGTTCTTGCCGCGGACGGCCACGTGACGATGGAGCTGGCCTGATGACCGGTCGATGTCAGAGAGAACTCGGCGCCGGATACAGCCGTCCACGTCGTGCCGCCTACGGCCGTTCCATCGACGCTGTATTGCAGAAAGTACTTTGACCCGGCTGCCCCTGCAATATCGCATCTACCGGCAAGGTAGAAATCCGTGACATTGGTCATATCAAGGAAAACGCGGCGTAGATTAGGAAACTCCGAGTTGGCTGCCGACATGTCGACCACCTGCGTAGAGCCCACGGTGAACGGCACCACGGCTGTCGCATTGCCGCTGCTCGGCACGAGATTGTCGATATAGCCCTTCGTCGCCACATCGGCGGTCGCCAGCGGCGACTGCGCCTGAAACCGGCCGCTGGTATCGCGCTTGACCAGAGCAGCCGAGACCAGCGCCGCGGTCGCTTGCGCGATGAGTGACTGGTCGGTCGCGGTGTAGAGCTTGTAGGTTCCCGTCTCGCCGATCTTGGACAGGTCGTAATCGCCAGATACAGCCGCCACGGCGCCCGTACGCGAGAAAACGCTGGCCACCTGGCCGGTGATGGCGATGACCGCGCCGCCGTTACCAGCGGACACCGCAGCGCCGTAGAAGTCGAGCACTGGCGCGCCGGAAACGACGACCGCCGCCGACGACTTGACGATCAGCTTGAGCGCCGACAACTGCGTCGTGAGATCGGTCGTATCAGAGATCGCGTGCGCGTGATTGGTCGGCGACTTTACCGAGAGCGCCGATACCAGGTCGGTGATCTGCGGGATCGCATAATCGCCAGATACAGCGATGACCGCCGGACCGGCGCGCCCGAATACCGTGTCGACGTGCTGATCGCGCCAGGTCAAATCCTGCGGCGTCTGGTCGGTAAACCATGTGTCGAGTGCGACCACCACCTCGGACGGCGTGGAATAGCCGCCACTCACCCCGACCTGCCAGACGGTTCCGCCGAGCGCGGTATTGATGGAAGAGACGATCTCCGAGCCGGTCATATCGCCGGTCGCCGATACCTCGATACCGTCCAGCTTGGACTTGTCCGTCGACGACATCAGTCCGGCGGTGACGGTCGTGGCATTGGCGATCGTCAGATCGCCCGGCATGGTAAAAGTAGCAGAGATGCTCATGTGTGAGAGTCCTTAGGGTTTTGGTGCGAGACCCGATATCAGTCCCGCCAACTGCGAGATCAGATCGGTTTGTGCCTTGAGTGCCGCGGTCAGCGCCGCCGTGGCGTCTTCCTTGGTCGAGCTGTAGTGCACGGTCGTGTCACCACGAGTGATGTCGAGCCTGGTGTCCGTCTGGTCCTTGCCGCTGATCACCTTCCATGCCTCGCCGTTCGGCGCGATCACGGTGGCGTAATTGAGCCCGCCGTACTCGGTATTGGCGCAGCCGGACGACAATTCTACCGCCGCGAGCAACGATACGATCTGCAGCATTCTGATGATGATCATGAGTCGCTGGCCGGGTCACGACGAATGGGTTCCTCGGTCAATTCCTTCCTCACTTGCTGGCGACCCTCGAGCACGCCTTTGACCAATGCCGCTTCCTTTTCAGCGGCAATGCGCGCCTTGTTTATGCCATTGGTCGTCTCGACGACCTTCTCGATGTGCTGTTTCTGCTTCTCGACGGCGGTGCCGATCGCGTTCGTCTTGTAGGCGATCCATGCCATCAACACGCCGAAGAAGCCGGTGGCGACGGTGATCAGCAGATTGCTCAGCGCCGGCGAAACGTCGAACATGAAACCGATGGGCTCGGGCATCGTCATGCTGCCGGCTCTTCACTCGCCCATGCGGGCCCGCCGCCGATGGTCACGGCGACGTAAGTCTCTTCGGCCATGCCCGGGTGTACCCCGGACGCTAGAGCGAAAGCGAACAGCACGGCGTCCCAGCGGCTCTTGCTCACCGGATTGGCCGCAAGCGGCATGTTGGTATACCAGTTGACGATCTGCCGCTGAGAGAACGAGCCGTCATCGTGCCATACCCGGTACGGCCGCAATCCCCCCTGCGTCTCGTAGCCGATGTCATGCGGCAGCGACGCTTCCCATAGCCGCGCCGGGTCGACCGCGCCGCGCGCGATGCCGGGCACGCTGGCGCCGTCCCAGCGATAGCCGTCGGGGTGCATGATGGCGAACGGCCCACGGTCCCATACCCACTTGTAGATGGCCGGCTTGTAGAGCTGCCAGCCGTCGACGGTGCGGAACGCGATCGGCCGCTCGTACTCGCACTTGCGAATGCCGTAACGACGCCAGTCATCGAAGAGCCGATCGATGATCATGTCGCACGGCGGGCCGCCAGCCAGCACACTCGGAACAGCCGCCTCGTCCAGCCGTGACGATTGGCGGCCCAGTTGTTCAGATAATCCTCGAACATCAGTTGATTGGTCAGCGCATCCTCGATCACTTGCGCCGGATCGGCGGCACGCGCCGCGGCAATCGTCACCGGCCCGATGATGCCGTCCTCGCCGACGTCCAGCGCATCCTGCAGCCAACGCGCCGCCCTCGTCGGTCCCGACTGCACCGCCGCGTTGAAAACGACCAGTGCGATGGCCGGCGGCAGATCGGCGCACCGGCACGGCTCCCAGTAGAATCTGCGGAAGATGCGTTCGGCTTGGTCGGGCAATAGCGTCCGCACGGACACCGGCATGTCGAGATCGTCGGGGTAGGTTGCGCGATATCCTCTGAGGGTATCCTGCGTGATGCCCAGATTGGTCAGCCGGCCGGGATCATCTCCCGGCAGCCGGTTCGCCAATCCGCCCTCGACGGCGCGAATGAATTCCAGCCCTGCGGCAAAAGTCTCTTCCGACGGGACTGCGTGCTCCGGCATACCTATGAATATGAGGGGATTCCCTGGATTTGTCAGCAGAAAGATTTATGCCCTAGATGCTACCGCTTCGTAGGGTGCAACCCAGTCCTTAAGCGGCTTTGGTTCATCTTCGTAATCTTCCAGATCGGCTTCTTCCTGCACCCATGGCCGGGAGCGCAGAGCGTACGCAGTCTGGTCAAAATGATGGTCCTCGCTGCTCTTGGTTTCCGGTCCTTTTTCCGGTTCGTGCGGATCGATCATCAAGGTCGGGCAAGTGCGCCACCAGTGGACGCAGTTCTTGGTGACGAAGAACATCGGCCGGTCGGTCATGATGCCTTCCGGCGAGAACTCACCATCGCCGGCCAGCCGCGCCAGAATCTCGGCATAGTTGCGCGCCCGATCCTTGCGTGCCTTGGTGAAGTAGACGCCCGCCTCGGTGAACATCTCGGCGACGCATGGCCCGCCGTGCTGTGCCCATATCTCGGTGTCGGCCACTCGGTAGGCCAGTTTCTCGCCGGCCACCTTTTCGATCTTGAGGATTTCCGCTGCTACCCGACCGGGCGGCCAATAGCAGCCGACATTGCCCTTGCCGCCGTAGCCGTACAGCTCGCGATACATGACCACCGCGCCGCGCGGCACGAACTTCGGCCCGCCCTCGCTGTGCTTGAACTTGATCCAGTGATCGTCGTCACAGACAGCATACCAGCCGATGGCGAATGGCTTGGCCATCCCCCAGTCCATCGACATGAACCGCAGCCAATGTGCCGGCGGCCTGAAGATACCGAGCATGTGCGTGTCGCGCCGCAGACTGTGCAGCGCCGCGCCGGCGATGACGTCCCAGTCGCCGTCACGATAGGCGCGCGCCGTTTCCGGCGGCAGCATGCCGAACGCCGCGCCATAGTCGCTGTCGAGATAGCGGTTATCCGACATTTTCGCCGGGATAAAGATGGTCTGCCAGCCCTTGTCGGCTGGATCGCGCGTGTCGCGCATCTCGCGATCGTGAAACACCGTCTCGGCCGGCGCCTGGTCGCGCAGCGACTTGACGTAATCGTGCCCGGGCCCGCCGGGATTGGTCGCCAGCACGAAGCGCGGCAGCTTGTCGGCGTCGACTGTCGGCTGCCAGCCGCCCAGTCTCAGCCGCGTCTTGAGATACCCGATCTGGTGATTAGTGAACTGCGTCGCCTCGTCCAGCAAACAGGCGTGCATCTCTTCCGAGAGATAGTTGAACACGTCATCGTCGGTGTCGCAGTAGCACATGTAGAGCACGCTACCGTTGAAGAACTCGAACACGGCGCGCTGATCACTGTATCTGCCGAGCAGCGGGAATTTGGACAGCACCCGCTTGAGTGGCCGGATGTGCGTGCCGAGCAGCATCTTGCGGGTGCGGCGGAAGAGATAGCCCTGAAAGCCGGGATTACGCAGTGCCAGGCGGATAAGGTCCCAGCGGCACGCGTGCGACTTGCCACCGCCGGCGGCACCGCCGTAAATGATCTGCCTACAGGTGGAGTCGTGAAAGAGAATTTGACGATCTTGCGGCGTATACAAATTCAGAAGCGCGGTAATGTCTCTTTGGCGCTCAAATTCATCTACGCCGCCATTCGCTTCCCGATATACTAGTGATAAGAGCGAGTCCAGCTCGTCGTATTCAAGCATCGGCGCACAGTCAGAAAATCCTCTCGAGATCATCGAACGACGGACGTATGGGCCGCATCAAATCATGTAGGTGCTTGCATATGCCGCGACCATGCACGTCTAGCTTAATCGCCGACGTCATTTCCGTCTGGTTGAGTATGGTGAGGAATTCCTTGAAGTCCTGCGCTTGCGCCACGAGTTCGAGTTCCGTCCAGAACTTCTTGCCGCCGATCTCCACCTTGACGTAGCGGTCATAACCGAGCTTCGTCTTCTCGCCGAGATTTGCCGGCCGCTCGTCAAAGCAGCTATCGTATGCATATAGGCTGAAATTCCTAAAGCCGAGCGTCAAGAGCAGCGGCAGACCGCGCACCGCCGCCGACGTGCCGCCGACCATGAACATCGTGCCCTTCGGCAACAGCTTATCCTCGCCAGCGCCGACCAGCGCGTGATAGCCGACGATCCGCGCGCGCTTCTCGAGCAGGATATCGAGCGTCGTTGCCGAAACCATGGACGCTGTGAAGTAGATCGTCTGCGGATGCGGGTTCTGCACGAACTGCTGAACATGATCGCGCGGGTCGAGCAGGATGCATCCCCACGGCACGATCCCCGCCTCTATGAGCTTGTCGTGCGCATGCTTGACACAGACGACCTTCGCAGTTTTCGCGCGTTCCCCGATTTCCGGTAGCAGCTCTTTGAGGCTTGGCCCGGCCGAAACGAATAGGATTCTGCCGTCGTGCGGTCGGCACATCTCGATCCAGCGATGAATCCGCGGTGTATTTGCCTGGATGTTGGCAATGATCACCTCGTTGTCGACGCAGTTGCGCGTCGCGACGTGAATCCGCGCCTTTTGCTGCCATGCCGCCTTCGGCGAGACGAAGCACCCGACCTCGCGCTCACCGAGCTTGTCGAGCCCGGATATCGTCATCTGGTCGATGGCCGGATCGGCTTGCAGGATGTGCCCGGCGCCGTCCAGAATGGACTTGTCGAGGACGAGTCCGCCGAACACCTTGACCGGGACGTGCTTGATCTTCTCCCACGCATCCAGCGCCTCGTCGCGATCCATGTACTGGTCGCCGCAGACGCAGTCGACGTACGCGAAATCAATATCGGCGCGATCGAATATTTCCGTCACGGCGCCGCCATGCGCAACAATTTCGCGGCCGAGATAGCGTGACGAAACCGGATCGGCATAAACGAACGCCGTCTTCGGCTTGGTCTGGCGAACCACCGTCAGCGGCGCCATGAGGCGCGCCAGTGGCCATGCGGCGCGCGGCACTACCACCTGCCCGACCTCGATCGGCTGGCCATCAGCGCCCGGCACGCGATCGATAATCGGCATGAACGCGAAATCGCCGGGAAACAACTCCTGCACCACCATGTTGCAGCCCCAGCGCTGCATGAAATTCGGGTCGCGGTCATGGTAGAAGTCGTCGAGCAGGATGACCTTCGATCCGCTCACCGCTTGCAGATCATGCTTGATGGTCTCGACCGAATGCCCGCCGTCGAGATAGACGAGATCGGCGTTCAGCGCCTCCTTTTGGCAATGAAGTAGCGTTTTTGTCGTTGCGCCGCGCTGCAGATACCAATGAAGCGTCTTGCCATGATTAGCATAACGCGCAGTCGCATCAGTAAATATCTTGCAAGCCTGGTCAAACGCGACCGGCATCTTGCCCTGAAACTCTGCCTTGATTCTGGCATCGTCCAAGTCCTCGAACAGATCGAAGCCATGATAGGTGATCTCGTCATGTTCCCTGAACGCGCGATCGATCATGCGCAACGCCGTCAAGCCTTTGGCCACGCCGACCTCGGTGATGATGCGCGGCTTGTGCAGCCGGATCAGGTCGTCTAGGTGCTCGGTGCGCATTCCGACTCCATGAATTTGCGATTGCCCTTGAGATGCCTGCTCCAATCGGCGAGCGGCGATGCCTCCCATGCATCCAGTCCCTTGGCGTCCGGCGACAGGTTGTGGCACGTCAATCCGAGCCGCTCGCGCACCAGGTCGAAAATCCATGCATCATGCCATTGCTGCTCGTAGAAAATACTGCGGCTGGTGTACATGGCGCGAATGGCATCCAGCGCATCGCCGCCGCGGCGCCGCATGTTGAACACGAGAAACCCTGTTTCCGAGTGATCCCATTCGCTGCGGCCGAGATAGCAAACATCGACGCGGTGATTAAACAACGCCTGCCAATCCGGATCGTTGTGCATGCGCACGTCGGCGTCGAGCCACACCAGCCAATCGGTGTCGCGGATATCCGGGCGCGTCATGGCGAATGCCTTGAAGCAAAAACGCCGCGCCTGGTGACGGTAGGTATCGGTCGGCGGACGGTTGACGTGACAATCGAATAGGAAACTCCGAACCTCGGGATCGCTAGTCGCGTCGATCCGCACCTCGCCGAGATCGAGAACGGTATCGAACGGTTCGTAATGGACGAGCGTCAACGGCACATCGAAGCGCGCGCAATCCAGCAGGAAATCCTCGCCGTAGATTTCGGCATGCGCCAGCGGGAATGTCGAGACGACTCTCATGCCACTCGGCCCGCGCAGGCGCGCCATATCCGTTCGTATGAGCTGCCGTTGAGCGCTGCAAACGGCATATCCGGCGTGCCGTTCGTAAAGTGCACCACCGCTGGGTCCGGATGATCCTGCAGCCCATAAAGAACGTTCCAGCGCGGGTCGAGCGTGCCGATCTGATAATCCGAGACGAATTCCAGTCCATGCAACCATGCACCGCTGGCCTTGTTGACTTGTTCGACGCTCAGATAAGCGCATCTCTTCGGATTCATCATCATCAGCGACGACCAATTCTTGCGCCGATAGCTGGTCTGCGCATAGCCGACCATCTTCTTGGCCGCCGCCGGCGCATGGTCGTGCTTGACGCAGGCTATTGCCCACATATGCCACGAAACGTCATCAACCAGCTTGGCCACGTCGTCCAGCCACAGCATGTCGTTGTCGCAGTAGAGAACCCATTTGTCGGCGAATTCCTCGAGCGCCGGCACCAGAAAGCGGGTAAATGAGAAATCCGTCGAGAACGGCGTATTGTCGATTCCGTCGATACGCTGGCCGGCAGCAGTAACGGTATATGGTCGGCGGTAGAGCTGCGCGTTGCGAAGTTCCCAGTGACGCAATGGCTGAACATTAAGATTGATAGATGCATTGGCGATGAGTGACGCCTTGCACACCTCGTAGGCAAGGGCGCTTTCGCCAGTCCAGCCGATCCAAACGTTAAACACTGTCCGCTTATCCATCTGAGTAGAATACATATTCATCCACCGAGTTATACAACTCTGGATGCTTCTGGCAATCAAAGTGATCTGTGCACGCAATTTTATCGCTATACAGATGTATATACTTGGTCCAATACCACCCTAGATATCTGCCACAGACAAAGCAGATTCCAGATTTATTCTTAGAATCAACGCTCATCTCAACACCATGATTGCCTGAATAACTTCAGACACCGTGCTAACCACCATGCACGCAACGCCGGCATAAACGAGAACGCGTTCGACCATCGACGTGCGGTGATCATCGAAATCAAGAACCCATGGTGAATGCTTGTCATGCTTCATCCCTGCAGTTCCCGCGAAAGCTCGACGGCATAGCCGCTACGGAATTCATCCAAGGTAAATTGCGTATGCGCGGCAATAGCAAGGATCGCCTCGCGATCCACCATCCGCAGCTCTGCCCAGTCGTCTATGTCGGACAAATTCGGACAGAAGCTCTTGGCCAAGCAGTCGCCCAGCGCAATGACCGGCGTTCCGGCGATCAGCGCATCGATGGCGATGTTGCTGCTGTGGACGACCACGCACCATGGATCGCCGAGCGGGGCGCCGTCATGCGACTTCTTGTCGCGGATCAATATCCGGCGGTCGGTGATAGACGCAATTGCGCGCCGCACGCTGTCCGTCCAGTCGTTCTCGTCCAGCTTCTCGTAGGGGTGATTGAGAGCGAATAACGTCGTCGGCGGGCAAATGACAATCGGACCGGTGCCGCTTCTCCATGGTTCCAGCGCCGGAATTTCCCTGATGCCTGGCGATTCTATATCGCCGGAAGCTTGCAGGCCGTTGCGGCTCAGCTTGTAATATCCGTCGTAGTGGCCACGACCGAAGTATCCTAGATCGATGTGCCACCACTCCATATTGATGGCGCGACACTTGCGGATGATATCCTGACATCCCCGCAGGATGCCGTAGACAAGAGACGGGTCCGGCGACCATGCCATGGACGAGGCCAGGCGAGGCTCGACGCCAAGACCTTCGGCCGCCGCGGAAATCACCACGCGGCTTTGTTCGTGATCGGTGATGTACGGAATGATCTTCTGCAAAGTCTGTACTCATCCTGGCACAGGCGTTGCGCCGACTACCGGTGACGGCGCATATTCCGGGAATATGCTCATGTGAGGAAGATTGTCAATGACAGTCGCGTTTTTTCCCGCATCACGGGACTTGAGTCATGCATCCAGCCGCATACGCGCGCTGAGTGTGGGAAAATGGCTCTCGGAATCGGGGGATGTTCCCATTTCATGGAACGATCCGCACGCCGACGTTGCCGTCGTCTTCAAGCGTCCCGAGCTGGTCGAGCGTATGAAGCTCGGTCGCAAGCGAGTAATCTTCGATATCTCGGACGATTACACTTGGTCGGATGAGCACCGCAAAGCGTACCGCAGCGCCGATATCATCGTTGCCGGAACGATGGTCCTGGCGCAGCGTGTCCGGGTTCACAACGATAAAATCGTGCACATCCCTGATTGCATCGATCCGGTGTCGTCCGCAAAAGCCAAGTGGCGCGGGCCATGGCAGGATAATTTCCGCCATATTCTGTGGTTCGGCTGCTGGGGTAGCAAGCATCACGACACCGGCGGCATGCGCGATATCCTGTCGATCAAGGACGAGCTGAACAGTTTCGATGATCTGGCTCTGACGATCTGCTCTAATTCCCGTGAGTTATTTCAGCGCGTCTCTGGCGAGCTGAGCATCCCCACCGCTTACGAGGAATGGGACCGCAACACGTTCGGCAGTCTGCTGCGCCGGCATCACGCCGTCATCATCCCGGTCGTCGATACGCCGTACACCCGCGCCAAGTCGCACAACCGGGTGACGACGGCGATCGCCGCCGGCGTACCGGTGATCGCCTCGAACATGCCGGCGTACTTGCCGTTCGGCGTGACGACGACCGATTGGCGGGAAGCCTTGGCGGGGCCGTGGAAGACGGCGGATGCGCAGCTGTTGGAACCGTACGCCATTGACTGGATCGGCGAGAAGTGGAAGGATTTGCTATGCCGCGCCGAAGGGCGCCACGCCCCCGGTGAGGGCCAGCGTGAGGCGACACCTGCTGCTCCGATAGTGGTGTGACTTTGGCCGTTTCAGAGAAAACGGCCGTTTACGGGAAACGGTCGTTGAAGTACGGCCCGCCGATCACGTGCTTGGCGCTGACCTCGAGGACCACGAATGGGTTGACGTGATCCTCGATGACCATCGACGCCTTCTCCTCCGAAGAAATCCCGGCGAAAAAGATGTGATCGGCCGGCGAGGGCCGGCGCTGAATGCCGGTCGCGCCGATCAACCCCGGCAGCATCATGTCGGCATCCCCCAGCACCATCTCTGGCGCCGGAATGACCGGGGTGACCGGCGCGGGGTCCTTGTACTTCGGTCGGACGCGCAGCTGCGGGTGTTTGATGTCGACGCTATCGCGGTGGACGATCAGCCCAGTATCAGGCTCGCGCACCATCTCGTCGGCGTAGTGCGTCGCGCCGGTGCGCTCGTCGACAATCAGCCAGCGTTCGCGTTGCCATGTGCGGCGATGTGTGGTGCGCATTATCCATGCGCTCCATTGCCCTTTCGCGCGGCATCTTCCTCTATCATAGTCGGCAACCATGCCGGCTCGAAGTTCCTCGCGAACATGAAGTCCTTCCCGAAATGAGCGTGCGGGAAGTATTGCATAGAAGATAAAAGTTCCATTGACTCGTCGTCAAAGACGTCATTGGAAACCATTTCTATGCACAGCATCGGATCGTCTCTATCCAGCAGCCATCTCGCTCCATCAATAACTGATGAGTTCGCTCCATCGATATCCACTTTGATGAGGTCGACCCTGCCATATGCCATGGCGATATCGTCAAGACGGCTATCGATGCCGACACGTGCATTGATGATCGTGGCTGATGGAACATTCTCGGCGAGGAACGGCAGCAACATCTCGTCGGCCTCTATGGCGACCACCTTCGTGAAGAACGGAACGAAGCGTGTCGACCAGGTTCCGACATGTGCCCCCACGTCGATGACTGTTCCTCCGAGCTTTCCCCCCTCGCGACAGACGTTGATGCATGTCTCGAAGCTGCCACGTTGATAGCCGTCGCAACGTAGGAACTTCTTGCTTATGGACTTGGGCGCGACGAGTCTCATGACGATGCCTGCGAACCGTTGCCCTTCTGCGCGCTCGCCGGCGGCTCGATCACCCCGGCCGCGATCGCCGCGTCCTGCAGCGCCATGCTCGCCGCCTTGGTGGCGATCGCCTGCACCGCGCCCATGGCGGCTTTCTCAAGGCCGGCATTCACCGCCTGCGTCGTCTGCTGCTGCGACTGCAACTGCATGAGTTGAATCACCATGTCGGTCGTCGGGACGATCTCATCGATGTTCTCCACGTCCAAGGCCTCGAGGTAGCGCACGATGGCGTTGCGCATGTGCGGCGGACTCATGGCCATGATGGGACTTGTCGACAGCACTTGATATGACGCTTGCGCTTTCGCCAGTTTCTCTTTCAGTGTCAGCTGATCGGGATCGGCCAGCGCTTTAATCTGGAAATTCTCCTGAAAATCCGCAGCGGCGATCTCCTGGAACATCGGCTCGTTTGCGTCAATTATCACGAAATATTCATTGTCATTCATATACATGCGGTTTGTGCGATAGACTTTCTGCAGCTCGCTTTCCCAGCTCACCAGCACCCGCTCGAATACCGCGCTGAACACGATGTTGCTCTGCTCGAGCAGCGCCAGCACGGTGGTCGGCTGCATTACCGCCTGTGTCTGCCCGGTCAGCGCCTCGGTGACCATCGCCAGCCGGTCGGCGCGCGACGACAGCAGCTCCATGAGATTGATGCCAGCAGCGTTCGGCCCAGGGAAGCTGAACGGCATGATCTGCGTGCGGATATCCTCTACGGGAGTTTCGGTGGTGATAAACTTGCCGAGCTTGAGCTGAATCTCGCCTTTCTTGATGCCAATGGTTTTGTTGATGATCCCCGAAGCATTACCGATCGCAGCCAGCATAGCGCTATCAAGATTGATACGAAGAAGACGATTGATAGCATGGTTGACAGCTCCGATTTTCAGCCCGTGGCCGATACCATAAATGCCGTCCGGGTTCGGCACGAAGTTGAACTGCGTGTAGAACTCCATCGGGTTCTTGTCGTCG
>WNGB01004349.1_pt1 | contig 38184 bp, 29 predicted proteins | sample 5400681 | NCBI WGS metagenome assembly WNGB01 (sample SAMN13153367, study PRJNA577476) | soil metagenome | isolation source: 115 cm soil or saprolite under grassland replicate 2 | place: USA:California | collected 2016-06-15 | reverse complement strand
TATGTTCTCAAAGCCCAATAGGTCTGCGTTGCCCCACAACACACTCCACCGATCGTCTTTCGTCCTCGTAGTCAGCCTCGTCCTCGGTTATTCGAACAAAACCGGGCAAAAGGGTTCAGGACGGGGACGAGTGGGAAATTGATGTGAGAACGTATTTCGATCACGAAAAACTGGATGTTTATCACCTCGAACTTCGCTTTATCACATGGGTGACTGCGCTGCTCGCGAAGATCAAGCAGCGTCCTACGAACGCCCGAATCACGGAAGTTTTAGATCAAATTGATCGAGCTAGCCTCTCCGCTTTGCTCAATACGGCGGAAGGGAACGGCCGACGCCAGCGACGAACGCGAGCGAAGTTCTTCGATGACGCGCGTGGTTCGGCAACTGAATGCGCAGCGTGTTTGGATGCGCTGGTCGCGAAGGGCGTTTGCACCGGAGGAGAGATCGACGAAGGCAAGCAACTGCTCCTGCGGGTCGCTTCGATGCTGACGAAACTGATTGAGCGCTTCGATGTTTCGTCCTCGTCCTCGCTCATTCGAGAAGAACCGGCCGAAGAAAAGTTCGAGGACGAGGAGGAGAATGAGGACGAGCACTAAATCACGCTCCATTGCCTGGCAGCTTATTTTGCTTTTCACCGTGGCAACATCGCTCTTGCTCACCTGTGGGCTCGGCCTGTTTTACGCGATCGTTGTCCGGCACGCGTTTGCCGAAGACAACGCTGTTCTGGCCGACAAAATCGCAGCTTTGCGCACGGATCTCTACGAGAGTGGCCCAAATGTCTTCGCGAAAGAGCTAAAAGGCCGCCACGCAGGCGAGCACACCGCTTATTGGATCAGGATGCTCGATTCGCAAGGCCGCACTTACGCGGAAACGCCGGGAATGGACCGATCGCTTCCGCCAGAGATTTTTCCGCCGCCGCAAGACTCAGCGTCGATGGTTGGCGGGCTAAAGGATTACCGCAGAGGGTCGAAGCTGTTTTCGCTCGTCGCTGTGAACGAAGAGTCTGGCAGCCAGCGTTACACGCTTCAACTAGCACAGGACCGGTCAAGCGACGAGCGACTCGAAAGAAACTTCGCTGCCTTATTCATCATAGTCTTGGCGGGTAGCGTTCTGGGCTCAGCTTTCATTGCCATCGTCGTCACCAAACGAGGCCTGCGACCTCTGCAAGAAATGACGCAATCATTCGGACGCATCGGACCGACTCATCTAAAGGAGCGAGTGACCCCGGCTGACTGGCCACGCGAGCTCCAGCCGCTCGCAATCGCATTCGATGAAATGCTCAAACGTCTCGACGATTCGTTTACGCGGCTCTCTCAATTTTCTGCCGACCTCGCCCACGAGCTAAGAACGCCCATTGCCAATATGATCGGCGAAGCGCAGGTTGCTCTCACGCGGGATCGCACGGCTGCCGAGTATCGCGACACCATCGAGTCCACCGTTGACGAATGCGAACGGCTCTCCAGAATCGTGGATAATTTACTTTTTGTCGCGCGAGTGGATGCAGCGCGCGAACCAATTGCGCGGAAGCAATTCGACGCGCGCGCGGCAGTCCAGAAAATTGCGGCGTTTTATCAAACCGTTGCAGACGACCATCACGTCACGATCAATTGCAGCGGCGACGGGCAAATTTATGCCGACCCCGACCTGTTTGAGCGCGCGCTTGGCAACCTGCTCGACAATGCGCTGCGCTTCACTCCAGAGAACGGTTCAATTCAAATTGCGCTTTCGAAACGCGATGCTGATTTCGGAGTCGCGGTCAGGGATAACGGCCGTGGCATAGCACCCGAACACTTGCCACGTGTGTTCGATCGGTTTTACCGTGCCGATTCATCGCGCGGCTCCGATGGCGCAGGCCTGGGTTTGGCGCTGGTAAAATCGATTATCGATCTTCACGGCGGATCGGCAAAAATTGAGAGTGAGATTGGTCGCGGCACAACCGTGACGCTTCTCTTTCCAAAGCAGCCTCTGTAGCCAGAATCGGCGATCCTGGCGGGCCTCGCGCCTTCTTCTTGGGCCATAAAGCCGCGGTCAGCGCCCGCGGCTACAGCCTGAAAATTTATCTTGCTAATTATTACAATTTTGTAATGATCTGCGCACATTCCGAATTATCAATCAACCTTAACCTGACATCCTCATGTTTAGGACTCATTTTCTCCGCTCAACTTTTCCGCACCTCACCCTTTTGATGGCGGGCGTCTCGTTTGTTAGTCCTGCCTTTAATCATTCGATTCAGGCGCAGGTTACTGCCGAGGAGGAGATCGTTGTCACGGGCGAGGAAGTGCCCAGCGCATACGGCGCACCTCCAGGAATTTCGCGCAGCCGTTTTTCCAACACAACGCAGGCTTATGTATTGCCGCCATGGGCGTTTTTCTTTGGCGAGATTTACGAGGGCCAGGGCTTCCGTCATGGACCGCCCGATCACCTTTTCACGCAGGAAATTGAAATGGGTTTACCCTATCGTTTTGGGGTCGCGGCAGAAGCAAAGTTCGAACGATTCAATGGTGGCGGCGGCGCGGAGACAGTGAGTTTGGAAGCCCGATGGGCGCTTGCTGATTGGAACAAGATTCCGCTCAATCCGACATTTTTCGCCGAGTACAAATTCGGCGTAGGCACCATTCGACACGAAGAAGTTCCACCTCCTCCAGGGGGAGGAGAAGAAGAGGAAGAGGGCGGCCCGCCCAAAGTTCCCGACGCCTACGAATTTCGTTTGCTCCTCGCCCAAGAGTTTGCAGGGCGCTTTGAATGGGCCATGAACTGGTTCTTCGAAAAAGAGAATACCGGCGACCGCGGCCGCGAATGGGGCTTCTCACAAAGCGTCATGACTCCCATTCTCTTGCCCAACGAACGTCTGAAAGTCGGTCTGGAAATGCAGTATAAGAACGTCACCACCAAAGACACGCGCGGTGATCCGCTGAACAGCTTCGTCATCGGTCCAACAGTCGCGTGGAAACCGACAGCAAGCACGCGCCTTGACGTTTCGCCTTTGTTCGGCTGTACGGACGACTCGCCAGTGGCCGATGTGTTTGTTGCCTTCTCCTGGCTCTTTGGTAACGAACGCGCCGAAGCCGAAGCTCCCGTATCTACACGATTCCGTTATTACTCCGACGTTGCCTACGCCCGTTCGGGGAAAGATTCGGGAAAAGAAATGAAGCAGGTCGCGTACGTGCCGCCCTGCCCGCAATGGTACGGCGATCGCGAATGGAATGTGAATCTCTGGGGCACTTATGCATTCACCAACACCGAGTTCGCTCCTAATCCTTCGCTAGTGGACATCGTACAAAGCACCAGTGAAGGCAATCCTGTGCTCGGCACGTATGATCGCTACATTGGCGGCGACCACGCGTGGGGCGGCGGAGGCGACATTAAATATTTCTTCTGTCGCTATGCTGGTCTTGGTGTTGAGGGATTTGCACTGGACGCTCACAAGCCTGGTTTCGATATCTTCGAGGATCAGGCGGTCCCGATATTTGTTCACCGAAGAATCAATCACAATCATACTGTCGGCGCTGTCCTTGGCACGCTTACGTTGCGTTATCCAATTCCGTGCACCCGTTTTGCACCTTATGCGTGGGCGGGTGTGGGTGCGATTTTCGGCGGCGGCGAAAGGGACACCCTTCACACACAGGGGCCGCCGGACGCCTTCGCTGTCAATGCGCAGACCGAACACTTCGCTAGCGAAACCAAAGTGCTCGGCCAATTCGGGGCTGGTCTCGAATTTCGAATCGCGCGACACTTCGGTTGGACGAACGATCTGAGTTTCGGCGTAATCGACGGACCGAAAAATAATTTCGGAATGTTCCGAAGCGGACTCAATTTCGCCTTCTAAGAATCTCTGGGGGGTCACGCCTTCAGGGCTGAAAGCCGCGGTTATTTCCGCGGTTTGCTCAAGTGGAGATGCCGCAGCCCGAGTGGAGCGGGCTGCGGCTATACTTCTTGTCATTGAGGTTTAGCAACGAGCGGCACTATTCTCGCACATTTCTTGACCGCCATTAATCGCATCGATAACTTCGTTTTCGGAAAGGAGTTTGTCGGTGAAAACCGAGGTCTCGATCGAATACTGCGTTGTTTGAAACTACACGCCGAAGGCCGTCAGTTTGGCGGCCAAAATTCTTGAGCTCGGCGAGCGCATCAAGTCGCTCACGCTGATTCCCTCGAGCGGCGGCGCTTTCGAGATTCGCGCCAATGGCAAACTGCTCCATTCCAAGCTCGACACCGGCGACTGGCCGGACTTCGACGACATCGTCAAGGCGGTCAAAAAGCTCAAGTAATCGCCAATTTTTCTGTAGGGGAAGCTGTCAGCTTCCCGTGATGGGAAGGCGACGCCCTTCCCTACAGTTGGGTTCGACATTTTTTCTTAATTCCGCAATCCGCAAGGAGTTTACCCGCCGCGGCGGGCAATCCGCAATCGGGAGAGTGAAGGGTGCCTGGTGGCCCTCGCGGTCTTCAAAACCGTCGCCGCCGCGCAAGTGGCGAGGTAGGTTCGATTCCTACCCTCTCCGCCTCTTCATTTTCGATTTTGGATTTTCGATTTTCGATTGCTATGTAGCCAGCGCCGTCCTGCGGGCGGCAAAGAACTCCATGGAAAGGAGGTGATCTCGATGTCGCGCGAGCAAATCCGAAAACTGACCTCGCTCTCCTCCTGTGCGGGGTGAGCTTCCAAATTGAGCCAGCAGGCCCTGCGACAAGTTTTGCCGCAGCTTCCCATTTCATTAGACCGCAATGTGCTCGTGAGCTCGAAAACTTTCGACGACGCGGGCGTGTACCGTCTGGATCGGCATCGCGCGCTTGTACAGACAGTTGATTTCTTTACGCCAATTGTGGACGACCCATTTTCTTACGGGCAGATCGCCGCCGCCAACTCGCTATCCGATATTTTCGCCATGGGCGGACGGCCTTTGACGGCTCTCAACATCATTGGTTTCCCTGCTGATCTGGTTCCACCGAGAGTCGTTTCTTCCATTTTGCGCGGTGGTCTTGCCAAGGCAGCCGAAGTGGGATGCGTCATTATTGGCGGTCATTCCATTCGAAATCCCGAACCGATTTATGGGCTCGCCGTCACAGGAATCGTCGATGTTCGGCGGCTCACCACGAATGCTAAGGCACATCCCGGCGACCTGCTTGTGTTGACTAAACCGCTTGGCACCGGCATCGCCACCACTGCAATTAAACGTGGAATTGCGTCGCGGGCGCTTGGAAAAAAAGTGGTGGCACTGATGTCGAAGATCAACATCACTGGCGCTGAGCTCGCCGAGCTTCGACTTGTCCGCGCGGCCACCGATATCACAGGCTATGGATTGATTGGGCATCTGGTTTTGTTGTGCCGGGCCAGTCGCGTCTCCGCCGACATCGATCCCGCCGCCGTGCCGATGATCAGCCAGGAAATCGGAGACCTTATCGAGCTGCGCTGTGTTCCGGAAGGAAGTCGTCAAAATCTCAATGCGACCACTATCCTTGTCGATTGGGCGAACACGGATGAGGCGCGCAGAATTCTTTTAACCGATGCGCAGACCAGCGGTGGATTACTCCTTTGCGTGGCCGAAGCGGATCTTGAAAACGTGCTGAGAGTCCTGCGAAAAGCGGGCACAGCCTCCGCTGCGGTGATCGGAAAAATCGTACCACGACGGCGCCGTGGTCCATTGATATGCATGACAGAGTAAAGCCAATTACACGGCGCCAAATTCCTGCCGTCGGCAGGATCCTTGAGGCAGTGGGCCATTGTGATTTGCCGCGGCCCGTTGTGGTCGATGCTATTCGTCGAAAACTTTCACGGATTCGCGCAGCCAGGGAGGTGCCTGATTTTGAATCAATTGTAACTCTTGTTCGCCACTCGATTGATGACCTTCGCACCAGCAAGCTTCTGCCGATCATTAACGGTACCGGGATCGTTATTCACACAAATTTTGGACGTTCGCCGTTAGCGAGTGAAGCTGTCTGCGCAGCGAATGAAATCGGATCAGGTTATTCAAATCTTGAATACGATCTCGCAGCAGGCGAACGCGGCCGACGCGGCGGTTACATCGAGAATGCGCTCGCGTTACTTTGCGGAGCAGAAGCGGCGACTGTAGTGAACAATTGCGCAGCAGCGCTCGTGCTGATTGTTCGACATTTCATCAGAATTAAAACTGATGTCGTCATTTCTCGTGGCGAATTGGTGCAGATCGGCGGCGGCTTTCGAGTTGGCGAAATCATCGAAACAACCGGTGCAAAACTGCGCGAAGTCGGCGCCACCAATAAAACAACACTCGACGATTACGCGGGAGCCATCGGTCCGAACACGGCAATGATCCTTAAAGTTCATCGCAGTAATTTCTTTATGAGCGGTTTTGTCGAATCGCCTTCATCGAAGGAAATCAGCGCGCTCGCGCGAAAGAAGCGGGTTCCGTTTGTCGAGGACTTGGGAAGTGGCGCAATTGTCGCAACCGAACAGTTGGGAATCGCAGATCACGAACCGACGGCTGCTGAGGTTTTGAAAAGTGGCGTCGATGTAACTTGCTTCAGCGGCGACAAATTATTCGGCGGCCCACAGGCGGGAATCATTGCCGGCAAAAAGCGATTGATCGCTGCCCTGAAACGGGAACCGCTGTTTCGGGCGCTGCGCTGCGACAAGCTTTGTCTCGCCGCACTACAGGCGACAGTCGATCTTCACCTTGATCAAGCGACGGCCGGAATCCCGACGCTAGCGCTACTGCAAGTTTCAGAAAGTGAATTGCGCAGACGCGCCACAGCTATTTGTTCGCGATTGCAGGAATTGCCGCTAAAAATTGCCATCGGCTGCGGCAAGGCGAAAGTCGGAGGCGGCACTTTGCCGAAGTCGAATCTGTCGTCGGTCACGATTGAGATCACCCCGAAAAATCCGTCGCTTGCCGATTTCGCCGCAACCCTTCGCGCATCAAGTCCGCCAGTGATTGGTTACATCGCTAACGGCCGCTTCAAACTCGATCTGCGCACGATTTTGCCGCGGCAGGACGCTCTCGTAGTCGAAGCGATTCGCGCAGCGTGCAGGAAGACGCGCCACCACGAAGATCGCGAAGGAGACGAAGATGGAATTTGATGAGTTGTCGCGGAAAGTGATTGGATGCGCAATCGAGGTGCATCGCGATCTGGGACCCGGCTTACTTGAATCGACATACCGTCAATGCCTGGCGTGCGAACTCTCACATGCCGGAATTCCATTCCAGATGGAGCTGCCATTGCCCGTTCGGTACAAAGAGATGCTGCTCGATTGCGGTTACCGAATCGACCTTTTGGTAAGCGGCGGCCTTATCGTGGAAATCAAGTGTGTTGAAACTCTGCTCCCGATTCATCAGGCGCAGATTCTTACGTACATGAAGCTGTCGAAAATTCCCGTCGGATTGATTATCAACTTCAACGTCACAAGGCTGCAAAATGGGATCAAACGGTTTGTCTTGTAGTTCTTCGCTAGCTTCGTGTGCTTCGTGGTTTCAAACGCTGATGTGAGCACCCGGCATTTTACGATCGCCACCGCGGGCCATGTCGATCACGGCAAGAGCGCCTTGGTGAAAGCGCTGACTGGAACAGATCCTGATCGGCTGCCTGAAGAAAAGAAGAGACATATCACAATCGATCTTGGTTTCGCCGAACTGAATTTGACCGCGCCAAATGGCGAAAAGATTCACGCAGGCGTCGTCGATGTTCCAGGCCATGAGGACTTCGTTCGCAACATGATCGCAGGCGTCGGCTCGATCGACCTCGCGCTCTTTGTCGTCGCCGCCGATGATGGGTGGATGCCGCAATCGGAAGAACACCTGCAAATTCTGACATATCTCGGCGTGCAACGCGCCGTGATCGCGCTTGCGAAAAGCGATTTGGGAAGGACTGACATAGTCACGGAGCAAATTCGGAATCAACTGCGCGACACGGTTTTTGCACGCTCACCGATTGTTCCAACTTCGGTCCGCACCGGCGAAGGAATTGAAAATTTGAAGAGCACGCTCGCTTCAGAGTTCGCAACGATGCAGACGCACGGCGATTTTGGAAAGCCCCGCTTATTTGTGGACCGCGTATTCATGCTGCGCGGTATCGGCACAGTCGTCACCGGCACGCTGAGCGGCGGTTCAATTCGACGTGGCCAGAATGTTGTCGTTCAGCCCCGAAATATTTCAGCTCGAGTTCGGTCCATTCAAAACCACGGTCGCGATATCGAAATGGCTCAGCCTGGAATGCGCACCGCCATGAACCTGCCTGATGTCTCAATTGGCGAGAATGGAATACAACGCGGCAATCTTATCACCACTGAAGACCTCGGTAGCCCGACCGCAATATTTGACGTGCTCGTCGAAAGGTCGCCGCGACTGAAGCGAAACTCTCCTGCAGCGCGGCCAATCAAGAACGGCAGCGCTGTCCAAGTTCATTTTGGAACCAGTCGCACGGCTGCGAAGATTACATTGTTTGACGGACCAGCCGTTGGACCCGGGCAAAGCGCAATTGCTCAATTGCGGTTCGATTCCCCGATTCTCGCATTTGTTGGCGATCGTTTTGTCCTGCGCGACTCGTCCGAACAAAACACCATTGCCGGCGGCACCGTGCTCGACCCCGACGCCAATCGCGCCAATTTCCGCTCTGCCGCACAGATTCAATTGTTAAAAGAGCGCGCTACCACACCGGATGACGTAAATCTTTGTGTGCGGTCCCAGCTTCGACGTGATCGATTCGCGGAATTCAAAACGCTTCTGGTGAGATCGAACTTCGGCGCCGATGAAATCGGTGAGGCATTGTCTCAACTGAGACACCACGGAGAGATCGTTCTGGCTGGCGATATCGTGGCTGACGCATCTTATTGGCACGATCTGATCGAACGAGTAGCCGGGTTCGTTGACCGGGCGCACGAAAAAAATCCGGAGCGCCGTGGAGTCGATGTCTCGGAGCTTCGGACAGAGTTAGAAATTCAGTCCCAAAAATTGTTTACGGCGGTGATTTCAGAACTGACCCGAAACGGGTTCGCTCGCTCCGACAATCAAATTGCTCGTGTCAGCCACCGCCCATCGCTGCCGCCGGAATTGGTCGCGGCCGCGGAAAACATTCGCGCTGCGCTCTCAGCCATACGTTTTGATACTCCCGACCGCAAGACGTTCTCACAAGATCGACGCTTTCAGCAGGCGTTGCGATTTTTGATCGATCAAAGGGAAATCGTTGAGATCAGCAGCGAGATCGTTCTTCTTCGCGAGGCTGCTGAAGAGATGCAGAATACAATCGCCGAGTTCCTCTCCAAGCAGGGTTCCGCCACCGCCAGCCAGATTCGACAGAAGATTGGCACCACCCGGCGCGTAATCATTCCGTTTCTCGAATATTTGGATCGCATGGGTGTGACTCGACGCATCGGAGATCAACGCGTGCTCGCGAAGAAATCGGTAGCCGCTAAATTGGCCCATGCCGCCAGCGCGCACCAAACCTGAAGTAAATTCGCCGCGCGTATCGCTATACATCGGAGCGTCGCCAGAGGCGGCATGGGAGAACGTAGTCAGGCAGTGGTTTGAAAAGATCGCCCCCCGCGGCTTGCACGATCGACAACCCGCAGCGGTCGTCACAGCGTCTCGCAACCAAGCGTATTTTTTTCGGAGCCGTCTGCTCGCCGAAGGGAAATCCCTGATGGCGGTGAAATTTCTCCCGCCGCCCCAGCTGCGCGAGTTATTGCTTCGCCGCTGTGACTTGCAGGTGCCGCTGCGCGAGCATCTCCGTCTTCTCCTCGGCGTCACCGCCGAACAATTCGCCAGCAACAGCAGCGATGACGAAACGGTGCTCGTTGCAAAATCTATCGCTCGAGAGCCCGATCGTTTTCTCCGTGCGATTGACCAACTGCGCGCTGCCGGCTGGACCCTTGATGAGATGGACTCGCCCGCGCTGCGCGAACTGGCAGCGCGATTCGAAGAACAAGTGCGCGAAAGTGGCTTCACATTCGTTCATGACGCTGATCGTGTTGTCCTTGCAGCCGCCCAAAAGTTTCAGCCGTTGTTTAGCGATTTACTCGTGTTTGGATTCGACGCAGCACATTGGCCGCTCTGGCCGTTACTTCATGCTGCGACGCTGTCCTCGGACGAAACATGCGTTGTGTTGAGCGATCCGCGCGATGACGCGCGCAATCTCGACGAAACCTGGATCGGAACGTGGGAGGAAGCTTTTGGGCCGACAGAAGTGATTCCGCCGATGAATGGAAGAGCGACGACCTCGCTAACCCGAGGCTTACCGGTCCCCACCTCGGACGTTCATTTTGTTGTCGGTCGCGACACGACGCAGCAAGCACGCGCAATCGTAGCTGTCGCCGCAAAATTCCTGGCCGATGCAAGTTGCGAACGGCTCGGCATTTTATTTTCAGGCCCGGGCGCGCTTCCGCGTTTGGTCGCGACGTTTCTTCAAGCAGCCGGAATTGCGCACAACGACGGGATTGCATACTTCGCGCCGAGCGCGTTCGACGATCACGCGTGGCGCGCATGGCTCGAATTGCAACAAACTCCACGGCTCAAACCCTTGTTTCGATTTCTTCGTGCTACTGATTGGCAGATCTTCGATGGAGTGTCCGTCTTGCAGATAGAAGAAACTCTGCGGCGCTGTTACAATAGCGTGCTTGTCGACGACATTGAGCTGCTGCGCGATTACTGCGCGAGCAGTCCCGATTTGCGGCATGGCAGCGTTGTCGCGTGGGAGCTGGAGAAAATCCAGTTTCTGCCCGCGAGCGCGGCACTCACGGAATTTCTAACATACACGCGAGCAATCTTTGCTGTGCTCGACTGGACAGAACGTTGGAATGAAGTCGAGCGATTGAGTCGCAATTGGAGAGATCGGCTGTCGACGAGGTTTTCAAAGAATTCCTATTTGCGATGGCTGCGGGAACTTCTCGGCGCGCCGTCGCTGGAGCGCGACAATCTAGGCGCGCATTCATATGCGCGCGTGCACCTGGTCGCTTGCGCCGACGCACAGGACCAGCCGTGGTCCCATCTGATTTTTGCCGGACTAAACGATGAAACATGGCCGGCGTTCGAAGATGAGCTTGCCTTCGTCCGGGACGAGCAGATTGAGGAGCTTAATCGACAGAATACGACACTGAATCGGCGCGCGTCGAAACGCGGCCGGCAAGGCGAAGGTCACTGGAGCGTGCGCGAAGGGAAGACGCTGCTTCTCGGTCCAAATGAACAACGACAGATTCGTCGGCGACAATTTCTCAACCTCGTGGAATCTCTTAGCGCAGGCATCGGCGTGAGCGCGAGCCTGTATTCTGAAGCAACGCCGAGTCGAATCGCGAACCCGAGCGAATTTTTTTCCTGGCTTTACTTCAACGCACACGCTCGGGGCGTTTCGCAGCAGACACTCCACTCGCTGGAAGAGCAAACCCGCGATTGGCTGAAGGATTGGTCCCCAGTGGACGCACAGAAAATCGACTCGATTAGCGTTGGCCGGACGCGATACGCATTCGATGCGCGCCGACAGTTGCGCCCTGCCGGCGAATATGAATTCGCGCTTCGGAGTCCACCCGATGAGGAAAAATCGCTACGCGTCACCCAGTGGGAGCAAGCGTTGCGCTGGCCGGCCATCGTTTGGATGGAAATTTTTCTCGGTGTCACGCCAGACGATGGCGACAGCGATGCCTGGGCAGTTGCGACCGGACAATGGGTCCATCGCTGGCTCGCCGACAGCGTCGGAAACGGCGGAGACCGAAAATTTGTCGATGTGAATCGCGCCGAACAAATCCGTGAGCGCATCTCGAAGCACGCCCGCGAGCTTCGGGAACGCGTCGCGGCGCTTTGTGCCAATCGCAGCAAACATCTTCCAGATTGGTGGCGCTCCGGCTGGAGCAACGCGCTTTACATCGCCGATTGCCTCGCCGCAAAAGTTTCTGATCTCCATGACTGGTCAGAAATGGGAGTCGAATGGCCGCTTAAGGAACCAACTTTAATTCCATTGAGCGAGAACCAGACGCTGCGAGTTCGGGGTCGGATCGATTTGATCCTCGCGCGGCGGAAATCTAAGGAGTCAAGAATCGGCTACGAAGATCTTTGGGTTATTGACTACAAAACAGGACGCCAGCGCGGCTTTAAGTTGAAAGAGCTGCGCCGTAACGACACGCCCAAGCGGAAATTTCACAAGCAATTGATCGACGGCCGCGGCGTCCAGCTGGCGCTCTACGCGCTCGCGGTGCACGCGCTCGGGGCTGATGATGTTCAACTGACGCTTCTTTCTCCGGCGGAACAGCTCGAACCCCAGTTTCGTTTAGCCGATGTGCTCGCACAAAAGAATTTCTGGAGCGAGGTGCACCGGATGCAGGAAACGGGCGTCTTCGGAATGCTCGGGCCGATTCATGCTGATTTTGGATTCGTAGGGAAATATCCGCTCGCCACGCTTCCGATTGACACAGATTTGCTTGAAGAGAAATGGGCGCTGACCCATCCAGCATTCGTGCTTGAAGAGGAGGGGCAAGCGAAGTGACGACGATTGCCGATGACGACGCACGCCAGCGATTTGTTCGGGAATTGGGTCGAAACTTCTCGGTCATCGCTTCCGCTGGCTCTGGCAAGACTCAGGCGATCACTGATCGGATCGTTGAAGTCGCGAAAGATCGGCAACGCGCGCTTGAATGGCTGCCACAACTCGTTGTTGTGACCTACACGAATCGCGCTGCCGATGAAATGCAACAGCGAACGCGCCAGCGAATCCTCGAAGCCGGGTTGCCGCTGGAGATCGTGGAAGCGTTTGGCCGTGCGTTTTTCGGAACGATCCACGCGTTTTGCATGAAACTACTCGCGACGCACGGACATCGTCTCGGTCTGCCGGCGAGACTCGAAACGATAACGGACGATGATGATCTGTGGAATGAATTCGTCGAGCAACAAACGGAGATCGGTCATTCGTTAGGCGATGAAAATCGCCGTCTGCTGTTTCGCTTGATGCAGGCGCGGCAATTGATGGAGCTCGCGCGAAAGCAGGAGCACGATTTCATGCCGCCGCAATCGCTTGGCCAATGTGCCGAATGTGATTTCACTAAAGTCGAAGCCGCGGCTGAGATCGCGCAGGCGAAGAACATTCCGAAAGCAAAGGCGCAACTGCGTGAATGGCTGCGGCGCTGGAGCGAAACGGACGAGTTTGCACCTTGGCCGGCGTGCGCTACGACAGCCAAAGACTTCACCGCGCTCTGGCGCGAAGCGTTTCGGCCAATTCGCGAATGGGCAAGCGCGTGTGCGGCTTGCGTGGCGGCGGAAGTGAAGCGCGATTATCGCGAGTTCCGTTTAGGTCGTGGCGCAATAACTTATCCGGACCAAGTCGCGTTCGCAGCCGAACTGTTGCGGTTGCCGGAGGTGGCGAAGCGAATTCGTGGCAAACATTATCGCGTCATTCTCGACGAAGCTCAGGACACAGATCCGCGGCAATTTTTTGTTTTGCTTGAAATGACGCGGCCGGTGGGTGCGCGTGGCGAGTGGTTTCTCGCCGCAGCGAGTCCAGCCTCCCGGGGACAAGATCGACATCAAGGACCTCGGCCCGGTCATTTCTCGATGGTCGGTGATTTTCAGCAATCGATTTATCGCGATCCGCGCGACCTGAATCACTATCGCGAGCTTCATCACGCGCTCATCGAAAGCGGCGTGGCGGAAGAGTTGAAATTTTCGGTGACATTCCGGCTCGATCAGGCGCAGCTCGAGTTCGTGAACGACACATTCGCTAGAATTCTCGACAACACCGAAGGCCAGGTCGAGTTTGTTGAGCTCAGTCCGCGCCCGGAAATTTTGCCGGGTCAGGTGATTCGCTTCGAATTGGGCGACGACATTGACATGTCGCTCTCCGAACCGCAACGCGCTCAGATCGAAGCTAAGCGTCTAGCGAAGTGGGTGCGCGGCGCTGGGCTGGAAAAGCTGCGGGCGAGATGTTGGCGCGAAGTCGCGATTCTCTGCCCGCGCAAAGCGTGGTTGCGCGCGATTCGCGATGCGTTGCTCGGACAACAAATTCCGGTGGAGGTCCAGTCGGAGAGTGATCATCAGGCCGAACATCCAGCGTATGCGTGGCTCACGGCGCTACTCGCGATCATGGTCGATCCAAATTCGAGCTACGAAATCGTGGGAGTGCTCAGAGAAGTGTTCGGAATCTCGGACGACGAGCTGGCGCGATTTGCTCAAGGCGAGGGCCGCAAATTTCAAATCGACCGGAAAATTACCGGCCGCGGAGTTGTTGCTGGCACATTGAATCTGTTGACGCGAGTTCGTGAAAGTCTGCCCCACCAGCCGCTTTTCAGCGCGGTACGCGAGATAGTGCGAATGACGCAGCTGCGCGAGCGATTACGGACTCTGCCGCGCGAAGAATTCGGCGATCCGGTGAACGAGCTGGAGAAACTACTCAGCGCCGCTGCAGCCGCGGAAGCGCGGCAGGAGTCGCTGGCCGACTTTGCGCTCACGCTTCGGCGCAACTTCGACAAGATCCGTGAAACTGAACCGGCGCAAGCTGATGCGATCCAGCTGATCACTGCGCATAAGGCGAAAGGATCGGAATGGGACGCGGTCATTGTCCCGTTTCTGGCACGCGAGGCGCGGCTTGGTGGGAACATTCGTTATCCACTCGTCATTTCGGGCGAACAACAGTTCATCGCGTTCGATCGAAGCGATCGCGCGGATCTGGAAGAGGAAATGAAAAAGGTCCAGCGCCAGGAAATGGAACGGCTGCTATACGTGGCGGTTACACGCGCGCGCCATACCCTCGTCCTCGCACTCGACGCCGGCTTCTTTCGAGGCAAGCGCGGCGTCCACACCGACACGCAACTGAAATGGCTGCAAGCCGACGTCAACGAGCCGAACGCCGACATCATGTCAGATCTTTCCGATGAAGCGACAGCTTGCGAGCAAACCGCTGCACGTCACAAGGACCGCGCACCCGAATTGATCGTTGATAGTTTACGGGCACTGCGACTCGAGACTGGTTGGGTGGATATTGCACGGCAGAGAGCGGCTTCGATCCTAGAAACAGTCACGCCGAGTCAGTTCGCGCCGGAAGAAGAACTCAGCAGAAGTCCCAGCGTCGAGGAATGGATCGAGCTCGAACCGGAATTGCGGCCGCCGCGGATGGATAATCCAGCCAAGCGTTACGGAGTTTGGTGGCACGATTTCGCCGAACAGATCGATTGGCGGTCCGAGCCGAAGAAGTGGAGCGAAACTTTCGCGCGCAACCTTGCTGCGTCGCCGGATGTCGCGCGCTCGAAGCGCGAGTGGCAGCTGTTGCAAAGCCATATCGAATCGGCCGATGGACTCGGGCGCGTTTTGCGCGAGGCGGATTTCCTTTGCCAAGAGATGCCGTTCTTCTGGAGGGTCAACAGCAAATGCCTCGAAGGGATTGTCGATCTCGCGTCGTTAAATCAGAACGCGAATCGGGTTTTCATTCTCGATTGGAAAACGAACCGGATCGCCATCGATAAGATCGATATCCTGCGCGAGCTTTACCGGGCGCAAATGGCGGCCTACTGGCAGGCGATTTCGAATCTGACAGGCGCGCGCGTTAGCGCCGCAATTTATTCCACCGCCACCGGCCAGCTCGCCATGTACGATGACGACGAACTCAGCGAAGAATGGCGCCGACTATCCGGCAATTTCTAGCGAAACAGCACCGACTGCCGGCGAGCGGTGTTTAATCGTTTCGGCTGGAGATCTCAGTTAACAAGAATCGGGCGAAGTTGTCACCCTGCGAAACTGCGAGGAACCTCGACAGAATGGTTTCGCGTCAGTTCTCTCGCTCGCCGCGGATGAATTGCTCGACGCAGCGGTAGGCTTCGTCGTCGGTCATTTGCACGGGCGGATGCTTGGAAAAATAGGCGGACGCGGAATGCAGCACGCCGCCGATGCCGCGATCGAGCGCCAGCTTACAACAGCGAATGGCGTCGATACGCCGGCTGAGTTCGGTGAGTCTTCAACAGAAAGTTTCAGATCGATTTCCATCGGGACGTCGCCAAAGAGTCGGCCTTCCACGCGAATAAAGGCAATTTTATTGTCGAGTTGCCACGGGACATAGTCGCTAGGGCCGATGTGAATATTCTCGTCTGCCAGGCGCTCACCGGTCACAGACTGCACCGCTTCGGTTTTGGAGGTTTTCTTCGACGCGAGTCGCGTGCGATTCAGCATGTTCAGAAAATCGGTGTTGCCGCCGGTATTCAGTTGATACGTGCGCACAAGTTTCACCCCGCGCTTGCGAAAAAGATCCACCAGCGCCCGATGTACGATGGTCGCGCCCATCTGAGCTTTAATATCGTCCCCAATGAGAGGTAGATTTCTATCAGCAAAACGTTTCGACCACGCCGGATCGCTCGCAATGAAGACCGGGATATTGTTGACAAAACCAAGCCCGGCTTCGAGCGCGCAGCCGGCATAGAAGCGGGTGGCCTGTTCGGAGCCGACTGGAAGATAATTGACCATCAATTCCGCGGAGGAGTTTTTTAACTCGGCGATGATCTCTTCGCGAGTGGATTCTTTCTCCAGTGGAAGAAATGTGCGGAGCGGATCCTGATCGTGCATGTGCGGGGGGTAGCCGTCCAGAACGCAGCCCATTTTTACAATGGCGCCGGTGAGCTTGATCTTTTCACAGAACACCTTCGTACAATTAGGCGGCGAGAAAATGGCCCTGCTGACATCTCGTCCAACCTTGCGCCGATCAATGTCGAAAGCGGCAACGATTTCAATGTCGCTCGGGCGATACGAGCCGATCTGGCGGTGCATCAACCCTATGCCGGCGCCGTTGGCGGAGAAGCCGTCATAAAAATTTATCCCCTGGACAAGAGAGCTGGCGCAGTTTCCAACCCCGACAATGGCGATTCTTATTTTTCTCATTTCTAGATTGTTAAAGCTGAAAGGCTATCTGAATTAGATTATTCGGAGCAAGCTACAATTTAGGCCGTTTCAACCACGGTAGTGGTGCCTGCCTTTAGCGGCTACAAGTATTGCAAGTGCGGAATGTGTCCGAAGTCGCGCTGGCTTGCAAGACCTGATATAAGGGCAAAAGTCAGAGGGCATTCCTGGTGCAAGGAAGGCCTTTGCAAGGAGATAAACAAAATGCGCCTAAAGTTCGCAGCCATCAGCATGCTGATCGCTGCTGCTTCGCCCGCTGCCCCGAAAGTACTCGGGGCGGTCCCTGCGTACACCATCGAACAAGCGGTCGCTGTCGTTCAGGAGCACAACCCGGAAATCCTGATCGCACGCAAGAAAGTGCTGGCAGCACGCGGGGGGTTCATTGAAGCACGTTCCGGATTTCTGCCCTCGCTGAGCTCCAGCGGGCTCTACGATAAACGACAGACCCAGAGCGAGACGAACCTCCGACAGGAAGATTACAACGCAATATTGCGCCTCGAGCAGAATCTTTACACGGGCGGAGCAGTAACCAGCCAGGTGGCAATCGCACAGTTGAACATCGACAAGGCAAATTATGAGCTTCAGGAAATTGCTAACCGCGTGACGATGGATGTGCGAATCGCCTTCAACGAACTATTGCTGAATCGGGCCAAGATCCGGGTGCGCGAAGATTCTGTTCGAGTGTTAGACGAAGAACTCAAAAACCAGCAGGAGCAATTGAGCGCCGGGATCGTGAGTAAATTGAATGTTCAACGAGCCGAAGTGGCTTTAGCCAACGAGCGGCCAGAACTGTTCAATGCACAGACTGAATTGAAAAACTCGTACTTGCGGTTGGCGGAACTTTTCGGAACCGATCTGCCGCCTGGACGGCAGGCCCCGCCGTTCGAGATTTCCGGTGAATTGCAATATCGGCCCAATCATGCGGATCTTAACGATTGCCTGGCCCGGGCTGACACGAACCGGCCGGTGATCAAAGCCCGGCAGAAGGATATCGAGATCGAAGACCGACAATACGTTCTGGACCGGAGCGCGACGCGTCCACATGTCCGGGCTTTTTCTGGGTATGAAGTTTACAGCGAGCGTGACCCGGAGGTCGGCCCAGAATTTAACTACGGGGGTGTGGTAGGCATAAACGCAACGTGGAACATCTTCGACGGATTCGCGACCAAAGGCCGCATGCAGGCGACACGCGCCCGGCGCGAGGCAGCGGTCCAAGCTCTGGCAGCAGCGCGACGGAGCGTTGCCTCAGAAGTGCGAAGTGCATTTTTCGATCTTCAACAAGCCGACCGCGTCCTCGAATCCGAGACAAAAAATGTGCAGACGGCGGACGAGGCTCTTGAGATGGCAAAAGGCAATTTCGCTGCTGGATTGGGAACTCAGCTCGACGTCCTGCAAGCCGCATCCGACGTAACCCGGACGCGCACCACTCGCTTGAGCGCGATTTACCTGCACAACGTTGCTCTCGCCCGCCTGGCACACGCTTGTGCCAGTTCTGCGGAAGCGCTCGATTTCGGATCACAAATCACAAAGGCCAAGAGTGAAAAGCGCGATGCAGCGCAGGTTTCAGATGTAGCGAAGCCGCCGGAGAAATTGAGTCAGCGATGAAGCAACGATTCCTCTTTCTCGAAAACCAGTCTGTAGCCGTCGCCATATGGGCGACGCGACATGCGGATGTAAAACACATCGGCGCTGCGCTTCCCACAGGGAAGCGGCTACAGCGATCCGCGCGTATTCACTTTTTCATCGTGATTTTGATCGCGTGTTTCGCCCAACCGACCGGGGCCATCACGCTGGAACGTGTTCTTCAAACCACGCTGGAAAAAAATCCCGCCATCCAGGAAGCGAAATCGGGTCTGGAGCAAGCGGCCGGGCGGCGGCTGGTTTTTCGTTCCGTCGTCTGGCCTCACGCCGAATTGGGCGCGCCGGCCGGTGTTCAGGCGGGTCACCGCGCTGGTGAAAGCGGAGTAAAAGGCTTTTTCGTCGGACGCGGTTGGCTCACACAAACTTTGTTCAACATGGCTCTGCCGCCGTCGCTCCGGCGTGGAGACATCGAAGTTCTCATCGCTCAACAGCAATTGAATGTCGCCGTAGTGGAGCAGCTACATGCGGCGCGGCTGGCGTTTTACGCTGCAGTTTATAATCGGTCGCTTGAGTCAATTCGGGCCGAACAACGACAAAAATTGGACGAAAACGTTACTACTCAGAAGGATCGTTTTGAAGCCGGCTTGGCCGACAAGAGCGCATTCACAAGCGCAAGTGTCCAGTCCTCCGAGCTGGTTCCGCAAATTGAAAGCGCGCACGGCGCATATCGGCAAGCGCAATTGAAATTGACGGAAGCGATGGCAATCGATCCTGCAAAGTCAACGTTGCCCGAGCCCGAGGGCGAACTGCAGTTCGTTCCGCTGAACGTCGATCTTGATTCCGAAACAGCAGCGGCCTTGCAACGACGGGCCGATCTGAAGCTCGCGCGCTTATTCGTGCGCGCTGCTAACGAGGATCAACGAATCATCGCGGCCGACTATTATCCTACCGTCGTGGGAAGTATTCCTGGTGAGTACGTTCCCGTAACGGGCATCCATCGCCAGGAGTCAACAAGCAAGACACAGGACTTTATCGGGTCAGAGATTCGTGAGAAGGCGGTATACACGTGGCGAGTGATCGATAACGGCCAAGTAGGTGGCGCCGTGCTGAGGGCGCGCGCAGCACGCGAAACGAACGAACTGACGTGCAAGAAACTGGAAGCCAATGTCAGCCGCGAACTTTCGCGAATCGCCAATGACCTTAGAGGAATCGAAGCCCGCGAAAGTTCGCTCTCGGCAGCGTCCGTCGCTGCAGAGGAAGGTGCCCGGACGGTCCGGGAAAATGTCGCCAGCGGCCTCGCCTCGCCCCTCGAATACCGCGTCACTGAAAATGCATTCTTAAAGACCAGAAGCGGCCTGCTGGATGCTATTTATCAACACAATCTTGCAATTGCAGAATGGGATCGTGCTACCGGGCGCTATTTTCAATTTTCGGACGACACCGCGCCAAACGTGCATTAGTTCCTGCGATTGAAGTTGCCGGAATCAAAAACGATTTTATGGGTCGGCGGAGCGGCGGTCGTGCTCCTTGTCGCGCTGGCGTACTATTTTATGATGCCCGTGGCGGAAGTGGTTACAGTCCGCCGGGGCACTGCCATCTCCGCCGTTTACGGCACAGTGCGGATCGAGCCGGCATTTGTGGTCCGCATTCGAGCGCAAAATGACGGCTTCATCCAACTGGCGGAAGCTTTCTCCGCGGGTCGCGGCGCAATCGGCAAAAGTGTCAAAAAAGGTCAGTTGCTGGCGACGATCGCCGACGAGGAAACCGCTCGACAACTGAAGCAGGCGCGCGCCGATTTGCAGGCGGCGATCGACCGCGCGGCGCTCCCGCTACCCTCGTCGGAGCTGCTCAAGACGGCTGAGGACAATCTGCAAAGGCTTCAAAAGGTCGTCTCCTCCGGAAACGTTCCGGCTGCCGAATACGAGAAGGCAAGGAGCGAAGCGAACAGACTGAAAGGTGCAGTGGAAGCCGAACGAATAGAGCGCGATCGAAACCTACGTTCGCTGGAAGAAACGACCAAGAAACTGGAGGCGGAGATGAAGAATGCTGAGGTGCACGCGCCGATTGATGGGATTCTTACCAATGTTCAGACAATCGATGGCGAACTGGTGTCGGATGGCAACGAGCTTTTCACCGTCTCATCACATAAGAATTACGTGCGCGGCGAGGTAAACGAAGAAGACGTGGGCGAAGTAAAGCCGGGGATGAAAGCAAAAGTGCAGCTGTACGCTTATCGGACCCGAACTTTCACCGCGCGGGTGGCGTCGGTTCAACCCGCTGCCGATCCAACCACTCAGCGTTATACCGTTGTGCTGGAGATGGAAAATCCTCCCGATAATTTGATGGTCGGAATGACCGGTGAAATGAACATTATTACCGGGACGCATGAAAATGCGCTTCTCGTTCCGACCCGCGCTCTCCTTGTCGACCAAGCATTACTGGTGAAGCGCGGCATCGTGCATTCTCGCACGGTTGGTGTGGGATTTCGCACCCTCGATTTTAGCGAAGTCACCAAGGGCCTGGAAGAAGGCAATCGCGTAATCGTTGCCGACCAGGACAAATTCCACTCCGGCGAAACCGTGCGGCAGCGAATAGTCAGTTCACCGCCTCCACCGAAGGCGCCATGACCCCGCCGCTTTACATTGCCTTGCGCTTTTTGACGCATCGCAAGCGGGCGTTGCTTTTGAGCCTTAGCGGTGTTGTTTTCGGCGTCGCCATCTTTATCTGTACGCAAGCACAGACCCAGGGCTTCGCGCGCTATTTCATCGACTCAACCATCGGCAGTAATGGCGCGCTGGTGATCAGATCGCGTTTTCGACCACGCTACGAACCGCTCATGGTTTCCGCGAAAGGCTCCAAAGCCGCGATGGGACGTCGCCTCTATTTCGAAGGCATCACTAACCCCAATGAAATCATGAGGGTGAGCAGGCAATTTTCCAACATCGTTTCCTGTTCGCCGGTGCTGCGGGGAACGGTCAGTGCGCGCGCGGGATTTGAGAACGCCACCGTCGACCTTTACGGCATTGATCCTGCCCTGCACGCGCAGACTACCGATATCCTTCACCAACTCATTAACGGGAACTTTGATGATTTTCGCAACAACACCAGCTCGATCATAATCGGGTCGCGTCTGGCAGAGTTACTTCAGGCTGGCGTCGGCGACACCGTGCAGTTGCTGGCGCCCAACGGGGAGTACTGGAGATTCACTGTTGCAGGAATCGCGCGCGCTGGGATTGGCTCGATCGATGCAACCCGGATTTACGCACACGCCCGTGTCGCGCAGGCGCTGCTGCAACAACCGTCCGGCGCAACAATGATCATTTACAAACTCCGTGATCCGAATCGTGCGCCGGCATTGGCCAGTCGTTTCGAGACCCTGTTTCAGCACAACGCCTCGAGTTGGCAGGAACGCGAAGAGAGTACACTTCAACTTTTTCTGACTTTGAGAATGTCCGTCGCGATCACGGTTTCGCTCATCATCCTTCTGGCTGGCTTCGGTATTTTCAACGTCCTTACGATGTCGGTGCTGGCGAAAATTAAGGAGATCGCAATCTTGCGTTCGATGGGCTACCGCCGGATCGATATTTCCTTGATTTTTCTGTGGCAGGGCGCCGTGATCGCTGTGGCGGGATCGCTGCTCGGTTGTTCACTGGGTGCGTTGATGACTTGGGGCGTGTCGCACATCCCTATTCGTCTCCGTGGTTTGCTTTACACGAATTATTTTCTGGTGACCTGGGAATGGCGCCATTACGCATTTGCGACGCTGCTGGCACTTGTGGCGGTCTTCATCGCGAGTTACGTCCCTGCCCGACGCGCCGCTGAGTTGCCGCCGGTTGTTACTATTCGGGGCTCAAGATGAACTCACAAATTTGCCTGAGTTGCAAAGGCATTGAGCGCTACCTTGGTGAAGAGGAGGAACGCGTGCACGCCTTGCGCGGTGTATCTCTGGAGGTCGAGGCTGGTAGTGTCCACGCTGTTGTCGGCCCATCCGGATGTGGCAAAAGCACGTTGCTCTATATTCTAGGTCTGCTTGATCTGCCCGATACCGGCCAAGTGGCGATCGAATCGAAGTCAGTATCTCATCTGAGCGATGACGAGCTGGCACGTACGCGAAACAAGTTCATCGGGTTCATTTTCCAGTTCCATTTTTTAATGGAAGATTTCACGGCGCAGGAAAACGTGATGATCCCAATGCGGAAGCTTGGGCAGTTGTCGGATGTGCAGATGCGTGAACGCGCAGCCGACCTGCTGGAAGCCGTGGGCTTGGGCGACAAACTCCGAAGGGCCAGCCGTCATCTTTCCGGAGGCGAGCAACAACGTGTGGCCATCGCGCGCGCGCTCGCTAACGATCCGCGCGTCATCCTGGCCGATGAACCGACCGGGAATCTCGACACCGCTAACTCCGACCGCGCATTTGAACTGCTGCAAAATATCGTGCAACAAGGCGGGAACGCTTTGCTTCTCGCAACACATAATCCAGTTATCGCCGAAGCGTGCGATTGGATCCACGAAATGAAAGATGGTCGGATCATCGCCAGCCACCCGCGCAGCACGCAAAGTTCGATTGTTTAAAGCGCCTTGTAATCGTGGCGAACTCGGCAGCCGAGTGCTCACGCGATTGGCTTAATCAAACCGGCCGAGCTGCCCTGACGGGTGGCAGCATGCGTCGACCGCCGTTAAGCTCGAATGCGATGCAGAACATTCTGCCAATCTTGATCGCAGATGGACCGGACGTGTTGATTGAATTGTGCGGCGTCAATTTGCTCGAACGTTTGCTCCGCATTTTGCAGCGACTCGGATTTCGACGTACGATTGTTTTTTCGACGACGCCGGAAATCATCGGAGCCGAATTAGCCAAACGCTCGTGGCCGCGGGAACAATTAACTGCGGATCTTGTTTCGAGCGCAACTGAACCGCTTACTGCCGAACGGCTTTTAGAACAAGGCCCGGCTGACCGCTTCTTAATAGTCCCCGCAAATATTTATTGTGATGCACGCCTGCTTGCCGCCCTCTGCGCGAGAGATTCATCGGCTGCGCTTGTCGATTCCGATCCACCGGAATTCGCGCGACATTTGATTCGGAATCCATGCGGCCCTGCATTAATCACGAGAGATTTTCTTTTCGGCCTTTCACCCACAGCGCCGTTTTTGAACGAACTCACAAGGATCAGCGACCACGCAAAGATCGATACCCTCGACGCGGCGAAGGAAGACGATTACATCGTCAGCATGCGCCGGCATGTGCGGCCAGTCTGCTCCCGGATGCCGCTGGAGCAGGACCGTCGTCTGGCCGAACGTATTATTCTCGATTCGGCGCAAAAGGGAACACTCGACTTGCCGGCGTATTTGCATGCGCCGATCGAAACCAGAATCATCTCACTTCTTTGCAAAACGCGAATTACGCCAAGCCAAATTACGATCGCGGGCCTCATAATCGGATGCTGCGCGACGGCGGCCTTTGTGGTTGGCCGCGTCGGGCTCGGAATCCTGGCTGCTCTCATTTTTGGCGTCATCGATGGACTGGATGGGAAGCAGTCCCGCGTCAAAATTGAAACGACCGAGCGCGGCAAATGGGAACATCACCTCGATTATTTGATCGAGAATTCGTGGTGGGCGGCTATCGCCTTTCACTTGTGGCAAAGCAGCCAGCTTCCAAATGTGTTCTATCTTTTGGCTTTGCTCGTCGCATCGCACTTGTTGGATGAATTCGCGAAACGCCGGGTGAAGATGGCGAAAGGCCGTCTGCTCGATGATGTTGCGCCCTTCGACCGAGCTTTCCGGCTGATTGCAGCTCGAAGAAACGTTTACGTTTGGATACTGGCGTGCGGTTTTTTGCTAGGAATTTTCCCGCAAAGTTACGCCTTCATCTGCGGATGGGCCGCCTTCAGTGCTGCCGTTCATCTTCTGCGCGTCATTTGGATTTTTACTGCCTCCGCGCGTGGACTTATTGATTTGCGAACCTGAAGATCGAGACCAGATCGAGGGCAAACGCTTGGCGCGCGCGACGATTTCCTTGCCGAGCACAGCGACTGGCTTCTCCACGAGAAGTGAAGCATTCACAGCACAGTAAACGCCGCAACCTTCCTGACACGACTTTTTGCGATAGTTCGCGTAAAGGTCGTCCAGCGTGACGTCCATGATGTGCTTGTCGGTGTGCACCATGCTGCAAATCCAAAATTTTCCCTGCGCGGAGACGAAGAATAATTTGTAGCCGGCCATACACGTCCCCATCGCGCGGGCGCTCGCCAACGATCCAAAAGTTATTCTAGCCGATGAACCCACAGGCAACCTCGATACCGCGAACTCCGAGCGCGCCTTCGACTTACTGCGAAACCTGGTGCACGAACGCGAGAAAGCCTTGCTCCTGGTCACCCATAATCCGGCCATTGCCGAAGCCTGTGATTGGATCCACGAGATGAAAGATGGCCGCATCATCGCCAGCCACCCGCGCGGCACGCGAAGTTCGATTTCTTAAGTAGCGTTAGATCGACAACCGCAAGCCAAGCCTCTTTCACGACGGAGTTGACGTTGGCGCAACTTTATCCTGGCCGGTGAAGCCGATTTGCAACGCACGGAAGATGTGGATGACCGCGCTCGCCACCCCCCAGAAACAGAGCCAAATGAAGCCAGTCGCCGGGGCCCCAATGACAAGAGAAAAGGTGAACAGCCAGGTATAAATGTTGCGGCGGCCAGCGACGATGCGCACGAGACGATCAAATGGAGCGAAATCATCCAGGTTTCGACCAATTCGTCGCTGAACGGCTTTTTTGGCCACGCGTTCCAGCATATGGAAGGCAAAGAAAGCGGAGAAAATTACGTAAGCGTAACGAATTTGACCGGTGACATGAAAATGATACGCCAGCGCCGTCCACCACGACGTTTCAACAAAATAATCGAGGTCGTGCTCGCTCTTTCCAAGCTTGGTCGTTTGCACTTTCAAACGTGCGAGCTTGCCATCAATGCCATCGAGAACTCCAATAACGAGGGCGAGCAAAACTCCAGCCCAAAGATACCCGCAGGCGTAAAGCAGCGTCACGCCTAGACCGAGAACTCCGGTTCCAAGCGTGATCTGATTCGGAGTGATCGTCGTTCGACAGAGATGCGAAACCAGCCACTTCTCAATCGGTGCGTGCACAAGCGCCGGAAAATCAAGGACACCTTTTTGTGTCGCGTCACGCAGCAAACGTTCGGCCAGCCCACGGCGCTCGAGCGAAGGAGCTGGAAAGAAGACCGGCCGCACACTCCTGCGCATGCTTCCAACGTATGCTTGCTGTCGGGCAGCGTCGACGCGCGCTATGCGACCCGCCATCGTATCCGAAGTAATCTCTTCCACGAGTGTGCCAGCGCGATTTTTCCGCGAAAGCCATTCGCTCGAGAGCAGAGCCGCACACAAAAGCCGGGAAGAATGGGTATCTGAATTTTCCAAAAGCGGCGCAATAATCGATGGGGGATCCGAATCGATGAGAGCAGAGTTGGTCCGTGCGTCGGCGAGCGAGCGCAGCAGGCGTTCATCGCAATAAAAACCGGCGAATACGATGAGGATCCGCCCGTCGGAGGGGACCCTCAGTGCAACGAGGCAATCTAGAATATCGCCAACCGTGACCTTCGCACCGTTGCGCTCCCGAAACGTGAGCGACACATCTGCACGATGCCACGACTCGTTAGCGACATGCGTAGCCACCGCCTTCACGGAGTTGGACAAAATCATCGCCTCGCGAAAACCGACCTGCAGTGCGATGCGACGCATTCGTTCCAGCAGTGAGATGCCGCACAGGTCCGTCAGCGCCTCCGGCGAATCTGCGACGATCAATAATGGCGGGCGAAAAGGTTCCGTCATATTAGGTGTTGCAGGTGTCTTCCGTCGGTTTGTATCAAGCCAGACGCACCTTGCTTAGGTATGCGCGACCAAAACACTTTGCGAAAAATTTTGGCGGGTCCCGGCACTCGATTGTAGCGTCGAGACAATTGGGAGCGTTAGAATAATCCCAGAGCGATTCGTCGAAGAATCTCGGTTGGATCAAGTAACTTCCGCATCCAGTGATCACGGCTGCGCGCCGCGGTTCACGAAGCTCACTCGCGTAAATCATCTTGGCGTCACGCCAATCCAGACTTCGCGGTATTGCCGCACCTCGAAAACAGAGTGCCGCCCCAGGCAATAGCTCGCTGTAGTAGAGATAAGTTTCGAGCGCATCTCGAGGGTAAACGCGATCATCATCGACCACCATTACCAGTGTATTTCTGCGGCCAGCCGCCAACTCCTCCTGAACAGCCTGAAGAGCAGCGTGATCACGGAAAAGGCGAAAACAATGTGCAGAATCCATGACGCGCGACCGGCGATCGCCAAAAGGAGAAACACAAAATAAATCACGTCGCGCTGGGTGATTTGAAAAATGAAAGCGGTCAGCGCGCGACCGAAAAAACGCTCTGCCACGCCGAAGTCTTCCTGCCGGCGCGAGACTACGCGCGTGGTATCGCGAGCGAGAAGCGGCATGACGTAACGGCCAAGCCCGCGCGCCATTAAAAAGAACGTGATCAAGCTCTCGAGCAGATAAACGAAGCGAATGTTTGCGCTCACCGACGGTTGCCGGAAGAGACCGACGCCCAGGCAGAGAACAAAAATCAGATTGGCGACGAAATCGCAGAAGGCGTCGAGGCGCCGGCCTCTTTCCGAATCGAGATACTTGGCGCGCGCAATCTCGCCGTCGCATCCGTCCAAAATATTGATCAATTGGAAAAGTGCAGTGCCGGCCAGGAAACCGGTGTAGTCACCGCGCACCAAAAACACAAAAGCCACAAGAGCAAGCGCGAAGATCAACATCGTCCAAGCGTTGGGAGTAATCGGCAGCTTAAGGAGAAGCCGCGTGATTACGCGTGAGATCGGGCGGTTCAAAAACTTCGAAACCATTCCGTCCTGCGATTTGCCGATGTGGCGAAGGAAGTGTTTTTCGCTGGCGACAATCTCGCTCGGCTGCGCGAGAAAACGCCAGGGCTCTTCCTCAGCGCGGGTCGCGCTTCGACAAGTTCTCTCGAACTGCTCGAAGAGTCGTGGCCACGCTCCCGTTAGGTCGACAATCGGTTGCTCGATCTTCACCGGGGGCGTCGTTGAAAAAAACTTCGACAAAGCATTTCGCGCGACGAACAAGCGCGTGGCGAGAATGCGTGCTTCCGGTTCAATCGAACCGGAAGCTTCCGTTAACCGAACACGCGTGATTCGCTGGTGCTTGGGCAACCATCGCTCCGAAAGCGGAATCTCGGGTTTCCAGAAAACGACAATCTCAATCTTGTTTGCCGTTCCCATTGCTTTGGCGAATTCATCGAGCACCAGCACGAGCCGATCAAGCTGGCGCAATCCGGCGATCTGCCAATTGGCCGATTCATCACCTAAAATCACGACGCGATCGAAACCGTGGTGCTCCTCGATCATGGAACGCGAGCCTGATCTGCGTGGAAAGATAAAGTTAACAAATTCTTAATAGCAAGGAGCATCGCCGCCGGTCAGTGAGAAGCCAAATGTACCGCGCTCTTTGCGTTTTAGAAGGCGCTTCTCCAATACTTCCGCGGGCACCAGATCGCTGAACTTGTCGTATTCAGAGCAATAACTGCAAGAAAGATTACACCTTCGAATTACGACCATCTGCGCCAGAAACGGGGCGTAGCACGTACGAAAAAAGCGTTGGGCACGCTCGGAACTTCTTTCGCCACGCAGGATCTTACGCATGGCTAGTAAGCGAGGAATGTAGCGGGAGGCGCTTCCCTGTCTAACGAATCGGCGCGACCACACGCTCACGATTGGCTTTCTGCCGCGCGACGGCGGCAAGCGATAAAATCACGGCGGTAATTGCGATCCACAAAGGAAGATTCCACTCAGGGCGACGAGCGAAGGCAAGGGCAAGACGTAAAGACTGCACGAAAGCGGTTTGCGGTCGAGGAGACGCTTGCCGGATTCCAAAATGTCATAGCCGGAGAATTCACGGCCGATTTTGTCCAAGAGCTTCATGCGACTAATCGGAAAGATTCAGTTTAGGGGCTAGTTACCCTGCGACGCAATTCGTTAGGACCTTAAGTTGCTTTCACGTCCGAACGCCCGCACGAACGAGGTCAGTGCGATTCCCTGTTCCTTTAGAACCACCCGCGTTTCGGGCGCGGTCAGAGCCTCCAGTTCCTCAGCCCACCGATAGCCCCAATGACTGTAGCGCGTCCGCGTCTCAGCAATCATCTTCGCCGGGATGGCAAATCAATTCACACAGGCCGTCAGGAATTTTACGAAGTATTCGTTCGAGCGCAGAGCGAGTTAGACACCCGCCGGCTTCGAATCCGTACATACCATCCGGCATTTGCGGCACGCGCGAGCCGTGCAAAACTTGCGCTGAGAGACAGGTCAGATTCAAACCAAGCCGCTGTACCCACCGTCCCATTCGGACCCCCGGCGATTTTCGCCAGGGGCCAGCAGGATTGCGAATCCAAACATTATCCATCCTGCGGGTAAGCCGCCTAACGATTTGGAATACAGGCGGGAACATGTGGAGATGTTGGTGGCTATCAAGATGGGACAGTCGCAGGCCTGTCCGACCGACAAATCCGAGTCACAGTAGAAGACCAGCTCTTTCGTCGCCTTGCTAAAGCCGGTGCGAAACGCGCCTCCCAGTTTCAAATTCCGTTCTTGGTAGAACACCTTTACACAACGGTTTGATCGGGCCAATGATTCCGCGATTTCTGCTGATCGGTCCGTGCTAGCGTCATTGACGATGAGGATTTCGTAATCAGACGTCATGTCGGTCAGGACGGCCTCCGCGAATTGGACCGCGCGCTCGATGTTCTCTTCTTCATTGAACATTGGATAAACAACCGAGACGCTTGGCCTCCACGTCGTCATGCGCACTGTTTCGGGTCCGTCGTTAAAGCCGACGATAGATTGTTTCGCCGTTGATCACGCGCTCGACACGGTATTCGGGAAGGTAGGCGAGAAGCACGGGATATCGCGTCATGGGATGAGCCGACCAAAACTGGTCCACCGTTGACATGTCGATGATGAGCGTTGGGGGATGCGCTTCCCAGTCTGCCTGAAACATGTCCCAACTTCCCGGAATCACGCTCTCCGCTCTATCTCTCACCTCACGCGGCCGGCTGGCGTAGGCGCCAACCAGGTGTGAGCAGCTTACGAAACGCGTCGCCATCCGCCGCCCGGAGAAACTGTAGAGTTGTGGGGAACTTCCCCAAACAAAGATACGATCGTTCGGTCTCGTCTTCTTGACGATCTGCTGAACAGTCGGCAGAAAATCGAGCGTCTGCGTTCGAACTATAAAGGCCACGATGAGAAAACCTATCGCTGGCAGCGCGGCCGCACCGATGATGCCTGTTCGGATCCATCGCCAGCGTGGCTGAGGAGAACGTCGCTGTTCCGCGACAAAGCGCGAGAAAGCCTGGCCCGCGAGAATCGACAGCGGCGGAAGCACTACCAGATGATAATGTCCCGGAAATCGCCATCCAACAAAGATCGCAAGATAGGTGAGGCCGAACCACAAAATAAACAGGATCGCCTCAGAGGACACAGCCCTCCTCCGCCAAAAAGCTCTCAGCGTTTCAACCACCTGCCAGATGCCAAAATACCACAACAAACCTGAGAGAAGAATCACAGCGAGATGGACGGTAACGAGACGTTGCAAAACATAACCGAAAGTTGTTTCGGACCCGACGTAGCGAATCGCAAACGCCCACGCCCACAGATACGCGTCATGCAAGTTTCCCTGCAACTGGTAGTACCAGGCCAGTGCGGCAATCACCGCGATGAATCCAATTACGACACCGCTACCTGCTGCCAAAACACGTGCGAACGAGTGGGAGCGGGAAATGAGCCAGCCATAAACGAGACACGCCAGCAGTACGCCCAAGTTCACGGCCGAAGGCTGCCGGATCAAGGTTGCTACCCCGACCAGTGCGCCGCTGAGAAACATTAGGCTCCAGGCCGGCTTTTTTTCCGCTTGGAGGAAGGCAAGAACACTCAACGCGAGCGGAAGAGAGGCGAAAATCTCGCTGTTCGCGCCCAGCGTGTCACCTGGCCGGTAGGCATGGACGAACATGACATAGCCAATGCCACTCCACGCCCCTGCCCAGTCGTCCGCCAATCGCGCACCGATTCGCCGCAACACCAGGGCGGTGGCCACGACGACAAATATGGCGAGGACGTGCACCGCACAGAGGTTGTTCCTCCCAGCTACTCGGAAAACGCCGGCGTAAATGTAATACATGCCCGGTGGCTTCGTATCCACCGCAGTGTGGTAGACCACGCCACCGTCCAAGATATCGTTTGCAATCGTACCGTAATAGCCCTCATCGGTCGTGTACAACGACGGCAAGAGCGCGGGCGCGCGTAGGATGACGACCAAAGCGATGATGACCAAGTTGACCCAGCGGGATTGGCATCGCGTCATAAGTGAGGGCCCTGCTCGATGTGCGGTATGCTTTTCCTGAAAAATTCGATTGTTGCGCGCAATTCTCCAGCCAAAGCAGAAACGGGCTTAACGCCAGCCGTCTGAGTTTTATCCACGCCTGCGACTGAATATTTCACGTCGCCCGGCCGCTCTGCGCCGTATCTAATCGTGGAGCTAGACTTGGCAAGGTTGCGAATGATTAGCGCCAGATCGGTTATTGTGATCTGCCTCCCGCAAGCGATGTTGAAGACCCCGGTTACCTGCGATTTTAACGCGAAGAACGCATTGGCCGCGACTACATCCTTTACATAAATGAAGTCTCGCGTCTGCCGGCCGTCTCCGAAAATCGTAATCGGCTTGTTTCTGATTGCTTTCTCAATAAAAGCCGGAACCGCCGCGGTGTATTCACTTCTAGTATCTTGGTATGGACCAAAGACGTTAAAGTGGCGAAGGGAAACAGTCGGCAGTCGCCCTTCATCCGTGAAGGAGCGGCAATGCCGTTCGGCTTCATACTTGGCCGTGGCATAGGGACTTTTCGGCTCGACCGGCATGCTTTCAATTTTTGGAATGGTTGGATTGTCGCCGTAAATTGCGGCCGAGCTGCTGAAGATCAGCTTTTTCACTCGCGCCCGCGCCGCCTCTTCCAAAACAATCGCCGTACCCCAAGCATTGATCTCGGCGCATTCATCCGTTTTCTGGACAGATTCCTGCACACTCACCATAGCCGCGAGATGAAAGACAAAGTCCACGCCTTACATAGCCTCTATCACGAGACCGCGATCGAGAATTGAGCCGACGATGAGTTGGGAGTCCAAGCCAGACAAATTGCTCTTAGAGCCACAGCGCATGTTATCAAGAACGCGCACCTCCGCTCGATCCTGGAAGTGTTCGGAGATGTGCCGACCGATGAAACCGGCGCCGCCTGTAATTAAGATTCGCATACCGGAATGGCGCAAGGGGCGCACAAATCGAGCGATCGGTGCGTTGTAGTCGAAATACCTAGAGGGAGATCCATTCCCGCCCCTTCCTAGGGTGGTCAATATTTGCGAAAAAATTTTGGCGCTCCGAGCAGTCGATTGTAGCGTCGAGGCGATATGAGCGCGAATGTTAGTTTAGGCGTGTGCTGCTTTGAGCATGTTTCTTGCGGAAAATGAATCAAGGCGGTCTTGCTCATGATGTCTAACATCGAAATCGCCCAAGCCCGTGATCGGCTTCGCGAGGAGTCCATAAGTCCGACAGAAATCGCACTCGACGTGGCGCCGCCGGCAGTGGATGCGCCCGCGCGTGTAGACGAAACCGGAGTGGAGCTAAAACGCGGCGCTTTCCTGAACACCATCGCGATGTTGGCGTCGAATTTCCGCGGCATATTCACGTTTCTTGTTGCGCGGCTGCTCGGGCCGGCGGCACTCGGCATATTCTCGGTAGCCTGGTCGACAACTGATATCATCAGCAAGATCGGCGTTCTTGGCCTCGACAATGCGATCACCACATTCATCGCACGCTCGGAAGCTGTGGGCGACGGGGCGCGGAGCCGGGCGCTTTTTCGAATCGCTGTCGTTTTGGGGGTTGCGCAGTCTATTATCACTGCTGGCATTGTGATCGCGGGGCTCCGGTTTTTTAACAACCGTCTTCACGTACAACCACAGATGGTTTCCGCGCTTGCACTCGTTCTATGTGCGATGCCTGGTCTGGCTTTGTATCGGATCAGTACCGCGATCTCGCGCGGGATGAAGGTGATGCAGCATGACATCTACTCGCGCGGGATGACCGAGCCAATTGCGACAACACTCGCATTCCTGCTTGCACTCGCCGTCGGCTTTAAAGAGTCCTCGCCAGAGGTGGCTGCAATCGTTGGAACCGCAGCCTCGGGACTCATCGCACTCGCGCTCGCCTCAACGTTGTTTCGCCATGTTCCCGCGCAGGCGGATGTTGTATCACCCTTTCGCGAAGCACGCTCTTTGGTCGGATATGCTGCTCCCATCAGCATTTATCAGCTGATTAACGCGTTCATTTCCCGGTTGGACCTCCTCATGCTCGGCTACTTTGTTGGACGCGCGCCTGGTGTGACGCTCGCAACGGTTGGTGTTTACAGTGCAGTCATCGGCACCGCGAACGGGCTCCGAAAAGTTAATCAAGCTTTCAACCCTATTTTTGCACCGGTTGTGGCCGGAATGACTGCGACGGGCGATCACGAAATTGCGGCTGTGACTTACGCGCGGCTCGCTCAATGGATGCTCTGGATTTTGTTGCCACTCGTTGCGGTCCTGTCGCTCGCGGGCAGCACGATTCTGCTCATTTACGGTCCGGCATTTTGGCAAGGCGGCCTCTGGCTGGGCATCGTTGCTCTGGCCAGTGCTACTAATGCCTTTGTTTCCTTGGGCGAAACGGTCATCATGGTGCAACGCCCGCATTTGAATCTTCTGCATTCGTCGATTACCTGCGCGGTCGCGTTTGCCGGGCTACTGTGGTTGATTCCGCGCTTTGGACCGTTGGGCGCGGCAGTCGGTATTCTAGTGCCGTATGTCGTTCAAGGGCTCCTGCGTTACGCCACCCTGCGGTGGGTATTTCGCTGGAAAGATTCCTGGAGCGACATTCGCCCGCCGCTGATCGCCGCAGGAATCGCGATTGTTCCCGCGCTCGTCTGCAGATTATTCCTCGGTGGAATCGCCGGGCAAGTCGTCAGCGCTGTGGCTTTTCTGGCAGTCTTTGGTGTTCAATGGTTGCGCCACCATACGCATCGCAAAGACGAACGTTCTTAGTGCGAAGCGAAAACATCCCAGGCATCCCCGAAGAATGCGATTGTTTCGTTGTTGTTGTATTGGCGTCCGTCAGGAACATCGTGCAACGATAAGGTCCGGCGTTGCCGAAACACACTGCGCATCATGGCCGATGCAGGCACAACATATCTCTTCACGCCGCCGCGACTGAGCCAGCCACTGATCCAGATATCATCCATGTAAAATGCTCCGTCGGGAGCTTTGGAATAATCCCAAAGCGATTCGTCGAAGAACCTCGGCTGGATGAAGTAACTCCCACATCCTGTAATAACCGCTGCAGGCTTCGGTTCGCGAAGCTCGCTTGCACGAATCATCCTGGCGTGTCGCCAATCCAGATTTCGCGGCATTGCTGCACCGCGAAAACAAAGAGCCGCTTCAGGTAATTGCTTGTTGTAATGGAGATACGTTTCAAGCGCATCTCGGGGATAAACCCGATCATCGTCCACCACCATTATCAATGTATTTCCCCGGCCAGCCGCTAACTCTTCGCGAACGATGGGAATAAACTTCGTGGCCGGCCCCCAATCCTTGCGACAATGCAAAACACGCAGCAGCGGCCAACGCGAAACATGTTTCGGCACTGCATAAGGCCGTTGCTCCCGAATCGAAAATTCGGGAATGGCCAGGACGATTTCATCCGGCGGGCGGGTTTGCTTTAGAAGGGACCGAATCATTGGGCTCAAATTGTTGATTCGATCAGGCACCGTCGATAGCGACACGATTACGCGCCGGCTGTCGAGCGTGCGATTGGCGGCCAGCGTTTCACGAATGAAGCGCACTTGCTGATGCTGCCTTCTCCCAGCCGGCCGCAGCCGCGTGAAGCCCAGTGCAATCAAAACAACAAGGGCCACGCAAATCAGCGGAAACATGGGGACAAGCTCGACATCGTATGGTCAGGAAATTTTTCGAGACGATACGGATAACAATTGCACATACTCACAGGACTCTCTTGCAGCAGCCTGACAGTTAAAATACGAATCAATGGCCGAACAACAACGAATGCGCTGGCCACTATGACCTCAACCGAGACGGAACAAAGCGATTCGGGCCAACAATCCGTGATTAAATCCGTGTTCCTTTTTTTTGCCGCCTTCGCGCTTTACTTTTTCACACATTCGCCGGCGCTCGATGAAATCGATGCTGTGCAATTTGCGATGGGCGTGCGATCGTTCGACCTCTGGCATCATCAGCCGCATCCCCCCGGGTATCCGCTCTTCATTTTTTTAGGCTGGTTCGGGACGAAGTTCTTCCACATAGGAACGGAATCGTCGCTGTACTGCGTTTCGGCATTTGGCGGTGGACTTTTCATCGCGGCGTGGTTTTCGATTATTCGCCTGCAGTTTTCCGAGAGGCTCGCATGGTGGATTGCAACTTGCTTGCTGATCACGCCAGTTGTTTGGATGACGGCTACCAAGGTGCTGACGGACATGCTGGCGGCCGGCCTGATGAGCGCGGAGTTACTTGCTGCGATCTGCTTCCTTGGACAGAAGAAACGCAGCTTGATTGTCTTGACTGCTCTCCTGGGAGCCGCCGCGGCGGGGACGCGACCGCAATTGTTTCCAGTCGTTGCGGTGGTTCTTGGCATTCCGCTCAAGAAAGCTTCCGTGAACGCTAAAACATGTTGGTTTGCCTATGGGGTACTGGTCGCAGGTTGTCTGACGTGGCTTTTGCCAATGTGGTACACACAATTTCAATTGCGGCCGAGTGAGCCGTTCTGGCGTGTTTATCCCGAACTGGTGTACGGTCAATGGCGCTGGCGCCTAAATAGACCTTCCATTTACATCGGCGCGGGCGATTGGAGTCCTCACTACCTCGGAAAGCGGTTCGCATCGCACATTCTCGGATGGTTTTCGAAAGGGTTCGGCTTTATTCAATCGCCCCGGGTGCTTGCAGCCGGTATCGCGCTCACAACGTGTGCAGTGATTGCTTATCTTCGGTTTGGACGCGATGCGAGGGACCGGCAATTTTGGAGTTTTCACGCCGCTTGGCTTTTCGTTCACATTGTGATTGTTTTTGCTGCTCTTCCCGGCGATCAAAGATATTACCTCATGGTTTTTCCGCCGCTGCTTGTCGTGATGCTTCGCGGTTTTTTACGATTACCAAAACCGTGGAACGTCTCGGCGATCTGCCTTCCCGCATTGCTCCTGTATATCGTCGTTCCATTAGCCATAGAAAATTACCGTGAAGAGGCACCACCCATCCGGCTGGTGCGCTATTTGGAAAAACTTTATCCTGCTGAGAAGCGCGGCAATGTGGTCTTGATTCTACCCACGACACGCCGTTCCGCTCAGTGGTACGCGCCGCAATTCAAAATATTGAACCATGCCCCTACCCCGGAGGACGAGGAAGAGCTGCGGAATGCGGAGGCGGTTTATACCGAGGATGCATCCCTTAAGCCGAAAGATTCTTACGTGATAGAGCTCGCCGAATTTAGACGCTCAATGTTGATTTTCCCTCAGCATCGCCATGTCCGACTTTATCTTGTCGAACGGCGCCGCTCTTCATGAAACGCATTTTTATCACCGGTGCGAGCTCGGGCATCGGCCTCGCGATTGCCAAATTGCTGGTGAACCAGGGTCACGAGATCTGGGGCACCTCGCGGAATTTGGAACGCATCCCAAAAATGACGCGATGCCACCCGGTTCGACTCGATCTGGCCGACCGGCTTTCCATCGAGGAAGCATTCAATACCGCGCTGACTCAAGCTGGCCACTTCGACGTTATCATCAATAATGCGGGTGCCGGTCACTTTGGTCCTGCTGAACTCCTTCCCACGGAAACAATTACGAGCCAGTTTCAAATTTTGGTTTTCGGTCAAATCCGATTGATGCAACTCGGACTTCGCCATATGCAAACGCGCGGAGAAGGTTTGATCATTAACGTCACTTCGCTAGCTTCTCGGCTTCCAGTGCCGTTCATGGCGGCTTACAACGCCTCGAAAGCAGCACTGGCATCCTTTACCATGTCAATACAGCTTGAGTTGGCTCATTCTCGCGTGCGCGTTGTCGATCTGCAGCCCAGCGATATTTGCACGGGGTTCAACGAGAGCGTGACTAAAAGCACCAAAGCCGACGGGTATTACGACACAAAAATTGCCAGGACATGGGAAGTCGTGGAGCGCAATCTGAAAAAGGCACCTAAGCCGGACCTCGTTGCCCGGCATGTTCTCAGATTAGTCAACGCTGTTCGGCCGCCGCCACGGATAACGGTTGGGAATGCGTTTGAATCAAAGATTGCACCGCTGATCTTCAGGTTTCTTCCTCAGTCCGTCAGAATCTGGGGATTGAAGAGATATTACGGCATATGAGCGATTGATCCCTACAGAATGATTCGTTTATGACTTCTGTCTCTGAAGCAGTAATCTTGATGGCTGGGCAGGGATCGCGCCTGCGCGGTTCTGATAATAGAGTTCTAAAGCCATTCGTCCCGGTGTTTGGGCGTCCCTTGATTTCGTACACGGTGGACGCTTTGCTCCGCCGAAGGATCAGAACGGTCAACTTCGTGGTCGGCTATGAAAGCAAGCGCATGATCGCTCAGCTTGAGCAATTGATTCCTCTCGATCTCAGCGCTTCGTTCATCGAGAATCGCGACTGGCGAAAACAAAATGGCATATCGGTTCTTGCTGCCGCCGACCACGTCGGTGCGCCCTTTCTCCTCATGATGAGTGACCATATTTTCGATGGCGCGATGATCGATCGTTTACTTGATAATTTTGATCCGGGATTACTCAACATCGCAGGACGCGATGAAAGTCCAAACGCGCCGAAATAGCGTCACCGATATCGGGAAACATCTGCGGGAGTTCGATGCGATTGATACCGGCTTGTTCGTTTGCCCGCTGGAAATCTTCAGCTATCTCGAGCGAGCGAAATCAGACAGCTCCCAGACCGATTGCAGCCTTGCAGACGGGGTCCGATTGATGGCCGCCGATGGCAAAGTCCGTGCCATCGATATAGGCGAAAGCTGGTGGCAGGATGTGGACACTCCGCCAATGCTGCAACACGCCGAGAGACAAATGGCTGCACAGCGCAGCGACCTGACTGGCGTTGCGATGCGATAACTCTCGGGCGAGTGTCCGCAATTACGATCCCGGATCGCGCGTAGCGACATCGCCACCGCCCCTCCAAGCCCTGATAATGGCGATGGCATTGAGAATCAGGCTCGCGCCAGCGACGACTGTCCAAAGATGCAGGATCCAGTTAGCCAGGCCGAGTAAAGCAAGCACAACAAAAACCAAGAGAGCCATGTCGCGTTTTGTTAACTGAAAGAGCCACCACACAAATCGTTCGCCGAAATTGAGCAACCCGGAATGCCCGATCATGCCGTGGTGCCTCGCGTAAAAGGATTCGTGCCACTCGGATGAGGGAACGGATATTTTGCTTCTGCCAGCTCGTAGGAGCAACTCGTTGGCTGTGATCAGGACAGCACACATAATCCCTTCACTCGAACGACGAAGCCCCACGCCGAGCGCCAGAACATAGAGAAGGCTCGCCGTAAAATCGCAAAAGTAATCCAGTCGTTCCCCGAACTTTGATTCCAAATTCTTGGTGCGCGCTATTTCGCCGTCGCAACCATCAAG
>WNGB01002831.1_pt1 | contig 38186 bp, 32 predicted proteins | sample 5400681 | NCBI WGS metagenome assembly WNGB01 (sample SAMN13153367, study PRJNA577476) | soil metagenome | isolation source: 115 cm soil or saprolite under grassland replicate 2 | place: USA:California | collected 2016-06-15 | reverse complement strand
TCGCCACGGTGATCGGGATGGTCGTGGCGCTGCCATCGGACGTGGTGAGATCGACATCCAGCCGAGACGCCACCGCCGACCGGCGGGGGACGATGAACACGTCGTCGTAGGTGAGCTCATGACCAGGAGCCGAGCCAGTAAGGAATTGCACTCTCTCATTCAACCTCGGACCCGCCAGCAGGAGACGTGGGCCGAAGCGCGATGCGTGTGGTTAGCGCGCGCCAATCCCCCTCGGACACTCGATCAACTGTCCTGCATCTCTGCTTGAGTGCAGTTGCCAACGGATACCCAGGCGAGGCCCGGCGAGCATGCAGGAACTGCGCAGACTCAGCCCAATGACGTGCCCGTGCAGGCGCTGCAGACCCCGAGCACGAGGACGTCACAACCCGAACTACTGCAGCAGGCCGTGCCGGCCGCTGATTGGCCGAGCTTGCCGGCCGCTCCTGAGCGTCACTGCATTCAAGCAGAGATGCAGGACGTCTGTTCGATATCGCGGATTCAACTTGATTGTCATGGCATAGAGGCTTTCTGTTGACCGGGCTGGAGTCGTTGGGATCGTCTGCAGCGTGCGCGGTACGAGGTCGACGGGTCTGGGCTGGGATTGCCGAGCGTGCTGGTCACTGCTGCATCCTTGGATCGTGCGTAGGGTCGGCATACCTGGGCGGGCAGCCGTCATCGATGGCTTCGGGGTGCAGTTCGTAGTGCCAGGGTTCGTTGCTGTAGATCTGGCACAGCCCGTACTCGGCGCCGTGCTTGGACAGCCACGCCGTGGCGTCGGAGTGCCCGATGTCGATCGCGTGCCCCGACACGTGAGGAGACGTGTCGGGGGTGGCTACCCATCGGGCGGCTTCCTTTTCTGAGCCGTACTTCGTAACCGCCTCACGGAGTAGTTGTTCCTGGTACTCCGGGGAACGCCAGCCACCATTGACGAAGAACTCGACCCCGTCGTCTGCGGCATCCGTTGCAGCTCGGCGCAGGGCACCGAGCAGATCGGGGTCGAGGTTGGCCACGGCCGGAATCTCGTCATCGACGACCGTCACGCCGTCAGGGACGGCGCCATCCGCCTCGCCAAGTGCACCATGGTGGTCGCCGTGAGGAGTGTCGATGGGTGATGCTGCCGAGGAGGACGAGGACGCCAGCGACTGGCAACTGAGGACACCGATAAGTGCCGCGCTGACGACTACAAGGGCAGCGAGGATGGTCGATCGGGTACGGCGGGCCGCTGTTCGTGCTGGTTCGCTGTAGGCCATGCCTCCAGTCGAGGCAGCGTGGTGTTGCCAGCACGTATGTGGTTTTCGATATGCCGACGATATGCTCCGACCGGTAGCGTCGAGAGCCTATGCGTGTGTTGATCGTCGAGGACGAACCCTATCTGGCAGAAGCCATCCGCGATGGCCTACGCCTGGAAGCAATCGCGGCCGACATCGCCGATGACGGTGACACCGCGCTGGAACTGCTGAGCATCAACGCCTACGACATCGCCGTCCTCGACCGCGACATCCCAGGTCCTTCAGGCGACGAGATCGCCAAACGCATCGTCGCCTCCGGCAGCGCCATGGCTATCCTCATGCTCACCGCTGCCGACCGGCTCGATGACAAGGCCACCGGGTTCGAACTCGGCGCCGACGACTACGTCACGAAGCCGTTCGAACTCCGAGAACTCGTGCTCCGTCTCAGAGCACTCGACCGCAGGCGCGCCCACAACAGACCACCCGTGCGAGAGATCGCAGGCCTGCGTCTGGATCCGTTCCGCCGAGAGGTCTACCGCGACGGCCGCTACGTCGCGCTCACCCGGAAACAGTTCGCCGTGCTCGAAGTCCTCGTCGCTGCCGAAGGCGGTGTCGTCAGCGCCGAAGAACTCTTAGAGCGAGCGTGGGATGAGAACGCCGACCCCTTCACCAACGCCGTGCGGATCACCGTCTCGGCACTGCGCAAACGGCTCGGAGAACCCGGGATCATCGCCACCGTGGCCGGCGTCGGCTACCGCATCGACACAGCACCCGGCACCGGACGTGAGGGAGGCGACCGTGGATAGACAGCCTGGTTTGAGCGTTCGCCTCAAACTCACCCTCAGCTACGCGGGATTCCTCATGCTTGCAGGTGCCTTGCTGCTCGCGGTCGTGTGGGTGTTCCTGCTGCGCTACGTACCCGAGGTGATCCACACCCCCACCCCGCGGATGGGCATACCCGACCGCTCCGACCTCCTGCGCGCCTTCGCCCCGAAGGCAGCCGCAATGCTGGCCTTCCTGCTGATGTTCGGCCTCCTGGGAGGATGGATCCTCGCCGGCGCCGTGCTCGCGCCACTGACCCGCATCACACATGCCGCCCGTCTGGCCGCGAACGGATCGCTCTCCCACCGGATCCAGTTGGAAGGCCGCAAAGATGAATTCCGCGAACTCGCCGACGCCTTCGACACCATGCTCGCACGGCTCGAAGCACACGACGCCGAACTGCAAAGATTCGCAGCCAACGCCTCCCACGAACTGCGCACCCCACTGGCGATCACGCAGACACTTCTCGACGTGGCCCGCAACGATCCGAACCACAACACCGGCGAACTCGTCGACCGCCTCCACTTCGTCAACACCCGAGCGATCGACCTCACCGAAGCATTGCTCCTGCTCAGCCGCGCCAACCAACGGTCCTTCACCCGAGAACACGTCGACCTGTCCCTCATAGCGGAAGAAGCCACCGAAACGCTCCTCCCCCTCGCAGAAAAACGCGGCCTCACCATCGAGACCTCCGGCGACATCACCCCCACCATCGGCTCACACGCGCTCCTGCTGCAGATGACTACGAACCTCGTGCACAACGCGATCGTCTACAACCTGCCTGAACAGGGCACCGTGTGGGTCACGACCAGCGTTCACCCCAAGACTGTCGTGCTCACTGTCGAAAACACCGGCGAGAAGCTCGCCCCACAATTAGTTTCTACGCTTGTCGAGCCGTTTCAGCGCGGCACCGAACGCATCCGTACCGACCACGCAGGTGTCGGCCTCGGCCTGGCAATCGTCAACAGCATCACCCAAGCACACAACGGAACACTCACCATCGTCCCCCGCCCCGCCGGCGGGCTCCGCGTCACGGTGCAACTACCCGCCGCACCACCGCACACTGATGGTTTGCCAGGGGACGCGTCGCCCTCCAAGCAGTTACTCAAAACTGAGACACACCGCTAGCACCCTCGGAGCACACGCAGCCGGCCGATCGTCCTGGACGGCCTCCTCGACAGTGAGCGAACGTCATCTCCTCGCCTCCCCTGTCCCGGCTTCATCCTTCGTATGTCATCCACAGCTTTCCTCAACCTCAACGTTGAAGAGCGCTGCGAAGTCGGCCTCGACCTTGTCGAGCAGTGGATGCACCGCTCCTTCCATTGGCCTGATCGAAGGGGTTCGAGCTGCGTTCCAGAAGTCCGACCGCACCGAGTCGCCTCGGCTCAGGTCACCTGCCGAACAGGAAGCAGCTAGCCCGCGAGCCGGAGCTCGTGTGTGGCTAGCGTGCACGACCCTCGGACACTCGAACAAACGTTCGATAGTTTATCTCAGGATCCTGCGGGCTCGCAACGGCCAACTGTAGTCTCGGTGGCCGCGCCCGGCCTCGGTCAGCGCATGCCCTGTCCCGAGATGTCGATATCCTGTCAGCGGATGCGCTGCCAGGGTTTGCCGGCCCAGACGTAGGCGAAGTCGGCGAGGCCCACGGCAGTCCAGCTGAGGGTGCGGCCCTGGACTGTCCAGCGGGCCGACCACGTGGGCGGCGCGCAATCGCCGCCGCTGTACTTCGTGGTGGTGGTGAACCAAGCGGTGTCGCCCTGGACGTCGTACCACCCATCGCACGTGGCGTAGGCACCCGGCCGGTTGAGGCCGCCGATGGCGGGCTTCCAGACGTAGTGCCACCGCCCGGCCTGCAGGGTCCAGGTCGTCACGCCGGCGTTGTTTTCGGCGTCGTGCTGGCTCAATCCGTGGGCGAGCAGCTCGTCCACGCTGGACGCGTATCGATAGCTGCCCTGCGGCAGATCCCCCGGCCGGCCGGGGCTGGTCAGGGTGCGGCCGGGTGGCGCGCCGCGCCTCTCATCGCCCGGGTGGTAGATGCACGCGGCCGGCGCGGAGGTGGTGACTGCCTGGCCTGCGGAGCGGACCAGTTCCTCGATCCGGGTCAGGGTTTTCGCGAGCGCCGGGTCGGCGCGCAAGGATGCGTAAACCGGCTCGGCGGCCGTGCGGAGGGCATCGACCTGGGCCGGGGTCGCGGTCGCGATCCGCACTCCATGACCGCAGACCTGCTGGATCTGACTGGACACGTGGTCGCTCGCGTGGCCTCTAGACCAGGTCGAGGCGTCTGCGGCGGCGCGCGCGACCCAGGCTCGCGTCGTCTCGTCGAGCCGGCCCAGGCGCTCGGTGTTGGCGAAGATGGCCACGGTGCGCGGCCACAGCGCCGCGTTGGCGGTGACGAACGGCATCCACTCGTGCTGGGCATTCGCCTGGTAGGTCCACCACATCGTCTCCAGGCCACCCAGCCCGTCGGTGTCCGGCGGCCGCGGAAACTCGATCGTGACCGGCTCCGCGCCCAATGCCCGCAGACCTTGAGCCTGCACCGTCGACGCGACAGTCCCGAACCGAAGTCCCCGGAAGTCGGCCGGGGTGAGCAGCGGTCTGGCCGCCGCGGCCGGCATCCGAAGCTGGTCTGCGGCCAGGGCCAGGCCGGTCAACCCCATCGCGTCCAGGCTGACCAGCATGTCGCGCGCCACGCCGTCCTCGACCACTGCGGCTTGGCCCGGGTACGAGTTCACCAGGAACGGCGCGTGCAACGGCTGGAACGCGGTGACCCCGACGGTGTCGAACGCGCGGGTGCCGCTCCAGCCGAGATCGGCCTTGCCGGCCGCCACGTCCCGGATGACCCGCGCCTCGCTGCCCCCGCCCTGCCAGCTCGGTACGACGCGCACGGTCAGCCGGCCACCCGAGACCTCTTGCACCCGATCGACGAACCGGGCCACCGCCGGGGCACCGATCAGACTCTCGCCGTCGTTGCTGGCCATGACCAGGACCCGCGGCTGCGCCGGACCGCCGGACTTGTCACCGGCCTCCGCGTCGCAGCCGGCCGAGAGCAACGACACCGCCACGAGCGCCGCGGTGGTGAATCGTCTCCGGCTCATCGCTTTCCTTCGGGGTGTGGCGTCAGCGTCGTCCTCCTAGACGCCGAGCGCGGTGCACACCTTGCCGAACTCCACGGTCGGGTCCCCGAGCGCGATATCCCACCGACCCTTGAAGTCGAAGTCGTCGCCCTGGGACGTGGTCATCTTCTGACCCACGTCCAACACCAGGAGACCAGCGTTCGGCGGCTTGAGGAAGGTGTCGATGCCCTGCTTCTGCGTGACGCGCGAGTCGAGATCGCCCGGGGTGCCGAACGTCGTGATCCACGTCATGGTCAGCCGCCCCGTGACCACATTCGTGGAACTCGGGTCGGCCAGCGGCGTGAGCGACTCGTTCGACGAGAGGTGGATGAGCCGTTTGACCTCCAGGTAGTCGCCGGTCGCGGCGTCGTAGTTGTAGTACCGGGTCTGGCTTCGGGTGAAGGTTCCGTTGATGCTGTAGAGCGGGACAGAGCACCAGTCGCCGGGGCCATCGGTCAGGTCCCATGAGATCGAACGCGCGCCCTCGCACTGGACGTCGCTGCCGGTCAACTGGCAGGACCATGCGGTCCCCTCGTCCGAGGACTCGATCGGGTTCGGCACCAGCCGTGGATCCGAGGGGCTGATCGTGGTGGAGCTCGCCGCGGCGTTCCCCGCGGTCAGGACCAGCATCGATGTGGTGGCAATCAGCGCTAGCACGCGACGACGACGCAGAGCTCGCATGGTGGTTCCCCCTTCTGGGTGTGGCCGACGTTCGGTCGCCTTTCACACTGGCGGCTCAGCCCTGCGGCGTCGTCGGGAGCAGCCCGTACAAAGGCATCAGGGTGCGCCCTTACGCAGGTAGGCCAGTACGGCGAGCACCCGGCGGTGCCCCTCGGCCTCCTCGGACAGGCCGAGCTTGGTGAAGACCCGGCTCACATGGGTCTCCACGGTCTTGGGCTGCAGCTACAGCACCCGGCAGATCGTGGCGTTCGACCGTCCCTCGGCCATCAATGCCAGTACCTCCCGTTCGCGCGCGGTCAGGTCGTCCAGGGGGTTGTGACGCCGGGCGCGTGACAGCAGCCTGCTCACGATCGCCGGATCGACCACGCACTCACCGGCCACCACCCGATGTAGCGCGTCGGTAAGCGTCGCGGCATGGGCGATCCGGTCCTTCAGCAGGTATCCGACGCCCGCCGGGTTCTCTTCGGCAAGCCGGATCGCGTAAGAGGAGTCAAGGTACTGCGAGAGCACCAGAACGGCCACTCGGGGATGCTCCGTGCGGATCCGGCGTGCCGCGAGAATGCCCTCGTCGGAATGCGTCGGCGGCATCCGGATGTCGATCACGGCAGCATCCGGCTGCATCCGGCTCACCAGCCTCAGCAACTCCTCGGCATCAGCGGCCTGCCCGACCGTCTCGATACCCGCCTCCGCCAGCAGCGCCGAAAGCCCGGAACGAATCAGCACCGCGTCGTCGGCGATCACCACCCGCACGGCAGCTCCAGCCGGACCCGGGTGCCGCCACCGCTCTCCGGCTCGACCATGATCTCCCCGGCGAGCGCGCGTACCTGGTCGGCAAGCTCGGTGACGGCCGTGCGGCGACCGGGCGCGGCGTCGTCCCGTACGTCGATGACCAGTCGGCCGTCGCGCTCGTGCCCGGACACACTCACCTGCGTCGCATCGCTGCGGCGCGCCTCCGCGATCGCCGCTGCGATCACCAGGTACGCCGTGTCCTCCACGGGTCCGGTGTACTGGCCTGGGGGCAGCGTGTCCAGGCTGACCGGCAGGTCGGTGGAGGACTCGGCCAGGTCGAGGACGGCGCCGGACAGCCCAGCGTCGGCCAACACCGCCGGATAGATGCCCCGGGCCACGCGCCGCAGCTCTTCGACGGTGGCTCGGGTCAGCGCCTCTGCTCGTGCGGCCAGACCGGGCTGCCCATCTCCGTTCAGGCGCTGCCCGAGCATCCGGACAAGCAGCGCCAGAGACACCACTCGCTGCTGGGCGCCGTCGTGCAGGTTGCGCTCCAGCCGGCGCCGCTCGAGCTGGGCCCGCTCCACGATCCGGGACCGGGACAGCTGCAGCTCACGCAACTCGGCCAGGGCCGCCGCCCGCAACTGGTCATTCTCCAGGGCCAGCCGCAGCGCAGCCCCCAGCGCCCGGTCCAAGCGGTTGCCGCTCACCCCTTCGGAGTGCGTGAGGGCTGCGACCGGTTGTCCGCGCCGCGTCACGAGGGTCACCTGCCTGTCACCTGCCGTCGTGGCCTCCGCCGATTCCCCCTCGGCGTTCACGTAGATGCCCCTCGCGGGCGCCCAGTACCGCACCTGCAGCCCGTGGTCAGCGACGGCGTCACGCAACGCCCCAGCGAGCGCGCCCGGCGGCGGCGCCGACTCCAGCGCACCCGCCAGCCGGGCCAGCCGCCTGCTGAGCCGCCACTGCCCCAGGCGGTCCCGGATCAGCACGAGCGCGAGGGCGACGGCGCCCGCCTGGGCGAGCAGGAAGCAGACCAGGTACGCCGGGTGGGTGGCCGCCTCGGGCCGGACGAGTCGCAGTACGGCCGGCGCGATCAGCCCCGCCGCCAGCACCGACGCGCCGACGAACTCAGGCAGTTCGTGGAGCAGACGGCCGCGTCCCCGGGCCATGGAGACCCCGGCCGCCCACAGCGTGGCGGATGCGGTCAGCACGACGCCGGCGGCCTCCAGCCACCGGCCGGCTCCTGTCATGCCGGTGATCAGCACCGGATTGTGGTCGCACCGGCGCCAGCAATCCGGATCGAGGAAGGGGTCGACGAGCAGCAGCCGAGCCCCCGCCCCCAGCAATCCACCCGCCGCCACGAGCACGACCGCAGCCCGCGACGACGCCAGCAGCCCGATCACGATCAACGCCGGAAGAAGGTGGGACCAGGCGTCGGCCACCGTGCTCACTACGGCGGGGCCGGACGTCCAGCCCGCCAACTCGGGAACGAGCCAGGTGGCGCCGGACACCGCAACCGCGAGCCCGCCGACCCCGAGCGGCCGCAGCAAGGCCACCGTGAGCAGGGCGAACGCCGCCGCGACCTCCAACCACAGCAGCCACCACGCAGAGCCGCCGTACGTGGTGTCCGGCAGCCGCCAGGTCAAAGGCGCGGTGAGCGCGAGCAGACCCAGCCCTAACGGCCACACGAGCAGACGGAACGCTCTCATCTCAGCGGCACCCGGATCCGCACCTCTGTGCCGCCGCCAGGAGCCGGTCGCACCGCCACGGCGCCACCGACCGCGGCTAGCCGATCCACCAAGCCGGCCAGGCCCCCGCCGGGCACGATCCGCGCCCCGCCCACCCCGTCGTCCCGTACGGTCGTCACCAACTCTTGCGGGCCGGCCCGGACGTTGACCGTGGCCTGCGTGGCCCGCGCATGTTTGGTCAGGTTGGTCAGTGCTTCGGTACACGCGTACCAAAGCGCCGTCTCGGCCGGCACCGGGAAACGGCCCTCCGGTGCGGACACCGCGATCGGCACAGGGCTGCGCGCGGCCAGTTCGGTCAGCGCCGTTGCCAAGCCGTGTGCCGCGAGGGTTCGCGGATGCAGCCCGCGCGCCAACTGGTCGAGGTCCTCACGGACGTGCGAGACCTCGTCGAGGCAGGCGGCCGTCAGCTCGCGGGTCGTGCCGTCGGCGTCGCGGCCCAGCGCACGCAACACGGAAGTGAGCTCATCGAGATAGGCCAACGCGCCGTCCGCGAGGATCCGCTCCAGCCTGCGCCGTTCGTTCTCCGCGGTCTCCACCAACCGGGTCCGGGAGGCTCGCACCTCCTCGACCTTGGCGCGGAGGTCGGCGTGCAACGCGGAATTGGACTCCAGCAGCGCCACTGCGGCATTCAGGACGGCGCGATCACCCGGGTGGGTGCACGTACTCGCCTCGTCGCGCAGCGCCGCCAGGGTCTCGCCTGGGGTCGCGTCGGACAGCTCGATCACGGCGTCGGTCTCCCTCGACCACGGATGCAGCACCAGTCCGTTCAGCAACACCGCTCCGGCTACCAGGACCAGCCCGGTGTACCCGGCGATCAGCACATCCGCGGCCACAGCGCCCGGCCACCATCCCAACCGCACCACCGCAGGTGCGGCCAGGCTCAGCGCGAGCACCGCGATGACCCGCGACGAGGTGCGGCTCGCCACCGTTCGGCCCCACGCCGGACGAGACCACCGGCGCCACCCCTCGACCGCGACCAGCCCGGCCATCGCCAGGGCCAAGCCCGGCGATCCGCCGACCGGCGGCACGAGCGCGGCGACCCACGAGGCAGCCAGCAGGAATCGTGCGTAGCGACCGGGGACACGACCGTCCGGATAAGCGAGCGCGGCGTGCAGCATCAACGGCCGGTGGATCAGCAGCAGATGGCTGTCGAGATTCCCGGCGAACCAGCCGACCGTGGCCAACGCGGCCAGGACCGCGAACCGGCGGGAACCCCGCCACCCGGCGACGGCCACCGCCAGCCAGGAGATCCCGGCAACAGCGTCCAGCCAGGCCAGCATCGTCCCTCACCCGACGAGCGCGGTCACGGCTGCACCCGACAGCTCATGCTTGGCCAGAAAGCCAGCCACCGGGCAGTCCCGAACCCGCCGGCGCAGATCGGCGATCGGCCGGCTGGAGATCAGCACCACCACCGGCGGCCCGGGCATCTGGGCCAGGATCTCGGCGCCGCCGTCGACCGCCTCACCGACGACGTCGAAGTCCTCGCTCTCCAGCATGGCCCGGGCAATCGCGCGGAACCCGTCGTGATCGTCCACGATCAGAATCCGCGAGCGCATGCTCGCATCCTCGCCCCTGCCCTGCCGAGCCGTCATCAGGGTTGGCCCGGACGGGTCCGATCCACGCTGTCCCTCGGCTGGATCTGCCGAACCTAGCAAGGAGCGCCTCAGTGTGGGCAGTTGCCGGGATCACGTCATCTGGAACCTCAGCCGGCCAACCGGAGGGCGTGTGTGGCTAGCGTGCACGACCCGGTCGAACACTCATACATCTGTTCGAATCTGCGGCGATCGGTGTCCTGTACGCCGCCTGGCATCCGGAGCACCTCAACCGCTGGCGCTGATACCCCCAGTCCGCGGGTCGTCGGAGTGGTGATCACCGATCCGGATGGAGGTCGGCACGTTGGCGTCCGGAAGCACGGCCCGGATGACCGGCTCGGCTCCATTGGTATGAAGCTACGCACACTCCTGCGTGCCAGGCGTTGCCGCTCCGGCAACTGGGACTGGTTGGGACGCATCCGACTGCTCGGCGACCTGAGTTCCGGCGCAACATGTGCACGACCACCAAGCCCTCCACGACCCACACCTCGACCTGGCCGGCATCCGCGCCGCACCGTGGGTCAACGACGTCTGCGTGAAGCCCGCGGTCGCGGGTCTACCGTGGACCGGTAGCACCGCCAAGGTTTCGTGTCCGATGCGGCACGCGGCGAACAGCGCAGCAGGAAGGATCAGACATGCAGGTACCTGCGGTGTTCCAGCGGGCCCAGCTTCGCAGCGTCGGTGGTGATCACCGCAAGTGGTGGACGCTCGGAGCGGTGGCGTTCGGCCTGTTCATGATCATGCTCGACAACACCGTCGTGAACGTGGCGTTGCCATCGATCCAGCGCGACCTCGGACTCTCGCTCGAGGAGCTCGAATGGGTCGTCACCGGTTACGCGCTCACGTTCGCGGCGTTCATGCTGACCGGCGGTAAGCTCGCCGACCTGCTCGGACGGCGGCGGATCTTCGTAGCCGGGCTCGTGGTGTTCACCGTCTCATCTCTGCTGTGCGGCATGGCCGGCACGGCTGAGCTGCTGATCGCCTGGCGGATCGTCCAGGGCATCGGCGCGGCGCTGATGAACCCGGCGACGCTGAGCATCATCGCCGCGACCTTCCCGCCCCGCGAGCGCGGCAGGGCGATCGGCCTGTGGGCCGGGGTGTCGGCACTCGCGCTCGCGATCGGTCCGCTCATCGGCGGCCTGCTGACCGAACACGTCGGCTGGGGCTGGATCTTCTTCATCAACGTGCCGGTCGGGGTACTGGCCATCGGCGCGAGCTACCTGTTCATCGACGAGTCGCGCGACCAGTCGGAGGTCCAGCGGGTCGACGTACCCGGCCTGGTCACGTCGGGCGTCGGCCTGTTTGCCTTGACCTACGCGCTGATCCAGGCGAACACCTACGGCTGGACGTCGGCACGGATCATCGGCGCCTTCGCAGTCGCCGCCGCCGCGCTCGCGGCGTTCGTCGTCATCGAGATGAGCTCGCGGGTGCCGATGCTCGATCTGAGCCTGTTCCGTAACCCGACGTTCTCCGGCGCGAACATGGCGATGCTCCTGATCGCGCTGGCGATGTTCGGCGTGTTCTTCTTCGTCTCGCTCTACATGCAGCAGATCCTCGGCTACTCACCGGTGGAGGCCGGCCTGACGTTCCTTCCGCTGACGGTGCTCATCATCGCCGTCGCCCCGCAGGCCGGCCGGATCTCGGACACCGTCGGCGCCCGGTGGATCGTGGGGGCCGGTCTCACACTCGTCGCGGGGTCGCTCGCCCTGTTCTCCCGGCTCGGTCAGACGGCGACATTCACCGACCTCCTTCCCGGCCTGCTCTTCGGTGGCGTCGGGATGGCTATGTCGATGGCGCCTACGACTGCCGCGGCGATGGCATCGGTGCCGGTGGACAAGGCGGGCGTCGGCTCCGCCGTGCTCAACTCGATGCGCCAGATCGGCGGCTCGATCGGTATCGCGCTCATGGGAGCAATCGTCGCGCACGTGCTCAGCTCGTCGCTGGCCGCGGGCGACCCCCGCCCGCTCGCGTTCGTGCACGGCTTCCAGTCGAGTCTGCGGGTCGCCGCGGCCATCGCCCTCGCCGGAGCGCTCACCGCCGTCGCCCTGATCCGCCGTATTCCCTCGGCTGAGCCCCAGCTTGGCTGACACTCGACCGGCGCCGGTACACCCCCGGAACGTGCCGGAGCCCAATCAGTACGGCGGAAGCACGACAGCGTTCATACAGCGCGACCGGGTGCCGTCGGCGCCCGAACTCGGCGTACCCGGCGTTCGTGAACCGGTACGGCGGGCCGACCACGCCCCGGTAGAACGCGATGGACGCGTCGTGATCGGAGACGTACAAGATCACACACGCGATCTGGTCCGCGCGCCCAGGCTACGGGCGGACGACTCGGTCGGTTTGTGAGCTCGCGAGGACTCGTTCCGTGTGGTGGTACGTCATCGAGAGCCGCAGCGAGGCATACACCTCGGCCACGTCCTTCGGCTCGGCCCGGCCAGAGCCGGGACCTGTCACCACCTCCGAGGCGGGCCGGGCGCTGCGCGCCGACCGGCGACCGTCAGCGTTCAGTGCCGGGTCGGCACGTACTCGAGCAGCTGCATGCGCCCGTCGAAGGTGCGCGACGTGACCAGCTCGAGGTCCAGGTCGGGCCAGTCCGCGAAGATGGGCTCGAGGCCCGTCTGGCCGGTAACCACGGGGAAGACCACGAGCTGAAGAATGTCGACCAGACCCTCGCGCAGCAACGTCTTGTTGAGCGAGACGCTCCCCATCGTCCGCATCGGGGCCGAGCCCTCCTCCTTCATCCTGCGCAGCGCCGTGACGGCGTCCTCGGCGACCACCTGCGTGTTCGCCCACGTCAGCGGCGGTTCCAGCGTCGTAGAGAACACGACCTTCGGAATCTCGGCCATCCGCGCGAAGGTGGGATCCTCCTCCTCGGCCACGATCTGCGACATCGTGCGGTAGGTATTCGCGCCCATCACGATGACGTGGTCCTGGGCCAGCTTCTCCTCCAGCCACGCCATGAGCTCGGGACCTTCCTTGCCCCAGTAGCCCGGCCAATCCTCAGCCGCGGCGAAGCCGTCGAGGCTGCTGAAGAGGTCGATGGTCAGCGTGCTCACGGATGAAACTCCCGTCGCCCGAAACGCGGCTGGTCGTGTAGATCCATCAGTCCTCGGCGTCCCGGCGCCGGGAACGTCCAAGACCCGGGCCGGGCTCCGCAAGCCTGGCCTACTTGGCCACGGCGTTCAAGATCGGCGACGACCAGATGCGGGCGGCAGGTCGGCACCGACAGTCTCTCCGTCGATGATCAGCCGGAACCTGTTTGGCCGGCCAGCCCCGCGCAGTCGAGCAGGTCATCGAGGATCCGGTCCATCTGCATGATGAGGGAGATGTGGCCCTCGTTGTCGTAGAGGTGAGCGCGGGCACCCGGGATGTGCTCGGCGAGCCAGCCCCCGTGTGCGTAGGGCACCATCTTGTCCTGGGCGCCCTGCCATACCGAGACCGGGACCTCGATCGCGGTGAGGTCGAAGCCCCAAGGACGCATCAGGGTGAGGTCATCGTCTCGCCAGCCGACGATGCCCTGCCGGCCTGCACGACGAAGTGACTCGGCTATGCACTCCGCCAGCTCGCCGGTCAACGCCGCCTTATCAACCTCGGACAGCAGTTGGCCAAACGAGGCGATCAGATCTTCGGCGGTGACAGCGAATGTGGAAGGTCCGTTCCTGCTCAGCCAGTCCTCTAGCGTCTCGGCGCCGGCCATGGCTGCCTCGAACTCCTCGATGTTCTCCGGCCCCATCCCGGCCAAGAAATCCAGCCCCTGTACCCCGGCTGGTGCGACGCCCGCGCCGCTCGCCCCGGCAAGACAACGTCCTGGGATGAGCGCCGCACAAGCGATCGCGCGAGGGCCTCCGCCAGACCAACCCAGCGTCACAAAGCCGTCCAGCCCCAGGTAGTCAAGGACCGCGGCCGCGTCCGCCGCGTCATCGGCGACCGTAGCCGCCGCCCCGTTTCGCCGCGGCGATGACATGCCGTATCCGGGGCGAGAGTAGGAGACAACTCGCAGCTTCCGAGCAGCGGCCGGGCGCTCCAAGATCCCGAATGGGACAGCTCCCTGCGGGGTGCCCCAATGGAAGAGCAGGGGCAGCCCGTCATCCGGCCCGCTTGTCAGGACCTCCAAAGTCCTTCCGTCCACGGTCTCCACTGTGACGGTCATCATTCCACCATCCCGGACCCTGACATGGCACGCGCGGGGAGGCGCGAGCCTTTCACAGGTGCGATAGCGCGATTCTCACGACAGCACAAGCCGACAGCACAGCGATGCGACCGCAATTCACCGCCCCACGATGCCGTCGCTCGCCCAGGGGTCGCAATGCCGCCGCCATGGCTGGGCCCCGTCCACTGGTACGCCATATCCAGCGACTGGTGTCGGCGACCACATCAGCGAGCAGCCCGGCGGGGTGGGCAGGCGTGACGCCGTCGAACACGTGCAGCATGTTCGGCGCCGCTATCACTGCTCTGCCTCGCCGGTGCTCGGTCGATGTCGGAGTAGGTGACGTGGCTGAACCGGACACGCGCCGACTCCGCGACGCCGTCGATGCCCACGTAGCCGACGCCGAGCGGTGCCTTGGGGATCTGATGCCACCGGGCAGACCGCGCCATGTAAATCGCCTGGCAGCGAGGGTGTGCATCGCTTCCAGCTCGAACGCTGGGCCGCGGTACGCCGCACTGGTGCCCTGCGTCGACGGCCTGGGCCAACGTGTCGCTCTCTCGTCAGGTCCAGTCGTCACCTTCCTCTAGCCGCAGGCGCAGCAGCTGCTCGAGGGGCATGGATTCGCCGTCTCGCGCGCCGAGGCCGACCGTGAGCGGCGGGTCGGACGGCGATATCCGTACGCCCAACAGCCGCGCCTTCAGGCTGGCGGGTGCGCCAAGAATGTAGAAGTTGCCGTCGGTGTCCGCACCAAGTGACCGATTACGGCGGAGATACCAGCCGGTGATGCTCGTCCGGTAGCTCGCGCCCGATCCCGCAACCCGTGCCCGCAGCGGCCGGGGCTCGATGCCCTGTGCCTTCATCTTCCGGACGAAGTCGGCCAGCTGCGCGCGGGCTTGCTCGGTCTCGACGGCCTTACGGCGTTCGAGGGCAGCACCATGGACGGAGGACGCCTCCCGCCGTTTCTCGCGCCAACTCGGCTGATTGTCCACCCTGCCACCCTAGATCGCGTGACCACGGCACCTCATAAGAGGGCTTCGGACGGGCCGGATCCGGCGAGCCTTCAAGGCCTCGCCGCCCAGCCAGCCAGCCAGCTTGTCCGACGTACATTGACATGCATGCGGCGGTGTGGCGTCATCCTCCTCGTGTTCGGCGCCGCCTGTGACGCCTCCACGCCGTCGCCGGCGAGCAGCCCGACGGTCACGGCCGGCTCGATGCCTTCCGCCGCCTCGTCCCCGGCCACCACACCAGGCCCACGGGCGACACCGACATCACCACCGGCGGTGACGGTCACGATCGGCGGCGACGTGATGCTCGGCCGCCGCGTAGGCGCAGCCACCCGGGCAGCCGGCGACCCGGTCGCGCCGCTGCGGGCGATCGCCGGCCGGTTGACCGCGGCCGACATCAGCCTGGTCAACCTCGAGAGCACGCTGGCGTGGAGCGCCGGCGCTCCACGCCAGGGCGGCGACTCGTTCGCCGCCGACCCGGCCGTCGCGGCCGGACTGCGCAGGCTCGGCGTGGATGTGGTGTCGCTGGCCAACAACCACTCCGGCGACTTCGGCGACACCGCACTGGTGGAGACCGTACGGCGCGCCCGGGCGGCGGGACTCCTGACGCTCGGCGCGGGCCGGAACGCTGCCGAGGCCGCGGCGCCGGTGGTAGTCGAGCGCCACGGTGTCCGGTTCGGCTTCCTGGCCTTCAACGCGATCGGCGAGACCCCGCGGGCGACGGCGACGCGGCCGGGGGCGCGGTCGGTACGGATGCCGCCGCGCACCGGTCCGCTCAACCAGGCAGACCTGCACGCCGTCACCGCCGCGATCGTTGCCCTGCACAGCCTGGTGGACGTAGTGATCGTGCTCCCGCACTGGGGAACGCAGTACACCCACCGGCCGCACCCGGCCCAGCGCACCGTCGCCCGGGCGCTCGCCGCCGCCGGCTCCGCCTTCGCGCCACGCGTCGTCGCCGGTGCGGCCGCGGCCGCGGTGCTGGCACCGGTCTGGGCGAACAGCGGACCGCCGTTCAAGCCAGCCAGCTGAGCAGCAGCCGGCCGACCCGGGTCAACTGGGCGCGGTCGACGACCCGCGGCAGGTCCCGACTGCTGTGGTACTCCGGGTACGGCGTGCTGCCGAGCCGGATCGCCGCCAGTCCGGCGCGGGCGAAGGACCAGTGGTCGCTGGAGCGGTTCGTGCACGGACGGGCGGGAGTCCGCAGCCGGACAGCTGCGGCGCGCACCTCACGCTGCAGCGCCTCGCCCGCCCGGTTCGCCACGCACACCGGCACCACCCGGCCGACGCCGACTCGGTCGAGCGACACCATCCCCCGCAGCGCCCGCCGGTGGGCGGCCGGCATCGCCGCGACGTACGCACGGGACCCGTAGTGGTGCCGGGCGTCTCCCGATCCGCGAGGCTCCTCGGCCCCGAAGGCGACGAAGGCGATCTGCCGGTCCGGTCCCGCGACGACGCGTGCCACCTCGAGCAGTACCGCCACCCCGGACGCGTTGTCCTCTGCACCCGGCGCCTGCGGGACGGTGTCCAGGTGCGCACCGACGACCCGGTGCGGTCGTGCCGGGTCGAAGTCCGTCGGCGTGGCGATCACGTTCCACGTCATCCCGGCTGGAACGCGCACACCCCAGGACAACCCGGCCGGCACCCGCACGGCCTGGCGCCGTACGACGTATCCGGCCGCGGAGAATCGGTCGGCCAGATAGTCGGCCGCCTGCCGGTACGCCGTACCGGTTGCCTCGCGCGGCCCGATCGTGCCGGCCAGGTGCTCGACCGTCGCCATCGCCGCCGCGACGTCGATCCTCGCCACGGGCGTCCGCGGCACGGGTGCCGGGGAACGGCCCGGGCTCGGCGGCGCCGGCGCCGTTCCGTCCGGGCTCGGCACCGTGGTCGCCGTACGGGCTGGGCCGGGTGGCGTCGGCGCGGGCGTGACGTCGCTGCTGCAGGACACGGTCACCAGCGCGACCAGCAGGCTCGGCGCGAGAACTCGCACGAGCCCATCATCGCCGCCTACTACGCTGCTATCACGCCCTTGGGGCTCGCGTGACCCACGGCCGGGCCTCACGAACCCGGGGCGCATCTGGACCGAGCGGAGGTCGGCCGATGGGCGCGGCGATCGAGGTCGAGCAGCTCGTCAAGCGGTACCGGCGCAAGCTGGCGGTGGATGACGTGTCGCTGTCGGTCCACGAAGGCGAGGCGTTCGGCTACGTCGGCCCGAACGGGGCCGGCAAGACGACCACGATCAGATGCGTGCTCGGACTCATCCGGCCGACGGCCGGCAGCATCCGCATCCTCGGACACGACGTGGCCACCGACCTCAACGCGGTGCTGGCCGAGGTCGGGCACCTACCGGGTGAGTTCGGGTTGTGGCCGCAGATGACCGGCGCAGAATGCCTCGACTACCTCGGCGCACTGCAGCGCCGCGTGCCCGCACGCCGCCGGGAGCTGTGCGACCGGCTGGAGCTGTCCAAGGCCGAGCTGCGCCGCCAGGTCCGGCTGTACTCACGGGGCATGAAGCAGAAGATCGGCATCATCCAGGCGTTCCAGCACGAGCCCCGCGTACTGGTTCTCGATGAGCCGACCGAAGGCCTCGACCCCGTCATGAAGGAGCGGTTCGTCGGGCTGCTCGCCGAGCACCGTCAGGCGGGTGGGACCACCTTTCTCTCATCCCACATCCTCTCCGAGGTCGAGGAGACGACCGAGCGGGTCGCGGTACTCAAGGCGGGCCGGATCGTGCGGACCGGGGCGACCGCGGACCTCACCGGTGAGCGCGTGCGTCACTGCACCCTCGTGCTCAAGCAGCCGCTCGCCGACGCAGCCGGACTCGACGTCGAGGGCGTCTCGGGCATGGAGAGCGACGGCCTGGTCCACCGCTTCGAGTTCCGGGGCGACATGGAGCCGCTGATGCGACGACTCGGTGCGCTCGCGGTGCAGGAGTTCCTGTCCGAGCCGGAACACCTCGCCGACACGTTCTTCGAGATCTACGGGGACTCCGGCAGCAGGCGCGCGCGATGAACTCCACCGTGCTCCGGCAAACGCTGCGGCAAGTGCGCCGTACGCTCGGCGTTCTCACCCTCGGCGTCGGCGCGTTCTTCTACCTGGTACTCCTCGCCTCGTCATCCTTCACCAAGGAGGCGCCGAACCTGCCGTTCTTCCAGTCGCCGCCCAAGGCCATGACGGCATTCCTCGGTGGCTCGGCCGACTTCTTCCACGCCGAAGGATGGCTGAGTGCCGGCATGACCCACCCCGTCATGCTCTCCCTTCTGACCTCATCGGCGCTGCTGGTCGCCGCCGGGTCGGTCGCCACGGAGGTCGAGCGAGGCACCATCGACCTGGTGCTCGTCCGGCCGGTTGGCCGCGCGCCGTTCCTGCTCGCCAAGGCGCTCGCCTCGATCCTGGCCGTCACCGCCGCCGAGGCGGGAGGTCTGGCAGGTGTGCTGATCGCCAGGCAGACCATCGGCGGGGTCCGGGAGGTGTCGATCGGGTCCGTCCTGCGCGCCTTCACCGGCTCATGGCTGCTGTTCGTGGGCGTCGCCATGGTCGGCATGCTCGTATCAGCCCAGTCGAGCTTGCGCGGGCGGGCGATCGGCATCACCGTCGGCATCGTGGTCGCGTGGTTCTTCATGAACTTCATCGCACTACTCATCGACGGCATAAGCGGCCTGCGGTTCGCCTCTCCGTTCCACTACTTCCGGCCCATAGACCTGCTCGCCGGCAAGGCGTCCGGCGACCTGCTGATCCTCGCAGCGGTCCCGGCGGTCGCCCTGCTCTGGGCGGCCATCGGGTTCACCCGGCGCGACCTCACCCGCTGAGGGGAGATCGCGGCGGGACGCGGCCTGTCGGCGCTGAGGATCGTGCGACCATCGACGCATGGACGTTGCGTCGATCAACACGCTGGCGGCGGACCAGCTTGCCAGAGCCACAGCGGCCGGGAGCGGGCGCAGCTCGGTCACGGTGTACGGCAGGTCCGGCGCGAAGTTACGGCAGACCCTCGTGGCGCTCGCGGCAGGGCAGTCGATGGGTGAGCACAAGAGTCCCGGTGATGCGTCGGTGCTCTGCCTGCAAGGGCATGTCCTGCTCCGCGCCGGCGAGCTGGAGGCCGAGCTCGGACCGGGTGGCCTCGTGGCAGTGCCACCGCAGCGGCACGACATCAAGGCTCTGGAGCCGTCCGTGCTGCTGCTCACAGTTGCGCTGCACTGACCCGACCGGTGACTCAGTCAGATGACTGGCCCGGCTTGATCTGCTGGGCCAGGTACTGCTGGACGCCGACCCGCTCGATCGCGTCGAGCTGGCTCTCGAACCAGTCCACGTGCTTCTCCTCGTCGCGGACCATCTCCTCGAACACGGCGGCGGTGCCGTGGTCGCCGAGGTCGTGGCACTCCTTGGCGGCCGCGTTGAACCGCGCCACCGCGGAGCGTTCGCTCTCGCATCCCAGCCTGAGCATCTCCTCGGCGTTCTCGCCGACCTTGACCGCGCCGAGCTTCTGCAGGTTCGGGTGCCCGTCGAAGAGCAGGATGCGGCCGATCAGCTCGTCGGCGTCGCGCATCTCGTCGATGGACAGGTCGTACAAGACCTTGCCCAGCTGGCCGAACCCCCAGTTGTCGAGCATCCTGGCGTGCAGGAAGTACTCGTTGATCACCGTCAGCTCGAGTGTCAAAGCCTCGTTGAGCAGATCGACGACGCGTGGGTTAACCGGTTGCACCTGCCACCTCCGAGGCAGTGGCTGCCGCGATCGCCCCATGCTGGCACAACAGTTGCTTCAGCGAGAAGACGCAGCCGCCACAGTTCCGCCCCGCGCCTGTCGCCCCGCACACCTGCGAGATCGTGCGAGCACCGCCGTCGATGCAGGCGACGACGTCCCGGTCGCTGACGACCTCGCAGTGGCAGACGATCACAAAGGTCAGCCTACCCTAACTCCTTGGAGAGCCACCTGTGCCGCGAATGCCGCAGAGGATGCACGATGAAGTCATGCAGGACACCGCCGGTGTCGCCCGCGCCGGCGACCTGAACTGGTGGGGACGGATCCGCCCGCTCGGCGGCTGGTTGCTGGTCGCAGCGGTGGCAGTCCTCCACCTCCTCAACCCGCGGACCGGTCCCGGCGAGCCCGAGCAGCAGGCTTCGATCCTGCTGGGCGCGGTCTGGCTCGGTCTCGTACTCGTCCAGAGCGTGCCGTTGCTCTGGCGACGACGGCGTCCCGCCGCGGTGCTGGCGGTGGTGTCCACCGCGTGGGTCGTCGCTCAGGTGCTGTTCGGGCCGTCGGCACCGTTCGGGCTGTGGGTCGCCCTGTATTCGGCGATCGTCCACGCGACCCGCCGTACGGCCGAGGTCGGTGCGGCGGCCGCGACCGCCGTCGTCACGGCGCTCGAGCTCACGCAGGTCCGTCGCGACGATCTGCGGTTGCAGGACGCGCTGCCGATCGTCGTCGTGACCTTGGTCGTAGGGATCGTTGGTTTCGTCGTCGCGGACCGCAGGACCCGGAGCGCCGCACTGCGGGACCGCGCGGAGTTCCTCGAACGCGAGCGCGAGGCGCTGTCCCGGCAGGCCGCCGCCGAGGAACGGCTGCGCATCGCCCGCGAGCTCCATGACCTCGTGGCCCACAGCCTCACCACGATTGCCATCCAGTCGAGCACCGGCCGGCTTGCCCTGCCTCAACACCCGGACGTCGCGCTGCGAGCCCTGGCGACGATCGAGACGACCAGCCGCGACGCCAGCCGCGAGATGCGGCAACTGCTGGGCGTGCTGCGGCAGGGCGGCGACGCACCTGCCCAGCTGGATCCGCCACCCGGTCTGGCGAACCTGGACGACCTCGTCGAGACGATGCGTCAAGCCGGCGCAGACGTGCGGGTGAGGGTCGAGGGCAGCCGCCGACCGCTGTCCAGGAGCCTCGACCTGGTCGCGTACCGCGTGGTCCAGGAGGCGCTGACCAACGTCGTCAAGCACGCCGGGCACCCGGCCGCGACCTCGGTACTCGTGCGGTACGACGACGAGCAGCTCGTCTTGGAGGTCGTCGACGACGGAGCCGGGCACGAGCAGGCATCCGACGGCCGGCCGGGCCTCGGCATCGTCGGGATGCGCGAACGGGTGAACTCGATGGGCGGACGGTTCACCGCCGGACCACAGCGGGTACGGGGATTCCGCGTCGAAGCCCGGCTGCCGATCCGGGCGGAGCACGAATCATGACGATCCGCGCCGCGCTGGCCGACGACCAGGCACTCGTCCGCGACGGCTTTCGCGCCCAGATCGCACTGATCGACGACATCGACCTCGTGGCCGAGGCGACGACCGGTGCCGAGGCGATCGACATCGCCCGCACCTGGCAGCCCGACGTCCTGCTGATGGACGTCCGGATGCCGGTGATGGACGGCATCGAGGCCACCCGGCGGATCACGACGGACGAGCGGTGCGGCAGCGTCCGGGTGCTGATGCTGACGACGTTCGACCTCGACGAGTACGTGTACGCCGCGCTGCGGGCCGGGGCCAGCGGCTTCCTGCTCAAGGACAGCCTGCCGGAGGACCTGTTCGCCGCGATCCGCTTGGTCGCGGCGGGCGACGCGCTGCTGGCCCCCGGCGTGACCCGCCGGCTCATCGCCGAGTTCGCACGCCGACCCGAGACGCCTCGCGCACGCCCGGCGCAGCTGGCGCAGCTGACCGACCGCGAACGCGAGGTGCTCGGCTTGATCGCGCAGGGCCTGTCCAACGCCGAGATCGCGAACGGGCTGGTCGTCAGCCCGGCCACGGTGAAGACGCACGTGAGCCGCATCCTCGCCAAACTCGCCGCACGTGACCGCGCTCAGCTGGTGATGCTCGCCTACGAGAGCGGCCTCGTCGTACCTCGCGACACCTGACGACGTACATCTTCAGATGTAGTCGTGGACCCCGCGACGTACGGGCAGGTTCGGATCCAAGGCCGACGACGCGCGAACTCTCGATTCCTACCGTCGAGGTCATGACAGAGATCGCCCTCAGGGGCCTCACCAAGAAGTACGGCGACGTGATCGCCGTCAACGATCTCAGCGCCGACGTCCGAGGTGGCCGGGTCACCGGCTTCCTCGGACCCAACGGCGCCGGCAAGACGACCACCTTACGCATCCTGCTCGGGCTGGCCCGTCCCACATCCGGCACCGCCATGATCGACGGGGTCGCCTACCGCGACCTGTCCGCACCGACCCGCCGCGTCGGAGCGGTCCTCGACACGAACGTGTTCCACCCCGCGCGGTCCGGCCGGAACGCCCTGCGGGCACTCGCAGCCGCCGCAGGGCTGCCGATGAGCAGAGTGAACGCGGTACTCGACACGGTCGAGCTCGGTCAGGCCGCCGGGCGACGCGTCGGTGGCTACTCCCTCGGCATGCGGCAGCGGCTCGCCCTCGCGGCGGCCCTCCTCGGCGAGCCCGACGTGCTCGTGCTCGACGAGCCGACCAACGGGCTGGACCCGCATGGCGTGCACTGGCTGCGCGGCTTCATCCGCACGTACGCCGCCGACGGCGGCACGGTGCTCGTGTCCAGCCATCTGCTGGCCGAGCTGACCAACACCGTCGACGACGTTCTCATCATCAACCGCGGCCGGCTCGTCGAGCACGCGCCGCTCGCAGAACTGACCAACGCGAACACCAGCCTCGAGAGCCGCTTCCTCGAGCTCACCGAAGAGAGAACCTCATCATGACCGCACTGCTACGCGCCGAGCTGACCAAGCACCTCGGCCTCCGCCTGACCTGGGTGATGCTGACCGTCGCGACGGTGCTGGCCGCCGGCCTCACCGCGGCGATCTGCATCGTGGCCGGCAGCCATGGTTCCGCACCGCTCGGCCGGGACGACCTGCGGGGCCTGCTCGCGGTGCCCGGCCTGCTCGTTGCCGGGATCGTCTTCGTGCTCGGCGTGCTTTCGTCGGCCGGTGAGCACCGGCACCACACGATCACCAGCTCGTTGCTCGTCACGCCCCGCCGCGCTCGGTTCCTCGCCGCGAAGTATGCCGCGGCTGCACTCGTCGGCTCCGCCTTCGCCGCTGTCGCGCTCGTTTCGTCGTACGGCGCAGCGGCGGCGGTCGTGCTGGCCAAGGACCTGCCGGTGGACCTGCTGACCGGCGACGCAGCCGTCACCGCGGTCGGGTTCACGACTGCGGCCGGCCTGTTCGCGCTGGCCGGGGCCGGCCTGGGTGCGTTGGTTCGGAACGAGGCGCTGGCGATCACCGCCGCACTCGCCTGGTGGTTCGTCATCGAAGGGCTGGTCCCCCGCGCTCTCCGCGAGCCCGGGCTGGCGAAGTACCTGCCGGGAGCCGCATCGAGGGCGCTGGTCCAGGCCGGCATGCCCGTCGCGGACGGAACCGTCGCAGCCACGACAGGCGGCATGCTGCTCGCAGCGTACGTCGCAGCCGTCGCCGCCTCGGCGGTGCTGGTCATGGAGCGGCGAGATGTGGCGTGAGTTCCGGCGCCGTCGGTGTGCCCGCCTGGGGATCGTGGCCGGTGTGGTGGCGGCGTCGCTGTCCCCGCTCACCGCGTCGGCGGTCACCCACGCGGATGCCGGCGGTCGAGCGGGCTATTGCCCGCGGTACGACGCCTATGAGGTGAAGGACTGTCAGCCCCGGCACCGGCTGCCCGACAGCCCGGTCGGTCGGCAGCTGCGCTGGGTGCTCGGCGAACTCGCTGGTGACGCCGCCACGCTCACCATCGCCGAGGCGCGGGCACACCTGTCCCCCGGCCTCCAGCAAGTGATGCCGCCGGAGCAGTTTCTCGGGCAGCTGCGAACTGACGTCGCCGAACGGGGGCCGCTGCTGTTCGTCGGCTTCGCATACCCGCCGCGGCGGGACCAGGCGGTGGTGATCGTGCAGGATCGGTCGGGCGAACGGGCCGGCGTCGCAGTAGGCGTCACGGGCTCGCTGATCGACATCATGGAGGTCGACGAGGCTCCGCCGACCATCGTGCCTCGCGGTCCCTACTCGGGGTTGTTCGACGTCGGCGGACGGCGGATGTTCCTGCGCTGCAGCGGGCACGGCAGCCCGACCGTGGTGTTCGAGAACGGGCTGGTCACCGACTGGCAGACGTTGCAGCAGCGGCTCGGCTCCGTGACCCGGGTATGCAGCTACGACCCGGCCCGGATGGCGGGTCCGTGGGGACGAAGTGACCCAGCGGCCGCGCCTCGGGACGCCGAGGACCGGATCGCCGACCTGCGCGCGTTGCTGACCGCGGCGCGGGTGCCGGGGCCGTACGTGCTGGCCGGGCACTCCAACGGCGGACTCTTCAGCCTGCTGTACGCGAGCAGGCATCCTGAGGACATCGCCGGCCTGGTCCTGATCGACGGCGTGCACCCGCAGTACCACCGGCGGAGCATCGAGGTGGCGAAACAGTTCGTGCCGCCCGAGCACTGGAACGAGCTGATCCGGGCGGCGTGCGGGCTGCTCCCGGTCCAGCTCGACGCAGAGCAGCTGGACATCTGCCTGGCCGAGGACCAGACGCTGGAGTCGCTGGCCGTCGCGCCGCTGCACGCGATGCCGGTCTCCGTGGTCACCCATGGGAACCTCCACTTCCCACCGGGCTCGGAGCCGGACGCGCAAGAGCGCCTCTGGCGTCAGCTGCAGGGTGAGCTCGCCGCAATGGTGCCGGGGTCCCGGCACGTGCTCGCCACCGAGAGCGGTCACGACATCCCGCGCGACCAGCCCGAACTGGTTCTCACCGAGGTCCGGAGCGTGGTCGCCGCCGTCCGCCAAGGGATGACGACCCTGACCGGCTGACAGCCAAGCCAGCGCCGCACCGGGTGAAGACCACCACGGTGCGGCGCTGTCGAGTGCTCTCCGAAGTGCTGGATCCACCGGACCTGGACGGCGCCCGGCACTGGTGCGAGCGCGCGGCTGAGGCCAACAATGCCGACGCGGATGATTACCTAGAGAACCTACTCACCGACAGACCGGAGCCAGACGTCGGAAGCGAGTGATTCAGCGCAGGATGGTCTATGTGGTCACGCGATGGATAGCAATGGTCCAGATCGGGTTGATCATGGTGGCCGGCTGCACGGGCGGGTCGCCTGCGCGATCCGGGCCGGACAACGTGGCGTCCCCCGGCGCCGCTCCCGCCACGCAGCGACCCCGGGTGAGGCTGGACACCGGTGCGGAGAACTCCCGTCCCGGGGTGAGGGCGTGGCAGATTCCGCAGCGCGAGGCGACCGACGCGATCAGCGGGTACGCCGACCGGATCAGCGTGCTGCCGGGCCAGCCGGTGCGGCTGTTCGTGTCGTCGCGCGCTGCGACGTACACGGTGACGGCACTGCGCATGGGCTGGTATGGCGGCGCGGAGGCGCGCGCGGTGTGGCGGTCGCGTCCGCAGCGCGGCGAGCAGCAGCGTGCCGCGGCGGTCAGCGCCGCCCCGCTTCGTACCGCTACCGCCCCCTGGCACCCCTCGCTTACCCTGTCCACGGCCGGGTGGCCCGAAGGTGACTACCTGCTGCGGCTGGACGCCGGACGAGCCGCGGCGCACTTCGTGCCGCTGGTCGTCCGATCGGGCTCGACGGCCGGGCGCATCGTGATCCTCAACGCGGTCACCACCTGGCAGGCGTACAACGCTTGGGGCGGCTACAGCCTCTACCACGGGTCCGGTGGGCGCATCGACTATGCGGGCCGGTCACGGGCAGTCAGCTTCGACCGGCCGTACGACCGCAATGGCGCGAACCTCTTCCTCAACTACGAGCAAGGCGTGGTCGCCTTCGCCGAAAAGCAGCACGCGCCGCTGGCGTACCTGGCCATCACCGACGTAGCGGCCAACCCGCGCCTGCTCGACGGCGCACGGTCCGTGCTGTCACTGGGACACGACGAGTACTGGACCCCCGAGCTCAAGCGGGCCATCACCGCCGCCCGGGACCGCGGCACCAACCTCGCCTTCCTCGGCGCCAACGCCGTCTATCGCCGCATCCGGTTCGCGGCGTCCACGCTCGGGTACGGCGCGAATCGCATCATCGTCTGCTACAAGGCCGGACAGCAGGATCCGCTCTACGGACACGACGACACCGACGTGACGGCGAACTTCCCGGACGATCCGGCGCCACAACCGCAGAACAACCTGGTCGGCATGCTCTACGAATGCTTCGGCGCCGACGACGCGTACGTCATCGAGCGGCCGGACTTCTGGCTCTTTCGCGGCACAGGGGTGCGCAAGGGAACTCGCTTCCCCGGCTTGGTCGGCCCGGAATACGACCGGGCCTACCCACGATCCGGTAATCCGCGCTCGCTGGAGGTCGTCGCGCACTCCCCGGTGCGTTGCAGGGGCATCCGGTCGTACGCCGACTCGACCTATTACGTCGCCCGCTCCGGGGCCGCCGTGTTCGCCACCGGCACCATGCGCTGGACCTGCGCAGTGGCCGGCCGATGCCAGAAGTTCGGCATCAACGATGCGGCGATCCGGTTCGTCCAAGCCGTCCTCGCCCGGCTACTGGGCGCATACGCTGCCGGTCCCGCGGGCCGCACCCACCCGGCGATCGACAACTTCCCCGCGCTGCACGAGCCCGCCCGCAACGCCACCGGCGCCGCCTGACACCGACGGCACCAGCACGGCTGTGAGGCGCGAGTTTCTCTGCCACTGGAGCTTCTGGCTTCGGCCCGGCGATCTCCCGCCCGCACTCTGCCGTGCTGCCGGCTCTACGGTTGAAGGGCGGCGGTCCGGAAGGCGGTGGGGCTGGTGGGCGTGCGCGAGGACATCGAGCGCATCCGCTCGGGCATTCGTGAGGCGCAGGACGAGGTAGGCCTATGGTTCGATCGGTGGGTTGCCGGGACGATCTCCCAGGACGAGTTCGATGAACGGAGCAAGCCGGCGTCGGACCGCATGGATGCGCTTCAGCGCGAGCGCGAACTACTGAGGAGCCGTCCGGACGATCTGTCTGCGGCCGACCTCGACGTCCTGATCGCGGACGTCGAGGAGTGCCTCACAGACGCGATCAGAAGGCGGGATCTGCTCAGCGGAACGTTGGCCGCCCCCGCACGCGACACCGTGGCACACGAGATCGTGGTCCGGCAGATCCGGACGTTGGATCTCGTGCTGACCAACCTCAAGGCTCAGCGAGAGGAGCGGGCGCGCTTCATGCGCCGTGCGATGAGGCATCTCGAACGGGCTGTCGACGATGGTGTGATCGATCGGGACACCATGGACCGATTGCGCACCTACCTCGAGTGAGAGCCGAAGCCCGCCAGCCGTCCCGCGAATGCCTCGGAGGCTGCACGATGAGCCATCGTGGGTCACCCGGTACGTGGGGCGGACTCGTACGAGCCGTTGAACGCCGGTCGACTGGTCGAGACTCAGCCAAGGTCACCGAGCATGCTGTCGTCTCGGGCGAGGCCGAACCGTCGAACCTTGAAGGCCGCCCCCGGAACAGAGGCGGCCTACGGGTCCGCTGGTCAGCGCGAGCCGGCGGTCTCGAGCTGCGGTGCCGGGACGTGAGCGGGTGCGGGCGCGGCGTCGGTCAGGCCGATCCGGTCGTGCAGGCGGCGCAGCGGCCGCGGTGCCCACCAGTTCGCCCGGCCCATCAGCGACATCACCGCGGGCATCAGCAGCATCCGCACCACGGTGGCGTCGATCAGGACGGCCAGCGCCAGGCCGAGCCCGACCTGCTTGACCGGTGAGAACCCGCCGGCGACGAACCCGGCGAAGACCACCGACATCAGCACCGCCGCCGCGGTGACGACCCGGCCGGTGTGCTGCAGCCCCGAGGCGAGCGCGCGCCCGTTGTCACCAGTACGGCGCCAGGCCTCGGAGATCCGGCCGAGCAGGAACACCTCGTAGTCCATCGACAGCCCGAAGGCGATCGCGAGCAGCAGCACCGGGGTGGTGATGCTCAGGCTGCCCAGCGCCTCGGTGCCGACCAGGTTGCCGAGGTGCCCGTCCTGGAACACCCAGGCCAGCGCGCCCAGGCTGGCGCCGAGGCTGAGCGTGTTCATCACCAGCGCCTTCAGCGGTACCACGATCGATCCTGTGAACAGGAACAACAGCAGGAACGTCGCCAGCACGACGATGCCGGCCGCGAAAGGTGCCCTACGCAACAAAGTCGACTGGTAGTCGACCAGCGAGGCGGCGTCGCCCGTGACCTGTACCGGCACGGGGGCGTCCATCGCGCGGATCGTCCGGACCAGGCCGAGTGCCGTCGGACCCTGCACCTCACCTTGCGGCAGCACCTCGACGATGGTGAAGCCCGGTACGTCGGTGCGCACCGAGACCCGCTGTACGCCGGCCAGTCCTCGCAGCGTGTCGACGTACGAGGAAGGAACGTTGCTCCGGGCAACGACGAAGACCGGATCCACCTCGGCGGCGATGTCGAAGCGCTCCGACACCAGCTCGGCGAGCTGCCGGCTCGGTGCGGAGAACGGCAGCGACCGTGCGTCCGGCTCGGCGAACCGCACCCCGGCGAACGGCGATACCGCGAGCACCAGTACCGGCACGGCCAGCGCGATCACGGTGACCGGCCGGCGACCGACCAGCCGGGTCAGCCGGACGAAGAAGCCACGGTCGTCCCACGCCGGACGGGCCGGGCGGATCCGGTGTCCGGCGACGGCGAGCAGGGCCGGCATCAGCGTGAGAGCGGCGGCTAGGTCGAACAGCACCACCGCCAGCCCGGCCAGTCCGGCCGAACGCAGGAACGGGTCCGGGAAGACCAGCAGCCCGGCCAGCGACGCCGCAACCGTCAGCCCGGAGAACGTCACGGTCCGTCCGGCCGTCGACATCGCCCGCACCACGGCGGCCGGTATGTCGTCCGGGCCGGCAGCGCGCTCCTCACGGAACCGCGACAGCACCAGCAGGCCGTAGTCGATCGCCAGGCCGAGGCCGAGCATCGTGACGATGTTGATCGAGTACACCGACACGTCCATCAGCCGGCTGGCCAGGGTCAGGATCCCGAGCGTCGAGGCGACGCCGACGATCGTGACCAGCACCGGCAGGCCGGCCGCGATCAGGCCGCCCATGAACACCACCAGCAGCACCAGCACGACCGGCATCGACAGCGTCTCGGCCCGGGCCAGGTCGCTCGCCGCCTGCTCGTCCATCTCGTCGTCGAGCAGGCCACCGCCGCCGACCAGCACCCGCGGCGCATCGATGGCGCGGAGCCGCGCGACCGCCTTGTCGCCGGTACCGTCCACCGCGTCGGCCTTGAAATGAACGGCGATCGCGACCGCGTTGCCGTCCCGCGCGATCGCACGGTTCTCGACAGCCCGGCCGCTCCACGGGGTCTGCACCTCCGCGACGCCGGGGATGGCGGCGATGTCGGTGGCGGCGTTCGTGACGCCGGCTCGCAGGGCTGTGGCGGGCTTGCCGTCCACGACGGCGTACAGCTCGCCGCTGCTCGGCGCCGCGGCCTGGACCGCGGCCCGGGTCCGGCCCGACTCGCTGCCGGCGATCTGGGCGGTGTCGCTGGTGAGCCGGTCGAACAACCCGGGTACGACGGCGAACGCCGCGGCCGCCAGCACCAGCCAGACGGCGACCACGATTCTCTTGTGTGCGATGGACAAGGCTGCGATCCGGCCGGTCATGGCGGACTCCTCGGCGTAATCGAAGGGGGATGATTCCCTTCAAACGCTAGGAATTCGCACGCTCCACCGGATCGCCGACGAGACCCAACTTCGCCTCCCCCGTACGACTGATCCCGCCGGTCTCAGCGGATCGCCACGAGGGCTGTCCTGAGCTGCTGGTCGGTCGGTACGCCGTTGTACCAGGCCGCAACTGTGCCGTCGGACCGGACGAAGACGAAGCGGATAAGAGTCCCGGCGCTCAGGGGGCCGGTTTGATCAGGCCGCGTTCGTAGGCGTAGATCACCGCGTGCACGCGGTCGCGCAGGCCGAGCTTGTGGAAGACGTTGCTGACGTGCGTCTTCACTGTGTGCTCGCTGACGACGAGACGGTCGGCGATCTCGAGGTTGGACAGGCCCTCGGCGAGCAGCTGCAGGGTGTCGAGCTCGCGGCCGGTCAGCACGTCCGGGCCCGCGAGGCCCGTCTGCGCGGACTGCTGCGGGGCGGACCGGCTGGCGACGAAGTCGCCGAGCAGCCGGCGGGTCACGGACGGTGCCAGCAGGGCCTCGCCGCCCGCGACGATCCGCACTGCCGCGACCAGCTCGTCGCGACCGACGTCCTTCAGCAGGAACCCGCTGGCGCCGGCCAGCAACGCGTCGTACACGTAGTCGTCGAGGTCGAAGGTCGTCAGCACCAGCACCCGGGTCGACGGCCGGGCGGCGATGATGGCGCGGGTCGCGGCGATGCCGTCCATCCGCGGCATCCGGATATCCATCAGCACCAGGTCCGGCTCGTACGACGCCGCGAGCGCGACGGCCTCGGCGCCGTCGGCGGCCGCGGCCACGATCTCCAGGTCGTCCTGCGCTTCCAGGATCATCCGGAATCCCTCGCGGACCAGGGTCTGGTCGTCGGCGAGCAGTATCCGGATCGTCATGGTTCCCCTCCGTCCACCGGCAGCACCGCCCGCACCGTCCAGCCGCCCTGGGGCGCCGGCCCGGCGTCGAGCGTGCCACCCACCAGGGCCACCCGCTCGCGCATGGCGACCAGGCCGTGCCCGCCGGGCCGCGCCGGAGTCGACCCGCCGGCACCGTCGTCCGAGACGGTCACTTGCACCACGCGGTCGTCGTACGCGACGGCGACGGTGACCGACGAGGCGCCCGAGTGCCGCACGCTGTTGGTCAGTGCCTCCTGGACGATCCGGTACGCCGTCAGCCCGACGGCCAGCGGCAGTTCGGGCGGATCGCCGGAGACGGTGAAGTCCACCGACAGCCCGGTCGACCGCACGCCATCCACTAGGGAAGGGATCTCGCCGGCGCCGGGCTGCGGTGCGAGCTCCGCGGGGCCGTCCTGCTTGAGCACGCCGAGCAGCCGGCGCATCTCGGTCAGGGCTTGCTTGCCAGCGGCACCTATCGCGTCGAACACGGCCTCGGTACGACCCGGGTCGCGATGCGTCGCGACGGCGCCGGCCTCGGCCTGGACGACCATCATGCTCAGGTGGTGCGCGACCACGTCGTGCAGCTCGCGGGCGATCCGGCTGCGTTCGGCAGCGACGGCGGCCGCGGCCTCGGCGGCCCGGGTGCGCTCGAGCTGGTCCGCGCGCTCGGCCAGCGCGGTCGCGGCCTCGCGGCGGCGCCGGGTGCTGTCGCCGAGCAGCCAAGCGGTGGCGAACAGGAGCAGCTGGACGGTCGCATCCTCCAGGTCGGCCGCCGGGTCGACCAGCAGCGCACTCGTGATGGCGAAGGCGGCTATGATGCCCGCGGCGTTCGCGTGGTCGCGGGAACCGTGCGTGGCTACGGAGTACAGGCTCAGCAGACCGGCGTACGGGACCGGAGGGTCGGGCAGGCTGGAGAGCCCGTACACCATGGTCAGCCCCCCGCACACCAGCGCGACGGCCAGCGGGTACCGGCGCCGCAGCACCAGCGGCAAGCACATCGCCACCACTAGCACGTAACCCCAGCCCGGGATCGGGCCCTTGCCGGTGCGGAACAGCGGTTGCAGCGACACGACCAGCACCACCGCCGCGAGCGCAAGGTCCGAGAACCCCCTGAGTCTGAGCAGCCGATCGGACACCACGTCCGGAGTCTGGCAGGTCTGTGCCCGCCCTGACTCCCTCGTACGACTGATCTAGATGTACTCCGTCCGACCGTGCGGTCGAATTGTCCGGCTGGCGCCGCAGCGGTAACTCAGAGCTCCGGTCCGTTGTGCCACGCCGCTATCGTCAGTGCGGCGGCCGTGTCCGCCATCAGTGCCGCAGCGAGCGCGACAGCTGTGCCGACCGCCGCGCCGTACAACACCGCGATGACCACGGCCGTGACGGCGAAGACCGTCGTGACGGCCGCTGTCACGATGCCGACCGCCACCGGGGTGCGGAACCGCCAGGCAAGCGTGAACATCACGGCAGTGAGCGCCGACACGGCGACGATCCATAGGCCGGCCTGGCCCCCGCCCACATCATCCGGGCTGGAAATCCGCCATCCGTCAGTGCTGTCGATCGGCACGGCGAGCATCAGCAGCGCACAGAGACCGGCGGCGCTCCAGAGCCGCCGAGCCCAGACAACCGGTCGTGGCTCGTTGGCGAATGCCTGCGGTGCTCGGTCGGTGACCAGACCTGCCGAGGCCGGCAGTTCGCTCTGGTCCGGCCGGCCCGACGTTGCGGCTTCCGCCGTGCCGTCCTGAGCCTCCTCGGCTGGATGCTCGTATCCGGGCGCCGCTCTCGGCTCCGGTGCACGGACCGTTGCCATCACCGGGATGTCGACCGAACCGGTCGGGCCTTCGGCTTTGATCGTGCCGTTACTTGACGTCGCAGGCGACACGCGCACGATCAGGCGGTCGCCGATCTGCCGCACGTGGACCCAGTCGGGCACAGACGCTACCCGGGCGGCAAGGCCGAGCCTGGAGCCGCCGAGGACGACCTCGACCGACGCCGGCTGCTGTCCAGTCACGAGATCCATGTCGAGGCGTGCGGGCGTCGCGGTGAGCCTGACCTGTCGCAACGCGTCGCCGGCGGCTGCGGACACCGACCGGCTGTCGTCGTCGACGAGGAAGTCCAGAGCCTGTACCGCGGCCAGCACGATTGAGAGATCCGGATCATCGAGCAGGCCCGACAGCACCTGGACGGCGCCCAGCCGGCTGATCCGGTCGCCGGCAAGTGCGGTCTGCACCGTGATCGGGAGCGACGCCGGCAGCACCCGCCGCAGCGGCGAGTGTGCAACCACGATGTCGCCGCGGGTGCCGAAGGACCACATGTGCGGCGTCTGCTGCGGGTTTGCCCGCCGGATGTGCTTCTCGGCGTACGCGAACAGCTCATGGATGCTGATCGTGCCGCTGCCGTCGGCGTCGGCCTCTCCGGTGGAGATCCCCTCGACGATCGCGGACGTGAACACCGACGGCGACGTGGTACCGGCGTCTGTCAGGTCACCGCTCTCGAAGGCATACTCGACTGCGCTGGACGCGGTGATGACCACCCGCCCGGCGCCCTCGGCCACCGTGCCGGGGCCGAACGAGTCGAGAACCGCGACCTCGCCGCCGGCGCGTGCCAGCATGCCGCGTTCGAACGCGCCGCCGTAGCAGCAGTCCAGCAGCAGGGCGACAGTGCGGGCCCGGCTGGCCCGCATCCGCCGGGCCACGAAGTCGGCCGGGAGCCCGGTAGACGCCAGCAACGACGGACGGGTGTCGGTCGCGGCCAGGTACAAGTCGCTGCTGCCGTCCTTCAGACCATGGCAGGAGAAGTGCACCAGCAGTTCGTCTCCCGGCCCGGCGGATCCGAAGAACTCGTCCAGCCGCTCCCGCAGGAGCTGTACCGACCCGTTGCGAACGATTTCGACGTCGAACTGCCCTACGTCGGGATCGCCGAGCACCTCGGCCAGCGCGGCGGCGTCCTGCCCGGGGCTGCGCAGTCTCGCCAGGCCCGGGTCGGCGTACTCGTCGTTCGCAATGACGAGCGCGCTACGCGCCCCCATCGCCGCCCGCCGCCCGACGCCTCGCCGTCGGGCGGCCACCGCAACGCACCGACGTCAGTACCGCATCCATCCCCCACCTCCGTGTACCGCCCGGCACGCGGCTGGTACGTATTGTCCTCCGCAAGCGAACGCGAGTGAAGCGCAACAAGGTCCCCTGGAGCGCCAGTGGACGGAGAAGCCGGGGACCAAGACCGCCGACGAGCTCCTCCAAGGCCTCGCCGCATCGTGATCGAATTCCTGAATCAGAACATCTTGCACGCTCGATCCTCGCCGGTCCCCCCGGAACTGCAGGACGTTGGCTTTCGCATATTGCCGCCCACGATGCACGATGACCCACGTGGGGATCCGATTCGGCGATTGCGAGCTCAGTGTCGAGCGCCTCGAGCTGCGACGCGCCGACAAGAGCGTCGATATGGAGCCCCAGGTCTTCGACGTGCTGGCTTATCTGCTGCGCCATCGTGAGCGGATGGTGCCGAAGACGGAACTCCTCGACGAGATCTGGGGTGACCGGTTCGTGTCCGAGTCGGCGCTGACCAGCCGGATCAAGTCGGCTCGCCGCGCCGTCGGCGACACCGGCCGGGATCAGCGGATCATCAAGACGATCCACGGCCGTGGGTACAGGTTCGTGGCCGATGTGATCGAGGAGCCGCCATTCGCCCGTCAGGCCCACGACACGGCCGCCGAGGTCGGCACGACACCGGCGCAGCGGGTGCTAGCCGCAGTCGGCGACATCCGCGCGGGCATCGGTGCGGCGATCCAGATCAGCGGCGGTGCCAGATCGGGGAAGACAGAGCTCCTGCATCAGGTGGCGGAGGATGCCCGGCGCCAGGCACTGGTCGTCGGGCTGTCTGCGCCGACACTGGCCGACGGCAGCCCTTACACCTGCGTTGCCGAGGCTCTCGACGAGATGGTTCTCCGGCAGCCCGGACTGCTCGACGCCATCCCGTCCGGATGCCGGGCGGAGCTTCATCGGGCCTTCGAAGGGCAGTTGCCGACGACCCGTCAGCGCTGGTTCGTGGCAGTGCGCGAATTCCTCGTTGCCGCGGCGGAGCGGTCAGGCACAATGCTGCTGCTCGACGATCTTCACCTCGCTCACCACGAGACTCTGGTACTCGTCGACGACATCGCACGGCTGACGCGCCGGCATCGTGTCGCGGTCGTCATCGCTCAGCGGCCGGAGGCGACGACCCGGCCCGATTTCGAGGTGGTCGAGCTGGCTGCGGACAGCCGTGCGCCGGTTGATCAGCAGACGACCGTCGAGCTGCCGGCCGAGGTCGAAGGGCCGCTCCGGCGGATCGCGCTGATCGGATGCCGGTTCGATCGGCTCGAATTCGCGGCGGCCGCCGCCGGTCACGACCCGGATGCCCTTGATGCACTGCTCGAGAAGGCGCTCGGCCTCGGAGCGATCCACTTCGAGTCCGGCAGGTATCGATTCGCCGATCCGGCCACGGCTGCGCGACTTGCGGCGCAGATCGCCCCGGCCCGACGACCAACTGTCATGAATGAGATCGCGACGCGCCTCGTCGAGCTTGGTGGCGGCCCGGCCCAGGTCGCCGATCTCCTTCTTGCCGCAGGGCAGCCGGCCGTGGCCGCCTCCCACGCGATGGAAGCCGCCCGGAGAGCGGCAGCAGCCGGGCTTCACGGCGAGGTGCTGCGCTGGACCGAGGCGGTTCGCGAGCACGTCATCGGCCAGGACGAGAGCGAGTTGCTCTCGCTGCGGGGAGACGCGCTGGCCGCGGTGGGCGACCACGCCGCGGTGCCGGCGTACCGCGCCGCGTTGGCGACCGCCGACCTCGATCATGCGCCTGGCCTGCGGGCTCGCCTCGCCCGCACCGCCGTGCTGAGCGGAGACCTGGCCTCCGCGGAGGAAGCGCTGGCCGGGCTGGAGCCGAGTGGTGGTCCCGACGACGGCGCCATCCTGCTGGCTCGTGGCTTGGTCGCCTACTTCTCCGGTGATCTCGACGGCGCGGACGCGGCGGTAGAGGCGGCTCGAGCTCTGGCCCTGGCCCCCGGAGCACCGAACCGCCTGCTCGACGTCATCGTCCTGCAGGGCATGATCGCCCACAACCGTGGCGAGTGGTTCGACCGGCTCCGTCGTGAGCTCCGCGCCACGAGTGAGAACCCCCAGCTTGCTGCCGCGGTGTTCGACTCGCACCTGTGCGTCGCCGAGTACCTCCTCTACGGCCCGACGCCGTACGACGAGGTGGTTGCCCTGACGCGCAAGTTGCGGGAGCAGGCCGAGCGTATGGGCGCACGGCGAGGTGTGGCCTTCGCGGTGACGGTCGCCGGTGAGGCGGCTCTGCTTGCCGGCGACCTCGACGCTGCCCGTGCCGATCTCACCGAGGCGGTTGCCTTGCACGTCGAGATGGGAGCCGACACCGGCACGGCGCACACACTCCAGCGACTGGCCGAGGTCGAGCTTGCCGCCGGTGACCGTGCAGCGGCCGAGCGACTGCTGCGGCGGGCCCTTTCGCTCGCTCGCTGGTCGCCGCTGGCACGCCATCTCCTGCAGCGCATCTACGGAACACTCATCGCCGCGGCCCCCGACGCGGATGCCGCGCTGGCGGTCGTCGACGAGGCCGCGGAGAGGCTGGACGAGCCGTTCGGCTGCGTCTTCTGCCAGGTCATGATCGCCGTGCCGGCCTCGATCGCGTGTAGCGAGAGCGGGCGTCTCGATGAGGCTCGCTCCTGGCTCGCACAGGCCGAGAGCTCGGCGGCGACCTGGCAAGGCACGGCGTGGCAGGGGGCGGTCACCGAGGCGCGGGCCCACCTCGCGCGCGCCGAGGGAGACAGTGCCGCCGCCCACCGCCTTCTGACCGCCGCGGCGAACCTGTTCGAGGCCGCCGGACAACCGCTCGACGCTCAGCGCTGCCTCGAGGCCGTGGACGACTGAGATCGGCGGTCACGTCTCATCGCCGCCCACGTGCGCCAGGCAGGCATCGGCGGTGGAGCACCCAGATGGTGGCCAGCGTGCAGATCGCAGCGAGTCCCACGAGGGCCAACCAACTGGGCACGACGGCTCCAGAGAAAGTGTCGCCGTAAGCGCGCATGCTCGGCAGGGCGCCGGTGAACTGGCCTAGATGCAGCGCCCGCCCGAGCGCTTCGAACGAGTAGCGGTTGGCAAGACCCACGCTGAGCAGGCGCCCCGGAGTCGCCATCTCCTCGGTCGGGACCACCGCGCCGGCGAAGAGCACCTGAGGAAAGCAGAGCATCGGCAGGGCGAGTGCGGCCTGTGAGGCGTTGGAGACGGCGGCCGAGGCGAGCAGGCCGAGAGCCAGCGCCGACAGCGCTTCGATCAGGAGCGTCGCGAGGAGCGAGGCGTAGACGTCCCAGCCGACGGCGGGCAGGCGATCGAGCGCGCGCAGAACGACGAGCAGTACGACCGTCACCGCGGTCAGCACCGGCATCAGTACGCCGATCTTGGAGGCGACATATGCGCCGAGGCTCAGGCCGGCGCGCCGCTCCCGTCTGAGGACCGCCATCTCGCCGACGATCTGGAGCAGCCCGTAGGTCAGGCCGAAGAAGAATCCGGCGAAGGCGATCCAGAAGACGATCTGGGCCGGGCCGACGTCGGCTTCGCTGCGCGGCTCGAAGGCGTCTGGCTGGAAGAGCATCGCCATCATGGCCGTGACCAGCACGGGTGAGCCCAGCAGGACCGCGAGGGTCAGCCTGTTGCGCACGAGGACGTCGGCATTGCGGCGAGTGAGCAGCCACCACTGCCGCAGAGAGCTCGGCACGCGCCGATCGCCCGAAGAGACGGCGGTCGGGACTTGGGTCGGGGCCGGTGCGCGCCAGGCGGCGAAGCGCTCTGCCCACGCATGAGGCGTGTCCTCGGCGGCGAGCCGGTCATACACGTCGGTGAGGTCATCCACTCCGAAGTAGTGCCGCGCCTCTGACGGCGTGCCGGCGAAGGCCAGGTGACCATTCCTGGCGAGGAAGACGACTCGGTCGGACCGGTCGATCGTCGCCGGCTCATGAGTCGTCAGAACGACCGTGACCCCACGCCGGGTGAGTCGGCGGAGCACGCGCAGCACCTCCGCCGAGGTCGATGGGTCAAGACCAGACGTGGGTTCATCGAGGAAGAACGTGCGTGGCCGGGCCAGCAGCTCGACCGCGATGCTGGCCCGCTTGCGCTGCCCCCCCGACAGCATCCGGACCGGAACGTCGCCCCGATCGGCCAGGTCCAGGTTGCGCAGAGTTTCGTCGACCGCTCGATCGGCCTGCGTGGATGATGTGCCCGCGGGCAGGCGGAGCCGCGCCGCGTACTGAAGTGTCCGGGGGACGTAGCCGACCCCCGAGCTGGATGCGGCACCGGTATCGACGGCGAGGCCGTCATGGGTGATCTGACCGGCCGACGGCGCACGTAGTCCCGCAAGGATCTCGAGCAACGTCGTCTTCCCCGCCCCGCTGCCGCCCACGAGAGCGACCAGCTCGCCCGGCTCCAGGGAGAACGACACATCATGGAGGACTTGACGCCCGCCGGCGTGTTGACTCACTCCTGTCGCAGTGATGCGACCACCGGTGGCTCCCGTGCTCTGGGTTCCCGCGGGCGGTCGGTACGGGGTCGCGACGGCCTGTTCTAGCGGGATCTCGGTCATGAAGTCCTCCACGAATTCTGGTCAGGTTGTTCGGCTGTCCCAGTCATCGTCGGAACTTCCGCGCGGTGATTCTTGGAGAGAACGTGGAGCGACCGTGGAGACCGCTCGC
>WNGB01001503.1_pt1 | contig 38203 bp, 37 predicted proteins | sample 5400681 | NCBI WGS metagenome assembly WNGB01 (sample SAMN13153367, study PRJNA577476) | soil metagenome | isolation source: 115 cm soil or saprolite under grassland replicate 2 | place: USA:California | collected 2016-06-15 | reverse complement strand
GTCTTGCCAAGTCCCCTCGCGGCTAGCAGATGCCGGGCCAAGCATCCGTGACACGCCTAAAGAGTCGAACCGGCTGTCATCGAAGATGCGGAGGGAACCTACAACAAAAGATCCATCGAGTGCAATGAAAACGGTCGGATGCCGTCAGGACCGCTCCCATTCTCGGCTACTTCAGCTCGGCGGATCCGCAAGTTTCAGCAAGGCGCGCGTCATGCCGGCCGCATTGCGATCTCGTCGAACACCTGAGCCAGCACGTCCGGCATGGTGATGTGCGGGTTGTGGCTGGCGTCGAGCTCGCGATAGTTCCATCCGGGCTCGGACTGTGCTCGCTTCGCGAACTGGGCAAACATGTCACCCGGCCCACCCTTGCGGCAATAGATGTAGGTGCGCGGCAGGCGCTCGACCGCGCCGGTCAGGTGGGCCGCCTCCTCGAAGGTCGCAATGGGCTGCATCACCCGGCGCGGCAGCGCCCACGCCACGTCGGCCTCGGAGGTATCTGGCGGCAGCGGGTTGGGCGGCACGCGCCAGCCCTCTCCCTTGACCTTCGCGCCCTCGCGCATGCCGCGCACCGTCTCCGGCCCGACCAGATCGAAGATCGCCTGGCCGTCACGCGGCACGAAGGCATCCAGATACACCAGGTGCGCAATCCGTTCGGAGGCGCGATCGGCCACAACAGTGGCGACCATCCCGCCGTAGCTGTGCCCCACCAGCACGATGCCGGAGAGGTCCTCGTATTCCAGCACTCCCACGATATCGGCCACCTGGGTCGACAGGTTCACGTCCGGCTTCGCCAGATGCGTGCGCTCGCCGATACCGGTGTAGGTCGGCGTGAAGAGGGTGTGTCCGCGCGCCTGCATCAGCGGGCGCATCTTCTTCCAGGCCCAGCCGGCCGACCAGGCGCCGTGGGCAATCACAAATGTGGCCATTGGGTTTCGCTTCTTCGCCGCCGGCCCGATTCGTCCGGCCAGTCAAGAATCGCTTTCGATGCCGTATCCTACGGGGAAGAACCCATTACTTGCCAGCTGTCCTTGACTCCCCCACCCCAGCCGACTACCATCCCGGCACCTGTCCGACCGTTCCCGGCTCGCTTGCCCCGGGAGGCCTCCGGATGCAGTGCCCGCGCTGTCACGCCGAGAATCGCCCGGGCCGCCGCTTCTGTGGCGAGTGCGGCCAGTCGTTACCTCTGGCGTGTCCGGCGTGCGGCTTCCTGAACGAGGGCAACGAGAAGTTCTGTGGCGGCTGCGGTGCGCCGTTATCCGCTTCGACCGTAGCACCAGAGACCAAGATCCTGTCGCCGGAGTCCTACACTCCCAAGCACCTTGCCGAGCGGATCCTCACGTCCAAGGCGGCCCTGGAAGGCGAGCGCAAGCAGGTCACCGTTCTCTTCGCCGACCTCAAGGGTTCGATGGAGTTGCTCGCCGATCGTGATCCAGAGGAGGCGCGGAAGCTGCTCGATCCGGTGCTCGAGCGGATGATGGAGGCCGTCCACCGCTACGAGGGCACAGTAAACCAGGTGATGGGCGACGGGATCATGGCCCTCTTCGGCGCGCCGCTGGCCCATGAGGACCACGCGGTGCGGGCCTGCTACGCCGCCCTGCGAATGCAGGAGTCGGTGAAGCGTTATGCCGAAGACGCATTCCGGCGTTACGGGGTTCCGGTCGAGATCCGGGTAGGCCTCAACTCGGGCGAGGTAGTAGTCCGGGCCATCGGTTCGGATCTCCACATGGACTACACAGCGGTCGGGCAAACCACCCACTTGGCCGCGCGCATGGAACAGATGGCCAGCCCAGGAACGATCTTGTTGTCTCCGGACACGCTGGCCCTTGCCGAGGGCTTTGTGCAGGTGCTCTCGCGCGGCCCGGTGCCAGTGAAGGGACTGGCGGCTCCGATCGAGGTTTTCGAGCTCACCGGGGCGAGTCCGGCGCGCAGCCGGCTGCAGGCCGCCGCCGCCCGAGGGTTGACGCGCTTCGTGGGCCGCGATACGGAGATCGAGGTGCTGCGGCACGCCCTGGAACAGGCGGGTGGAGGCCGCGGCCAGGTGGTAGCCGTGATGGGCGAGGCTGGTGTGGGTAAGTCGCGCCTCGTGTGGGAGTTCACCCACTCGCATCGCAGCCAGGGGTGGCTGGTGCTCGAGGCCGCCTCCGTGTCCTACGGCAAGGCCACCACGTACTTCCCAGTGGTCGAGCTCCTACGCAGCTACTTCGGGATTGAGCCGCGCGACGACGATCGGAAGATGCGCGAAAAGGTAACGGGCAAGCTCCTCTCCCTCGACCGAGCTCTGGAGCCGATGCTGCCCGTGTTCCTGTCGCTGCTCGACACACCGGTCGCGGACCCCGGGTGGACGAGCCTCGATCCCGCGCAACGCAGGAGGCAGACGCTGGAGACGCTCAAGCGGCTCCTGCTGCGGGAGAGCCAAGTGCAGCCGGTGCTGCTGGTGGTGGAGGACCTGCATTGGATCGACTCCGAGACGCAGGCCTGGCTAGATCTGCTGGTCGAGAGCGTACCGACGGCACGGCTACTCCTGCTGGTGAACTACCGGCCGGAGTACGGACACGGTTGGGGGAGCAAGACATGTTACCGGCAGGTGCGGCTGGATCCCCTGCCGGCGGCGAGCACGGGGGAGCTTCTCAGGACGCTGCTCGGGCCTGGCCCGGGGCTCGCGGATCTCGAGCGGCTTCTGATCGAGCGCACGCAGGGCAACCCCTTCTTTCTCGAGGAGAGCGTGCGGGCACTGGCGGAGACACGGGCGCTCACAGGGGAGCGCGGTGCCTATCGGCTCGCCTGGCCCATCCACAGTCTTCAGCTTCCCCCCACGGCACAGGCGATCTTGGCCGCTCGTATCGATCGCCTCGCTCCCGAAGATAAGCGACTGCTTCAGGCGGCAGCAGTGGTCGGCAAGGACGTACCGTTCGCCTTGCTCGAGACGGTCGCCGATGAGCCAGAGGAGCGTCTTCGCCAAGGGCTCGCACGGCTGCTGGCAGCAGAATTTCTCTATGAGGCGCGGCTCTTCCCCGAGCTCGAGTACACCTTCAAGCATGCGCTGACGCACGAGGTCGCCTACGGCGGAGTCCTGCAGGATCGGAGGCGCCCGCTCCACGGGCGTATTGTCGAGGCGATCGAGCGCCTCCACGCCGGCCGTCTCGCCGAGCACACCGAGAGCCTCGCGCATCACTCGTTCCGGGCCGAACGCTGGGACGAGGCCGCAGCCTACGCGCTCCAGACCGCCCGCCGGGCCTCAGAGCGCCAGGCATGGGGGGAGACGCGCGCGGCGGTCGAGCAAGGGCTGGCGGCCGTCGCTCACCTCTCGCCGGACCAGGCGGTGCTCGAACTCACGATCGACCTGCGACATGTCTACCATCCCGCACTCGTCTCTCTGGGAGAACCGGAGCTGCTCGCCGCCAACCGGGAGGCGCTGGTGGAGTGCGCTGAGTGCCACGGTGATCACCACCGCGTGGTCCATGCGAAGATCAATTTGGCGAACGCGCTGTGGTTCAACGGTGAGGCGGCGCGAGCTTTACCCGTTATCGAGGAGGCGGTCGCCATCGCCGAGGCGCTCCAAGACGTGAGGCGGCAGATCACTGCTGGTTTCGACCTGGGCCAGATCCGCGGGGCCCTTGGCGATCACCGCGGCGCGATCGATGCGCTCGAGGGGGCGAGGGGTTTACTCCGGGGCGAACTCGTGGGCGACCAGCTGGAACGAGCCTTCCACCCCTTTGGTAGCATCCGGCGCTCGCTCTCGGAAAGCCTTGCCGAGCTCGGGCACTTCGAGCGCGCGCTCGAAGTGGCCGCCGAAGCGATGCGCTTCGCCGAGACGGTCAGGCAGCCCTCCACCCTCGTCCAGGCCGCGGCGGCGACCGGAATTACGCTGCTCACGCGGGGCCGGCTGGCCGAGGCCATCCCGTCGCTCGAGCGAGCGCTGGAGGTCGTTGGCCAGTCAGCAGGGCTCGCCTCGATGTATCCCGGCGCCGCAGCGAACGTCGCTCGAGCGTATGCCCGAGCCGGGCGGACGGACCGCGGGCTCCAGCTCGCAGTGGACGCGGCGGAGCGTGCACCCCGCACGTCTCCGTTCCGGCTGAGCTACGTGATGCTGGCCTTGGCCGAGACGTACCTGTGTGCGAGCCGTACCGACGACGCCCGGATCGCCGCCAGGCAGGCAGTGGAACTCGCCCACCAACGCGGCGAGCGCTCGATTGAAGCGCACACCCTGTGGCTCCTCGCGGAGGTGGCCGCGGCAGCCGAGCCATCTGATGTTGCCGATGTCCGTACGCAGTACTGCACGTCGCTCAAACTCGCGACCGAGCTGGGAATGCGCCCGCTCATCGCCCACTGCGACCTCGGTCTTGGCAAGCACTGGCGGCGCAGGGGCAAGCTCGAGCAGGCCCGCGAGCACCTCACGATCGCGACGACGATGTACCGCGAGATGGACATGCCCTTCTGGCTCGAGCAAGCGGCAGCTTTCTTGAAGGAGCTCGGCTAACTAGTTTGGGGTGGTGGATGATGAAGTTCTCCGGAGGCAATACCCCGTGCGTGAGGTCATGTCAATGGGTGTGTACACCCCGCCGTCTCCCCTGCCCTACCACGGAAACCTCCCCCCGAGCCCGCCCCTCTCGCCCTCCCTCACCACCGCCTTGACGGCGAGGTCAACGATCGTGGGTCGGGGCTGTACGGTGAGCTGGACCCCGAAGGGTCGAGGGCCTCGGACGGCTTTCGGTGAACGCGATAAGATTGCATCCATGGCCCATCGCCTTCCCATCTGGCTCATCTCCATGCTGGTCACCACCCAGACCAGGCCCGATCAGATCGAGGCGAGCGGAGCGAGCCGAGGGACAGGCCGCGACGTGCGGCAGTCACGACCAGCGTGGTAGAGTCGACCCTGGACACGGAGGCGCAGATGGACAGCTCGAAGGTCGCCGCGCTGAAAGACGAGATCCTGGCCCTGCCCGAGCCGGAGCGGCAGGAGCTGGCCCGGGAGGTGCTCCCGGCCCTGCTCCTCACGCCCGCAGGGCTCGCCGAGATCGACGAGGCGCTGGCATGCCTGTCGGACGACGAGCTCGACGCCCTGGTGGAGCGGGCGCGCGGGCGGACGGCGAGTCTCGGCGAGGAGAGCATCGCCACCGTGATCGCCGAGGCCCTCCGGGCTGCCCGAGCTCAGAGCCGTCCTTGACACGCAGGTCCTGCTGAGGGGCGCGGCCGCCAAGGCCGAGACCCTCACCGCCCGCATCTACGATGCCTGGCGGGTCGGCCGCTTCACCCTCCTCACCTCCGAGGCGATCCTCACCGAAGTGGCGGCCGTCCTCGCCCGTCGCGAGGTGCTCGCCAAGCTCCGCCTGACGCCGATCGAGGCGCGCGCGCTCGTCATGCTGCTCCGCCGCCGCAGTGTGATCGTCGAGCCCTCGGTCGTCATCCGCCAGAGCCGCGATCCGGCGGACGACAAGTTCCTCGAGTGCGCCGTGGCCGGTGGCGCACACTGTCTCGTGAGCGCCGACGCCGATCTGCTGGTACTGGGGCAGGTTCGCGAGATCCCGATTATCGACATCCGCGCGTTCTGGGCACGACTCGACGACAGAGCCCGCCGGCGGCTGATCGCCGCCGAGGCGTGCGCGGGTGCCTGCACGCCGATGGCCGCGGTGCGCGTGCGGGGCCAGAAGTACCGCGCGTGTTTCCGGGGCCGAGCCGTGCGCTTCACCCTGCACGGCGAAGGCCCCGCCGGCGACCAGTGGACCAACCGCGCGTGCGCGACGGCGCGGTCGAGAGCCGATGTTCCCCCGCTACGCGCGCACTGGGCCGCGCCGCGCCCGGTACGCCGCCCAGATGCACCGCCACTCGGTGGTGGAGACGGACACGGCATGTGTGTGCTGCATCTGGTAGAGCCGCCCGCCGAGCTGCCCCAGCGAGCGCGGCACGGCGCGTTCGACACGCGCGAGGAGCGCGCGCGCCGTCGGCCGGAGCGTCACCGTCCGCTCGAGCGCGGTCCTGCGCAGCTGGTAGTGCGACCACGCCACGCTGGCCTGCTCGTGCGTGAGGGCGAGCGCGTAGGGCCGCTTGCCGAGCGCGCCCAGCTCGTCGAGCGACGGGCGGGCACCGATCAGTGAGGGCTGCGCCTTCCCTCTGATCCCGGAGTTGCGCGCGCTTCTGGAGCGGCGGCAGGCGATCACGCGTCGCTGCGAGCGCGCCCAAGGGCGCATCATCGCGCATGTGTTCCACCGCTACGGGACGCCCATCAAGACGCTCCGGCGGGCCTGGAGGACGGCCTGTAAGGAAGCTGGACGGCCTGGGCTCCTGCTCCACGACCTCCGGCGCTCAGCGGTCAGGAATCTCGAGCGGGCGGGTATCTCGCGCTCCGTGGCGATGAAACTCACCGGCCACAAGACTGAGGCCGTGTACCGGCGTTACGCGATCGTGGCCGAGAGTGATCTACGGGAGGCGGGGACGAAGCTCGCGGCGGCGCTCCGAACTAGCGCCGCGACGACTTCACTCAGTGACAGTTTCGGTGACAATTCGGTTACAGCGCGGAAAGAGCGTTCGATAAATGCGTGAAAGAATGGTGGGCAGGGACGGGATTGAACCGCCGACACCAGGATTTTCAGTCCTGTGCTCTACCAACTGAGCTACCTGCCCACCACGAAGTAGCGAGAATACCAGACGGGGTGGGATCTGTCTATGAACCGCCCCCTCAGAGCCCCCTGACCCTGCCCTCTCCCCCGGTGGGGGAGAGGGAGAAGGGCTGTTACTTCTCGGGGAGGTCGGCGCCGGTGTCGGACTCGAAGACGATTTCGTCGTCCTCGTCGATGGTGAAGCACTCGGTGAGGACGAAGGGCACCTCGTGCTGGACGAGAAAGCGTGTGAGGCGCGCCACGGCCACGGGATGCGATTCGAGGTGGAACGACAGCGCGAGGTCCCCGATCTCGTCGATGGCGAAGAAGGCCCAGTCGCCGACCACGAGGGCCTCCATGTCGTCCTGGAAGGTGACGCCACCTTCGAACTCCGGGGAGCCTTGGGCCAGGTCGAAAAGCTCCTGGAGCTTGGCGTTGCGCTCGGCCTCGTTGAGGGGCACCTACATGCCTTTGAAGACACTCTCGGCGGCCATGGCGCCGAGCGCCTTCTCGTACGCGGCGAGGGTGCGGGCCACGTCCTCCTCCGAGTGCACCGCGGACAGCCAGCCGTGATAGGACGAGCAGTCCACGCCGTTGTTGAGAAGGGCGCAGCGCAGGAGCTGGTAGAGATCGCCGCGCCGCGGCCGGTCGAACCCGGCCAGGCCGGGCCGCCCCTCGAACGACACGTGAATGATCGAGGACTCGCCGAAGCACGTCCCGGGAACGCCCACGCGCTTCATCACATCGCCGATGCCCGTGCGCAGCTCGTCGGCGGTCTTGTTGGCGCGCGCGTGGAGGCCGCCGTCGGCCACCTGCTCCAGGGTGGCGATGGCCGCGGCGGCACACACGGGATTCGAGTTGAAGGTGCCGTTCTGCGCCACGCGCTCGGCGCGGTCCCAGACGGAATCGCCGCGATGAGCCATGGAGGACATGAGCGCCTTCTTGCCACACACGGCGGCGCCCGGCAGCCCGCCCGCCACGATCTTGGCCAACGTGGTGAGGTCCGGCGTCACGCCGAAGTACTGCTGGGCCCCGCCCGGTGCGTAGCGGAAGCCGGTGATGACCTCGTCGAAGATCAGGACGACGTTGTTGCGCTCGGTGAGCGCGCGCAGCTCTTGCAGGTAGCCGGGGATGGTCGGTGTGGTGCCCGACTGTCCGCCCGCGGGCTCGAGGATCACCGCCGCGACGTCGCCTCGCTTGAGCAATCCCTCGACCGCCTTGATGTCGTTGGGCGGGGCGAGGAGGAGCTGATCGAGGATCTGCACGGGCACCCCGGCCGACATGGGCACGTCGAAGGGCGGGTTCACCGCCGCCACCACGCCGTCATGCCAGCCGTGGAAATGGCCGTGGAGCTTCACCACCTTCGGATGCCCCGTATACGCACGCGCAATGCGCAGGGCGAGGTGCGTCGCCTCGGTGCCCGACATGGTGAAGCGCACCATCTCCGCGGAAGGCACGAGCCTGCAGACGAGCTCGGCCCAGCGGACTTCCAGCTCGTGGCAGGCCCCGAAGTGTGTGCCCCGCGGCGCCTGCTCCTGAATGGCCTTGACCACGGCCGGGTGGCAGTGCCCGAGGAAGAGCGCGCCGTGACCCATCCAGTAGTCCACGTATTCGTGGCCGTCCACGTCCCACTTGTGTGAGCCCTGCGCGCGATCAACGTAGATGGGAAAGGGCTTGAGGTGGCGGCTGTCGTGGGTGATGCCACCGGGAATGACCGCGCGCGCCCGCTCGTAGAGGGCGGCCGACTTCGGGTGGAGCGCGCGATAGGTGTCGAGAATGCTCGAAGACTGAGCCATCAGGGATGTCCTCCGTGAGATGACGGATTCTCCATCAAACGCAATAACTCTACCATGCCCACATGGGCCTCCACAGGCAGGGCGTCCACCGTGGCCTCGTGCTTCCGCGTGATACCGTCCACCGCCCCCGCCTTGACGCAGGCCTCGATCATGCGCCGCTCTTCGTCTCCCGTGTGCAGGAGCGGGCGCCGGGCGAGACGTGCCAGCTCGACGACGATCCCGTAGGCGCCCCAGTTCGATACGCCGGCCACCACCACGTACCGCGCGGACACCACGGAGGCGACCCGGCCGATGCGGGGACCCGCGCGCACCAGGCGCGCACGCAGAGCGCCCATGCCGATTTCGTTCCCGCCGTCTCCCACCCCGACGGTGATCACGCGTCGAGAGGCCTCGAGGAAGAGGGCGTCGAGCGGCGCGTTCCACTCCCGCACCGACTCGCCGCGCATGCTCAGGTAGTCGCCCGCCCCCGTGCGTCCCGGTCGCTCGACGCTGATGAGGTGCGTCGGCGCGTGCTCGACGAGAAGACGGCGGGCGGCGAGCGCGGCGTCATCGGCCGCGTGGAACGTCACGATCTGCGTAGGCTCTCCCAGCGCGGCGAGCGCGGCCTGCAGCGGAGGCACGGCCGCGGCGTCGGTGATGTAGGTCACCGCCGCTCCGAGCGAGCGGAGCGCCCGGCCCAGCGAGGCCGTGCCCGGCGGGCCGTCGGTCTCGGGCATGCCCGGGCCAACCGAGAAGCCGGTAGTGAGAGCCACGCGCTTGGCGCGCCGGAGGGCGCGGGCCGCCCGCGCGGCGGCGCCCGCAACGAAAAATCTGGCGATGCCCCGGCCGCCGGGGTCGAAGCCGAGGAGCGAATCGACCATCGCTTACGGGCGCGGCGCGGCCGGGGACGCGGGCGACTTGGGAGGCGTGGCTCCGGGCGTAGCCCCACGCGGCGTGGGTGACTGGGGGGCGGCGCCTGGAGCGGCGGGTGCGGTACCAGCGGTCGGGGCCTGGAAGGGCTGGGGCACGGTGAAGGTCATGGAATCCGCCCACTGACCCTGCTTCTCGAACACCACGATGAGGCCATCTTCGAAAAGCATGGTGGGAAATCCGCCCTGAGCGCCGGCCGCCGTCGGCATTCCCCAGCCGTCGATGACGGCCTGGAGAGGAAACATGTTCGGCTTCGGCTCGAGAACGAACACGCGGACCACGTCGGGCTTGAAGCCGTCGGGCTTGAGCAGACCCAGCTCGATGGTCACGCGGGTCATCCCGACCGGCGCCTTGTTGCCCTCGTACATCCACGTCGTGGTGTCGTACCCCTCGACCTTTTGCTTGGTCTCCTTGGACGGCGCCCCGTAGCGCTCGCGCACCTGATCCTGGGTGGTCACGCCGGGCTCCAGCCCGCCCCAGTTCGAAGCCCATGTGGATCCGGGCGCGGCCATGGCCAGCCCGATCGCCAACGTCAGCGCTCCAATGACTCGCATGGCCTTAATATCCCACAGCCGCGCCGTCTCCGCGCGGATCGGCACCGCCGCGGAGCACGCCGTCCTTCAGGATGGCGACGCCATGGGCCTGCCCCACCTGCGCGAACCAGTCCGACACGGGCTCGATGTTGTGCCCACGCCGAGCCAGAGCGTCGCGCGCCGCGAGCGGGACGCGGCCTTCGAGGCGCACGAGGTCAGTAGGATCGGTTGGCCAGATGCGCCCGTACATGAAGCGCGGGCGCTCGATGGCTTCCTGTATCTCCATGCCGTAGTCGAGCGCATTGCTCAGGATCTGCGAGTGGAACATGGCCTGCCCGTCGCCGCCCATGCTGGACAGGCCCAGCACCGGCCGACCGTCGCGAGTCACCATGCAGGCGATCAAGGTGTGGAAAGGCCGCTTGTGCGGTGCGAAGCAGTTCGGGTGCGCGGGATCGATGTTGAAATACGAGCCGCGGTTCTGGAGGACCACGCCCGTGCCCGGCGCCACCACGCCGGAGCCGAAGGCCCGGAACAAGCTCTGGATGACGGACAGCACATTGCCCCCTCCGTCCGCGACCACGAAGCCGGTGGTGTCGCCGTCGACGTCACCCCATTCGTGATACTGGGCTTTCTGACGATCGACAGCCGCCCGCCGGCGCGCCGCATACGGCTTGGCGAGAAGCTGCTCGATCGGTTGACGCGACCGGGCGGGATCCGCTATCCATCGATCGCGGTCGGCGTAGGCAAGCTTGGTCGTCTCGAGGAGGAGGTGGAGCCGCTCGATGGAGTCCGGCGCGTGCTTCGTCAGGTCGAAGCCTTCGAGCAGGTTCAGGGTGAGGAGAGTGGCCAACCCCTGGGTCGGTGGCGGCGTTTCATAGACGGTGTAGCCGCGATAGGTGGTGGACACGGGCTCGCCCCATTCGCCTTCATGCACGGCCAGATCATCTGCGGTGAGAAATCCCGCGCGCTCGAGCCGGGCGGCGATGGCGCGACCCACCCGGCCCTTGTAGAAGAGGTCCGGCTCCGTGCCCAGTTCCCTGATCGAGCGGGCGAGGTCGGGCTGGCGAAGCATGTCGCCCGGCTCGGGAAACACGCCGCCGGGGACGAAGATGCGCCGCCACTCGGGATCGTCGAAGAGCTCGAAGCGCTCGCGGATGGCCTGGCAGACGATATCGGAAATGGGAAAGCCGTCCCGAGCGTAGTGGACCGCGGGAGCGAGGAGCTCGGCCAGCGGTCGCGTGCCGAAGCGCTCGAGCAGCATGGACCAGGCGCGGGTGACCCCGGGCACCGACACCGACCCCGGGCCCACCGGGGGGACGGCGGCCAGCCCGCGCCGCCCCAGCTCGTCGAGGGTCGCGCGCGCCCCCGAGCGCCCCGCGCCGTTCAGGAAGTGGACGCGCCGGGTTTCCGCTTCGTAGTAGAGGCAGAAGAAATCACCGCCGAAGCCGCAGTAGTTGGGCTGAGTCACTCCAAGCACCGCGTTCGCAGCCACCGCCGCATCGATCGCGTTACCGCCGGATTTGAGCGTCTCCACGCCCGCCAGCGACGCGAGCGGGTGACAGGTGGCGACCATGCCGTCCCGTCCCATGGGCGCCTGCCGATGCGCGTAGCCGACCTGGGGCACTAGGAGCCTCCAAAGATTCGAGTGATCTCGTCCTGCGGAAACGTGGGCATGGGGCGTGCGTGGCCGCCGGAGACGAGCGCCACTCCGTCAGAGGCCGCGGTGACACGGCCGATGGCGGAACAGTCGACGCCGGCCGCGCGACACGCGCTCGTGACCGTCTCCGCGTCGCCGGGGCCCACCGTCATGAGAAGCGAGCCCGACGCGATGGTGCCGAGCGGATCGAGCCCGAAGGCCTCGCAGAGCCGCCGTCCCTCGGGGAGGACGGGCACGCGCTCACGATCGACGCGAAGCCCCACGCCGGCGGCCTGGGCCAGCTCCCAGCACGCGGTGGCGAGGCCGCCCTCGGTGGGATCGTGCATGGCGTGGACTCGCGCCGCGCCGCAGGCCGCGCGGGCTTCGGTGACCACGCTGATGCCGGGCCGGCGGAGAAAGCCACGCGCGCGCTCCACGACATCGGCGGCCACGCCGCGACGGAGGGCCTCGTCTCCGCGCTCCCGGGCGATGATGGCCGCGCCTTCGAGGGGCACGCCCTTGGTCAGGAGCACCACGTCGCCGACCTGCGCGCCCCCCGTGGTCACGAGCTTGTCTTTGTCCACCTCGCCCAGCATCGCGCCGACCACGATGGGGCGCGGCAGGCCGCCCGTCACCTCGGTATGGCCGCCCACCAGAGAAACGCCGACGGTGGCGCACGCCTCGGCCAACTCGGCGAAGAGCTGCTCCACCTGCGCTTCCTGACTCTTGCCCTCGGGCAAGAGCACGGTGGCCATGAACCACCGTGGAGTGGCGCCACGCACGGCCAGATCGTTGGCATTGACGTGCAGCGCGTACCAGCCCATCTCGTCCGTGGCAAAAGTGATGGGGTCGGTCGTGGCGACGAGATAGCGATCGCCCATGTCCAGAACGGCGGCATCCTCACCCACCTGCGGGCCGACCACGACGCGCGGATCGGCGGCGACGTACTTGGCGAAGAGTCGCTGGAGGAGCTGGGCGGGCAGCTTGCCCACGGGCAGGGGCGGCATGGCCCACGTAGTATATAGGACGCACCCCCTCACCCGGAGCGTCTGAATCCCCTCCCCGCTCGAGCGCGTCGAAAGGGGCGGGAGGAATCATCATGACGACGTGGATAGCGATGGGGCTGGTGGCGTTGCTGTTCGTCGGCCCGCTCGTCTGGCGCACGTGGCGAGACCATCTCGAGGAACGCGCGCTGTCGCTTCAGGCCGACATCCAGGCCGCGGTCAATCATGCGCTGGGTGGCGAGTCGCTGGTCGCGGTGCGTGTGCGCCCGGGCGCCCAGAGCGACGCGGGGACGGTGGAGGTCTTCGTGCCGTCAGGCTGGGAGAGCATGCTCGAGGAAGTGTGGCCGGTGATGCTGTCGCACATCCCGACCGGCTACGTGCTCGTGTTCAGGCCGAGCCCTGTGTCCGCCCACGGCGCGCTTCCGCGCGCTGCCTGATCCGGGTCCCTTACCCGCGGTGCTACCAAAGCTGGTAGCTCTCGCGGGGATCATCGTGATCCTCGCGATAGTCTGGGACGCCTTCGAGGCGCTCGTCCTTCCCCGCACCGCGAGCCGTCGCTTCCGACCGGCCCGGCTCTTCTACAGAGCCACCTGGCCCGCGTGGACCGTCATGGCGTGTCTGCTCGGCCGGGGACGGCGACGGGAAAACTTCCTCGCCATCTTCGGGCCGCTGTCGTTTCTGCTCCTGATGACCTGCTGGGCGGTGGCCCTCATGGTGGGCTTCGCCATGGCGCAGTGGGGCCTCGGCTCGCATTTGAATGTCCCCAAGGGTACGAGTGGCTTCTGGGCCGATCTCTATATGAGCGGCACCACCCTCTTCACCCTCGGCATCGGGGACGTGACGCCGAACGGCGCAGTGGCCCGGGCCCTCACCGTGGTCGAGGCGGGGGTGGGCTTCGGCTTTCTCGCCCTGGTCATTGGCTACCTGCCCGTGCTCTATCAGGGCTTCTCACGTCGCGAGGTGAATATCTCTTTGCTCGATGCGCGGGCAGGCTCGCCGCCCAGCGCGGGCGAGCTCCTGCTCCGTCACGCCGAGGACATGGCGGGGCTCGACACGCTCCTGCGCGATTGGGAACGCTGGGCAGCCGAGCTCATGGAAAGCCATCTCTCGTACCCCGTCCTCCTCTACTTCCGCTCGCAGCACGAGCATCAATCCTGGCTCGGGGCGCTCACGGCCATTCTCGACGCGAGCGCCCTCGTCATGGTGGGGGTCCACGGCGGCCCCACACGCCAGGCCCAGCTCACCTTCGCCATGGCCCGTCACGCCGTGGTGGACCTCGCGCAGGCCAGCGGCGTCGCCCCGCGCGCTCCCAGTCCGGACCGGCTGCCCCCGGATGACTTCCGCGCCCTTCGCTCTCACCTCGTCGAACACGGCGTCGTGCTGAAGGACGGCGCCATGGCGGAGACCACGCTGGCCACCCTGCGGGGCCTGTACGAGCCGTATGTCGCGAGCATGGCCGTCCGGCTCCGGCTCACCCTGCCCCCGTGGCGCTCGCCGGTGGACGAAGTGGACAGTTGGCGGACCAGCGCGTGGGAGTCGGGAGCGTCGGGAATCACAGGATTGTCGCGGCACGACTTGGGAGATCATCCCGAACTCTAGGGCGACGGAGCTGGAGGGTCGCGGCGCGCCGAGCCGGCGCCGCGGCCCGGGACTGCTACTGCCCCACGTTCGAGTCCCAGTCCACTTCGGTGACGATGACGCGGTACACGGGAGCCCGCAGCACCGTCCCACAGAATTGCCAGCCGGACTGCCCGACGATCTCCCGGGCGATATTGGGAATGTTCCGCGATACGACGCGGTCGCCGTTCACGCCCTGGACGAGAAGGCTCACGTTCCGCGCACTGATCCGCTGGTCATTGAAGATGTGGCCGCACACCGCGGTGAAGTCGCGCGTCTGCGGCTCGACCGTCCACACGATGCGCAGGCCCCGACTCTCCGTCACCTCGGGACTCGGGACCGACGTCTGAGCGGCGGCGGACGTGCCGAGCATCAGGAGCAGTGCGACGGCGACTCCGAGGCGTGGGGATCGCATGTTAGAAGAGTCCCGAGGCCGCGCGCAAGGCCGCCATCACCAGGGGCTTCGGATAGACCCCGAGGCCGACGACGCCGGCCGCACAGACGAGGATGGAGAAGGCGAGAAACGGTGAGACGGGCACCGGCTGACGGCGCTCGGGGGCGTCGATGTACATACGCTTGGCCACGAGCAGGTAATAGAAGAGCGCCACGACGGTCAGGATAGCACCAACCAGCACCAGCCAATACATTCCGCGTTCCGCGGCGGCCCAGAACACGTAGAGCTTGGCCCAAAAGCCGGCCACGAAGGGAATGCCGCCGAGGGACAGGAGAAAGAGGAGCATGCAGAGGGCGAGCAGCGGCGAGCGCTGGGCGAGGCCCTTGTAGGCCGCGATCGCCTCCGAGCCGTCGGACTGCGCCACCGCCTCCACGACGAAGAAGGCGCCCATGTTGCCGAACAGGTAGGCGACCAGATAGAAGAGCATCATCGCCACCCCGTCCGCCGAGACGGCGGCGAAGCCCACCAGCATATAGCCGATATGCGCGATGCCCGAATAGGCGAGGAGCCGCTTCAGATTCTGCTGCGGGATGGCCATCAGGTTGCCCGCGATGATGGTGATGGCGGCCAGCCCTGCCGCTGCGGGCACCCAGATGAGCACGGGATCGCCCACCCCTTCGAGGTAGAGCCTGAACATCACCACGAAGCCGGCGGCCTTGGGGGCCACGGACAGCCATGCCACGAAGGGCGTGCTCGCGGCCTCGTAGGTGTCGGGCACCCACATGTGAAAAGGGAAGGCGGCGATTTTGAACCCGAGACCGCCGAGGGCCAGGGTCATGCCGAGGAGGAGGAGCGGATGCCCATCCTGGAGCGCCGCCGCCACTCCCGGCATGTCGGTGGTCTTCGAGATGCCGTACACGAAGGACAGACCATAGGCGATGAACGCCGAGGACACCGTGCCGATGAGGAAGAACTTGAGGGCGGCCTCGACCGACTCTTCTTCCCCCTTGCGGAAGCCCGACATCACGTAGAGCGGGATGGACATGAGCTCGAAGGCGACGAAGAGCAGGATGAGCTCGCGCGCGGAGGCGAGCACGAGCATGCCGAGGAGCGAGCCGAGCATGGCCACGTAGTACTCGGTGGCCCGCCGGGCGAACGTCTTCGCGCGAAGCCCGAGGGAGCCCAGCACGCCGAGGAGCGTGGCGAGAAGGAAGAGGCGCTTGGAGAAGATGGCCAGCTCGTCCTGCACGAAGGTGCCCCCGAACAGCACGGCGCCCGGCTCCGCGCGCCCGGACATGCCGAGGAGGACGACGAGACCTATGGCGGCGAGGACGCCCACCCGGCGCTTGTCTTCGCCGCGAGTGAAGAGCCCCGTGAAGAAGACGAGGAGGATCAGGATGGCCAGCCCGAGCTCCAGCGCCATGCCGCTCATCATTGGAGCACTCCGAGACGGATGAGCAGGGGCACCGTCGCGGTGTCGACGGGGCCGATGGCGATGCCCGGCGCCACGCCGAAGAGCACGAGGGTGAAGACCAGGATGATGAGGGCGGCCCACTCCGGCCCCTGCGCATCGGGCAGGTGCTGGAAGTGCGGGTCGGCGCTCCGGGGGCCCCAGAAGATCTGCTTGGCGACCCGGAGCACGTACACGGAGGTCAGGAAGGCGCCGATGACGCCGGGGAAGAGCCACCACGAAAAGGGCGACTGCCAGGCCCCGAGGAACGTGAGGAACTCCGCCACGAATCCCGCCGTGGCGGGGAGGCCCAGGGAAGACAGGCCGGCGACGGTGAAGGCGGTGGCGATGCCTGGCATCATCTGGCCGAAGCCACCCATGGAGAAGATGGCGCGCGAGTGCGCCTTCTCGTAGACGAGACCCACGAGGGCGAAGAAGAGGCCCGTCATGATGCCATGGGCGAACATCTGGAAGACGGAGCCGTTGAGCCCGCTCTCCGTGAGGGTGGCCATGCCCAGCATGACCACGCCCATGTGAGAGACGGAGGAGTAGGCAATGACGTACTTGAGGTCGGTCTGCGCCATGGCGCTGAGGGCGCCGTACACGATGTTGACGCAGGCGATGGCCCCCACCAGCCATACCCACTGCGTCGTCCCGTCGGGCAGGAGCCCCATGCCCAGGCGCACCACCCCGTAGGCGCCGAGCTTCATGAGCACGCCGGCGTGGAGCATGGACACCGCGGTGGGCGCGGAGGCGTGACCGTCGGGGGACCAGGTATGCAGCGGCCAGATGCCCGCGAGGATGCCGAAGCCCACGTAGAAGGCGAGGAAGACCCACGACTGGAGCGCGGGATCGAACTGGATGTTCTCCATCTCGAGGAAGGAGAAGGACGTCGAGCCCGAGGCCACGTAGAGAGCGAGGATACCGACCAGGATGAACGCAGACCCGAAGAGGAGGTAGAGGGTCAGCTTCATGGCCGCGTATTCCTTGGTGCCGACGCCCGTGCGACGGAGGGCCCAGGCGAAGATGCCCTGCGGGCGAATCTCGCCTGAGGAGCCCCAGATGCCGATGAGGAGGTACATGGGCAACACGGCGATCTCGTAGAAGAGAAAGAGCACGAAGAGATCGAGGGACACGAACACGCCGTACACCCCCGTCACGAGGAGAAGGAGGAGCGCGTAGAACTCCTGGCTCCGCTCCTTCACCGTCCAGGAGGCGAACACCCCCGCGAAGATGATGATGCTGGTGAGCAGCACCATGAGCAGGCTCATGCCGTCCACGGCCACCTGGTAGTTGATGCCGAGGGGGGGCACGAGAGCCAGCTCCTCGTAGAACTGGAAGCCCGCCGCCTCGCGCTCGTAGCCCACGTAGATGGCAATGGACAGGGCGAGCGGAATGGCGGTGGTGACGAGGGCGAGCACGCGGACGAGCAACGGCCGATGGCGCGCGAGAAACATGATCAGGACGGCGCCCACGAAGGGCGACCAGGTGATGATCGACAACGGATGGATCTGCGCGAGGCCGCCGTTCATCGCGGCCACCGGACCCACAGGAGGAGGAGGAGGACACCGAGGGCGATGCCGTAGACATAGTCCTGGCCCCGACCCGACTGGATGCGGCGCATCCTGTCCCCGGCCGTGAGGGTCCACGCCGAGAGCACGTTGAGGATCCCGTCCACGACGTAGCGGTCCACCCAGCCTACGAGGGTCGCCAGCCCCAGCATCAGGCCGCGGTAGACGAAGGCGAAGATATCGTCGATCCAGAAGCGCCGGAGCGCGGCCGCCCGAATGGGCCCGAAAATGGCGGCGAGCGTGTCGGCGCTCACGGCCCGCCGCTCGTAGACGAGATACGCGAAGAGGATGCCCGCGAGCGCCACGACCACGGCGGCGGGCGTGAGCCAGCCCAGCTCTTCGAACTCCGCCCGCGGGTGCCAGAGCGCGAAGAGTATTCCGATGCCCACGGACAGGAGGGCGAGGATCCACAAAGGCAGGGCCATGGACGGTGGCGCGTCGTGCACGTGATGGTCGTCGGTGCCGTGCCCGGCCGCGGCCGCCCCGAAGAAGGTGACGAAGACCACCCGGAACATGTAAAAGGCGGTGAGGAAGGCGGTGAAGAGCAGCATGCCGAAGGGCCCGGGGAACCCGCCCGCGAGTACGGCGCCCAGGATCTCTTCCTTCGAGAAGAAGCCCGCGAAGAACGGTACGCCGGCCAGCGACACCGTGCCCACGATGAAGACGATGGCCGTTTGCCGCATCTTCCGCGCGAGCCCGCCCATCCGGAAGATGTCGTTGGTGCCCACGGCGTGGATGACCGCCCCCGCCCCCAGGAAGAGGAGCGCCTTGAAGATGCCGTGGGTGAGCAGGTGGAGAAAACCCGCGGACGCGAAGCCCGCGCCAATGGCCGCCATCATGTAGCCGAGCTGGGACACCGTCGAGTAGGCGAGCACGCGCTTGATGTCGGTCTGCACGCACGCGAGCACCGCGGCGAGCAAGGCGGTGAAGGCGCCGTTCCAGGCGATGAACTGCATGACGTCGGGAGTGAGCCTGAAGAGCCACACCGTTCGCGTGAGGAGATAGACGCCGGCCGTGACCATGGTCGCGGCGTGAATCAGCGCGGAGACGGGCGTGGGGCCTTCCATGGCATCGGGGAGCCAGACGTGGAACGGGAACTGGGCGGATTTGCCCGAGGCGCCGAGGTAGATGCCGAAGGTGATCACACCGAGCCCGGCCAGGGGGATGGCACCGGTGTCGGCCATCTGCAGAAGCTCCAAGAAGTCGAAGGTCCCCGTCTGCCGCCACAGGAGCACGATCCCGATGAGAAGGCCCACGTCCGCGGCCTTGGTGATCCAGAAGGCCTTGACCGCGGCGCGCGCCGCCTCCGGCCGCGTGTACCAATAGCCGATGAGGAGATAGGAGCAGAGGCCCACCAGCTCCCAGCAGATGAAGAGCTGGGCAAAGTTCGGGGCGAGCACGAGGCCCATCATCGAGAAGGCGAAGAGCGACTGGTAGGCGTAATAGCGGCCGAGGGAGGGCATGGTCTCGTCGGAGAGATAGCCCAGCGAATACACCTGGACGAGGAAGGAGATGAGAGCGACCAGCACGAGCATGAGGGCCGAGTCGCCGTCGGCGAGAACGCCCACCATGACGAGCGGGCCCGCCTCGGCGGGAATCCACGCCCACAGCCACTCGGAAAGCCCGCCGCTGCGCGTGGTCAGCCGGAGCGCTCCGATGGCGGCGGCGAGGGCGCCCGCGGCGAAGAGCACGGACAGACCGGCGGCGGCGCGGCCGTGTCTGCGGAGCGGCGCCACCACGGCCAGGATGACGAAGGCGGCCGCGGGGAGCAGGAGGGCGAGGAGGGCGGGCAGGGCCGGATCGGTCATGGGCTTCCCGTCAGCCTTTGAGGATGTCCAGGTGGTCGGCCACCACCGTGCGCTTCATCCGGAAGATGAGGATGACGATGGCGAGGCCGAGCGCCACCTCCGCCACCGTGATGGGAATGGTGAAGGTGGTGAAGATCATGCCCACGACGTCGGCATTGAAGCGCGCGAAGGCGACGAAGTTGATGTTGACGGCGTTCAGCATGAGCTCGATGCCGAGGAGGATGCCCACGGTGTTCCGCCGCGTGACCACGCCGAAGAAGCCGATGGCGAAGAGGACGGCGGCCAGGGTGAGATAGGCATGGAGGCCCAAGCTATCCGTCCTCGGCAAAATGGCCAGGCCGACCGGCTGAGGACAGGCTCATTCCTCGGGCCGAGCGAAGTAGAGGGCGCCGAGAAGCCCCACGAGGAGGAGGACAGCCAGGAGCTCGAAGGGCAGGACGAACTCCGTCATCAGCACCTGGCCGAGGGCCCGCGTCACGTCCACCTCGATCACCGGTCGCTCTCCAGGCAGGTGGGCGCCGCGGAGGAAGCGCAGCACGGCAAGGAGCAGCGCGCCGGAGAGGATCGCGCCCGTCACGAGGTGCCGGCTGACCTGGCTCATCCGGTCGCCGATGAGACGCTCGGTGGTCACGATGGCGAAGACCACGATGGTGACGACGCCGCCCGCGTAGAGCAGGAGCTGCACCGCGGCGAGAAACTCGGCGTCGAGGGCGAGGAAGATGCCCGCCGTCGCCGTCAAGGACAGGGCGAGCCAGAGCACCGAGTGGAAGAGGTTCTTGCTGAGCACCACGGCCAGGGCCGAGCCGATGAGCAGGACGGCGAGGCCCCAGAACGCCGCGGTCTCGAGGGTCACTCCGCCGTGGCCTCCGTATTGGTGGCGGGCGTCTTGGCCGCGGGCGCCTCGGCCGCGGGCCTCTCGGCCCTGGCGTGCTCGGCCGGCGGGGCCTTGGGAGGGGTCTGCATGTCGCGGAGACCATTGCCCGTCGCCCACGACGGCTCGAACTGGAGCCCGATCGTGTGGAGCCGATCCTTGTCGAGGAGGAGCTCGCGCCGGTCGCTCGTGGCCAGATCGAAGGACTTCGTCATGATGATGGCGTCGGTCGGGCATACCTGCACGCAGAGCTCGCAGAACTCGCAGGCGTAGAGCTCCAGGGTGAAGACCTTGGCGTAGTTGCGCTTCTCCGCCTTCAGCATCTCGACCTTGATCACCTGGGGCGGGCAGATGTACTCGCAGAGCCGGCAGCCGATGCAGTTCTCCTCGCCGGTCTCCTTGTCGTAGGTCAGAGCGAGCACGCCCCGGAAACGGTCGGGATAGACGCGCTTCACCTCGGGATAGTGCACGGTGACGGGCTTGCGGAAGAAGTTGAGGAAGGTGATCCCCATGGCGCGGCGAACGGCGCCGACGAGGTCGCCCAGGTCCTTCCAGAAGCTCTCGCCGAGCTGTCTAGCCAACCGCCCCTCCCCTCGGCCAGGCCACGACCACCGCCGTGACCATGAGCAGGATGAGCGTGGCGGGCAGGAGGAGCTTCCACGAGACGGCGAGGATCTGGTCCACGCGGATCCGGACGAAGCTCCAGCGTATCCACGTCAGGAGCAGGAAGACGGCCATGGCCTTGAGGAGGAACCACAGGGGCCCCAGCCACGCCGGCCCCGGCCCGCCCCACGCGCCCAGGAAGAGCAGGGCCCCGAGGAAAGAGGTGGCGATCACGTGCGCGTACTCCCCGAGCTGGATGAGGGCGAACTTCATACCCGAGTACTCCACGCGGAAGCCCGCGATCAGCTCGGACTCCGCCTCCAGGATGTCGAAGGGCACGCGGTTCTCGGCGGCGAGGGTGGCCACGATGTAGGCGATGAAGGCGAGCTGGCCGATCACCGGATAGAAGACGAACCAGTGGAGGACATCCGGCTGGGCGGCCGCGATGTCGGAGAGCTTGAGGGAGCCCGTGAGGAGCACGGGCACCATGGCCGCGAAGACGAAGGGCAGGTCGTAGGAGATGATCTGGTTGACCGCGCGCATCACGGAGAGCAGCGCGTACTTGTTGTTCGAGCCCCAGCCGCCCATGAAGAGCCCCACGATCTCCATGGCCGACACGGCGAGAAAGAAGAGGATGCCGATGTTGAGGTCGGCGACCCCGAGCCCGGGGGCGAAGGGCAAGGTGGCGAAGATGAGCATGCACGGGACGAGGAAGACGATGGGGGCGAGGTTGTACACGGTCTTGTCGGCGAGCCGCGGGACGACGTCTTCCTTCATCATGAGCTTCAGCGCGTCGGCGATGGGCTGGAGCAGGCCGTGCGGTCCCACCCGGTAGGGGCCGATGCGCGACTGCATCCGCGCAGCGAACTTGCGCTCGAGGAGCGTCACGTAGGTCACCATGCCGATGATGGCGTTGAGCACGATGAAGCCCACGGCGAAAAAGTAGAGCGCGGACAGCACGGGCTAGCGGTCGACCTCGCCGAACACGGGGTCGACGGAACCCATGATGGCCACGACGTCGGCGACCTTGTGGCCCGGGATGATGTGGGGAAGGATGGACAGGTTGGAGAAGGAGGCCCCCCGCCACTTCATCCGATACGGCTTGGCCGAGCCGTCGGCGATGAGATAGCAGCCCACTTCGCCGCGCGCCCCTTCCACGCGGGCATAGGCCTCGCCCTTGGGAATGCGCACCTGCCCCACGGACTTGACGCCCGGGCGCGAGGAGATCGGCCCCGCGGGCAGGCCGTCCAGGGCCTGGCGGACGATCTTGATCGACTCGCGGAACTCCACCATCCGCACGCGATAGCGGGCGAAGCAGTCCCCCTCCGTCTCCACCGGCACCTTGAAGTCGAAGTCTTCGTAGGAGGAGTAGGGCTCGGCGCGGCGTATGTCGTAGTTGACGCCGGAGCCGCGCAGGAGAGGGCCGGAGATCCCGACCTCCTGGGCGAGCTCGCGCGAGGCCACGCCCACCCCCTGGGTGCGGGCGAGGAAGAAAGCGTTCGACTCCAGCATCGCCTCGAACTCGGAGATGCGCCCCTCGATCTTGTCGACGGTGGTGCGGCACTGCCCCGCCCAGTCCGCCGGGATGTCGTAGCGCACACCGCCCACCTGGTGCAGGCCGTACAAGAGCCGCGCCCCTGTCAGCGACTCGAAGAGATCGAGCACATCCTCGCGCTCGCGGATGCAGTAGAGAAACACCGTGGCCCCGCCGCCCAGCGCCCCGCCCATGTCGAGACACCACGTGCCGAGCCACAGGCAGTGCGAGGCGATGCGCTGCAGCTCGGCCGCGATGACCCGGAGATACTGGGCGCGCTTGGGCACGTCGATCTTGCCGATCGTCTCCGCGGCCCGGACATAGGCGAGCTCGCTCGTCATGGCGGCCACGTAGTCGGTCTTGGAGGCGATGGAGGGGTACTGCGTGTAGGTCAGGGTCTCGGCCAGCTTCTCGTGGCAGCGGTGGAGATAGCCGATGACCGCGTCCACCGCCACCACCGTCTCCCCTTCGAGCGTGAGGATGGCGCGGAAGACCCCGTGGGACGACGGGTGCTGAGGCCCCATGTTCATGGTGATGCGCTCAGCGCCGCCGTAGCCCATCTCGAGGACGTACTGCGATTCGAGGTCCATCGCTATATCACGCTCGCCTTGTGCCCTTCAGCCTTGTCTATCTCAGCTCGAAATTCATTGCATCGGCGAGTGGGCGGCGGGGTTGAGGATGATCGACTTCATCTCGGCCAGGCACGGAGCGGACTTGCCGAGGAAGGACTGCCACTCGGGGTCCTGGAGCACCTTGCCCCTCACCGCGGCGCGATCGTTGAGATCCCGGTAGGCCCAGAGGTGGACGGCCTCGTTGAGCTGGCCCGCTTCCGTCTGGAATACTCCGACGTTCTTCGAGTACTTCTCGCGCGTGGGCATGATGTCCTTGAAGTGGCCGAGCCACTCGCCGAGCCGGCCCACATGCGCGCGGTACCAGCGCAGCTCGTAGACGTGGCCCGCATCGGGCGGCGGCTTGAGAGGAAGGACGGGCGCGAGGATCTTGTTCTCCTGGGCGAGGAGGGTGCCGCGCGTATGCGGCAGGTAGCCCTTGGTCCACTCCTCGTTCTTCGCGAGCTCTCCGCGCAGGCGCTCCCGGTCGTTCAGGCTGTCGAAGGCCCACAGGTGGACGACCTGATTCAGCGTCCCGAATTCCGTGAACCAGAACCCTTCGAGCTTGCCGTACTTGTCCCCCCGGATCTTTCGCCCGATCTCCGCGGAGTTCTTCAAGTACGTTCCCTGCGTGCCCGGTTGCAGCGTGTACGTCCGAAGCTCGTAGATCATGGCCAGTCTCCCTTGCCGGTTAGCGGTACGGCGGGTGTGGCGTGTCCACCGCGTAGGACTTGAGCAGCGGATGCCCCTCCCAATCGTGGGGGAGAAGGATCCGACGCAGGTCCGGATGCCCCTCGAAGCGGATGCCGAACATGTCGTAGCATTCACGCTCCATCCAGTCGGCGCCGCGCCACACCGGCTGGAGCGAAGCACAGCGGGTCTCCCCCGCGCCCAGCTTCGTCTTCATGAAGACGGCGAAGTTGGCCTCGAGGTTTTCCACGCGCGCGATGACCTCCAGCCCCTGCTCCTTCCAGTCCACCGCAGACAGGAAGGCGAAGTACACGCAGCCGAGGGTGGCGCGGGCGAAGCGGCCGAATTCCTGCCACCGCTCGGGCGAAATTTCCACGAGGAGCAGCGGGCCCTCTCCCGCAGCGGCGACACCGAACCGTTCCTGGATGAGGGGGCGCGCCTGCGCTTGCGTCAGCACCCTAGTCGGTCTTCTCGCTGGGCGCGGCGCGCTGGCCCGTCGTGCGGAAGTGGGCGATCTTCTCCTGGAGCTTGAGGAGGCCGTAGAGAAGCGATTCCGGGGACGGCGGGCAGCCCGGCACGTAGACGTCCACGGGAATGACACGGTCCACACCCTTGACCACGTGATAGCCGTGGCGGAACGGCCCGCCCGAATTGGCGCAGGAGCCCATGGACACCGCCCACTTGGGATCGGGCATCTGATCGTAGATCCGCTCGAGCATGGGCGCCATCTTGATGGTGACGGTGCCGGAGACGATCATGAGGTCCGAGTGACGCGGAGAGGCGAAGGGCACCATGCCGAGGCGCTCCACGTCGAAGCGCGAGGCGAAGGTGGCCATCATCTCGATGGCGCAGCAGGCAAGCCCGAAGGTGACGGGCCACACGGAGGATTTGCGCGCCCAGTTCAGGAAGGCGTCGGCCACGGTGGTGACGATGAAGCCGCCGGGGAAATTGAAGACGCCGTCTTCGAGGGTCTCGAAGAGGGCGGAGTGCTTGTCACCCGCCGGCCGCTCCTTGTGGAGCTTCTCCCATTCCTGGAGATCCTTGAACTCCGTCCACACCGCGGGGGGGATCTGGGGGATGGGCGCCTTTATTTCCACTCGAGAATCCCTTCGCGAAGCGCGTACAGCCAGCCGAGCCCGAGGATGCCCATGAAGAGCGCCATGATCCCCACCGCCCCCATGCCCAAGGGCTTGAGCACGAGCGCCCACGGGAAGAGGAAGACGGCAAGGGCGTCGAAGACGATGAAGATGAGCGCGACCAGATAGAAGCCGACGGGGAATTGCACCCAGGCCTGGCCGATGGGCTCCGCCCCGCACTCGTAGTTCTCGAGCTTCGAGGCATAGGGGCGCGAGGGTCTGAGCACGAAGGCCATACCGAGCGACACCACCCCGAAGGCCACGATGAGGCCGAGGAAGATCACCACAGGCAGATACCCGGTCACGTGCGCCTCCAGAGAAGGTGGAAAACCGCGCGGAGTATAGCACAGCCCCCGCAAGCGATTGTATCCACCGGAGGCGCCGGCGCGCGAGCGGAAAAGACGACGAGCCGCTAGCGCGGCGGAACGATCCAGAGGGAGAGCACGTGGGTGCGCTCGGGGCCCTTGAAGCTCACCACCCGCTCGGGCTTCCAGTCCCCGATGGGAAAGTCGTGGGAGACGACGCGAGAGCCGGGCGTGAGGGCGAGGAACTTGGGGCGCAGCCGCAGGTTCACCTCTGGCGAGAGATAGAGGGTGACCACGGTGGCCTCGCTGATCTCGGCTTCGAAGATGTCCTGCTGGAGAAAGCGCGCGCGATCGGCCACGCGCGCGCGGCGGGCGTTCCGGATGGACTCGGCCACGAGATCGGGGTCGAGCTCGATTCCCACCCCGCGCGCTCCGAAATCCCGGGCGGCCGCGATCACGATGCGCCCGTCGCCCGAGCCCAGATCGTAGACCATGTCGTCAGGTCCGACGCGGGCCAGTCGCAATATCTCGACCACCACCTCGGGCGGCGTCCGCACATCCGGCACCTCGACGCCGGGCACCCTCGCGCAGGCCGACACGCCGGTCACCAGGAGCAGGACGCCGGCGCACAGCGCGGGCAGCTCGCGGAGAGGGCGCATGACGCGCATCCTACCTCATCGCGATCCCTCGACGCGGCCCCCTCGCGGGCAGAGAGTCGCCCCGCTTCGAGGTGAGCGGTCCGCGGTGCCTCAGCCGCGCTTGGGCTTGGTGAGGTCGAGCAGCACGAGCGACCACCCGATGGTGCGGAGCTGCTCGTCGATGCCGGAGCGAGAGCGCCGGCTGCGGCGGCGCCGGTCCAGCCCGGGCGCCTCCTTGCTGCGGCGCCGCTCGAGCACGCGCCGGTCCAGGATCACATCCACGCTCTCGTGTCCCGCGAAGGCCCGCTTGATCTCCTCGTACAGCTGCCGGCGGTGGCGGGCGACCACGAGCAGGTGCTTGACGATCGCGACCTCCTCGGCCGCCCGGCGCGGCTGGCTCTTCCGGGCGCTACCGTTCCCGCGATGGGGGCCGGGCGCCGCCACGAGATCGAGAAAGCGCGCGGCGGGGGTCCACGTGCGGCTGCCGCAGGCGGGGCAGGTCTCGCCGCCGAGGGCGAAACACTCGTCGCAGTCGAGGCAGAGGGCCAGGTTTCGAAGGGGCAGATGAATACCGCTGGACCGAGCTTCCGTGCGCTGGAGCATGTGAGCATGCACCTCCGAAGGGCAGAGAAAGCAAAAGACGCTCCACCCACCGCGCCTACAGAAAATCAATCACTTGGAGGAGGAGGCCCCGGCGCAGGAAGACCGAATATGTCGCTGGGCCAACAGAATGCGGCCATGGGTAGGCAACCGGTGGACAGCGGAGCGGCCCGCGCCGTACCGCCCGCCCGACATCTCCGGCTAACTAACGCAGCTGCACCGTCACCACGGCGGACATGCCAGCGCGCAGCGTGTGGGGATTGCTGAACTGGCCGGGGTCGAGCCGGATCTTCACGGGCAGGCGCTGGACGACCTTGACCCAGTTGCCCGTGGCATTCTCCGGCGGCAAGAGGGAGAAGCGCGCGCCCGTCCCCGCGGAGAGCGAGTCCACCTTGCCCCGGAACACACGGTCGCTGAAGGTGTCCACCCAGACGTTGGCCGGCATGCCGGGCCGGATCCGTGCGAGCTGCGTCTCCTTGAAGTTCGCGAGGACCCAGACCTCGTGGAGGGCCACGATGGCGAGGAGTGGCTGCCCCATCTGGGCGACCTGGCCGAGCTCCACCGTGCGCCGGGAGACGATGCCGTCCACGAGGGCGCGGACCTCCGTGTGCTGCAGCTGGAGGTCGGCGAAGTTGAGATCGGCGCGCGCCTGGGCGAGGGCGGCCTCCGCGCGCACGATGTCCGCTTGCTTCATCGGTACCTGGCCGCGCTGGCTCTCCGTCTTGGCCAGCGTGCCGCGCAGCTCCATCACGCGCTGCTTCGCCTGCTGCACGCCCTGCGTCCTGGAGACGAGGGACGCCTCCGCCTGCTGCACCTCACGCTCCGCCTGCGTCTTGCGGCGCTCCGTGGCCTCCTGCACCGCGCGGGCGGCATTCTCTGCGGTCTCCGCCTGCTCGAAGTCCCGGAGCGCCACGAGACCCGACTGGACCAGCTTGCGCTGGCGCTCCATCTCGCGGAGGGCCTGCAGGGCGTTGGCCTTGGCCCCGGTGGCTTCGGCCGCCGCGGCGGCGGCCGCCGCGCGCTTGGCCTCGAGGAGGGCCTGGGTCTCGTGGACGGCGGACTGGCTCACCGCCTCCGCGGCTCGCGCGCCCTCGAGCGCCCCCTTGGCTTCGTCGGTCTGGGCCTCGGTCACCCCGCGCGTCATCGGGAGCTCGGAGCGGGCGGCCAGCAAGGCCGCCTCCGCCACCGCCACCGCCGCCGCCGTCTGATCGCGCTTGGCCCGGAAGTCCCGCGGGTCGAGGCGCAGGAGCACCTGTCCCGTCTTGACCTGCTGATTGTCCTGGACGAGAAGCTCCACCACATTGCCCATGACCTTGGAGCTCACCACGGCCACCGCGCCCTCCACGTAGGCGTCGTCGGTGGTCACCTGCGAGCGTGACTGCCACCACGCCCAGCCGCCATAGAGGATGCCCGCCACCACGACCAGCGCGGCGGCGCCGACGATGAGGCGCCGCCGGTCGCTCGCAAAGCCGTTCATGCCGTCCGGATCACTTGCGGCGCTCGTCGAGCTGCTTCAACAGCCGTTCCGCCTGGTCGAGGTTCTTGCGCGCGTTGACGTGTTGCGGATCGATCTGGAGCACCGCCTTCCACTGGGCAATCGCCTCGGGGAGCTTCTCCTCGCGATAGTAGCGGATACCGCTATTGTAGTGCTCGTCGATGAGACGCGTCCGCGTCTGCCGCATGAGGGTCGCCGAGTCCTCGTAGTTGGGAGCGATCCTCGCGAGCTGGTTGAGCGTGGCATACGAATCGCGGTACTTCCGCTGATCGAGCTGCTGCTTGCCCTGGCTGTAGAGAACCTGCTTCTTGAGGGTGAGCGCGTCGGCATTGCGCGGGGAGGAATTCAGGAGCTGGTCGATATCGCTCAGGGCCTGGCCGTAGTCCAGACGGTCGGCTGCTTCGCGCGCCTCGGCGAGGAGCGGATTGACCTCGGCCGGCTCCTCTCGCGGCGGGGGAGGCGCGGAGGGGGCAGGCGGGGGCGCGGCGGCCGTGGGAGCGCCGGGCGCCGGGGCCAAGGGAGCGCGCGGTGCCGGGGGGCGAGCGCCCGGACGATTCAGGGTGACGCCGGGCACTTCGGGGATTTTCAGCACCATGCCCGGAGTCAGGCGCGCATTGGGCTTGAGCTTGTTCGTCTCCGCGATGACCTCGGCGAGCGCGCGGTTGCCATAGAATTCCGAGGCGAGCCCGGCCAGCGTCTCTTTCGCCTTGACCGTATGCGAGAGGCCATCCACCTCTTGAGTCTGCTCGCGCAGGGCATCGAAAGCGGCCCGATTGCCCGGATCGAGAGCGAGCGCGGTCAGGTAGTGCCGCCGCGCCACCACCTGGGCCCCGCGCTGGGTCGCCGCACGCCCCTCCTTGAGCTGAACCGCCACCTGCTCGTCGATCTTGGCCTGGAGGGCGGCCGCGGCCGCCCGCGTGGCCGCGTCGTCGGGATCGATGGTGAGGGCGATCTGTCTCGCCTGGAGCGCCTCGCGCAGACGCCCGTCGCTCTCGAGGGCCTGCGCCCGGTCGTTGTAGGGCGCGGCCAGGGCCTGTGGGGGAGGAGCCGGGGGCTTCGGCGCCGGCTGAGCGGTGGTCGCCACCCGCTCAGGCTCGGCGGTGGCGCACGCGGTAGCGATCAGGGCCACCGCGCCCAGCAGGAGAAGGCGAAGGCCGCTCACCGGAGATCTTCCTCCTGATAGAGGGTCAGGTTCTTCACGAAGTCGTCGAGACTCATGTCGGCATAGATCTGGCTGCGATGGATGGTGAGTGGCGAGACGAAGGCGGGATTGCCCTGCCGGCGCACCGTGAAAGCCGCCACGTAGCCCGCGGCCTGGACCTGCTTGAGCACGTCGGCGTCCCAGCGGCCGTAGGGATAGGCGACGGTCTCGGGCGTCTGACCGAGCTGACGCTTGAAGAGATCGCGGGGCTGAGCGAGCTCGGCCTGCATCCGCTGGGCGAACTGCGCCGGCGTCTCACCCGGCGCCCGGCGCAGGTCGCCGTGCGTCTTCGAGTGCGCCTGGATGTCGAAACCCTCGCCCTGGAGCGCCTTGATGTCCGCCCACGACAGCGCATTGCGCCCGGCGCCCACATAGTCCGTGTAGACGAAGAGGGTGGCGGTGAAGCCCAGCTCCTTCAGCACCGGGTAGGCGTACTGCTTGAACGACTTGTACCCATCGTCGAAGGTCAGCACCACGGACTTTCTCGGGAGCTGGCGCTCGAGCCGCGTGAACTCGAGAAACTCGGCCAGGGTGAGGGTGTGATAGCCCTCCGCCTTCAGATACCGCATCTGCTGGTCGAAGCTCGACGCCGACTGCACGAGCCGCCCCTTCGGCTGGGCATCCAGGTTGTGGTAGACGAGGATGGGCACGAGACGGTAGCCCGAGGCGGTGACCCCCGAGGGATTCCAGGCCTTGCGCGGGATCACCGCCTGCTGCCCCGGCGCGAATGTTCCCGCCCCCGTGAACTCCTCGATCATCCAGGCCTTGGCGGCGTCGCCCAGGTAGCGGGCGGCGAGGGTGGCCGAGGTCTCGGGAGTCTTCGGAATGACGACGAGGAAGTCCGGCGACTCGAAGACGTCGGGCGGGGGGGGACCCGTCACCACGGGCGCCGCGGGGGGAGGCGCGGGCGGCGCGGCCGCCGAGGCGCAGCCCCACGCCACGAGGGCGACCACGACCAGGAGCAGCGCTCGTCGGGTCACTTCTTCCCTCCCGAGGCGCGGGCTCGGAGCCCGACCAGCTCATAGGCTTCGACCTCTTCGTCCTTGCCCTTGACGTGAATGCCGCCGAGCGCCCGCACATCGACGGCGTCGCGAACCAGGTCGAGGGTCCGCCGGCTGATGAGGATCTGGCCCGGCTTGGCATTCGAGGTGAGCCGCGAGGCGACATTGACGTTGTCGCCGATGACGGTGTACTCCATGCGCTCCTCAGTGCCCACGGTGCCCGCCACCACCTCGCCCGCGTTGACGCCGATGCCGATGACGATGGGCTCCTTGCCCGCGGCCACACGCGCGGCGGACAGGTGCTCGACCCCGGACTGCATGGCCAGAGCCGCCCGACAGGCGTGGAGAGCGTGGTCGGGATAAAAGATGGGGGCGCCGTAGACGGCCATGACGCCGTCGCCCAGGAACTTGTCGAGGGTGCCGTCATGCTTGAAGGTGAGCTCGATCATCAGGGTGTAGTAGTCGTTGAGGAGCGACACCACCTGCTCGGGGGTGAGCCGCTCCGACATCGGGGTGAAGCCGCGCACGTCGCAGAAGAGCACGGTGACCTCGCGCCGCTCTCCCTTGAGCTGGAGCTGCTCGGGATCCTTCAGCACTTCCTCCACCACCTCGCGCGCGACGTAGCGGGAGAAAGCGCGCTTGATCATCTCCTTCTCGCGCAGGCTCTTCGCCATCTGGTTGAAGGCCTGGGTCAGCGTACCCAGCTCGTCGTGAGAGGTGACGGGCAGCGAGACGTTGAGGTCGCCGGCCGCGATCGCCCTCGTGCCGTCCACCAGCCGGAAGATGGGACGGGAGAGGAGGGTGGCCAGCCCCACCGCGGCCGCGATGCCGAGCGACACCATGCCGAGGGTGACCAGACTCGCCTGACGGCGCGCCTTCCCCACCGCGGCCACGATGGACTCCTCGCTGAAGCCCAGGTAGAGCGCGCCCAGACGGACCCGGCTGAAGGTGAGGGGCACCGCGAAGTCGATGATGCCGGCCCGCGAGGGCAAGCGGTAGCTCGTCACGGTGATCTGGTCGCCCGCGGGAGCGAGGGGCGCCGGGCGCTGGACATCCTCACCGATCTGGTTGAGGTCCGAGTGGGCGCGGATCTGGCCTGTCTCGTCCGTGATGATGATGTACGCCACGTCGCTGTCCTTCATGGCGTCCTTGACGAGCACGGTCAGGGTCAGGTCGTCGCGCTGGAGCAGCGAGGTCTTGGCCCCCGCCGCGAGATTCTCGGCGATGGCGCGCCCGCGCTTCGTCATCTCCACGGTCAGGCTCTCCTGCTGCTGGCGCAGGAGGACGATCACCACGAGGAGGATGGCGAGGACGAGCACCGCGGTGATGAGCAGGGACAATTTCGCCTTGAGCGACTGTCCGACCTCGCCCCACTTGAGGGGGGTCACCGTGCCACGGCCCTCGTCGCCTCGATGGCTTCCCGGGCCACCTCGGCGGGGTCGCGGGCCCACGCGGCCGGATTCGGCGCTTCGTAGGAGCAGTAGCCGGTGTAGCCCTTGCGGGCGATGGCCGTGAAGAAGGCGGGAAACGGCACACTGCCCTGTCCGGGAGGCAGGCGGTTCAGCGCCTGGCCGGGAACGAGCCCGCTCCAGGGCACGTCGCTGAACTGGACATAGGCGATGTCCGCGCCGGCCACCTCGTCGAGATCCGACGGCCGCCCTCCGCTCCGGCCCATGTGGTAGGCGTCCACGAGGAGGCCAACGTGCTCGTGCCGGGCCGCCGCCACCGCCTCGCGGACGCTCGCGAGGGTGTTGAACTGCTCACAGAGCGAATTGAACTCCAGGGCGAGCCGGACGCCGTGGCGCGCCGCGATGTCCCCGACTTCGGCCACGCTCACGGCGGCGCGCGCGGCCTCGCCGCGTCCCCGGTCCACCGGGCTCATCACCGTGGGGCACCCCAAGGCCTCGGCCCAGCCACACGATTCGTCGAAGGCACGCAGCAGCCGGGTCCGCTCGTCGCCCGTGGCGAACATCCAGCCGAGCTCGACCCCCACGCACGCCGTGGCCAGACCGGAGCGTCGCACCAGGTCCAGCACGGACTCTGGCGATTCGCCCCGCTCCTTGGCACGGGCGAAATCGATGCGGCGCAGCTCCACGGCGTCCCAGCCCGTCTCGCGCGCGATCTCGAGCACGCGCGGCAAGGGCGTCGTATCAAGCGTCCACGTGTGGAGGGCGAGGGGGTTGGGCATCCTGGTCAGCGCGCGAAGGCGGCCACGTGCCGCCGGACGATGGCCGCGACCCGCGCGCCCCTGGCGTTCAGCGGGGAGATCAGCGGTGGTACAACTCCACACAGGGCCTCGTCCCAGGCCCACGCTGCCGACGTACTGCCGTTGCCCGATGCCATCCTTGGCAAGCCCTCCGGAGCCAGCCGCCCGATTATACAAGGAGGTGCCCGGAGCGGCACCCAAATGCGCCACAGGTCGCTCCCGGTCAGCGCGTCGTGGGTGGGGCCCCGAAGCCGATACGGCGCCCGACCTGAGGCGGCCGATCCGAGCGGTCATGCGCCTGTTGGATGACACGCAGGCGCTCCAGGATCTCGGCCGCCATGGGAGCGCCACGGCGAGTCTCCTCGCTCACGTGGAGCGACATGAGCTCATTGGTGGCGGCGAGATAGCCCTCCCCCGCGTGATACATCTGGTGGAAATAGTGCAGGCGCTTGGCGTCGTGGGCGAGGAGCAGGGTGGTGAAGCGAAGGGGATCGCCCTCGCGGACCTCGCGATGGTAGGTCACGTGGGCCTCGAGGGCGAAGGTGGTGACGCTCTTGGCGCGGCGATGACCCTCGTCGAGGCCGATCCACCGAAAAAACGCGTCCGTGGCGAAGTCGAAGACGACCAGGTAGAACCCCATGTTCATGTGGCCGTTGTGGTCCATCCACTCGGGGCGCACGCGGTCGCGATGGGCGTCGAACGGCGTCGGGATGTCCTCGGACATGGCCGCCTCCATCATACGGGGCGCGGATGCCAGCCGCGCAAGCCCATGAGCCCCACCGCCGTCACCGCGGTGAGAAAGGCCACGAAGAGCGCGGCGAGGGCGACGCCGCCGAGGCCGGGCCGGGCCAGGCCAATCCGATCGGCGAGGAGGGCGACGAGCCCTCGGCCAGGCGCTCACCGGCGCCGATCGCCACCGTGGCTCCCCCAGGGCGGCGAGCAGCAAGTGAAAGGGCGCCCGGTGTTGAGAACCAGACGCGCGAGCGCGGCGGCCGTCAGTTCGATGACGAACCGCCGCGCCGGCGCCCGCGGAGTTGCGGGCAATGGGCTACAGGTGCTTGGTCAGGAACTCCATGGTGCGGGTGCGGGCGAGAGCCGCGCTGGGCTCATGGTAGCTGCCGCGCGCCTCGCAGTTGAAACCGTGGCCGGCCGGATAGATGTGCATCGGCGCCGTAGGGTGCGCGGCGCGGATCTTCGCATGGTGATCGGGCGGGATGGACTGGTCCGTCTCGCCGAAGTGGAAGAGGACGGGGGCACGCGGCTTCTCCGACGCCGTCTCGGCCACGCCGCCGCCGTAGTACGACACGGCGCAGCTCAGGCCGTCGATCCGCGTGGCGGCCAGCCAGGCGAGGGTACCGCCCAGGCAATAGCCGACCACGCCGACCTTGAGACCCTCGGCTTTGAGGGCGCCCACCCCCGCCCGGATATCCTTGATCATGTCGTTGATGTCGATCTTGCCGCGGACGGCGCGACCACGGTCGATGTCGTCGGGCGCGTAGCCCGTCTCGAAGCCGCGCTCGGCGCGATCGAAGATGGCGGGCGCGAGCGCGACGTAGCCGTCGGCCGCGAACCCGTCCGAGACCTTCTTGATATGCGAGTTGACGCCGAAGATCTCCTGAATCACGACGATGCCGGCCTTGGGCTTGCCGGCAGGAGAGACCCGGTAGGCGCTGAACGAGTGACCGTCTTCGGCGGTGAGCGTGATCATCTGACCCATGCTGGAATCCTCCGAGGCCGCGCTGGGCAGCCCGCGCTTGGGGGTGGGAGAACGTTGAGGCGGCAATCTTACCTCAGCCGAGGTCTTCCGTCCGTGGCACTCTTGAGCCATGAGCGAGCTTGCTCCCATCGCCGCCGCGGCCGCCGCCCTGCTGGTCCAGTCACGCCAGACTGTCGCCGTCTCCGAATCCTCGGCCGGAGGGCTGATCTCGGCCGCCCTCCTCGCCATACCGGGCGCCTCCGCGTACTTCCAGGGGGGTGGCGTGATCTATACCCAGAACGCGCGACGCGCGCTGCTCGGCATCGCCGACGAAAGCGTCAAGGGCGTACGGTCGAGCACCGAAGCCTATGCCCTCCTCGGCGCCCGCACCGTGCGGGAGAAGCTCGGCACCACCTGGGGCCTCGCGGAGACGGGGGCGAGCGGTCCCACCGGCAACCGCTATGGCGATGCCGCCGGCCATGCCTGCATCGCCGTGGCCGGACCCGTCGAGCGCGTCATCACTCTCGAGACGGCGAATGCCGACCGCGAGGCCAATATGTGGGTCTTCACGCGGGCCGCGCTCGATCTCCTCAGATCGTGCCTCGAGGAGGCGGCGAAGGCTCACCGATAGCGGCCCACGAAGCGCCGATCTATCGCGTCTTTGAGCCGCCAGGCCCACCTGCCTTCGGCAGAGAGCCCCCACTTCACCGCTATCGCCCGCCCGTCGCCCAGGTTCAGCAAAGAAAGAAAATCGCGCTGGGGACGATAGGTGCGCAGCGCCCGTCCCGCCGCGCGTGCCTTGAGGTTGTGAGCGAGCACGGGGCCCTCGCGCACCGCATAGACGCCGGCTTTCGGAAGCCGCGGATCGGAGACGAGGCTCGCGCAGTCGCCCGTGGCAAAGATCTCGTCATGGCCCACCGCCTGGAGGGTGGGGCGCACCTTGACGAATCCCCCTTCGTCCCGCTCGAGTCCCGAGCCGTCGAAGAGGGGCAGGCCCGCCGACCCGGCGACCCAGACGAGGGCATCGCATGCCACGGCCTCTCCACTGTCAAGGACGAGCCGGTCGGCGTGCGCCTCGGCCACCCCCGCATCGCAGCGGATCGCTATGCCGCGCGCCCGGGCATTCGTCTCGACGCGCCGCGCCGCCGAGGCGGGGAACCCGGGGAGAACTCGCGGCCCTCTCTCGAGAACAAGCACTGACGGTTCCGCTCCGACGCGCGCGCGAAAAGCGAAGGCCAACTCCACACCGCCCGCCCCGGCTCCCGCGACGACCACGCGAAGGGCGGACCGGGTTCGCCCGCGCTCGATGAGCGCGTCGATGCGGTGGGCGAAGTCGCCGATGGGCCGGGTGGGCAGACCGTGCTGCTTGACGCCGGGTCGATCGAGACCCGATACCGTCGAGCCCACGTCGAAGGACACCATGTCGTATGCGAGCGACCCGGCGCCGTGCACGTGAAGCCGGCGTGAGTGGGCATCGAGCCCCGTGGCCTGCGTGTTGAGCCAGGCCGCGCCGGCCCTCCGCGCCAGGCGCTCGACGTCGATCTCGATCTCGTCGAGCCGGTACTGGCCGGCCACGAATCCCGGCACCATGCCGGAATAGACAGCGCGCGGACTGTCCGTCACCACGGAGAGACGCACGCCGGGTGCGGGCTCGCGCGCCCACTCCCTCAACACCTCGACGTGACTGTGACCGCCGCCCACCAGGACGAGATGGCGCGAGGCCTCGAAGGAAGAACCCATGGGGTGGGTGGCACGGTACCACGAGGGCGAGGGCAGAGGGAGATGGCAAGAACCATTTGACACCGCGCCGGTTTCCGCAGACGCTCGGGCCCATAGAGGCGCCGGACGTGTCCGACACGAAAAGGAGGCAGCGCATGCGACACGGAAGCATCCTGGCGGGACGGGTCGCCGTGGGCATATTGGGCCTGCTCTGTCTCGTGAATGCCGCGCAGGCCCAGCCGAATGCCGAGCAGATCCTCACGGACGCGGGATTGGGCGCGGACGACAAGCAGAGCGTCTTGAGCGGGCAGTTCGTCAACGTCGGCGTGGGCGCGGTCTCGGATCGGGACCTGTCCTTCGCCATCGCCTTCCTCGTCAAGGCGCCGCCGGAGACGCTCAGCAAACAGGTCGTCGCGGGCGATCTGATCACGGCCGACGCGCAGGTGAAGGCGTACGGAGAGATCAAGGGACCGGGGAGCCCGGCCGATTTCGCGAAGCTCTCGATCACGAGCGCCGAGGCCCAGGCATTGACGAGCGTGAAGGCGGGCGAGGACGTGAATCTCAGCGCGAGCGAGATCGCCGCCTTCAAGGCGCTCGCCGGCGGCACGACCCAGGCCGTGCAGCAGCAGCTGCGGCGCATGCTCCTCGCCCGTTACCAGGCCTACCGCGCCTCCGGTCTCGCCGGCATCGCGCCCTACGATCGGGGAGGGGGACGGACCGCTGATCCCGCCGCCGATCTGCGCAAGGCCAGCCAGGCCGCCCAGGGGCTGGAGAAGTACCTGCCCGCCTTCCAGAAGGTCCTCCTCAACTATCCCCAAGCGACGCTGGCCGGGATGCAGGAGAACTTCTTCTGGCTCAAGTCCCTCATCGAGAAAAAGACGACCTACGTCCTCGTGCACATCCTCATCGCTCCGGACGGGCCCGCCCGGGCCGTGGTGCGCCGCGAGTACTACGCGAGCACCGGCTACAACGCCTCACAGTCCGTCGGGGGATTCCTGCCCGTTCCGGATGGCACCGTGGTGATCTCCACCAGCCATGCCTTCACCGACCAGGTCACGGGATTCGGCGGCTCCATGAAGCGGAGCATCGGCAGCAAGGTCATGGCGGGCCGGATGAAGGATATCTACGAGGCGGGTCGGGAGAAGACCCAGAAGTAGCCCGACCGAGAACCGTCTCTCGCTCTCAGGGCGTCCGCAGGCCGAAGAGACGCTTGGCCTTGATGGTGGAGGCGACGGCGGCGGGGACCATCTCCTCCCACGTGGCGTCACCGGACTGAATGCGGGCGAGCACGTCCTTGGTGAAGATGGAGAGCAGGCGCTCATCGTAGCGCTCGATGGGCACGAGGTTCCCGCTCTCGAGCAGGAAATCCCTCAGGTGCCGCCACACCGCCACCACTTGCATCGTCTCGATGGTCACCACGCGCCCCGTGCCCGGATCGAGAGCCGGATACGCGTACATCTTGACCGACCGCCGGAAGAGCCGGCCCGTGGATTCGAGCATGCCCCCGCCCAGGCCCTTGTAGAAATTCTCCTCGGCGATCTCCCTGATGCTCGGCAGCCCCACCGCGATCCCGATCAGGCGGTCGGTGTAGGAGCCGAGATATTCGGCGAGATGGTAGAACTGCTCGAAGCGCGAGATCAGGACATCGTGGCCGAGGAGGCCCAGGATGTCCGCGCGGGCGAGGAAGTCGGCGTGATCCACGCGTGAGCCGGCGGCGAGGTTCCGTAGCGTCATCTCCATCAGCACCACCGGCTCCTGCCCCTTGACCACCGGCTCCTCCACGAACTGCTCCAGCGCTCCCTCGAGCAGGTCGAGGGTGAGCTTGGTCACGGGCCGGAAGCTGCCGCGCTCCACGAGAATGGGCTTCTTGTAGAACACCTCCGAGGGCTGCACGACCTCGCCGGCCGCGGTGAACATGGCGGCGTCGGTCAGGTTCTGTTCGACGAGCTGCAGGCTCATGAGCCGGTTGTCCACGTCCTCGAAGGCCGCGCCGGAGAGCTTGATCATGTCCACTTCGACGCGGTCGCGCGACAGCTCGTCCATGAGCGAGCCGATCAGTGACTCGGGCTCCGCGTGCATGTGATGGGCGCCGTAGATCAGGTTGACGCCGACGATGCCGAGCGCCTCCTGCTGGAGGGTGGTCGCGGTGTCCTTGAGATTGACGTGGACGATCACGTCCGAGGGCGCTTCGCCGGGCTCGCGCTGAAAGCGGACGCCGATCCATCCGCGCCCGTCTTCGGCGCGCTGGTAGCTCCGGGTGGCCACGGTGTCGGCGAAGGCGAAGAAGGTGGTGGTCTCGCCCCGTGCGGCGCCGAGCCCCTCGAGGAGCTGGCTGAACTCGTACTCGAGCATGGCCTGGAGGCGCTGGCGACTGACGTACCTCGGGGCCTCGCCGTAGATGGCGTCGCTGACGGCCATGTCGTAGGCCGAGATGGTCTTGGCCACGGTGCCCGCCGCGCCGCCGACCACGAAGAACCAGCGCGCGACCTCCTGGCCCGCACCGATCTCGGCGATCGTGCCGTACTTGCTCTTGTCGAGATTGAGGGCCAGCGCCTTCTGCCTCGTGCTCGTCGGCCGCGCGTCCATGCC
>WNGB01001501.1_pt1 | contig 38212 bp, 38 predicted proteins | sample 5400681 | NCBI WGS metagenome assembly WNGB01 (sample SAMN13153367, study PRJNA577476) | soil metagenome | isolation source: 115 cm soil or saprolite under grassland replicate 2 | place: USA:California | collected 2016-06-15 | reverse complement strand
TGCCGCTGGCAGGCCCTTCTCGTTTTGAGGCACTGTGCCCAAAACGTGCCCTAAATTCTGCGCGTTCGAGACTGTGGTCCGCAATAATAGGATCAGGGACTCGGCTCTGGGTCTGCGGGATTCGGGTTGACGGGTCCACGGCTGTCCGTGGCATGATGGGGCGTGACTGCCTTCGCCTGGTTGTTCGGTTGACAATAAGCCTGGTGAATCACGCCGCTGGCGAGCATCGTGATCCAGCAGCCGTGATTTCGAAGTCCTGCTCGCCGATCCGCAGAAATCGAAGAACGCTTTCGGCGACGTCGTTGAGGCAAGACACGAACTCGCGGAAGTCGTCGCGCTGATGCAGTGTTTGCAGCGCCTGCCAGCCTTGTCCAGGCTGGAGCGCCGGCGCATCACCTCAAAGTCGGACAAGCATTGCCAGGACGTTGGCATCGATCGACTCGCGCAGCGCAGGCGTGAGCTGCACCTTCCACACCAGCGTGGTGAACATCGGAATCACGTCCGACGCGTCAAGCCGAGGATTGTTTCCCCTGACCATGTATGACTGGGCCGGTGGAATCCGCTTTTACCGGTCCCGCTATGGCGACAGGGCTGCGATTGCAGCGATGACTTCAGCCTGCACCTTAGCGCTCTTGTCGATCGTGACATGGAACGTCCCGACGTCGCTCCCGATGTCGATGTTCTTGAGCTCGCCTTTGAAGCCCGGCTCGGCGGTGAGCGGCGTACCCCAGCCCGGAGACTGGTAGTAGTTGATCGCTCTTGCGACATTCGTCGGCACCGGCTCCTGCAGCCATGGAGCGAGCGTAATCAGCAGATCGACAGGGATATCGTGCTTGGCGAGCTCCCGCGCCATATCGATGATGTTGTTCGCGCCCTGGGAGTGGCCGACGAGCGCGAGACGATATTTCATTCCCGCGGCGCGGTCGCTGACGATCTTCGAGACCACCGCCTTCCATTGCAGATGCCCGATCGCCTCGGCCTTCATCCCCTTGGCGCGAAGGTCGTCGGCCATGCGATCGATGCCCGTGGAGAACACGCCGAACCACCCGCGAAGAAGATACGCCTGCGTTTGGGCGTGCACAGGGCCGATGGCACAGACGGCGATGGTGAGCACGAGCCAGCGCGCACGAACCTTCGATGCGAAGGAGGCAGCAGGAGGCACGCGCTTCATTTCAGGGTTCCCGTTCATGGATCCCGGCAAGCGGGCTCGGACGCAATGGCTGAAGCGGCAGGAGGCTTCGTGTTCCCAGTACCGCTATCCTATCGTTCGCGCCGGCCCGCGCAGGCCAACCGTATCCGCACCGATGTCGCTTGGGACATTGCTTCTGCTCGTGATTGCGCTTGCGATCCCGCTCGTGCCGGTCTGGTGGCTGTCACGCGACCGTTGCACCCGTGCGCAGGACTGCTTCGTAGCGTCGCAGTACACGCGGCCCGAAGTCGTTCGCAACGCGTCGATCGCCTACGCGTTGCCGATGGCGGTCCTCGGTCCGCTGCTCGCGTGGGGCGCCAACGGTCAGTTCGACGCCGTGCTCGTCGCTGTCGCATCGGTCGGACTCGGTATCGCGTTGCTGTTCACGCTCCGACGACGGCTGATCGAGTTTCTCGATGGCTCGCTCGCAAGCGATGGGTCGATTACCGTCCACGAGTTCATCGCGAGACAGCATGGCGGCGATCCGCGCGTCCGAGCGCTCGCGGCGGTGCTGACGCTTTTCGCTTTGCTTGGGCTCCTCGTCGGTGAAGCGCTCGCGCTCGCTGCATTTCTCAAGCCGACTCTCGGCGCGGGTAACCTGGCTGCCTCGGTCATCGTGTTCGGTACGCTGCTGGTGGTCGCATCATCGGCAATGCTCGCGGGCCACTCCGGCGTCATGCACTCCGGCCAGTTGCAGCTTGGCATGCTCTATTTGGGCCTGTTCGGCATGGCCACGATTCTTCTGTATCTGCATGTTTCCGTGCGCGCGCAGATGCCGCAGCACGCCGCGCTGGCGCTCGTCGTCATCGCACTCTGCGCCGCGAGCATGCTGTGCTACCGCCGGACAAGATATGTCGACACCGGTCCGATTCGAGGTGCTGCATCCAACGCCAACCACGAGCGTCCGAACCGCGGCGCCCGGGCACTGAGCAGGTTCGCGAAGATCCTCAACATATGGCTGTCGTTCGTGCTCGCCGTAATCATCGTGCTTGCACTCATGGGACTCTACGCCGTGCCCGCGACCGCGCGCGACGCGAGCGTCGCGCTGCAAAGCGGTCCGCGCGTGCCCGCGATCGCGTTTATCGCGCTCTGCCTGCTGCCGCTGCTCCATCCGCTGGTCGACGTTGTCAACTGGCAAAGGCTCGCCGCCGTGCGAAAGGACATGGGGTCCGGCATCGATGCCGTTCGGCAGGCCGCGGTGTTGCGCGGCATGCTCCGTATGTATGCCGCGGAGAGCGCTCTGATGTGTTTGTTCATAGGCATGCTCGGTACCATTGCTGTCGTTGCGCTCGACACGCAGGGCGGAACGGATGCGCCGGCGATCATTGCGCAGCTCGTTTCGGGCAACGACGCATTGAGCCCGATTGTCCTGCCGTTGCTGCTCATTACGGTCTTCGCGCTTGCGTTGTCCACGATGACCGCACTGTTCTCGGCGAGCCTATGCACGATCCACTACGACTTGCGGGCCACTGTCGCGCCGAATCAGCCACCGCTTGAACCGGCGCAGAAGCGGCGCACGGTCGTGACGGGTGGCACGCTTGCGCTTGGGGTGTTCGCGCTTTTTTGGCTTTTCGATACCGCGCTTCGTATCGTCTTCACGACCAGCACGCTGCTCGGGCTGCTTTTCGCGGTTTGCTGCGCGCAGCTTTGCTTTGCGCCGCTTGTCGTCGGGCCGCTTGCAGCGCGAGGTCGAGAACGGGCCGGTTCGGTGAGCGCCGGCTGGGCGCTATCGATCGTAGTCGCCGGGCTTGCGAGTAGTGTCGTGGCGGTCGCGGTGTACTTCGTTACGGGAAGCGAAGCGTGGCTATGGGCTGCGGTTCCCGCGTGTCTCGGAGCGGGGTTCGCTCTTTTTTCGATTGCGCCCCGACGCCGCGAACCCCCGATCACATGACTGTCCTCCGCAAATATTGGCGCTGCGCGCTACGCGCCGCGGCTTCTCGCCGAGCAATCAGCCGCTCGACTGCCCTCTTCCAAGCGAGTATTCGTGATGCAGACCACCAAGGACCGATTTCACGAGGACGAGCGCGTCCGCCGCTAATCGATGGCGGGACTCTCGGTTCGGTATGACCTCGAGTTTCCGCGGAGGATCTGGCACACCGGGTCCCAGCGCACTGTGAGGACGTCCGCCGTTGTAATGGGTCGCCCAACACTTGAGAATCGCACGTAGATGCGCCTGGGACACTGGTATCAGCCAATCTAGGCATTCGCGCCGCGCTGTCCCAATTACACGCTCGCAGATGGCATTCGCCTTGGGACTCGCCACGGGTGATCGTAATACTTCGACTCCCAGAGCGCGGATCGAATCGTCGAGCGGCTTGGCGAAGATCCGATCGCGATCATGGATCAAGTAGCGATGCCCTCCTGCGTTCCCCACGACTTCCCGCAACTGCTGCAGGGTCCAGTCCGCGCTCGGGTTCGCCGTCACATTGACATGGGCCAGGCGGCGCGTCCCGCGCTCGATGACAACAAACACATACAGCATCCGGAACGTCGCAGTCACAGCGACGAAGAAGTCGCACGCGAGAATCGCCTTCGCATGGTTCTTCAGGAAGATGGACCAGCGCTGGTCACCGCGCGGCTGGCCTGGCGGTCGCTTTGGCATGTACTTACCAACCGTTCGCGGCGAGACCCGAATCCCATCATGACTAACCATTCGCCCAACGGGGTTTACATCGCGGAGTCGGGCGCCGATCCGCACGCGATAACCGGCGTCGACGTCAACACCGCAGGCATGGTCGGCGTCGGCGGCGGCGGTCCTGTGGAATCGCAACTGCTCGCCGGCTACGAGCAGTTCATCACCGTTTTCGGCGCTGCGCTTGCGTCGCCCGCGCCGGAGATTCGAACGCGATGGATCGACGATGCGGTCGACGGCGGGCAATGGTGGCACCTCGACGTTGCCGTGAGGGCGTTCTTCGACAACGGCGGCGAGCGGCTGTACGTCAAAGGCGTCATTTGCAGCGACGCGGCCTCGCTTCGGGTCGATGATTTCGTCACCGCGATCGACGCGTTCGAACATTTCGACGCCGTGTCGATTCTGCTCGCGCCGGGCTTGTGGTCGCTCGAAGTTCACGCGGCGCTCATCGCGAAATGTGAGACCAGCGGACGCTGCTTCGCGGTTCTCGACCCGCCCGCCGACGCCGATGTCGCGCGGGTGCGCACGTTTCGCGCGCAGCGTCACAGCCGTTTCGCCGCGCTGTACTTTCCGTGGCTAGAAGTGATCGATGTGCGCACGTCGGAGCGCATCGCGCTGCCGCCGTCCCCCGCAGTCGCCGGCATGTACGCGCGAGTCGATCGCGAGCGCGGCGTGTTCAAGGCACCTGCAAACGAGGTCCTACGCGGCGTCGAATCGGTTGCGCGCGCGATCTCGCATGCCGACGCGGAAGCGCTGAACCGCGAAGGCATCAACACCATTCGCGCGCCCGGCAATGCCGTCAAGGTCTGGGGCGCGCGTACGCTCTCCGACAGCGAATGGAAGTACGTCAACGTGCGACGGCTGCTCGCGTACATCGAGGAATCGATCCAAAAAGGCACGCGGTGGGTGGTTTTCGAACCGAACGACGAGCCGTTATGGATCTCCCTGCGCCGCAGCGTTCTGGATTTCCTTTCGAGCCTTTGGCGGGCGGGAGCGCTCGCCGGCTCGAAAGAAGACGAGGCGTTCTTCGTTCGCTGCGACCGCACGACGATGACGCAGCACGACATCGATCGCGGACGCCTCGTGTGCGAGGTCGGCGTCTCGCCGCTGCGGCCAAGCGAGTTCTTCGTGTTGCGCATCGGCCAATGGACCGCCGATCGCCCATCCGCCGATACGGACGGCGGCGGCGCCACCAACGATCCGCCGTTCCTTTCATTCGACCGGATTGCGCACTGCGCGGCGCTGCGCGAAGCGATCCGTTCGAGCCGCCGCGCCGGAGTGCTCGTGCTCGCGAGCGCCACATCCGCCGGAGCGCGTCGCGAGGTCGCCGACGCGCTTGCGAAGTTATCGCAGCTTCCGCTTCATCGGGTCGATCTCTCGCGTGTGGTGAGCAAGTACATCGGCGAGACCGAGAAGAATCTCGAACGCATCTTCGATGCCGCCGACGGCCATGCTGCCGTTCTTTTCTTCGACGAGGCGGACGCGCTGTTCGCCAAGCGCAGCGAAGTGACCGACAGCCACGACCGATACGCGAACATCGAAACCGCGTATCTGGCTTCAGCGGGTCGAAGCGTTCCAGGGCGTGGCGGTGGTTGGCACCAACCGGCGATGCGACATTCCCGCGCACGTTCGCCGCTTCGCACGGTTCGGTGTCGACGCGGCTGAATCGGCGACACAACCAGCGCTGTCGCTTCCCGATCTATCTTCCGCGGTCGACTGCGAAATCGTCGCCATCAATCTGCGCGCCGTTCAGGCGCTGTACGCCGCCGCGATGCTGGAAGAGCTTCGGCTGTTCCAGGTCATCGACCGTCTGATCGACCTGTGCCGGCAGGGCTTGTTACCGCTCGGCTCGAGCGACGTAGCGATGCGCTTGTCCGACTATGACAAGCGCCGCAGCAGCCGACTGTCCGAAGCCGAACGTCGCGATCGCTATGCGGCCGTACTCGGCATGCCGAGCGGTGCCGACGGTACCGAGCCGAACCGCGAGTTCGACGAGCTTTGGGTCCGGTTCATCGCCGCGGTCGCATCATGGAGTGCCGAGCAGAGCACGGCCACCGATCCAATTCGCGGCGCCGGCCGCGATCTCGCAATCAATCTTTCGCTGCACGGCGCCAGTTTGTCGCTGTACGCCGCGAGCGAGCTCGCCGAAACGATTCGCGACGCGCTCGACATCGTCGGCGATCCGGCGGTTTGCGCCGCGTTCGGCGCGCGCGACGGCTGGCAAGTGATCGAACAGATCGCGACGCGCGACCTCGCCGGCGCGCGCAATAACGTGCGCCTGACAACGAGGGCAGCGGCGGGCGCCGCGATCATCGGCTGGCTCGCGGCGCACGTGAACCGGCTGGCGCCGTCGTCCACCAGCCAGCCGGTGGACACGACCGATGCACCGTTGTCCGCTTGCGAAAGCTGGCTCGCCGTAGGCGGCGACGTGCCCGGTGGCGACGAAAGGTCGCCGCGTTCCGTCGTCGGCGACTTCAGCGCACGCGTGAACGCGATACTCGCCGCGATCGGCACGACACCTTAGTCGTCCGATTTGCCGAGCGGCGGCGGCTTCGCGGTCGGAGCGGTCGCGCCCCCCTTCGCGCCCGCGGCAACCTTCGCCTTGCGAGTGCGGCGCGCGCCTTCCTCGGGCGGCGTGGCTTCGGCGATTTTCCTTGCGAGCCGGCTCGGCAATGCGCCCGAACGGCGAATCGCTTCGATGTCCTTCGCCGACACGTCGACCGGGCGGCTGCCCGACTCGCTGCCTCGCCGCTGGTCTTCCTGATCGGGCGCGGCATGTGCCCGCAATAGCGTAGTCAGTTCCTCGTGGTTGCCGCGCACGATGTCGTCGACCTGACGCTGCGCGAGGTTCACCGGCCGCGACGGACCGCGCGACGTCACCATACGTAGATCTCCTTCAGGCGATCGCCTTCGATGCGCGCGTTGACGCTGCGGCCGCCCGCCTTCGCGTGCGCAGCGAGGATCGTCATATTCGTCACCGAATCCTCGTGCGCATCGTCGAACTTGCGCCATGCGCCGTCGATCCATCCCCACGCGTTCGCGTGCTCGTTGATCGTCCACAGCGCTTCGACGCGAACATCGTCATGCCATGCCATGTCGTGCCTCCGCTTGGTGAATTGCTACGGTCGAACGTCCTTCTCGCCGAGATATTCGGCAGCGGCCCGGTAGACGAGATCCACCGCGCGCCGCAACGGCTCGCTCGGCTTAACGCGCGAGCGCTCCGCCTGACTTTCGTCGGCGAGGAACAGGAAGCTCACCGTTTGCTCGCCGTCACTGATCTCAAGGCGGCCGACGACGCTGTCCGGCGGAAAGCCGCCGCTCACGCGGTCGGATTGCAGCAGCGAAGCGACGTCGATCTGCTGCGCGAGTCGCGTGAACGCCTGCGGCTCGAGCCGGGTATCCGCACCCGCTGCGCGCGAACGCTCGCGGTTCTTGAGCTGGTCCTTGACGCGGCCCGTTCTCACGCCGGACGCGTGGATCGTGAACTCGAACTCGTACGCTTCGCCGCGAACGCCGCCGGACGCCGTGAGCCGGATGTACGCGTTTGGACGGCTGCGCGGGTCGGCGATCGCGGCGCGCATGCCGTCTGCGATGCGCGCCGGTACGCGCGGTGTGCCGGCGGGACGGGCGCTCGATGGGTCGCTCACGTTCACCTCACAGCGTTGAAGTCGATTCGCCGAGCCGGTGGCACAGCGGCCGAACCAGGCGCTCGACGACTTCGGTGTTGTCGTCCATCACGGTACCGGTGTTCACCGGATCGCGCTTCGGACAGGAGTCGGACGCGTACTCGTCGGGATGGCCGAGCATGTGTCCGAACTCGTGCGATGCGACGTCGCCGGTGTCCATCGTGTCCCAATTCGTCATGTCGCTGCGGCTCGGCCCGACGTGCACGTTCACCGTGTGATGCTCGTTGCTGTCGACCCATTCGACCGAGAACGTGAGCACGCAACGACAGTCGCAGCCGGGCGTGTCGCAGCAGCCGAAGCGGTTGCCCCACTTTTGCTCGATGCCCTGCTTCCAGGTGTCGCGAAGCGTCGCCATCGTCGCGTCCGAGATGCCGGCGTCCGGCACGAGGCGGATGCGCACCGTGATGTGCGTTCCGCGTTGCGCGTACGCCGCGGTCCATGAATAGACGCACTCGCTCACCGAGAAGCTCACCTCCTCGCCCGGGCCGGTCGCGCCGTTGACGAAATCGTAGATCTCGGTGATGACACGGTCGTTGCCGCGCTGCTCCTCGTGGACGGACACGGCCAGACCGCGCTCCTTTGCCATCGCCGCAATGTCGAGCAGCCGTGTGCACACGTCGGCGGACCGGTCGTCCAGCTTGCGCCAGCCGCGGTTGCGGAGCCAGACCCACGCGTTGGCCGCCTCGTTGATCGTCCAGAGGCCGTCGATATGACAACCGCACAAGACCGCCATGCAAGCTCCGGTCGCGCCCCGTCGAAGCCGGGCTCGCGAGAGTCGTGCGGGGCATGGTAATTCCGGAAATCGACGATTGGGAAGGCGAAAATTCCCGCTTCGCCGGCGACGATGCGCCGCCGATATGCCGAACACGCGATGCGAGGTCCGAGAACACATCGCTCCCGCTGTGGTCAAACCGCTCGTTCGCGCACGCACTTGAACCATGGCAAAGGCAACGACCTGGAACGAAGAGCTCCGAGACTCGGACATGGAGCGCAAGCGCCGCGCGCGCGAGCGGCTGATCGCGCTCGCCCGCCTGATGGATTCGGCGGTCGTGCTGCCCGGCGTGCGCGGCGGCGTCGGCCTCGACGCGCTGCTCGGGCTGATGCCCGTTGCAGGCGACGTCGTGTCCGCGCTGATCGGGCTCTATGCCGTCATGCAGGCGCGCGAGCTGGGCGCATCCCGCTGGTTGCAGGCACGAATGATCGGCAATCTGCTCTTCGACGCCGCGCTGGGAGCAGTGCCGGTCGCGGGCGACATCGCCGACGTGTTCTTCCGCGCGCATCGGCGCAATCTGCGTCTGCTGCAGCGCGAGCTGAAGGAGCCGTGGATCGACGTCGAAACCGACCTGCCGCAGCGGTGTCGATGACAGGTCATCTGGGGCTTGGCCTTTGCAGACACTGCGGCCTCAAACAGTCGTGACGCTGGCTGGCGGGTACAACACACGGCACCAAGTGGGCTGACCGCCGACACTGTAAAAGCCCGCAAAGATCGTGTAAGTGCCAGGCACAGACCCGAAGCTCGGAACCGTAATGGACACCGGCATGCGGTCGCCTGGAGCGAGGCGGTTATCCGGCGCCGGTGCAGCAGCCTGCACGAAGGACTGACTGTCGTCCGGAGCATGGATTTCGATACCAAAACTCAGATAGTGGGCATCGAATTCGCCGCCGTTCGTTACGGAGTAGTCATCGACAAGCAGCGTTGCCGCGGGTTGCTTCGGCACCATGGAAATCGTGACCGACTTGCGCACCGACTCGATCAAAGGCTTCATGCGTACGCCGTTCAACTCGACGGACTGCGCAGACGCGATGCTGATATCGGCGCCATACGACGGCCACTGTGGACGATAAGCGTCTTCGACGAGAAGTCCCGCCCACTGAGAGCCATCCGACTCGTCGATGCGTCCCGGATTGCTGGCATCGACTTTGAGCGTGTGCTCGGCGTCAGGGTATCGGTTGTCGTAGATCTTGATAGTCATAGTCGTCCCGCTCATCGAGTACCCATAAGCGACGACTTGATGGCTGTCACCGATATGCAATATGTCTTCGTCGAAGATGAGGCCGAGCGGAACCGGTATCCCTTTGTCGAGGAAATTGCCCGTGAGAATCGGAAGCTCCCGACGCGTCATGCCTGCCGCGCCGCCACGCGGGCATTCGAATACGTTGTTCAGCTCGCCGTAGATGAATCCGCCGGCGGCGCCGATTGCACCGAGTATCCCGCCGCCAACCACAATGCCCAGCGCGGCCCCGATCGCGGCGTCGAGGGCCGGATAGATGCACGACCATTTGCCGAAATTGTCTTTGAAGCTGTCGATCAGCCGATTGAAAATCATCGTATGGAGGCGACCGTCAGGAGGTACCGATGCCATGGGATCGCCGAAATCGCCGGGTCGGTGTGTCGGTATCGGCACGCCGGCGAAGTAGTAATCGAGCGCCGAATAGGCCATGCCGCCGCAAAGCCCTTGGGTCTCGAGAACGTTGCCGATGACGTGATTGACGAAAGAATTCGGAAAATGCCAGCCGTGCTGCATCGGCGAGAACTGCGTCGTTATTGCTTTTTCTCCTTTCAACGTAACGATCCGGCCGTTGACATCGCTGATGAACAGCGCAAGCGCGTCTCCAAGTGCTACCGCAGTCACGGGCGAGCCTGGCGTAGCCTTGATTCCGCGCACGTGCTTCCAAGGTTCAAAGTCTTGCTGCGGATCCCCTTCAGTCCAGTAGATCGCACCGTTGGGATCGACAATGAAGAGCGCGAACCGCTGTCCCCGCGAAATTGCCGTGACCGAACCGCCGGGGGTCGTGCGACCCTCAGCTACAGACGCCCATGGTCCGAAGCCTGCTTGAGGGTCACCTGCGGCCGTGTAGACCCCGCCGTTGCGATCAGCGATGAACAGCGCAACCTGGTGTCCCCACGGAACGGCAGTCACGGGCGCGCCGGGGGTCGTCGAGCCTTCTGACACCGAAGCCCAAGGTCCGAAACCGCCTTGCGGATCACCTCCGGTGGTGTAGACCCCGCCATTGGGATCAGCGAGAAACACCGCGCAGCGTTGGCCCCACGGAACCGCCGTAACGGGCGCGCCGGGCGCGGTCGCTCCCTCGGACACGGAAGCCCACGGGCCGAAACCTCCTTGCGGGTCGCCTCCGGTTGTGTAAACTCCGCCGGCGCTATCTGCGAGAAACAGAGCGAAGCGCTGTCCCCACGGAATTGCAGTAACTCGTCCTCCCGGTTTGCTCGAACCCTGCGAAACGGAAGCCCAAGGTCCGAAGCCGCCTTGCGGATCACCTCCAGTGGTGTAGACGCCGCCGTCAGTACCGGCGACGAAAACGGCGAAACGCTGTCCCCACCGAACGGCGGTAACTGGCGCGCCCGGCGTGCTCGAGCCCTGCGAGATGGAAGCCCACGGCCCGAATCCTCCTTCAGCGTTTCCTCCGGTGGTATAGATGCCGCCGTCGATGCCGGTGACGAACACGGCAAGCCGCTGACCCCACGGAACTGCCGCAACGGGCGCGCCGGGTGCAGAACTACCATCTGACACGCTGGATACTGTCCAGGATAGTTGCATATCGCCTCCTCGCAAAAAAAGCGATCCGGAGTGCGTGCAGCACGAAATCGCTACCTCGATCGTGCCTTGCGATATCGAACACGGCTCCGAGCACGTCACCATCAGACAGTATGCTCGCAGCAGAGAGAGTGGCAACAGCGCAGCGACGAAAGCGCCAAATTGAGCCATCGTTCCGGCTCAGCAGATACAGAAGTCTCGTCGAGCGACAGCCGGTGCGCGGCGAGCGCGGCCCGTAGCGCGACGCCTGCGCGTCACGCAGATATCGTTTGACGCTGTTGCGAGAGCAGCCAAGCTCTCGCGCGATCTGCCGAACTGCCATGCCCCGCCGGGCCATCACTCTGATCTCCACTGCTTGCTCCTGGGTAAGCATCCTCGGTGGCCAAAAGGCCGCCATCTTCGCCCAGGTGGGTCAGCTTTACTTCGACGCAGTGGGTCAGTATTACTCCGGCGCTAACAAATAGTGGTGGTAAGGGTGGACGATCGCTTACTAAAACCGCACGTAGCCCGGAGAACAGCGAAGTTCGATTCCGCCCACCGACCCCAAGTGACGGCCGAGCGGGGTGTCTTCTTTCAATATGCGATGCCCAAACAGAGGGGCCGCCTGAAGCATGGCGGCGGTCGCTGTCTGCATAGCCTCGCGCACGCGGCCAGCTTGCGTGCCTGCCTTCGTCACCCGCGATGGGCAACCAGGGATGCAAGCTCCCTGCTCAATGTGAGAACCCTAAATTAAGCTGTCGTCGATTGATACCCTGAAATCGTGGGGAAAGAGGGGGGCTTTCGGCTTCAGCACACGCCCCATGGTGCCCAACTCGATGTCGCTTGAAAACCCGTTAAGGCTACGAAAAGCGACGGGCTTAACTTGCCACCTGAACGTAGTCTTGGTACGCCGTTTGCTGATGGGCCGCGCGTCGGTACACTCTCCACTGCGTGGCCGAGGCCCAGCGTCTCGCTTCTGCGTGACACTGGTTGACGGGTAGCAAGGCATGAAGGAACAAATCGAAACTGTCGTCATTGGTGCGGGCCAAGCGGGGCTCGTGATGAGCTACTACCTGCGCCAAGTGGGTCAGGAGCATGTCTTGCTCGAGCGGCATCGGGTCGCCGACCGTTGGCGCCGCGAGCGCTGGGATTCACTCAATTTTCAGTTTCCCAACTGGTCGCTGCGGCTCCCCGGCTATGCGTACCATGCCAGGGATCCGGAGGGGTTCGCGAACAAAGAAGACGTTGCCGCATTCATCGACGAATACGCGCATGTCATCGGAGCTCCAGTGCGCTGCGGGGTGGAGGTACGCGCGCTGAGGCGGGATTCGGAGTCTGCGCGCTACGTGCTGGACACGAGCCACGGCACGATTGAAGCGTTGCACGTGGTTCTGGCCACCGGGCCTTTCCAGGTGCCATCGGTGCCGGCACAAGCGGCATCGTTGCCTCGAGAAATCACGCAGCTACATGCCAGCCATTACATGAATCCCGAGCAGCTTCGACCGGGAGCGGTGTTGGTAGTGGGAACGGGCAGCTCCGGCTGCCAGATCGCGGAAGAGCTTTACCAAGCCGGACGTACCGTTTACCTTTCTGTGAGCCTGCACAAACGCGCACCCCGACGCTACCGCGGAAAGGATCTCTTGTTCTGGCTTAACGTGCTTGGTCGCTTCGATACGCCGATCGATAGTCTGCCTGAGCGAAAAATTCCGCCGCCGCTATTGCTGACCGGCGCAAACGGCGGCCATGACGTCGATCTTCGTACGTTCGCGGCGCATGGAGTCGTTCTTTTGGGACGATTCCGCGATGTCCGCGATGGAGCCGTCGCATTCGACAACGATGTCGAGCAAAGGCTTGCTTACGCCGACCAGTCGCTCGTTGAGTTCGTCCGATGTGCCGACGATTACGCAGAAACCGTCGGCATGGACTCCGCTGACGAAGTTGGCTCCGAGCTGGCGCTGCCGCTTCCAATGAAAGAAGGCGGCACATCAACGACCTTGGACTTGCGCGCTGCCAATGTAAACTCAATTGTCTGGTGCACCGGCTACAAATACGCGTTCGACTGGGTCAACGTACCGATTTTCGATGCCGCTGGAGTCCCTGCACAGCGTCGCGGTGTGACTCGATGCCATGGTGTGTATTTTCTCGGCTTGCACTGGATGCATAACATGAGGTCTGGCGTCCTTTTTGGCGTTGAAGACGATGCGGCATACCTTTGCCGACAGATGGTGCCCACGGCCTGACCACGCAGCACGCGTCGCTCTCGATTGAGCAACAAGCGCCATCTGTTTTCGCTGGATGATCGTGCTCTGCACGTCGAGATCTGCTCAAATCCACCGAATCCCTCGTGGCTTGCTTGAAATTCCCGGTGATCCTTGCGCGGTCGTCCCTCTTCGCAATTGGTGAGGTTGCAGTAGAATAAGCCCAACAACTTTACCTCGTAGGTGGACCATGCCAGTGCTGCTGTCCGATATTGAGCAACAAGCGAAATCCCTTTCGCCAGACGACCGTGCTCGACTGGCGGAAGTGATGCTGGAATCCCTGCAGCGCACTCAGCTCGCCGAGATCGAGCGCGCCTGGAATCGGGAAATCGAGCAGCGAGTCGCGGCATACGATCGCTGCGAAGTGAAGGCGTTTTCCGCCGAGGACGTTTTTGCCGAAGTTAGACGTATCGCGCGGTGAAACGAGCGCGGTTCGTCGCGCCCGCGCGCGAAGAGTTTCTCGCCGAGATCGCCTACTACAACGGAGTTCAGCCGGGGCAGGGCGCGCGTTTCGTCGCCGCCGTAGAAGAAGCGACTGCGCTGCGTTGGCTTTCCCTCTCGCCGGCTCACCGGCGGAGTCGAATACCCGCCGCGTGATGCTCAAGGACTTTCCGTTCTCGATTGTTTATCGGCCGGAGTCCTACAGCATCGTCGTTTTCGCCCTGGCGCACCATTCGCAGTTACCTGGATACTGGCGTGGCCGGGTTCCCGGGCGCTAATCGGACCATCTGCGCCGCCCGGCCCTGTTCCGCTAACGTGTAGACGGTCCGGTTGCAACCCCCGCAACCAACAATTCAGCGGCTTGCCACTTTGGCGAGCCGTTTGCTTTTCGGGCCTGTGCCTAATTTGTGCCGGAGCGTCGGAGTCGCCGAGCATCTTTGGAATTCGCTATGGGTTGCAGTAGCTCTATCCCTCGCGACCATCCGCCGCTGCCTAGCGCACCTTCACGCAGCAATGCGTGGGCGACCAATGACGTCGAGCAGTTTGTTACGCGTGCAGCCGGACGCGCGACCGTCTGGATCGAACCAAGACCAACGTTGCCAAGGCGACGCCGACCAGGGCGAGCGACTGAGGTTCTGCTGCAGCTCGAGGTCCCTCCCAGTATTCATAGGTGCCTGAAGAGAAATACCAATCACGGGGGTCAGGGGCCCGTTGGTGTCCAGAAAAACCATCTGCCACCAGAAGCTTCAAAGTTGGGGGCCATCAAACCAGTGGAATTGCAGGTAGTCCTGATCTGAAGGGCCTCCCATTTGTCCCAAATTACCCGGACCGGAAGAATCTATTGGAAAGCCTGTGACCGCTTGAGGGCGATTTCTTCGCCGCGATCGACCGTTGTTTCGTCGGCCGCCTCGATGTACCCGTGCGGTGCCTCCCGCGCGCGTGGTCAAACCCATGGCGCAGCATGCGCAGTGTCACCCGTTGTTGTTGATGCCCCAGCTGCTGGTTTGTCGCGTCGACCTTGCCCGGTCACCGGAGCGGATTCTCCCAGCGCAGCCCCTTGAAGCGGGTGAAATCAGTGTCGCATGATACGAGCACTGCGTCGTGAGTCAGAGCGAGTGCTGCGAGATGCGCATCGGTCGTAAGATTGCCCGCGGTGCCGCTTTGGTGGAGGAGCGTTTTCAAGCTTTCCCAATGGTCGTCCTTTTCGCAGACGATGCGGATGTTGTCCAGGGCGAGCCACGTATCGACCTTTGCGGCCGCCGCGTCCGGCGCAAGCGGGCGCGGGAACACGCGAGGATTGGTGGTGAGCCGCAGGAAGCCGAGCAGGACGACCCAAGGCAAGCCGATAGTCTCGTCGTCGTTCACGGCCGCTTCCCACCACGCGCGCACGCGCTGGTGCAGCGCTGCGTCCGAGTTCACCGCGTAGAGCAGGACATTCAGGTCGACGATTTTCACTTGCGTAGCGCAAACTCGCGGACGATTTCCTCGTCCTCCAGCGCGGCAGCCAGGGCGAGCGCCTTGTCGAGCGACACGCGGGGTGCCCCGAGAGCTTGGGCACGCTCGCGATAGAGGGGCCGCTTCGGACGACGCGCGCGCCCGACCTGCAGCCCCGCCTTGAGTGTGCGGTTGATGAGACGGGTCAGGCTCACCTTTTCCTTTTGCGCCTGCGCCTTCAGTCGCTCAAGGAGCTCGTCATCCACGCGAACCGTTGTACGCATGGAAGCATCATAGCATCAGTCATGTCGATGCTCAAGCATCAAGAGCATCTTCACGACCTGGCCAGCGTTGACTCTCAGCATGAGGGAGCCGCATCGGTCGAAATGAGCTTCCGAGCTATCCACAGGGTTTGATTCGTACGCGCTTCCAAGTCAGGTTGCGGGCCCCCGCAACCAGCTCCCGCCGGATGCCGTCGCGCGTGCCGCGATGAGTAGCGACGCAGTTGAACGAATGTGTGGGCCAGGCGGTGGTCCCAAAATGCCCTTACGGCGCATCGGCATCCACGCGTGCGCCGAACATGCCTGGCGTCGCAGCCAGGCGGCCGGCAGTCCGGCCATCCGCAACGCTTCCCAGAATCTCGGCGTCGCGTCGAGCATGCGCACAGCCGCGTAACCGCGGAGCTGATACCGGGCGCAGCGGCGACAAAGCGACCGCCGGTATCCTCTGCACCCGGCGCGCCTGACTCGTGTGTGGCTCGCCCACTGACCCTGCGTCTGTACGAACCACGAGGATTGCGCGACCGCCGACACCTGACGGAAGTAGCCGCCAAGTATGACGTCCGTTGTGCCGCTGCCCAGTTGCAGCGATCGCTCGGCGAGATCGCCGTCCGAGTTCGCGACGTCGAACTTGCTGGTGGGCAGCTTAAGATCGAATGAAGCCGGCGAACTGCGCGCGGTCGGTGGCCGCTGAAGCGATCGGTGTCTGCCAGCGCCCTTGTACGCGAACATCGCCGAGCTCGCCGAAGTTCCAACGTTCGTCGAGCTGCCTCCGCGGCCTTTGCCGTGCTGCGTCATGACCGCTGACGGCAACTTTCGGGTGTTGGCCGCCTTCCGATCGCTCAGCGGCCCGGCTTACGATTTTTTGATGCCGGTTAAGAGCCGGCGAAGAAAACGGTTGACGTCAGTGTAAAGTTCTAACATATCACTGAAATATCGGAATCCCGCGGGGTCGGCTGGTGGCGCCGTGCACATCCGGGAAACGAAGGAGCGAGGCGACCATGTCGGCCGCGACCGAGGCCATCAAGAACCTTGTCATCGGCAGCAAGCGTCGCGGAGCGACGGAGATCCGCAATGCGCTCGCTGCAGGCATGAACCCGCGCACAATCACGCAGGACGCGCTGATCGACGCGATGTGGATACGGAAGACCGCGAGATGACGCCCAGAGAAAGAGTCATGACGGCGCTGCACCGTCGTCAGCCGGACCAGGTGCCCTGGATCGAAGGCGGATTCGATGAACGGATGCAGATCCGGATCATGGGCGGGCGCACAGATTACACGCCGGGAGAGCTCTGTCGCGCATTGGGGATGGACGGGTTCGGCTTCAGTTTCGCCAGCGGCACTGCGGCCACCTCCAGTTGGCAGCAGAGGTCACCGGCAGAGGTGAAGGAGGCGTTCTACTTTCCGAAGAAGATCACGTTCGACTTTCGGCCGCCGTGGATCGCCGAGATGGGACTGGACGCAAACGGAAGATCGTTCGTCAAGAAAGGCCTGCTGGTCGACCGCGACTCGCTGAAGCTGTTCGATGAGTTCCTTCCCGACCCCGATCATCCGGCGCGCTACGAGCAGGTAGCCAAGTGGATCGAGCAGTACCGCGAGGACTATGCCGTATACGCGGGGATTCGGCTGGGCACCGCGAGCACGATCGAGAGCATGGGCCTCGATGTGTTCTCGCTGATGATCTACGACGATCCGGACCTGGTGAAAGAGATCCACCATCGCTACGCCGAATGGTCGGTGCGCGTGGTCGAAAATCTCAACAAGCTGGATCTCGATTTCTACTGGGCAGCGGATGATATCGCCGACACCAAGATGCCGTGGGTCAACATGGAGATGTACGAGGAGTTCGTGTACCCATATCAGAAGATGGTGGCCGACGCGATCAGAAAGCCGTGGGCCTACCATAGCGACGGCAACCTGTTTCCGGTCCTCGACGGGCTGCTGAAGCTCGGGATGAACGCCATTCATCCGATCCAGCCCTCCGCCATGGACATAGGCAAGATGAAGGCGCAGTACGGGTCGAAGGTGTGCATCATCGGCAATATCGACCTCGACTACACGCTCACCTTGGGCCCGCCCGAAGGCGTGGACCGGGAAGTGAAGGAGCGCATTGCCGCTGCGGGCGCAGGCGGCGGCTACATGATCAGTAGCGGCAACAGCCTGACCGATTACTGCAAGCCCGAGAACGTTTGGGCGATGTCCGATGCCGTGAAGAAGTACGGAAAATATTGAGCAGGGATGCCGCGCGTGCCGTGCGAATCAAGTCAGCCGCGCCGATCAGCCTGCTGGAACGCATGCCGAATATCTTCATGCGCGAAGCGTAAGAGCGAGCAAGACATCTTTATCGATTGGGCGATGGTCATGGCTACGAGTTTGTCGGAAGCGGAGATTGCGAAATATCGGGAACACGGGATCCTGCACCCGCTGCGCGTAATGCCGGCTGCAGAGGCCGACGCGCTGTACGCGCGCTACCAGGCGAATGCCGACTCCATCAAGGGCCGCAACAATCAGAAGCCGCACCTGCTGTACACGTGGCTCGACGCGCTGGTCCGCGACCCGCGCATCGTAGACGCCGTCGAGTCGCTGCTTGGTCCGAACCTGTGGTGCTGGAGCTCGCAGTTCTTCGCGAAGCCTGTTGGCGACGCAGCCTACGTGAGCTGGCATCAGGACGCGACGTACTGGGGCCTGTCGTCGCCCGATGTCGCGACCGCCTGGGTTGCGTTGACGCCGAGCACGCGCGAGTCCGGTTGCATGCAGGTGGTCCCGGGCACGCATCGCGCGCAGGTGCCGCATGAAGATCGGTTCGACGACGCGAACATGCTGTCCCGCGGGCAGGAGATCGCGGTGCAGGTCGACCCGGCGACAGTCGTCGATGTCGAGCTCCAGCCCGGCGAGATGTCGCTTCACCATGTGCTGCTGTTTCACGGTTCGCAGCCGAACCGGTCGCCGCTACCACGGGCGGGTTTTGCAATCCGCTACATCCCGACGAACGTGCGCCAGCTCTCGCCGATCCGCGACAGCGCGCTGCTCGTGCGCGGCCGTGATACTCATGGCCATTTCGAGCCGGAACAACCGCCCGAGGCGGACCTGCACCCGGCCGCCGTGGCGCGCCACGGCGCGATCATCGACCGCCAGTTGCGGATCCTCTACGCCGGCGCGCAGGCGCGCGGCAAACTGAACCCGAACCGCCAGCCGCTCGAGCAATGATGCGGTGACCCCCGGTCGACCCGATTGTCGTGCGCGGCACGCGCCGGCACTCGCTCCCAACCAAAACTTTCAGGAGATCTCATGAAATCTTTGACCGCCTGTCTCGCTATCACCGCGCTCGCCGCCTCGATGTCCGCGGCGGCGCAGGACATCAAGATCCGCTTCGCGCATTCGTTGTCGCCGAGCGAGCCGGCGCACCAGGCCGCCGAATATTTCGCGAAGAATGTCGCCGCGCGCACCAACGGTCGTGTCCAGATCACCGTGTTTCCCGCCGAGCAGCTGGGCCCGGGAAAGGACGTGAACGAGATGATCCGCCAAGGGGCCAACGTCATGAACATCACCGACCCGGGCTACCTGTCGGATTTCGTGCCCGATGTCGGCGTGCTCAACGGTCCCTACCTGATCAAGACGCCGCAGGAGTACGAAAAGCTGCTGGCGTCGAACTGGTTCAAGGATATCGAGAAGAAGCTCGAGGCGGCCGGCTTCAAGCTGATCATGGCGAACGGCTTCTTCGGCCAGCGCCATGTCATCGCCGATAAGCCGGTCAGGAAGCCCGAGGACATGGCCGGCATGACCGTGCGCGTGCCGCCGAACACGATGTGGATCGAGACCTTCAAGGCGATGGGCGCGAGGCCGGCGACGGTCCAATGGTCGGAGGTCTACAACGCGCTCTCGCAGAATGTCGTCCAGGCCGCCGAGGCGCCGCTCGGGTCGCTGTGGGGTGTGAAGCTGCAGGAGACGCGCAAGGTCATTTCGATGACCGGACACTTCACGGCGTTCGTGATGTGGCCGATCAACGCCGGCTTCTTCAACAAGCTGCCGAAGGACATTCAGCAGATTCTGCTCGAAGAAGGCAAGAAAGCGGGCGCCGAGATGACACGGCTCACGCTCGCGAGCCAGGACGACTACGTGTCCAAGTTCAAGGCCGCCGGCGTGACGTTCGTGACCGATGTCGACGTGCCGGCGTTCCAGAAGGCCACCGCGAGCGTCTACACGGCGTTTCCGAAGTGGACGCCCGGTCTTCGTGAAACCGTGCTGTCCAACCTGAAGTGACGTCTCGGAGCCGCTTCACGGCAGGACCGTTCGCTCATTTCGAGGAAACGGTCGCCGGTGCGGCGCTGGTCATCGTCGTTTTCGCCGTCTGCTGGGGTGTCGTCACCCGCTATGTGACCGAGCAGCCGGCGACGTGGACCGGCGAGATCGCCGCCATCGCGTTCGCCTGGGTCGTCTTCGTCGGTGCGGCGGCGGGATTCAAGTACGGCATGCACGTCGCGATCGACATGGTCGTCACGTTGCTGCCGCCGACGCTGCGCCGCTGGCTGATGGCCGCCGCCGATCTGCTGGTGATGGCGTTCCTGCTGACCGTGCTCGCGCTCGCCGTCGAGTTCTCGATCGACGCGTGGGACGACCCGACGTCGGTGTTGCGGCTTCCGCGCACGGTGACGTACGCGGCGGTTGTCGTCGGCGGCCTGTGTATGCTGCTGCGTTATGCGAGCAGCGCATGGCGGCGCTGGCGCGGCCTGCCCGGCGCCTGGCTCCGAGTGCCCGGTTCCGCCGACGCGGCGCTCTAGCGTTTCATTGGCGCCGACGTGGAGTTTCTGCCCGCACTGCTGATGTTCGCGCTGTTCGCGGTCGACATCCCGATCGCGTTCGGGATCGCGATCGCGGCGCTGTCGTTCTTCGTGTTCGCCGAAGGTCTGCCGCTGCGCCTGTTCATACAGAAGTTCGTTCAGGTCACCGACTCGTTTCCGCTGCTCGCGGTGCCGTTCTTCATCTGCGCGGGCTCGATCATGAATCACGCCGGCATCACGCGGCGGCTGTTGAACCTGGCCGATGCGATGGTGGGGCACATGGTCGGCGGCCTCGCGCAGGCCAACGTCGTGCTCGCAACGCTGATGGGAGGGCTCTCTGCGTCGGCGAACGCCGATGCCGCAATGCAGGCGAAGATGCTCGGACCGGAGATGGTTCGACGCAAGTACTCGCCCGGCTTCGCCGCCGCGATTACCGCGTGCGCGGCCGTCATTACGCCGATCATCCCGCCCGGGATCGGGCTGATCATCTACGGCTACCTCGCCGACGTGTCGGTGGGCCGGCTCTTCATCGGCGGCATCGTTCCCGGGATCATGCTGTGCCTTGCGCTGATGGTCCCGGTCCACCTCATATCGAAGCATCGCGGCTACGTGCCCCTGCGCGACACGCGCGCCTCGGCGCGTGAGCTGTGGCGTGCCCTGATCGATGGCACGGGGGCGCTGTCGATCGTCGCCTTCATTCTGCTCGGCATCCGCTACGGCATCTTCACCCCGACGGAGGCCGGCGCCATGACGGTGATCTACGCGTCGCTGGTTGGCATGCTCTGGCACCGCGAGCTGAAGTGGTCGGCGGCGCCGGCGATCATCCTCGAGACGGTGCTCGCGACATCGGCCGTGATGATCATCATCTGTGCTGCGAGCGTGTTCGGCTTTTACATGTCGTGGGAGCGCATTCCGGCGCGCGGCGCCCAGTTCCTGATCGCGCTGACACAGCAGCCGTGGCTGTTGCTGCTGCTGATCAATATCGGGCTGATCGCCGTCGGCATGCTGATCGAAGGTACCGCGGCGCTGATCCTGCTCACGCCGATTCTCGTTCCGGCCGTCGTGAAGCTCGGCATCGACCCGCTGCATTTCGGGCTCATCATCGTCGTGAACCTGACGATCGGCGGCGTGACGCCACCAGTCGGCACGATGATGTTCACGACGTGCTCGATCATGCGCGTGAAGATCGAAACGTTCGTCCGGGAAGGCTGGCCGTTCATGCTGGCGCTGTTCGTCGTGCTGATGCTGATCACGTATGTGCCGGCGCTCGTCGTCTGGTTGCCGACGCGGCTGATGGGGCCATAGCACCGATAGGGGAGAGCGCGTTGATGGAGTTTCGGGCCGCGGTTCTTGCGCAAGTCGGCGCGCCGCTCACGATCGAGCGCGTGACGCTCGCGCCGCTCGCCGCCGCCGACGTGCTGATCCGCAATCGCGCGAGCGGCCTCTGCCACACCGACCTCGAGGTGATCGAGGGCGGCCTCGTCTACCCGCTGCCGATCGTGCTCGGGCACGAGGGCGCGGGGATCGTCGAGGCGGTGGGCAGCGCCGTGACGCGGGTGCGCCCGGGCGATCACGTCGTCGCTTCTTGGAACCCGCATTGCGGCCACTGCTATTACTGTGAGCGCGACCTGCCGATCCTGTGCGAGCCGTTCACGCGCGAGCAGCCCGCCGGCAATCTGCTCGACGGCTCTTCGCGGCTCGCGTGGAACGGATCGAGGCTCAATCATTTCTCGGTGGTCTCGTCGCACGCCGAGTACTCGGTCGTGCCGGAGTCCGGCGCAATCAAGGTGCCGGACGCGATTCCGTTCGACCGCGCCTGCCTGATCGGCTGCGGCGTGATGACCGGAGTCGGCGCGGTGAGCCGCCTCGCGAAGGTCGAGGCCGGCGCGAACGTCGCGGTGATCGGTTGCGGCGCGGTCGGCCTCAATGCGATCCAGGCGGCGACGCTCGAGCAGGCCGCGTCCGTCATCGCGATCGATCGCGATCCGCTGAAGCTCGCGCTGGCCGCTCGCTTCGGCGCGACCCACACGTTGGTTGCGGACGACGCGTCGATCGACGCGGTCAGGACGCTGACTGCGGGGCGCGGCGCGGACTACGTGTTCGAGGCGGCCGGAGCCGAGGCCTCGCTGCGACTGGCGCTCGAGATCACGCGTCCCGGCGGCCAACTGGTGGTCCTCGGCAAGACGGCCGTGAACCGCAACGTGAGCCTGCGCTTCGGCTCGCTGATGGGCGAAAAGCGGATCGTGCGCTCGAGCTACGGCGGCGCGCGGCCGCGCCGCGATTTTCCGTGGCTCGCGCAGCTCTACCTCGACGGCAAGCTCGAGCTCGATGCGCTGATCTCGTCGCGGCTCGCGCTCACTGACATCAACGTCGGGTTTGCGGCAATGCGCGAAGGTATCGGCGTGCGCCACGTCGTCGTCTTCGACTAACCCAGGGTCCGCCTTGCGCCACCCTCCGCTCGCGCCCGGCTGGATCGACCGCCCGCATCGCTGTCAGCCGCTCGGCGATTTCGTCCTCGAATCGGGTGCTACGCTGCGCGACGCGTTCGTCTCGTATGTTGTCCACGGCGACCCGGGCCGGCTGCGCGATGCTGTCATCCTGGTCACGAGTGCGATCGGCAGCACTCACCACCGGCTCGATTTCCTGATCGGCCCGGGGGCGCCGCTCGACACGAACCGCCACTGCATCGTGGCGGTCGATGCACTCGGCAACGGCCTGTCGATTTCACCGTCCAACAGCGCGACGCAGCCCGGGCCGATGTTTCCGCGCTTCGCGATCCGCGACATGGTCGAGTCGCAACGCCGCCTGCTCGATCATCTCGGCGCAGGCCGGTTGTTCGCGGTCGTCGGCGCGTCGATGGGCGGCATGCAGGCGCTGCAGTGGGCAGTGAGCTATCCGCAGCGCATGCAGCGCGTCATCGCGATGACGCCGATGGCGCGCACGTCGCGCTGGTCGCAACTCGTCAACGAACTGTCGCGGCGCGCGCTGTTCAGCGACGCTGAGTGCCGGGTGCCGCGGCCTCGCGACGACGCGATGCGGCTTTGGGTTCCGCTGACGCAGTTGCTCACGCCGCGCACGCCCGAGGCGCTGCAGGCTTTCGGCACGCACGAGGCGCTGCTGCAGTGGCTCGATGAGCGATCCCTCGGGCTGAGCGAACACGGACCCGACGCTTACGACTGGTGCTATCAGAGCTGGGCTTACGACGCTCACGACGTCGGGACGACGCCAGGATGGGGCGGCGACACGATGGGCGCGCTGGGCGCCGTCCGTGCGGCGGTCCTTGTCCTCGGGCCGGCTCTCGATCTGTACAACCCGGCATTCGCGGCGCGCGAGGCCACCGCCGCAATTCCAGGTGCGCGCTTCGTCGAACTGCCCGGCAGCGAGGGCCATCACAGCGCAAGCGGCGTGGCGGATCGACCGACCGCGGCGCTCGGCGCTGCGATCGCGTCTTTCCTGCGCGAGCCGATCGGTTGATCGAGGCGCTTTGTGAGCGCATTTGCGCCCCGGCTTGCGTTGTCGTCGTGCTATGGCTCGCCGGTACTCGATTCTCTACGTTCCCAGAACTGTCGATAGCATTTCCACATCACCGAGGTGTCGAGCTTGCCGAAGCCCTGCGCACGCGCGGCGTCGTTCAGGAATTGCACGCTGCCCGCGAGCAAGGGTGGCGCGCCATGGTTCCTGGCCATTTCGACCGCCAGTTGCACGTCCTTGATCAGCAGGTCGACGGAAAACGTCGGATCGCGATAGTCGTCTGCGACGATTCGCGCGCCCAGTTCTCTGAACAGATTGCTCACCGTTCCCGCCTGGCTCGCAGTGATCGTTTCGTACAGGAGCTTAGGGGCAACGCCCACTCTTTCGGCGATGGCCATCATCTCCGCCGTCATGGCGTTGATGGCGCCGAACATCAGCTGGTTGAGAAGCTTGACCTGATTTCCTGCGCCGGACGGGCCGATGTGGAAAATATGTGCGGCCAACAGGTTTAGCACCGGCGTGCATTTTTCCAGGTCGGACGCACGGCCGCCGACGGGTAGCGCCCACTTCCCCACCATGCTGGGTCGGCCGAGAACCGGCGCATCCACGTAGCCGACCGACTTTGCATCGGCCAGGCCGGCCATTGTTTGCGACGTCGCGGGATCGACGGTGCTCTGATCGACGATAACCGCACCGGCGCGAACCGATTCGAGCAGGCCCTTCTTGCCCGCTACGCATTCCGCCACTTCGACGGGGCCGGGCAGATAGAGCAAGACGACGTCTGCGCTCGCGGCGACCGCCGCGGGGTCCGAGAGCGCAGTGACGTTCCCGCTCGCGAGCAACCCGTGCGTGGCGGCTGGAACGACGTCGTAAACAAGAACCGGATGGCCTGCTGCGGCGACGCGCTCGGCTGCTCGCCGGCCCATCACACCGACTCCGATGATCCCTACGTTTGTCATCGAGCGCTCCGCACGTATTCAACTGTCCGGTTCAAGCGCGGCCGCGCGAGATCGCATGCGCATGTCTATTGCACGTTGTTGCGATGCAGATGAACGGGGACGCCTCCGGAAAAGCACTCCGGCGTGCATAGAATGCGGGGATTGCGACCCACGATCTTCTCGGCGCGGCGCAATGCCTCGGTGAAGTCAGGTACCGGGACGAAGCCCATTCCGCGGGCAAACTGCGGCGACTTCGGGCCGACGATGAAGATCGCCGACGTCCACAGAAGAGCCGCACTCCCGCCGCTGATCATGCTCATCGCGTGAAAAGGATGATACGTGTAGCGATTGGAGTATTGCCACCGATAGTCGTAGCTATCGACAATTGCCGCGGCATCGTCCGAACGCAGGAAGTCGGCGGCGTCGCAATACCTCTCCAGCGCCGCGTACGTCTCTTCGTACGACGGGAACCAGTGACGGTTGAACCACCCGTCACAAATCGAAGCGGCGATGATGACGCCTCCCTCCCGAAAGGCGTTCCAGCAGCGGGAGAGTTGCCCGCCGATCGCGAGGCTCATCAGTATCGGATTCGTGCCCATGCCGGGGCCGTAATGGAAGTTGCGCGGCAGTCCGATTACGAGGACGTCGGCCGGTTCCGACATGTCGAGCGCGACGTTGGTGCGCTTGTCGGCGAGCGGCCAAGTGGCGTCTTCCACCATGTCGAGGACTCCGGCCTTGACGTCGAGAACCTGCGAGCGCTGACCGAGCACCGCGTCCACCGCAAAGAACCGCTTGCCGATGCCTTTCTCCATCGCTTGACCGATGGACGTGAACTGCTTGCGCATGTGCATGTTGGTGCTCGCACCCAGCCAGTCACGACGGTGCATCGTCGACGGCGTGTGATGCGAGGCGATCGACTGCCACCCCGACATGCCGGTGACGATCATCTTATAGCCGCCGCTGTAGCCGCCATAGGGATTGCCGGTGACATGGCCCACGACGATCGGAACGTCGGCCTCGGCGATCAAGCGGTTGCACTGCACCCGGTTGCCCATTGCGTCCGTTCCGAAGTCGCGAAGGTCGGCGGCCTCGGCATCGTAGTTGATGATTCGCGCGGGCCAGAACCGGTCGACGATCTCGCGGCCGAGGTACGCGTACCATTCCTCCAGCGTGTTTTTCCGGTGGAGTCCCATCGCGCAGAGCAGCGTGATGTTCTCCAGTCGCGTTCCGCCCGCGAGCAGCTCTTCGACGATGAGCGGAATGGCGACGCGCCGATGACTCTTCTCCTGGAACCCGCCCTTTACGCGGTCGGGGAAGCCGATGACAACTTTCTTGCCCGGTCCGCCGAGCTCTCGCAATGGCGGCGCTCCCAGCGGCTGCGCAAGTGCTTTACGCGTCGCCTGCACCGGGTCTACTTCCGGGGGATCGGTGTAGGTCTTGCCGTAACGCACGACGACCGCGGTATCGGGAAGTTCCACCCGCATGCGACTGTCTCCGTAATCCAGCATTACTTCCTGCATGCTCGCTCTCTCTTGGTGTCTATTTGTCCGTCAGCTCGATGAAACGATCCGCAGATGTTCGGCCACGGCTGCTTCTATCGTGTAATCGGGCTTCCAGCCGAGCTCGGTCCGGGCTGCGCTGTCGTCGTACGCCACCGGGTAGGGCGAAAGCGTGGTATCGCCCTTGGCAAGCGTGACCTTGGCGTCCGGCCGGATCTTCAGCGCGATGTCGACGACCTCCCGAATCGAATGAACGCCGCCCGCGATATTGAAGATGCGCTGGCGCACGCTCTTCGCGTCCCACAAGGTCAGGATGGCCTTGACGGCGTCTTTCACGTAGAGCCAGTCGCCGCGCTCCTCGGGATTGGGAATGGTAATGGCATCACCGTGGGCGATCGCATCCAGGATCAATGAAGAGTACAACGCCGTGATGCCGGTGGTTCGACCCGGACCGAAAACCCAGGTGAACCGCAACGCGCCGCTATCGAGGCTGTGTTTCCTTGCATACCATTGCAGCAGGTGCTCGGAGGCGAGCTTGGTCTGCCCGTAGATCGTTTCCGGGTTCTTCGCCGCATGATCGGGCACCGGCTGCGGCGCATCGCGACCGAACACCGATATCGAGCTCACCATGAAGAACTTGCGCACCTGCTGCGCGACGCATGCGTCCAGCAGAATCCTGGTCGAATCGAAATTCACTCGGAAGCCGCGAACCGGATTCTCTTCGCACGGGCCCGCGAGAATTGCGCCCAGGTGAAAGACCCCGTCCGGCCTGCACGTCATCATCGCGCGATAGAGGTCGGCCGATGAGCCCAGATCGCCGCGGATGTAGCCGACGCGATCGCGATATGCCGCGAGCGCCGCCGGTTCGCCTGCCACGTCGAATACGGTTACCGAGTAACCGCGATCGAGCAAAGCCGGCACGAGATAGGACCCGATGAATCCGGCGCCGCCAGTGACCAGAACGCGCACGAAGCCCTCAACGATCCTGTCGAAAGGGAGCGGCTGTGTCGCTCAGGCCTTTACGGTCTCGAGGTACGCCTTGGTCTCGAAGTAGCTCGACGCCGGGGTCGGGTTCTGGATGCCGCCGAAGCGCACGAAGAAGTCGGTCACCTGCTGAAGCCATTTGGTGACCGTGCCGTCCGCGTACATCCTGCGCCACTCGCTCGACACAAACATTTTCTGCGCCTTGTACTGCTCCTTGAGGTCGGAAAGCGGCACCTGCTGGTAGTAGTTCTTCTGCAGCATCTCGAGCGTCGCGTCGGGGTTCTTCACGAAGTAGTCGTTGGCGTCGACCCACCCGCGAATGATGCGGGGGATCACGTCGTAGTTCTTCTCATAGTAGTCGGCGCGCGTCGCCCAGCCGCCGACGATCGCGGCCTGCGGGTAGTACGCCGAGGCGTCGACCAGCATCTTCGCTTGCGGCACCTTGTCACGGACGACGATGTTGAACGGCACCCAGAGAGCCACGGCGGGCACGGCGCCCGAAATGAACGAGGCCACCGCCTCGGACATCCTCTGGTTGACGATCTCGACGTCCTTGGTCGGGTCGATGCCGTTGGCGCGCAAGGCGTTGTCGAGGAACACGTGTGCCGTGGTGCCGGTCGTCGTCGAGATCTTCTTGCCCTTGAGCTCGGCAAAGCTCTTGAGTCCCATGTCCTCGCGCACCCAGAGCTGCGCAGTGGCGAACTCGACGTCGTTGATCAGGAAAGCCTTGCCTTGGCCGCGCGCCGGGAAGTTCGAGATGACGGCGCCGGTTGCGAGCATGTCGATGCTGCCGCCGATCATCGCCTGGAACAGCTCGAGGCCGGTCGTGAACTGCACCATGTCGAGGTCGACGCCTTCCTTGGCGAAGCTGCCGCGATTGATTCCGGTCCAGATCTGCCCGTCCACGGCAAGCGTGTGCAGATAGCCGATCTTCACTTTCGTGCGCGCCTGCGCAAACGCCGGGACGCCCGCAATCGTCAGGCCGATCGCCGCGCCGGTTCCCTGCAGAAACGCCCTTCGCTTCATGCTCATGCTTCCTCCTTGTCGTTCAGTCGGGCAGGCGCGCCGATTGTCGTGCCTGCGCTGCATACTCCTTCATCACCAATTCGCGTACGTGCGACCTGAGATCGCCGAACTCGGGCTTGTCGTGCAGCGACTCCTCCCTGGGGTGAACGAACGGGACCTGGACGATCTCGCGGATGCTGGCTGGCCGCGCGGTCATCACGACGATCCGGTCGGAAAGGTACACCGCTTCCTCGACCGAGTGGGTGATCAGCATCACCGTCTTGCCTTCGGCGTGCAGCACCTCGATCAGCAGGTCCTGCATCGCGCTGCGCGTCTGCGCATCGAGCGCGCCGAAGGGCTCGTCCATCAGCAGGAACTCGGGCTTGACGGCGTATGCGCGCGCGATCGCGAGACGCTGCCGCATCCCGCCCGAAAGCGTTTTCGGCCAGGCGTTCGCGAAGTCCGCGAGTCCCATCAGCCGCATGTAGCGCTCGCAGATGTCCTCGCGCTCGCTTTCGGGCACCCGGCTCGCGCGCAGGTTCAGGCCGAACGCGATGTTCTGCCTTACCGTCAGCCACGGAAATACCCCGTACTCCTGGAAGATCACGCCTCGGTCGGGACCGGGCGCTGTAACCGGCTGGCCGTCCAGCAGCACGGCGCCCGACGTCGGTTCGGCGAAACCAGCGACGAGATTCATCATCGTCGTCTTGCCGCAGCCCGACGGCCCGATGACCGACACGAACTCGCGGTCGCCAATGCGGTACGACACATTGTCCACCACGCGAAGCGGCCCGGACTGCGTCTGAAACTCGACCGATACCCTGTCGAACGCGATCCGGTCGCGCGTCGGGGCGGTCGCGTTCACGCGATCCGCTCCTGCCACGCGACGAGCCGCCTTGCCACGGCGCGCAACACAATGTCCATCGCGAGCGCAATGAAGCCGATGCAGATGATCCCGACGTAGATCGTGTCGAGCTGGAAGAACGCGGCCGCATTCTGGATGAGCGAGCCCAACCCGAGCTGCGCTGCAATGAGCTCCGAGGCCACGAGCGTTGCCCATGCGACGCCCAGCGCGACGCGAAGCGCGGTCAGCATGTGCGGGACGGCGAGCGGAATCACGACCTTGAGAAAGATCTCGAAGTCCTTCGCGCCAAGCGTGCGGGCGACTCGCACATAAATCGGGCTGATTTGCGAGATGCCCTCGTACATCACGATGACACCCGAGAAGAACGACGCGTAGAACAGGATCACCACCTTGGCCGTCTCGCCGATGCCGAAGTAGACGATCACCAAAGGGATCAGTGCGATCGGCGGCAGCGCGCGGAAGAAATTGAGCAAGGGGTCGATGAAGCGGCGTACGTCGCGATACCAACCGAGCACGAAGCCGACAGGCACTGCGAGCAGGATGCCAAACGTCACGCCGAGGAATACGCGTTGGGTGGAGATCCAGACGTCCTGTGGCAATCGCTGGCCGGCAAGCACCAGGAACTGCCGCGCGACCGCGTGCGGCGTCGGGACCAGCACCGGGTTGATGAGCCCGCTGTAATGGATCGCGTACCAGACGAGCACGATGGCTCCCCAGGGCGCGAAGACCAGTGCGGTGCGGCGCAGAGTCGACAATTCGCGCTTGCGTTATCGTGTACGCTCGGCCGCAGGCCCCATTGGCTTGCTGCCGGTCGAGAGCAGAGCGGGTGATGGCAAAACGATTGGCAAAATACGCATGCTTCCAAGCTTTCGCAACATGCGCAACGCCGGGATCTCGAATCACCTCAGGATACCGGTTACCGGCCGAGGCAGGCGGCATCATCGTCTGCTTGGTATGATTGGCTGTCCGGATATTGGCGTAGCCGGGTAACCGGGGAGACCAATGGAGCAATCTGCGCGACGCGATATCTACTACCCATCTTACTGTTCTCGCCGCGTTGTGGAGGGTCGGTGAGTCAGCGAAACCGTGCGGCTGACTGATCCGGTTGCACGCCCCCGCGCGCCCCTCACTTTAGTCAACGGCCTGCTGGAAACGTAGGCCGCTTTTGTCTGGCAACCTGCAACACCGAGGTGACCCACACGCTGCTCGCTTGCGAACCCTGTCGGCGCCAAGCCCGCCGCGCAATGTGCCGTTTTGGCGATCCCGACTCGCGATTGGCGGCGCCGGCGTGCCGATGATGACGCCCATTCGCGGCGCTTCGAACGCCAAAGCGAAGACGCAGCTCGGCCGGCAGGCGCGCTTCACGAGGTGGCAGCGCGGGTTTGCGAAACGGCCCTAGGTCGCAGCGATGCCCGGCCGGGACGGGCATCGAGAGCGCTTATCGGCTTATCAGCAATTTCGTCGGACACCCGCGTCTACCCTGGGCTAGCTTAGCCTCCTGTCGTCGAACCCGGGAATCGGCTCGCCATGTCTGCTCTGGTCCCGCCTCACGGCGGCCGTGGTCTGCGGCCGCTGCAATTGGAAGGCGAGCGCTGCGCGGAGGAATTGCTTCGTGCGCAGACACTGCGCAGTCTGCGCATCACATCGCGCGAGAAAGGCGACCTCGTCATGCTCGGCATCGGCGGCTTCACGCCGCTCGACGGCTTCATGACCCGTGCGGACTGGGTGGGCGTATGCGATGACATGCGAACGGCGGACGGCGTGTTCTGGCCGATCCCCATCACGCTTTCGATCGACGGACCCGAGGCCGATTCCATCAATGTCGGCGACGATGTCGCGCTGATCGATCCGGATGGCGAGGCGATTCTCGCCGTCATCTCGGTGAGCGAGAAGTACCGGATCGACAAGGCGCGCGAGTGCATGGCGGTGTTCAAGACGACCGATCCGGCGCATCCGGGCGTGCAGATGGTTCTGCAGCAACGCGATGTCAATCTCGCCGGCGCGGTGCGTGTGCTCGGCGACGGCGGGTTCAAGGCGAAGTACGGCGCGCTCTTCATGACGCCCGCCGAAACGCGCGCCGAGTTCGATCGGCTGGGCTGGTCGCGCGTCGCGGCGTTCCAGACACGCAATCCGATGCACCGTTCGCACGAGTATCTCGTCAAGGTCGCGATCGAGGTCTGCGACGGCGTGCTCGTGCATTCGCTGCTCGGCAATCTCAAGCCAGGCGACATCCCCGCTGACGTGCGCACCCGCGCGATCGCTGTGCTGATCGACATGTATTTCCGTGCAGGCACGGTCGTGCAGGCCGGCTATCCTCTCGACATGCGCTACGCCGGCCCGCGCGAGGCGCTGCTGCACGCGGTGTTCCGGCAGAACTACGGCTGCGCATACCAGATACTGGGCCGCGACCACGCCGGGGTCGGCAGCTACTACGGACCGTTCGACGCGCACCGCATATTCGACGAGGTTCCGCCCGCCGCGCTCGCGATCGAGCCGATGAAGATCGACTGGACTTTCTGGTGCTACAGGTGCGGCGGCATGGCTTCCGCGCGCACGTGCCCGCACGACGACGCGGACAGGTTGCTCGTTTCAGGCACGAAGCTGCGCAAATGGCTGTCCGAAGGCGACACCGTACCGGCCGAATTCAGCCGCCCGGAGGTGCTCGAGATCCTGCGTGCGTACTATGCGTCGCTCGACGCGGACCGGAACGTGGATGTCAAGCTCACCGGGCATTCGGCGCGGTAGGCATACGCGTAATGAAGCGGCGCCGCTCGCCGACCGAAGGCGGGCTAGCGCATTCGATCGGCGCTCGCGTCCAACGCTCGCGCGAACGCCGGTGCGGCGGCTACTCGGCTGCCAGACCGCTTTCGGGCGATCGCGTTGCAGCGAGCCTTTGTTTCGCGAACTGCACGAAACCGTTGACGACCTTCGAATGGAACCGTTCCTTCGGATACACGACGGACAGATGCCGAATGAGCGGCGGCGCGAGCGGAATCCGTACCAGCTCGCCGAGACGCACTTCTTTCTCTGCCGTTGCGCGCGACATGATCGCAAAGCCGAGACCCGTGGCCACCAACCCTTTCAGCGCTTCCGGACTGCTCGCTTCCATCACGACCTGCAGCGAATCCAGCGAGAGCCCGGCCTTCTGAAGGTAATGATCGATGACCTCGCGCGTGCCGGATCCGAGCTCCCGACTGATGTAGGCGTGCTCGGTCAGCGACTTCACCGGGACGGTCTTTTGCTCTGCGAGCGCATGCGACGGCGAGCAGACAATCTGCAGCTCGTCCTCGCAGCACACGTCGGCAACCACCGTCGGCAGATGGGAGTCGCCCTCGATGAAGCCCAGGTCGAGCCTGCACTCGGCGACGCGCTGTTGCACGGCTTCGGAGTTGGCGACGATAAGGCGCGGCACGATTCCGGGGTATCGCGACTTGAACTCGCCCAGGATTTTCGGCAGCAGGAATTCGGCGATCGTCGTGCTGGCCCCGATCAGCAACGGCCCCACTTCCTGACCACTGATTTCTTTGAGCCGCGCGTCCAACTCGGCCGACAGCGCGAGGATGCGCTCGGCGTACTCGAGCGCGACCACGCCCGCGAGCGTCAGCGCGATACGTCCGTTCGCGCGGTCGAACAGCCGCGTGTTGAAGTACTCCTCGAGCTGTCGAATTTGAAACGTTACCGCGGGCTGCGTCATGCACAACGCGTCCGCGGCCTTGGTGAACGACCCATGCTTCGCCACCGCGTGAAAAGCCTGAAGACGCCGATCCGGCATGTACCTATCCACTATAGCAAGCGCTATCCGACATGATACCCCGCGTGCGGTCGGCGTCACAGCTTCTCGCGCGCTCTGCGTCGAAGTCCAAAACGCGCTTATTGCCGGATAAAGAGGTTCAATTGCGGTGGCCGCATCGGCCGCGGCAGACTGCAGCGCCTACCAATGTCACGCAGTGGACATCTCGCAATCAAATTCTCCTGGAGACCATTGATGTTTACCAGCAACCCCTTCGCCACCGTGACGGATTTCTTGTCGCCTCTCGCGATGCAGGTCTACATCGTTTTGATGATACTTGCCGTTGTCATCGGCACGTTGCTCGACGTTTCTCACAAGGGCAGCGCGAAGTTTTTCGCGCAGCGGCGGGAAAAATCGATGGCTTCGGCAAAGATCCGGCTTAGCGGGTCACAGACGCTCACGCTCGCCGTCATCACCATCGCGGAGGCCGCGGTGTCCGGCGAGTTCTGCAAATGGCCGAGGCGCGCTTCTCATTTGCTGATGATGTACGGCTTCGTCCTGCATGTGATCACAACTGTCGTGATGGTATTCGTTTATCCGGCGGCAGCCAGCACACCGGTAATCCTGCCCACGCTGTGGACGGTAGGCGCGCTGATGGTTCTCGTCGGCGGCTTGTGGTTCTTCTTCGTCCTCAGGGTAAACGTCGCGTATGACGGCGCATCGCCGCTTCATCTGGGACGAGCCGACCTGTTTGTTGCTTCGCTCCTCTCAAGCGTCGCGTTCGCGCTCGTATGGCATTTCGTGCAATCGGCGTCTGCGAACTCGACGGCGGCTCGGATATTGTTCGGCCTCTACATGTTCTTTACGACGCTGCTTTTCGTTTCCGTTCCGTGGTCCAAGTTCGCCCACATGTTCTTCAAACCGGCGGTAGCGTTCCAGAGGAGGATAGAGGAGGCGAACGGTTCCACAGATCTTCCGAGTCCGGTTGCGGACAACTACATCGGCAGGAGCTGATCGCCGTGCCCACCTACACCGACATGACGAAATGCGACGGCTGCGGAGAGTGTGTCGACATCTGCCCTTCGGACATCATGCACATAGACCCCGTCTACCGCAGGTCTTACAACATCGAGCCGAATTTCTGCTGGGAGTGCTACTCGTGCGTGAAGGCATGCCCGCAGCATGCGATCGATGTTCGCGGATATGCGGACTTCGCCCCGCTGGGCCACAAGGTCAGGGTGCGCAGAGAACCGGAAAAGGGAGCGGTGTCCTGGAAGATCAAGTACCGCGACGGCCGAGTGAAGGAGTTCACCTTTCCCATCAGAACCACACCTTTTGGTTCGATAAAGGCGCCGTCCGATTACGAGGCGCCCGACTTGAGCGCGCTGACTTCTCCAATGCTTTCGCACGAGCCCACGGCGCTTCATATCGAGGCGCTTCCGATACTCAATAAGGCAAAGGCTTGATGCCATGGCGAGAAGAACCCGCTTCGTCGATTCGGACATCCTCATCGTGGGCGGCGGCTTTGGCGGATGCGGCGCCGCTTACGAGTCGCGATATTGGGGTCGGGATCTGAAGATCGTCCTCGTCGAAAAAGCCAACATTGAGCGAAGCGGCGCGGTTGCTCAGGGCCTGTCCGCGATCAATTGCTACATGGGCATGCAATGGGGCGAGAACCAGCCCGAGGACTTCGTGCGATATGCACGCGGTGACCTGATGGGTCTGGTGAGAGAGGACCTGGTTTACGACATCGCGCGTCACGTCGATTCGACGGTGCACATGTTCGAGGAGTGGGGCCTACCCATCATCAAGGATCCGCGGACCGGCCGCTATCTGCGGGAAGGTAAATGGCAAATCATGATCCACGGCGAAAGCTACAAGCCCATCGTCGCGGAGGCCGCCCGCAAGTCCGCCACCGAGGTGTACAACAGGATCATGGTGACGCACCTGCTGATGGACAAGGCGCGACCGAACCGCATCGCGGGCGCTGTGGGATTCAACGTGCGCAACGGCGAATTCTACGTCTTCAGGGCGAAGGCGGTTATCGTCGGGGCCGGCGGCGGCTCGCACATCTATCGGCCGAGATCGGTCGGCGAAGGCATGGGAAGAACGTGGTATGCGCCCTGGAGCACTGCTTCGGCTTACGGTCTGCTGATTCCGACGGGCGCCACGATGACACAGATGGAGAACAAGATCGTTCTCACGCGCTTCAAGGACGGTTACGGACCCGTGGGTGCCTGGTTCCTGCTCCTCAAGGCGCATGTGACGAACGCCGCGGGGGAGATGTACGAGGCAGCCCGGTTCGATGAGATCAAAGCGCGCGTCGGAAAGTACGCGGAGATCCACCCGATGCCGACGTGCCTGCGAAACCACTCGCTGCTGGAGGAGGTCAAGGCCGGCAAGGGCCCGATCTACATGCATACACAGCAAGTCCTCGATACCAAGGAGAAGGAGGAGATCGGCTGGGAGGATTTCCTCGACATGACGATCGGCCAGGCGGTGGTCTGGGCTTCGCAGAACGTCGACCCCAAGGATAGGCCCTCCGAATTGATTACTTCCGAACCCTACATCATGGGTTCTCACGCAACGTGTTCCGGTGCCTGGGCTAGCGGGCCCGAGGACTGCGCCCCGCAGGACTACCAGTGGGGGTACAACCGGATGACGACCGTGCAAGGGCTATTCGGCGCGGGCGATACGATAGGCGGATCAGCGCACAAGTTTTCAGCCGGCTCGTTCACGGAGGGAAGGCTCGCCGGAAAGGCCGCCGTCGGGTATGTCATCGACATGAAGGCGGATGCGCCTCAAGTGGACGAAGCGCAGATCAAGAAGCTCGAGCAGACGGTATTCAAGCCGCTGGAAAATTACAGAATCGGCAGGAACGAGATCGTCGCCGGGACCGTCGCACCGAGCTACATCTCTCCGCTGCAAGGCCTACAAAGGCTCGAAAAACTCATGGATGAGTACGTCGGTGGGTACAGCATGTTCTATGTAACCAGCGAACCGCTGCTCAACCGATCGCTGGAGCTTCTCAGCATGCTGAAGGAGGATTTCGAGCACATCGGCGCGGAGGACCTGCACCAGCTGCAGAGAGCGTGGGAGCTCCAGCACAGGATCCTGACAGGCGAGTCGGTGGCCAGGCACACGCTCTTTCGGCAGGAGACCCGGTGGCCGGGATACTACTACCGCGCCGACTATCCCAAGCTGGACGACGCCGAGTGGCATGTGTTCACGGCATCTCAATACGATGCCAACACGGCTGAGTGGCACATGTCGAAGCTTCCTGTTCACCACATCGTTTAGCCAGCGAGGTTTTGTCACCGACTTTCGCACATTGGCGGGGAACGCGAGCCTGATCGCATCTCGAGTGAGCGTTTGGAGGCAGGGGTCGGAATCGAAAGGGCGTCCACCGGCTGTTTTCGCGATGTCATTCATCCGCCGCGCGACGGCCGCGAAGGCGCGAAGGTAGATTCGCGAGCGCTTGACAGGCAATGCCCGCGCACCTATTCTAAAACGGTTCCATTTCGGTTTCTATCCCAAAACGAGATGCCTACATTGACGCTGAAGAACATCCCGACGCAGCTGCATGCGAAGCTCAAGGAGAGCGCGGTGAAGAATCGCCGGAGCCTCAACAGCGAGATACTGACCAGGCTTGAGCGGGACGTGTCGGTGCCGAAGGTCGATCGGGCCAAGCTCGCGAGCAATCTCAAGGCATTTACCGACCGGCTTCCCTACGTCGATCATCGGATCGGCGATCGCTACAAGCGCAAAGGGCTCAAGTGATAGTCGTTGACACGAATGTCATCCACTACTGCTGGGTGCGCGGCCAGCATACCGGCGCCGCGCAAGCCGTCCGACGGCGAGACCCTGACTGGCACGCGCCAATCTTGTGGCGCTCGGAGCTGCGTAATGTGCTGACCGCATATCTCCGGCGCGGATTGATGTCACGCGAACAGATCGTTCGAATACTGGATGCGGCTGATCGGGTGCTTGCCGGAAGTGAACACACCATCGCCGATGAACTCGTGCTCGACGTTGTCGCGAGCAGCCCGCTGACCGCCTATGACGGCGAATTCGTCGCGCTTGCGAACGCGCTGTCCGTGCCTTTAGTGACAGCCGATAAAGCCGTCCTCAAGGCATTTCCTGATCGGGCGTTGACGATGGAGGCATTCGTTAGCGGATGACGCGGTGGCTCTTCCAGCGGAGCCACTCTGTGGCGGGCTACACCACACGTATCTCGGTGGCACCAACGAATTGGACCGGGGAACGGGGATTGCGCTGGACGCTAGCGGAAATGTCGCCGTCGCAGGGTGGATTCGTTTACCGCTCGGCGAGCGTCGATACTGGCGCGGCCAGGTGCGCGCCGAGCTCGTCGTGCGCGGCGTGGATCGCTTTGGCTTTCGCAAGCAAGTCCGCCGCCTGCTTGCGCTCGCCGAGATCGATCAGGCAGTCTGCGAAGATCACTTGCGCTTCGGCGAGCCAAGGGCTTTTGGGATCGTCGTTCGCCTCACGCAGGCGAAGCGCATGTTCCAGATTCGCGCGGGCGCTACGCGGCTCGCCTGCGGCTCGTTGCGCTTGGCCCAGCCGCAGCGCGGCATCGGCTTCGAGCAACGGGTAGTACTTGCGCAACGGTGACGCGACGACCTGCTCCAGCGCGTCCTGTGCGGAAGCAATCGCCTCCTCGATCCGTCCCTGGTGCAAGCGGGCCTGCGCGAGCAGCGTCTTGGCGTTGACGTCGTACACGCGCAACGGCAGCGTGGCGGCGTATGCGGGCGCCGTGATCGAGTCGAGGGCCTCGATCGCCGACGCCGCTTCGCCACGCGCCAACAGCAGTCGACCCTTGTCGAGCAGCAGGCGGTTGCGTAGGGCGAACGCGCCGCCGACGGATTGCGTGATCTCCAGTGCCTCGGCCATTTCTGTCATTGCGTCGTTGTAGTGTCCGCGCGCGGTATCGAGCGCGATGCGGTTGCGCAATGCAAGCGCAAGCGGGATCGAGCCGGGAAAGTTCTCCCTCGCATCAGTCAACTCGGCAGCGACCAGCGGCGCGGCCTCCTCGAGGCGGCCTTCCGCAAGCAGTGCTCTCCCGCGCATCCCTGCAAGCACCGCCGTCACGTATCCAGGAGTGTAGCCGCCCGTTGCTTTACCGACGCCGGCAAGCGCCGTCTGCATCCAGCGGTGTCCCTCTTCGCGGCGCGCGGTCGATCGCAGGTATGAACCGAGCTTCGCTTCGGTGAGCAGCGTCTCCGGGTGAAATTCGCCGAAGCGGGCCTGCGCGGCCGAGAGCGCCGATCGATAGCTGTGTTCCGCATCGTCGACCTTGCCGAGCGCATCTTGAGCTTCGGCGAGCCCGACAAGCGGAAAGACCGACGAGGCCGACTGTTCATTGTCGAGGCTCGCGACCTCGGCTAGCGCCTGCCGGTAGAGAGCTTCCGCGCCCGGCGCGTCTCCCTGCTGCATCCGCGCGCTGGCGGCAAACGTCAGCGCGACCGACAG
>WNGB01001645.1_pt1 | contig 38264 bp, 41 predicted proteins | sample 5400681 | NCBI WGS metagenome assembly WNGB01 (sample SAMN13153367, study PRJNA577476) | soil metagenome | isolation source: 115 cm soil or saprolite under grassland replicate 2 | place: USA:California | collected 2016-06-15 | reverse complement strand
CCTTCTTCGCTCCCGAGGGGATGGTCACCTTCCCGCTCCGGCTGAACAGGGCCGGGCCCAAGACCTGGAGGGCGTTCCCTCCCCCGGTGTTCTCGGCCAGTATTCCGAGTCCATTCGAGAGCAGGGATAGTCCGTGGACACCGGTGCCGTTGGTCTCTCCGCCGATCCCCTGTACGCCAGCGCCGGTGCCCGCGCCTTGTCCGAAGACACCGTGGCCGTTGTTGGTCCCGCCTGTGCCCTCCACGCCCGGGCCGGTGCCCGCGCCGAAGCCCTTTACGCCGGGGCCGTCGGTGGCCCCGGCGAAGCCCAGTACGCCGGCGCCGGCGCCCCCGCCCTGCCCGAAGACGCCCTGGCCGTTGTTGGGCCCGCCGAACCCCCCCACCCCCGAGCCGAACCCCGCGCCGAATCCTTCCACGCCGTTGGCGTCGGTACCCGCGCCCTGCCCAACCACGCCGCGGCCGCTGTCGGGCCCGCCAGTCCCCTGTACGCCGGTGCCGGCGCCCACGCCCTGGCCAATCACGCCGGCGCCGTTCCCGATCCCGCCGAAGCCCGTCACCCCAGGCTCGGTCCCCGTGCCTTGCCCAACCACCCCAGGGGCGTTGTTGAAGGATCCGCCGGTGCCACGCACGCCCGGGCCGGTGCCCGTGCCCCGCCCATCCACGCCGAGGCCGTTCGGGGACCCGCCCTGGCCAACCACGCCGGTCCCGCTCGTGCCTCCGCCGAAGCCCGCCACCCCCTCTCCGATGCCCGTGCCGAACGCCAGTACGCCGCGGCCGTTCGTGAGCCCGCCCCGCCCAACCAAGCCGGGGCCGCTGTTGCCCCCGCCGGAGCCCGCCACTCCAGCCTCGGCGCCTGCGCCCCCGGCCGAGAAGCCGGTGTCGTTGCCGCCCCCGCCCGAGTTTTTGCCCCTCCGCGTGGTTGCTGGACATCACGACCCCCCTCTCTCTTTGCTCTGTGACAGAGCACCTCAGGGGGACCGTTCTACTCCGGAGGAATGATGAGGACAAGATGCCGATCAGGACGCGGCACGTCCGTGAGCCAAACGCCGTTCGGGAATCCGGTACTGAGCGCAGGGGAGCTGTCTCGCTCGCCGCCTTGCGGTGCCGGCCGTGCCCGAGAGTCTCATACCCAAAGTCCCGCCGCCCGCGGCCCGCGCACCCCTCCCCCTCGTGGTTTGACCCCACATTGAGCCTGGCTGTAGCGTCGCGGTCCGCAGAGGGGTGTTCGGTTTCGGAGCGGTCTCCTATCCCTCGCTTCGCTTGACCAGCTCGAGCCGGCGGCCGTAGCGTCTCGGGTTGTGACCGACAAACAGGCGAGGCTGGCAGCGAGGATAGGGCGGCTGGGGACCGAGTCCGCGTTCGAGGTCCTGGCGCGAGCCCGCGCCCTGGAGTCTCAGGGTCGCAAGATCGTGCACCTGGAGATCGGCGAGCCGGACTTCGACACGCCCGCTCACATCATCGAGGCCGCCGCCGAGGCCCTTCGGTCGGGCTTCACGCACTACAACCCGGCGCCGGGGTATCCGGAGGTGCGCGAAGCGATCGGGGAGTTCTTCGAGCGGACCGGCCGGCCTGCCTACGCGGCCGATCGCATCGTCATCACGCCGGGGGCCAAGCCGATCATGTTCTACGCGATCCTGGCCCTGTGCCAGGAGGGCGACGAGGTCCTCCACCCCGACCCCGGGTTCCCGATGTACGAGTCGCTGGCGAACTTCGCTGGAGCCACGCCCGTCCCCGTCCCGCTGCGCGAGGAGAACGAGTTCCGCATGGATCCAGACGAGGTGGCGTCGCTGGTCACCGACCGCACGCGCCTGCTGATCCTCAACACGCCGCACAACCCCTGCGGGAGCGTGCTCACGAAGGAGGACGTCGAAGCGCTGGCCCGCGTCGCGTCGGACCGCGACCTGTACGTCCTCTCCGACGAGGTGTACTGGGCAACCCGCTACGGGGGCGATCACGCCAGCATCGCCTCGATGGACGGGATGAAAGATCGGACGATCCTCCTCGACGGCTGCTCGAAGACCTTCGCCATGACCGGCTGGCGCCTTGGGTTCGCCGCGTTCCCCCCCGAGCTGGTCGAACCAGTCACCCGGATGATCATCAACACGGTGTCATGCACGTCGGCGTTCAGCCAGCGGGCCATCCTGGCCGCGCTGACGGGGCCGTGGGAGCCAATCCAGGCCATGATCGACGAGTTCCAAAAACGCCGCGACGTGATCGTGGAAGGTCTCAACCGCATCACCGGGATCACCTGCCTCGAACCGGGGGGCGCCTTCTACGCCTTTCCGAACGTGAAGCAGCTCGGCGTGCCCAGCGAACGGGTGGCGAGCTTCCTGCTGGACCAGGCGGGAGTGGCCTGCCTGTCCGGCACCGCGTTCGGGGCCGGCGGGCAGGGGTACCTGCGCTTCTCGTACGCGAACTCGGTCGATGCCATCCGCGCAGCCCTGGACGCCATCGAGGCCTCGCTGCCTGAGCTCAAGGCCTGACGTCGTTCGACATGCCCAAGCTTCGGATGCGGCGGCTTGCCGGGTGGGTGGTCTCGTCGATCGGGTGGGTGCTGGTGTGGGTCTTCGGGCTCGTAGGTTTCTACGTGCTGCTCGGCTCGACCCACTACACGAACGGGGCCCTCGGCCCGATCCTGAACATCGTCGCCATCCCCGTGGGCGCGGGCCTCATCTTCGTCGGGCATGCGATGCGGGGACGGGGTCGGCTCTGGTTGGCCCTCAGGCGTCGGGGCAGGCGGAAGCAGGGCCTGGACTGGTGACCAGCTAACGTGAGCGCGCTCACCCGCCGTGCCAGCGCACGCGACGCCCAAGCGGTCACCGACATCATGGCCGCAGCCTTCTTCGACGATCCTGTGTGGGGACATTGGGCATGTCCCAATGTCGAAAGACGCGCGGTGCAGCTCACAGCCCTGTGGCGGTTCTTCGTCGACGCCACGATCCCCACCGGCTGGGTATGGATCACGGAGGGCGGCGAGGCGGCCTCGCTGTGGGTTCCGCCGAGATATCCCGAGCTCCCGCCGGAATATGAGGAGCGGCTGCATCCCCTGCTCAACGAGATGTTTGGGAAGCATGGCGACACTGTATTCGAAGGGTTCGAGCGCTTTGACGAAGCCCATCCGCACGACGAACCCCATTACTACCTCAGCCTGCTGGCGACAGATCCGAGGCATCGAGGGCAGGGACACGGCATGGCGCTCCTTGCCAAGAATCTCGAGGATGTCGACCGCGATGGCGTGGCCGCCTATCTGGAGTCGACGAATCCCGCGAACGACCACCGGTACCAGCGCCAGGGGTTCGCCTACCGTGGCTCCTTCACGCTTCCCGACGGGCCGGCCGTGGCCACGATGTGGCGAGCCGCCCGAGCTGTTTGACCCGCCATCCACCTGCGCCGTAGCGTCACGCTGGTCGCGAGCAAAGGAGGCACCGTGGCGAAAGAACGGTGGCCCGTGCTGGTCACGCGCCGGCTGCCGCAGCCGGCCATGAAGCGGATCGCGGAGCGCTGCGACATCACGTTGCACGAGGGCGAGGCGGCCATGCCTCGCGACCGCCTGCTGACCGAGGTCAAGGGCAAGCTCGGAGCGGTCACGCTCCTGACGGACAAGGTCGACGACGAGTTCCTCGACGCGGCGGGCGCGCAGCTGGTGATCGCGGCTAACTACGCCGTCGGGTTCGACAACATCGACGTGGAGGCGTGCACCCGCCGCGGCGTGATGTGCTCGAACACCCCCGAGGTGCTCACCGAGACCACCGCCGACACGGCCTTCGCGCTGATCATGGCGGCGGCCCGGAGGATCGCCGAAGGCGACCGGTTCCTGCGGGGAGGCAAGGGTTGGGTGTGGGGCCCGATGATGATGCTCGGCCAGGACGTCCACCACAAGACGATCGGGATCGTCGGCTTCGGGCGGATCGGGCAAGCTTTGGCGCGCCGGGCCAAGGGTTTCGGCATGAACGTCATCTACCACGACGTGTACCGGCCCCCTCTCGAAATCGAGCAGGAGGTTGGCGCCGAATTCCGCGAGCTCGACGACCTCCTGGCCGAAGCCGACTTCGTCTCGATCCACGTGAACCTCACGCCCGAGACTCGCCACCTGATGAACGCCGAGCGGCTCCGCAAGATGAAGCCGACCGCGGTCCTCGTGAACACGTCCCGCGGGCCCGTGATCGATGAGGCCGCCCTGGCCGAAGCGCTCCGCGAGGGCGTGATCTTCGGCGCCGGCCTGGATGTCTTCGAGAAAGAGCCGGAGGTCAATCCCGAGCTGTTGAAGCTGGACAACGTCGTGGTCCTCCCGCATCTCGGCAGCGCCACGGTGGACACACGGATCGCCATGGGGCTGCTCGCCGCCGACAACCTCATCGCCGGCCTGGAGGGCCGGCGCCCGCCGACCATCCTGAACCCGGAGGTCTGGGAGGCGAAACAGCGTGGCAAGGCTTGACGGCAAGGTCGCGCTCCATCACCGGCGCCGCCTGACGGCCGGCCCCAAAGAGGCCGGACGTAGACTGGGATGGTGCCCGCACCTCTCGTGGCCGTCCCCTCCTTTCACCTGGCGTCCGGAAGGGTGACGCGGTGGGATCGCGGCGCGTATGCGGTCCCGGACTCCTATGTCGAGGCGGTTCGCCGCGCGGGTGGTCGTCCCGTCCTGCTGCCGGCCCCCGACGATGCCGGTCCGGAGGAGATCCTGGACGCCTTCGATGCCCTGCTGCTGGTGGGTGGGGGCGACGTGGACCCGGTCCGGTACGGAGCCGACGAACGGCACCCGGCCGTCTATGGAGTGGACCCGCAGCGCGATCAGCTCGAGATCGACCTGATCCGGCACGCGGATCACTCCGAGCTCCCCACGCTCGCCATCTGCCGGGGGGTCCAAGTCCTGAACGTGGCCTTCGGCGGAACGCTCCACCAGCACCTTCCCGACGTCCCTCGTCTCGACCAGCACCGGTTCCCGGCCGGCCACTCGTTCCCGCACGAGGTCAAGGTTGCCGAAGGGACCCGGCTGGCGGAGGCGGCGGGGTCGGTGGCGCTCCAGTGCCTCTCGGCCCATCACCAGGGGGTCGATGAGGTGGGCGACGGCCTCGTCCCGGTGGGATGGTCCGGCGACGGCCTGGTCGAGGCTCTCGAGCGCGACCACGGGTGGATGGTCGCCGTCCAGTGGCACCCGGAAGAGACCGCCGCCGACGACCCGACCCAGCAGTCCCTCTTCGACGCGTTGGTGGCCGAGGCTCGCCGGCCGTCCTGACTATTCGGTCTGGTCCGGGAACCCCGGAGGCATCCCGCCCGGAGCGATGTCGGCAGGCATCACCCAGAACGGCACCTGCGCCAGTCGCTCGTCCCCGTGATGCACCTCGAAGAGGTAGGTCCCGAAGTCCGGGATGGGGAAGCCGTAGAGGCGGAAGGCAACCACGCTGGCCGAGGCTCGCGTCGAGTCGATCGGGTGCGGTTCGAACCTCGTCGGCACCTCCTGGCTGAGCCCGACCGTCCTCCCGTCCGCATCGACGATCTTGTAGACGAGCTGGACGGTCTGGCCGATCTCGTGGGCCTCGCCCACCACCCGAACGACGAAGGAGATGGCCCCGAGGTGCAGGGGCTTGGGAAATTCACGGGGAAGGAAGTAGATGTCGGCCCCACCGCGGGTGACGTAGAAGAGCCCACCCTGCGAGTCGGCGGCCTCGGCGATGAACGCGTAGTCGACCCTCATGGCGGCATCATGGTCGCTGTCTTTGCGCGGCGGGGCAAACGCAACGCGCGCCGCTCATTGAGTTCGGGCCTTTCAGCCCCCGATCATCGACATCGAACGGGCGGGACGTTCGAAGTCGGGGTGGTTGATCTTGTGGCCCTCCCATTTCGCCCACACGTTCCGCCGGATCAACGGCTCCAGCTCCTGGTCGGACGCGCCCGCTCGCATGGGGCCGCGGAGATCGGTCTCGTACATCGCGAACAGACAGGCGCGGAGCTGTCCCTCCGCGGTCAGCCGGAGCCGATGGCACGTGTCGCAGAAAGGCTCGGTGACCGAGGCGATCACCCCGATGGCTCCAGGAGCGCCGTCGGCGAAACGGTAGGTCGACGCCGGCTCCACCCCCTCCCCATCCTCGGGGATCAGCGGGAAGACGCGATCGATGGCTTCGAGGATCTGGGCCGACGGAACCACCTTGGCCCGCTCCCACCGCTGTTCGGCATCGAGCGGCATGTATTCGATGAACCGCACCTCGTGCCCGTTGTCCCTGACGAACCGGGCGAAGTCGACCACCTCTCCATCGTTGGTCCCCGCGATCACCACGCAGTTCAGCTTGATCGGGGTCAGTCCCGCCTCCTCCGCTGCCCGGATTCCCTCCGTGACCTTGTCCAGGGCGTCGCGCCGCGTCATCTCCTGGAACCGGTGCCGCAACAGCGAGTCGAGCGAGACCGTGACCCGGTCGAGTCCCGCCTCCGCCAGCGGCCGGGCCAGCCGGTCCAGGAGGAAGCCGTTCGTGGTCATCGAGATGTCCACGTCGGGGTCGACCTCCCGCAGCATGCGGACCAACTTGGGCAGCTCGGCCCGCACGGTGGGCTCGCCGCCGGTCAGCTTGAGCGAGCGGACGCCGAGGAGGAGGAACAGCCGCACCAGCCTGGTGATCTCCTCGAAGGTGAGGACCTCGCTCTTGGGCAACCAGGGGAGCCCCTCGGCCGGCATGCAGTAGGTGCAGCGGAAGTTGCAGCGGTCGGTGACCGATACCCGCAGGTCGTCGCCGATCCGGCCGTACGTGTCGACCAGCCCCCCCTGGCCGGGGGCGTCGGCGACCTCGCTCGGATCGATTTGCTCAGGCATCGGCTCCTGAAGGCTCCTCGACGGGCGACCTAGGCTCTCGTCCACCAGAATATGCCCAGCGGGCGACATGGGTCACCCCCCCCGGGGGGGGGTCCGAACCAGGAGGGTCGAAAGCACGTGAACGGCAAGGGCGAAGGCCGGCCGGCAGCCGCCGTGGTGACCGTGAGCGACGGGGTGTTCCAGGGGGTCCGGGACGACGCCTCGGGCCGTGCGGTGGCCGGCGTGCTGGAGGGCGCCGGCTTCGACGTGAAGCGCCGGGACGTGGTCCCGGACGAACGCGCCCAGATCGAAGCTCTGCTGCGAACCCTGGCCGATGAGGCGGTTGCCTTGGTGGTGACGACCGGGGGGACCGGCCTGGGTCCTCGGGACGTGACCCCGGAAGCGACCCGTGGCGTGATCGAGCGGGAGGCCCCCGGCCTGGCGGAAGAGATGCGGGCCGCCGGACGTGGCTCGACCCCCCTCGCGGCACTGTCCCGGGGAGTCGCCGGGACGCGTGGGTCCACGCTGATCGTGAACCTTCCCGGCAGCGAGCGCGGCGCCACCGAAAGCCTCTCCGCCATCCTCCCGGCGCTCCCTCACGCCTTGGATCTTTTGGCCGGCCAGACGGTCCACGAGCCGGGGGGCGGGCACCCTCATGACCACCCCGGGGAGGAGGTCGTCGTCGCTACCGCGATCAAGGTGGAGGGCAATCCCCCGTGCAGGGTCGGACAGAAGATGCTGCTCGGCCGGGATGGCCCGTTAGGCGGGACGCTCGGGTGTGCGGAGTTCGACGATGCCGCGGCGGCCGACGCCCCTGCCACCCTGGACGCTGGCTCGCCGCAGACCCGGACCTACACGCACGACCTCGGTTCGATCGAGGTGTTCCTGGAACCCGTGCTCCCCCGCCCTCAGCTCATCGTGTTCTCGGCCACCCCGGTCGCTGCCCATCTTCTTCGCTGGGCCGGTGAGGCCGGCTTCGATCCCGTGCTGGTGGAGCCGCGGAGCGAACGCGTCACGTCACGGCACCGGACCGGTGCCCGCGTCGTGTCCAGCCTGGAACAGGTGAGGATCGGTGAAGCGTCGGCGGCCATACACACCGATCACGACGCGCCAGGGGTGGCCGAGTCGGTTGCGGTCTTGCTCCGGTCCCCCGCTCGATTCATCGGCGTCATGGGCAGCGCCCGGCACCTTGGCCCGCACATCGAGAAGCTGCGCGGGATGGGATTCGGTGACGAGGATCTCGAGCGGATCCGCACCCCGGTGGGGATCGACATCGGCGCGAGGAGCGCGGAGGAGATCGCGCTGTCCATCCTGGCCGGGGTCGTGGCGGACCGCCACGACGCAGTCGGCGGGTGGTTAGACAGGCGCTAGTCCTCTCTCAGCGCCCGCTCACTTCTCCGCCGCGAACGTCCCATTCACGTCGATGGGAGCGCTCAAATTCGGCGCCGTGATCGCCGCGCAGGCGAAGGTTCCCGAGAAACCAGTGTCGCTCAGGTTCTCGACGTTGTACGAGCATTCCCCATGGCTCGAGGAGACCTCGATGGTGGTCCCCGGAACCGGCGTGAGCGTGAGCTCGATGGCCCTGAAGGTGATCTGGGTCGTGGTCCCTGTGCCGGTGGTGGGAGAGTGAAGCTCGATGTGCAGCTCGGAGGTGAGCCCCTTCCACGTCGCATCCACCACGCCGCCGAAGACCGCCTGGATGCCGGAAGCCTCAAACGTCTCGAGAGTCAGGTCCTCAGTCAGCGTCAGGCCTCCCGAGACGTCGATGTGCGCTTCCTTGCCGACGTCGACGGCTGTGGTTCCTCCGTTTCCCCCGTTCCCGCCGGACCTGGCGACGACCAACGCGATGATGCCGCCCGCCACGACCACCAGGATCGCCACGAGGACCGGCCACCGCCTCCCCCCACCGGTCTGTTCGAGCTGGGGCCGAGCGGCGGCCAGGGCGGCCTCGTGGGCATCACCAGCTCCCGGCTCCAGCTCGACGTAGCGCCGCCACGCTGCGCCCCGCCCCTGGTCCGTAGCAGGAAAGTGCTCGACGGCCGCGCCCTTCGAGTACTCGTCCCAGATGCCGTAGGAATCAGGCCCGAACCCGAGCACGTAGCGGGTGCCGGCATGGATCGTCCCCAGCCGTGTGTCCGGGGAGACCCGGCCCTTCACGTGCTCGACGGACGAGCCTTCGTTCGGAGCGCTCACCTTCATAGTCGTCACCTCCGGCCTGGGGGCGACAGTATCGAACGCACGGAGAAGCGGATTCAAGCGGCTTCTGAACGTGGTGGCCGGCCGGGGATCAGCGCCGGCGGCGCGACCGGGGTGGGCCGCGACGGCCACCCCTCTTCTTCTTGACCGGGCGGGGGGCCTGGGTCGGATCGGGGAGGCCCTGCTGTCCCTGGAGGACCGCCGCCACCACCTGGCGGGCCGCGGCGTCCTGACCCGGCCCGGCTCCCAGCATCAGCTGGAACAGCACGCGCTGCTCCAGCTGCTGGATGGTGTCGACGACCGCTCGGCGTTCGTTCCCGCGGATCGACCAGGAGGCGAAGATCCGGCCCGAGGGCAGCATGTCGACCCGCAGCGGGGCCTCGCCGATCCGCCCCTGCCACACAGTTTGTCCTGCCTGCTGTTCGTCCACGAGTTCCCCCAGCATATAGGCTCGGGAGAGACCGACATGAACCTTCCGTTTCAGCCACCGCTGGCGCCGATGGAGGCGCGCCACGTCGATGCCCTGCCATCGGGTGCGGGATGGCAATACGAGCCCAAGTGGGACGGGTTCCGGGCCATCTGCTTCCGCGACGGCAGCGATGTGTACGTCTCGAGCCGCAAGGAACTGCCCTTCAACCGGTACTTCCCCGAGATCGTGGCAGCGGCGAAGAGCCTTCCCGAGCGCCGGTTCGTCCTCGACGGCGAGATCGTCGTGTTCACGGCCAACGGCAAGGGATTGGACTTCGACGCGCTGCTCCAGCGGATCCACCCGGCGGCATCCCGCGTGGCCCGCCTGGCCAGCGAGACGCCGGCTTCGTTCATCGCCTTCGACCTTCTGGCCAGGAAGAGCCGCGATCTGCGCGGCCAGCCACTGGCGAAGCGCCGGGGCCAGCTCGAGGCTGTCACCGACGGTGTCTCGCCGCCCCTCTACCTGAGCCCATGCAGCGACGACGTGAAGGTCGGCACGAAATGGCTGGAGGCGTTCGTGGTCCAGGGACTGGACGGGGTGGTGGCCAAGCGACTGGACGCGCCGTACCGGTCGGGCGAGCGAGAGATGCTCAAGGTCAAGCGAGAGCGAACCGCGGATTGCGTGGTGCTGGGGTTTCGGTGGGCGAAGGACCTGAAGGGTGAGGCCGTGGGGTCGTTGCTCCTTGGACTGTACGGACCGGACCACGAGCTGTGGCAAGTGGGATTCACTTCCGGGTTCACCCAACAGGCCCGGCGAGAGCTAGTCAGCTACCTCAAGCCCTATCGGGATGAGACGTCCGCCGAACCGCCTCCGGGGATCGCCGCGATGAGCCGCTGGTCTCACGACAAGGACCTCTCGTACGAGAAGCTCCGGCCGGAGCTGGTGGCCGAGGTGGCCTTCGACCAGGTCACCGGCCACCGCATCCGGCACGGGGCCCGGTTCGTCCGGTGGCGGCCCGACAAGCCGGCCGCGCGATGCACGTTCGAGCAACTCATGGTGCCCGCGAACATGGACCTGAGGAAGCTGCTGGCCTGATTGGCGCTAGGATGAGCCGCCGCAGCGACCGACGCCGAACGAGATGCTGATCTGCTTCAGAGACCCGCTGCTGGCCACCTCGAGGGTCACGCACCGCGGCCCGTCCACGATGAACCCTCCGTTGAACTGGGTCGGGCCGTCCGCCACCCCGAACCGCTTGAACGGCGACTCCCCTTCTGCGCAGGCCTGGAACGTCACCGCGCGGTCGCCATCGCTCAGCGCATAGAGTCCGTCATCGCGGAAAGCCGACTGGTCGTAGAGCAGGGCCACATGGCCCACATCTGGCGGCGAGATCGACACGGTGACTTCCATCCCTTGATCCACAACTGCCAGGACCTTCAGCCCTCGATACTTCCCCTCGACCGGGGCAAGGTCAGCGGCGGGCGCTCCCAGGCCCAAGAAGGCAATCGGCCCGGCGGCGAGCGCGTCCTTTCGCCATCCGGACCCGAGGTCCCCGTACACACTCGCCTCGCAGCTCCGCACGAATGGTTCTGCTCTCGGGGAAGCAGCAGCTGCAGGAGGGGACGTGGCGCCGGTCTCGGAAGGGACGGTCCGCACGGGGGAGCCGGACGTGCACGCGGCGAGGAACACGAGCCCCGTCAGGGCCGATGCAAGCCGAATCGAGGAGACCATATGGCGCACCCTGCATAACCTACGCGGCGACCACGCCAGAAGTTCCCAGCCCGTTTATCGTTTCCGCGTGCCGAAGCGCGAACAGATCCTGGAGGTTGCCGGCCGGAAGGTGACCATCACCAACCCGGAGAAGGTCTTCTTCCCACGCACCGGACACACCAAGCTGGACCTGGTCCGGTACTACCTCGCCGTTGCCGACGGCGCCTTGCGAGGTGTGGCCGGCCGGCCGATGGCCCTGAAGCGATACCCGAACGGCGCCGAAGGGGATTTCTTCTTCCAGAAGCGAGCACCGACCTCCCGTTCGGAATGGGTCGAGACCATCGAGCTGAGCTTTCCATCCGGGCGGACGGCCCACGAGATCGTGGTGAATGACACCGCTCAGCTGGCCTGGGTCATCAACCTCGGCTGCATCGACCTCAACCCGCATCCGGTGCGGGCGGACGACCTCGAGCATCCGGACGAGCTCCGCGTGGACCTGGACCCCTTGCCGGGCGTCCCGTGGCCCCAAGTCCGAGAGGTGGCGTTGGTGAGCCGGCAAGCGCTGGAGGACTTCGGTCTGGCCGCATGGCCGAAGACCTCCGGCTCGCGCGGCTTCCACGTGTATTGCCGGATCGAACGGCGGTGGACCTTCCCGGAGGTTCGGCGTGCGGCCCTGGCTGTGGCGCGTGAGGTCGAGCGGCGGCTCCCGGACCTGGCCACCAGCAAGTGGTGGAAGGAGGAACGCCACGGCGTGTTCCTCGACTACAACCAGAACGCCAAAGACCGGACGGTGGCCTCGGCGTATTCGGTGCGGCCCACGCCGGACGCTCGCGTCTCCACGCCGCTCCGGTGGGAGGAGGTTCCCGACTGCGATCCCTCCGCGTTCACGATCGACACCGTCCGGCAGCGGTTCGAGCGAGAGGGCGACGCGGCCGAAGGGATCGACGAGGCCACCGGCTCATTGCAGGCATTGCTCGAGCTGGCTGCCCAGCACGAAGCGGCAGGATTCGGCGACGCGCCGTGGCCACCGCACTTCGCCAAGCAGGCCGGCGAGCCCGCCCGCGTCCAGCCGTCGAAGCGAAAGGCCGCGGGGGCGACGTCCCGCGAGGGCGTCGTCCCCCCGCCCGCCCCGGGAAAGACCGCTGGGCCGACCGGGCGCCGCCGCACGAAGATGCCTCTCGTCGAGATCGCCCGCGCCGCAACCGAAAACGAGGCCCGCGAGGGTCTGGAGCGATGGAAGGCCCGCCATCCGGAGGTCTGGCCATACCTCGCCCCGGCCGACGTGCTGGTCGACTCGATGCGCGGGAGGAGCACCACGTGGACCCGGATCCGGGTCAACCTCCGGAACGTGCCCGAGACGGAGCGCCCCTCCCAGGAGCCCCTCGAGGTCGACTACGACCCCTGGGCGGGAGTCGAATGGCCCGAACGTTGACGTCGAGGCACGGCGTCGACTGAGGTTGCATACAATGACGGCCCGCGAGGATGGCGTGCGCATACCAAGGAGGAGACCATGGCCGAGACCGTTCAGTTCAACCTCAAGACGGACGACATCCCCACGGCCTGGTACAACATCCTCCCGGACATGGCTTCGGCCGGGATTCCCCCGCTGCCGCCCCTTCATCCCGGGACGCACGAGCCCGTCACACCCGACCTCTTGCTGCCGCTCTTCCCGGAGTCGTTGGTCAAGCAGGAGGTCTCCACCGACCCCTGGATCGACATCCCCGGGCCCGTCCTCGACGTGTACCGGCTGTGGAGGCCCACTCCCCTCTACCGCGCCCGGCGCCTCGAGCAAGCCCTGAAGACGCCCGCCCACATCTATTTCAAGTACGAGGGCACCTCGGCGGTCGGGTCCCACAAGCCGAACACCGCGGTGGCTCAGGCCTACTACAACAAGGAGGCGGGGACGAAGAGGCTGACCACCGAGACCGGCGCGGGGCAATGGGGCTCGGCGCTCGCGATGGGGTGCGCGTTCTTCGGCTTGGAGTGCGTGGTGTTCATGGTGAAGGCGTCCTACCAGCAGAAGCCGTATCGGCGGGTGCTGATGGAGACGTTCGGCGCCGAGGTTCGTCCCTCACCGACCCCGACGACCCAGGCAGGGAAGAAGGTGCTCGAGGAGAGTCCGGACTCGCCCGGCTCGCTGGGGATCGCCATCAGCGAGGCCATCGAGGCCGCGGTCACCGGCAATGGGACGAAGTACGCCATCGGAAGCGTGGCCAACCACGTCCTCCTGCATCAGACCGTGCTCGGACAGGAGGCCAAGAAGCAGATGGAGATGGCGGGCGAATACCCGGACGTCGTGATCGGATGCGTGGGGGGCGGTTCGAACTTCGCCGGCCTCTCCTACCCCTTCATGCAGGACCGGCTGGCCGGGAAGAAGCAGACGCGGTTCGTGGCGTGTGAGCCTGCCGCGTGTCCCACGCTGACCAAGGGGAGGTTCGCCTACGACTTCGGCGACACCGGCCAGACCACGCCGCTGTTCCCCATGTACACCATCGGGCACTCGTTCGTGCCGGCGCCGGTGCACGCCGGCGGGCTCCGGTACCACGGGGACGCGCCGTCACTGTCCTTGTTGGTGAAGCACGGCCACATGGAGGCCAAGGCGTACACCCAGAACCCGGTCTTCGAGGCCGCGGTGCAGTTCGCGCGAACCCAGGGCATCGTGGCGGGGCCGGAGCCGGCCCACGCCATCAGGGCCGTCATCGACGAGGCGGTGGAGGCTCGGGAGTCCGGGAAGGAGAAGGTCATCCTGTTCAACCTGTCCGGGCACGGTCACTTCGACATGCAGGCGTACGACGACTACCTGGCCGGGCGGCTGCCGGAGGTCGAGTTCCGGCAGGCGGACGTGGACGACGCGTTGAAGAAGCTGCCCCCCGTTCCGGTCCCAGGGTAGTGCCTGCCGATTACGGCCCCTCCACCTACGGCGACCGGATCGCCGCGGCCTACGACCATTGGTAGTCCGTTCCCGAGGACGCCGAGGAGGCTGCGGAGTTCCTGGCCGGCTTGGCGGGGAGCGGTCCCGCCCTCGAGCTGGGGATCGGGACCGGGCGCGTCGCGCTTCCACTTTCGGCGCGAGGGGTGGAGGTCCACGGGGTCGACGCCTCCGAAGCCATGGTGGCCAAGCTGCGGGCGAAGCCTGGCGGCCGGGAGATTCCCGTCACGATCGGAGACTTCGCCGGGGTCGACGACGCGGGCCAGTACCGGCTCATCTTCGTCGTGTTCAACACGTTCTTCGCCCTGCTCACGCAAGAGGACCAGGTGCGGTGCTTCGCGAACGTCGCCACCCACCTGAGCGATGTCGGCTCGTGCGTCATCCAGGCGCTCCTGCCGGATCTGACACTGTTCGACCGGGGATCAAGGGTCGTCGTCACCGACCTGGACACCGATCAAGCGGTCCTCGATCTCGGCCGCATCGATCCCGCTAGCCAGGAGATCACGACCCAGCATGTGGTGATCGAAGCGGGCCAGGTGACGTCCTATCCCGTCAGGCTGCGCTACGCGTGGCCCTCGGAGCTGGACCTGATGGCCCGGCTGGCGGGCCTGCGCCTCCGCGAACGGTGGGCCGGATGGGACCGCGGGCCGTTCGGTCCCTCGAGCGGGCAGCACATCTCCGTCTACGAGAAGCCCACCACGGGCTAGCCCGCTACGGTCGCGAGAGGTCGAGCGCCCGCATCTTGCGGAGCTCGGCGTCCTCGAAGGCTCGGCGCGCGGTGCGCCGGCCGTTCCCGAACACGATCGCCATGATCGCCCCTCCCAGCAGGAGCGGGAAGTACACGGCGTACGGCTGCTTCAACATCACGGCAGCAAATCCTACGAGGAGCAAACCGGCCCCCAGGACGGTCAGGGCGAGCATCGAGCGGAGGACGAAGCCACGCGCTCGCCGCTTGGCGGTCAGCGTCCCGAGCAATGCGCCCATCATCCCGATGAGGCTGCCACCGACCCCGCCGACGATTCCTCCCGCTCGATCCGACCACCAGCCGGAGCCTTCGGCCAGGCCTGCGACGAGTTGGAGCGAGTCGATCCAGACGGTTCCCTTGCCGGGGAGGACCAGGTTGACCTCCAGCCGTGATGGCGACACCCCGTCCTGAACCCGGAAGGGCAACTCGAAGGTTCGCCAATCGGAGCTTCCAGCGATCCGCGCGACCGGTCCTTCGGTGTCCATGGTGCGGCTGAAATACCGACCCCGGCCGGGGAAGACGCTCCACATCTCCAGGTAGCCCGCGCCCTCCACCCCCGAGTAGCGGACCTTTCCCCAGATCGCATAGCCGGCGCCGTCCACCGGAGGGTGGTCGATCACGGCGAGCGGAAAGGCCCCACCGCCGAACGGCGACTCGATGCGCGCCGTGCTGTTCACGACCGTGCCCGACAGCGGCGGCGTCCGATCCCAGTCCACGACGACCGGCGTTGCCGCTCCGGCTGGCGTCGCCGGGACCATGACCACGGCAGCCACGATGACCGCTCTAGCGAATGCCTTGGCGCTCTTCACTTCGTTCCTCCTCGCGATACGCGCGCAGCAGCTCGCGGAACGTGGCGTCGTCGAGCCTCGCCTCGCCGTACAGGCTGCGCAGCCTCAGTTCGAATGGGTCGGCACCGGACTGCTCGTCGATGAGCTTCACCTTGTCGATGAGCCGGTCCAACCGGAGTCGCACCGTGGGGTAGGAGATGCCGTACTGGCGGGCGAGTTCCTTCAGGGTCCCCGAGGCCAACAGGAAGCGCTTCAGGAACGCCAGGTCCTCGTCGCTCAGGTGCTCCAGCCACCGCCGCTCCGATCTCTTGTCCATCTCCCAACCCCTATCGGCCAAGTTCTTCACTTTCTTGAGACTAAATTGAGTTTTTCTCAAACCTCAAGGGAAGTCAACCTCAATAAAGCTGAAAAGTGAGCTCGGAGGCCCGGACCAGGCGGGGTGTGTCCACCTCCGGCTAGCTCCCCCGACAGGCCCTCGACCCTCAGTTCGGGCGTTCCCCAGCGCGCTGCCGTTCGACCAGGACCCGCCGCAGGATCTTCCCCGAAGCCGACTTGGGGATCTCCTCGATGAACTCGACCTCGCGGATCTTCTTGTGGGGTGCGACCCGCTCGGCCACGAACGCCATGATCACCTCGGCGGTGGCCTCGCCCTTCAACACGACAAAGGCCTTTGGGACCTCGCCGGCTTCCTCGTCGAGCTTCGGGATCACGGCGGCGTCGGCCACGGCTGGGTGCGAGATCAGAACGGCCTCCAGCTCGGCGGGAGGCACCTGGTACCCCTTGTACTTGATGAGCTCCTTGAGCCGGTCGACGATCGTGAAGTAGCCCCCGGCGTCGGCGTGGCCGATGTCGCCCGTGTGCAGCCATCCCTGCTCGTCGACCGTCTTGGCCGTGGCTTCGCGGTTGTTGAGATAGCCCCGCATGACCTGAGGGCCTCGGATCCACAGCTCGCCGTCCTGATTCGGGCCCATGTTCTCGCCGGTTCCCCAGTCGACCACCCGGCACTCGGTGTTGGGCAGGAGTGGCCCGATTGAGCCCGGTCTGTTGGCCGCCGGGTCGTCGTCGGGGGTGCAGTGGGTAACCGGGCTGGTCTCGGTGAGGCCGTAGCCCTGGATCACCTGGCAGCCGAGGCGCTCCTCGCAGGCCCGGGCCAGTCCCGCGTCCAGCGGCGCGGCGCCGGACATGATCAGGCGCATGGCCGACAGGTCGAACTTTTCCACCAGCGGGTGCTTGGCCAGCGCCAGGATGATCGGGGGCACCAGGTACGCGCGAGTGATCCGGTGGTCCTCCATGAGCCGAAGGAACGGCTCGAGGTCGAACCTCGGCATGGTGACAACGGTGGCGCCCAGGTACATGGCGGCGTTCATGATCACGGTCATGCCGTAGATGTGGAAGAACGGAAGGACACCGATGACCCGGTCTGCTTCTGACGTGTGGTGGCGAGCCTCGAACTGGCGCAGGTTCGCGACCAGGTTGTAGTGGGTCAGCATCACACCCTTCGGGAACCCCGTGGTCCCGCTCGAATATGGCAACACGACCAGGTCCTGGCGAGGATCGATGTCGACGTCCGGCGGCTCCCGGTCGTCGCGTAGCAGCTCGGCGAACGGGGTGGCAGCGTCCGCTTCGCCCAGGACGAACACCTCGTCGATCCCGCTTCTCTCTGCCGCGTCGAGGGCCCGGTCCATGAACGGCGCCACCGTGAGGAGGAAGCGCGCCCCTGAGTCCTTGAGCTGATAAGCCACGTCGTCGGCCGTGAAGAGGGAGTTGATCGTGGTGTTGACGCCTCCGAGCGTGGCGACGGCGTGGAAGGCCACGGCCCACTCGGGAACGTTGGGGGCGAAGAGCGCGAACACGTCGCCCTTCCTGAAACCTCGGCCGGCAAGCCCTCCCGCCACGCGTCTGACCGCTCCGGCGAACTGCGAGAAGGAGAGGGTGCGGCCGGTGGGGCCGTCGATCAGCGCCGCCTTGTCCCCCAACCCGTCGGCTCTTTGCAGCACGAACGGAGTGAGCGGGACCTCCGGGATCGAGACGTCAGAGTCAGGGCTCCGGAAGATCAAAGCGCGCTCCTGGATAGTTCGCGGGCCCAAAGCCTATCTGCGGCTTAGGAACAATGCATAATGGCAACAACCAAGCGGACCGATCAAGAAGGGGGATGCTCGTGAAACTCGGCTTGAGGTCGATCCTGCTGCTGGTCGCGGTGATCCTATTCGTAGTGGCGATCCTCGCTGCCAAGCGGAATCAGGCGGACTGGACGGCCGCCGGGCTGGCGGTCTTCGCAGGAGCCTTCCTGCTCGGAGAGATGGGCGGCCGCCTCCGCCGCCGGATGTAGATTCGCCGGTTCTAGCGAGACAATGGCGCGGTGGCGTTATCCAAACACGATATCGACGCCGTCGTAGCGCTTCTCGTCGCCGACCTCCGCGGGACGCTCAGCTGGACCGAGGACCAGGCTCGGACCTTCGTCCAGCGGGAGGCAGACATGCAGGCCACCTATGTCGACGACGCTGGCCGGCTTGCCTGGCATCTAACGGAAAGCATCCAGCAGCGGCTGCACGACGAATTCGTCGATACCACTTGGCCAGCCTGTCCGATTCACCACCGGCACCCGCTCTGGCTCAACGAAGACGACGAGGGACCCTGGTTCTGGCGTTGCCGGGAAACTGGCCAAGCGATCGCGCCACTCGGCCACTTGAGGACCGAAGCCTACAGGTAGCTGCGGAGCTCCCACAGCTCGGGGTAGAAGCGCTTCTCGAGCGTGGTCCGCAGATACGAGACGCCCGCCGTGCCGCCCGTGCCGGTCTTCGACCCGATCTGGCGCTCGACCATCAGCACGTGATGGTGCCGCCATAGGGCGAACAGCTCATCGTGGGTCAGCAGTGACTCAGCCGTGTAGAAGAGCTCGGGATAGGCGTCCTTGTCTCGCATCATCTTGAGCAGGCTCGCCCGGCGAACCTCCGCGTTGTGCTCACCCAAGGGCATCGGGAGCCCGTTCGCGTCGAGCAGCGCGCCGAAAGCCTCCCACAGTGTGGGTTCGGCCAGCCGGCGCTCCAGACGCTCGCGTTCCTCCGGTGTCGTGGCCAAACGTGACAGGAGGCCCGGCTCCTTCAGCCCCGAGATGAACTCGATCTCCCGGAACTGGACTGACTGGAATCCGCTGGCCGGCGACAGGTAGCTCCGGAACTGGAGGAAGTCCTGCGGCGACATCGACTCGATGATGCCGAGGTGCTCGATGAGCATGCGCTCGATGGCCTGCACGCGCTTGAGGAAGTGACGGGCCGGGAAGGTCCGCCCGCCGAACAGCGCTTCGCGAGCTGTCTCCAGCTCGAACAGGACGAGCTTGAACCACAGCTCGAACGACTGATGGACCACGATGAACAGGAGCTCGTCGTGGGCCATGGGTTCAGAGATCGGAGTCTGGAGCGACATGAGCGCGGGGATCCGAAGATACTTCCCGTAGGAGAGATCGCCGCTCTCGCGTTCGGCCTCACCAGGTCGCGTGTCGCCGATGGTGCCTCCCGAGCCGCCAGTGTTCGCGAGGAGCTTACCCCGAGGCCGGCGTGAGCCTCACAGGTCCGCGAGCGGATACACGGACCGCAGCCCCGTGGGCGGTCGAGCGACGTATAGAGTGACACTGGCCATGGCTACGACCAGGCAGAAAGAGCAGCGAATGGCCCTCGACCCTCTGGACTTCCTCGGCCTGGACGCGCTGCTCGGCGACGAGGAACGCATGATCCGCGACACCGTCCGGACATGGGTCCGTGAGCGCGTCCTCCCCGGCATCGAGGGATGGTTCGATCGCGGCGAGTTCCCCGTGGACGTGGCCAAGGAGCTGGCCGGGCTGGGGCTGCTCGGCATGCATTTGTCCGGCTACGGCTGCGCCGGGACGAACTCCGTGAGCTACGGCCTGACCTGCCTGGAGCTCGAGGCCGGAGACAGCGGCTTCCGGAGCTTCGTGTCCGTGCAGGGCTCGCTCGCCATGTACCCGATCTGGGCCTTCGGGTCGGAGGAGCAGAAAAAGGAGTGGCTGCCGCGGATGGCCACGGGCGAGGTCATCGGCTGCTTCGGCCTGACGGAGCCCGACTTCGGGAGTGACCCCGCCCGCATGCGGACCGCCGCGCGCCGCGACGGGAGCGACTGGATCCTTTCCGGAACGAAGATGTGGATCACCAACGGGAGCATCGCCGACGTGGCGGTGGTGTGGGCCAGGGCCGACGAGGGCGTCCGCGGGTTCCTGGTGCCGAAGGGAACCAAGGGGTTCACGGCCAAGGACATCGAACGCAAGCTCTCGCTGCGGGCGTCGGTCACGTCGGAGCTGGTCTTCGACGAGTGCCGCCTCCCTGCCGACGCCGTGCTGCCCGAGGTGCGCGGCATGCGCGGCCCGCTGTCGGTCCTGAACGAGGCTCGGTTCGGCATCGTGTGGGGGGTGATGGGCGCCGCGCGCACCTGTTACCAGACCGCGCTCGACTACTCGAAGTCGCGCGTGCAGTTCGGCCGGCCCATCGCGGGGTTCCAGCTCACTCAGGAGAAGCTGGTCCACATGCTGGTCGAACTGAATAAGGGGACGCTCCTCGCGCTCCACCTCGGCCGGATGAAGGACGAGGGCCGGCTCTCTCCCGAACACGTCAGCATGGGAAAGCTCAACAACGTGCGCGAGGCCCTGAAGATCGCGCGAGAAGCGCGCTCGATCCTGGGAGCGAGCGGCATCACGCTCGAGTACCCGATCATCCGCCACATGAACAACCTCGAGTCGGTGTACACGTACGAGGGGACCAACGAGATCCACACGCTGATCCTCGGCCAGGCCATCACCGGCATGCAGGCCTTCGAGTGAGCCCGTTTCGGGGGTCGGCCCAGTTCACCAGGAACTGGCAGCACTTCCGGTTCGAGGTCGACGAGGACCACGTCGGCACGATCACCTTCATCCGCCCGGAGAAGCTCAACGCACTCACGCTTGAGGTGTACGCCGACCTCCGAGACCTCCTGGTCGAGTTGCCCCAGCGCGACGACGTCCGCGCGCTGATCGTCATCGGGACCGGGCGGGGGTTCTGCTCCGGGGGCGACGTCCACGAGATCATCGGCAAGCTCCTTGAGAAGGACACGAAGGACCTCCTCGACTTCACCCGAATGGCCGGCGCGGTGATCCAGCGGATGCGCGAGTGCCCCACTCCGATCATCGCCGCGGTGAACGGCGTGGCGGCGGGGGCCGGCGCAGTCATCGCCCTGGCCGCCGACTTCCGGGTCCTGGCCGCGTCGGCGACATTCTCGTTCCTGTTCACCAAGGTGGGGTTGGCCGGAGCGGACATGGGCTCGGCGTACCTCCTGCCTCGGCTCGTCGGGGTGGGGAGGGCGACCGAGCTGCTCATGCTGGGCGAGAAGGTGGACGCCCAGCGCGCCTTCCAGATCGGGCTGGCCAACGCCGTGGTCGACGACGGGGCCTTGGCAGGCCGGGCCAAGGACCTCGCCCGCCGCCTGGCCACCGGCCCCACGCTCGCCTACGCCGCCACCAAGATGCTGCTGTCGCGCGAGATGGACATGGACCTGGCGGGGTCGCTCGAGCTGGAGGCGATCGCCCAGGCCCTGCTTATGAAGAGCCAGGATCACGCCGAGTTCTATGAAGCATTCCAGACGAGGCGGGATCCCAAATGGACCGGGCGATGAGCGAGAACGAGCCAGCCGGCGAGGGCATCGGCGAGCACGCCCTGGACGAGATCAGGGCTGCTACCGAGCCGAAGCCCCCGGCCACCCCGCACCTCATCCTGAACCCCGCGTGGCTGCCTCCGGCCATCGGCTTCGCCCACGTGGTGATCCCGACGTCCGGCATGATGGTCTACCTCAGCGGCCAGGCGGGACACCGGCCCGACGGCGCCCTGGCCGGGGACACCCTGGTCGAGCAGTTCGACCAGGCATGTAGCAACGTTGTCGAAGCCCTGGCCGCCGCGGGCGGCCGGCCCGAGGACCTCGTCTCGATGCAGATCTTCGTCACCGACGCCGACGAGTATCGCTCCTGCCTCGGGGACGTGGGAGAAGCCTATCGGCGCCACTTCGGCCCGCACTACCCGGCCATGGCGATGCTGGAAGTGGGAGCGCTGTTCGACCCGAAGGCCAAGGTCGAGCTCATGTGCGTTGCTGTCGTGCCCGAGAAGATCCCCGAGTAGCTCGCTTCCGTCTGGCATGCATCCCTTCCCCTGGGATACCTTGTGCCTGAGAGGGCGACGGCGGAGGGGGAAGGATGGGGACGAAGGAGAACAAGGAACTCGTTCGAAAGTTTTGGGAGGTCGCGGAGAAGGGCGACTACGACGCCTTCGGCGACTACATCACGGAGGACAGCGTCGACCACACGCCGATGCCGGGCCAGCCCGCCGGACTGGAGGGCGCCAAGTACGTCTTCAGGATGATCAGAGGGGCCTTCCCCGATTTCTCCCAGGAGATCACCGACATGGTGGCCGAGGGCGACAAGGTGGTCATTCGGTCGACCATGCGGGGGACGCACCAGGGCAAGATGATGGGCATCGCCGCAACCGGGAGGAAGGTCGAGGTCGACAGGATCGACATCATCCGCGTCAACGATGGCAAGATGACGGACCACTGGGGGCTGCAAGACCAAATCACCTTCATGACGCAGCTCGGCGTGATGCCCGGCGCCAACTGACCGAGGATCCACGGATATCAGAGGAGGTGTGCCATGTCGTTTATCCAGACACTGTCGTTCGTGGCCCGCGACGAGGAGCAGCTGAAGAAGCTCATGGACGAATGGGAGAAAGATGCAGGGGCCGCCCCGGGGTTTCAGCGGACCTGGATCCTGAAGGACCGTGAGCGGCCGAATGCGTATCTGGTGTCGGCCGAGTTCTCCTCCTATGACGAGGCCATGAAGAACTCGAACCGCCCGGAGACCGACGCCATGGCCAAGCGGTTGTTCGCGCTGGTGGAGGGCAAGGTCGAGTACCGGAACTACGACCTCATCGGCGAATACAAGGCCTAGGGTCCCCCGTCGCCGGTTCGGTAGAGATCGCGGGCGATGACTTCCCGCTGGATCTCGCTGGTCCCTTCGTAGATCCGCGGGGCGCGAACCTCGCGGTAGAGATGCTCCAGCGGGTGTCCCCGCTCCAGCGCGGCTGCCCCATGGATCTGGACGGCCGAGTCGACGACGAACTGGGCCGTCTCGGTGGCGAAGAGCTTCGCCATGGCCGATGACCGGGTGATCTCCGGGCCGCCGCGGTCGTATGTGGCCGCCGCCGCGTACACCATGAGCCGGGCCGCCTCCGTTCGTGTAGCCATCTCCGCCAGCAGGTGGGACACGGCCTGGAACTCGCGGAGCGGCTTGCCGAACGCTTGGCGAGAGGAGGCATGAGCCAGGGCAGCGTCCAGGGCGGCTTGGGCCATCCCCACGACGAAGGCGCCGACGCTCGGCCGGAACAGGTCCAGCGTGGCCATCGCCACGCGAAACCCCTGGTCCACCTCGCCGAGCACGTGGTCGGCGGGCACCCTCACCCCATCCAGCTCGAGGCGCCCAATGGGATGGGGGGACAGCAACTCCAGCGGCTCTCCGGACAATCCCGCGCTGTCGCCGGGGAGGACGAACGCCGTCACCCCCCGGGCCTTCGCGCCGCGCGTGGTCCGGGCGAACAGGACGTACACATCGGCGTCGGGCGCGTTCGAGATCCAGGTCTTCACCCCGGTCAGTCGGTACTGCCCGCCGTCCCGCTCCGCCCGGAGCTCGATGGCGCCGGCGTCCGAACCGTGCTCGGGTTCACTGAGAGCGAAGGCGGCCACCGCCTCCCCCCGGGCCACGGCCGGCACCCATCGCTTCACCAGCTCGTCGCTTCCGGACTGGAGGATCGGATAGGCGCCGATCCCCTGCATGGCGAGCGCACTCTCGGCCTCGGTCGAACCCTGGGCCAGCCCTTCGCGAAGGAGGCAGACCTCCATCGCCGAGATGTCACCGGGCGCACTTCCCCCCGCGCGCTGGGGAAACAGTCTGGGCAGCGGTCCGCTCGCGGCCAGGGCCCGCACCAGGGGCCGGTTCACCCGCCCGGACTCTCCCGCGGCAGCGATGGGGGCGAAGACCTCCCTGGCCAGCGCGCGGGCCTCGTCCCTGAGGGCGCGTTGCTCGTCGGAGAGGGCGAAGTGCAGGCCGGCCACGGGTGGCGTATACCACGCGTTGACGGGAGGCGCACGCCGAGCGGGGAGGAAGCGATGGACGAATCGCCGTACTGGAACCCTCGCCACGAGACCATGCCACGCGATGGGACCCTGACCCTCCAGGTTCGGAAGCTCCGCAACCTGGTGGAGTGGGCGGACGCCCAGGTCCCCTGGCAGGCCAAACGCCTTCGCAACGCGGGGGTCACGGCCGACTCGATCCGCACACTCGACGACCTCCGGCGCATCCCCCTCATGACTCGCGACGAGTGGATGGAAGGGCAGCTCGAGGAGCCACCGTACGGCACGAACGTCGCCGCGCCGAAGGAGGCGGCCATCCGGTACCACATGACGTCGGGCACCACCGGCAAGACGCCGATCCGCGTGCTCGACGGGATGAAGGACTGGGAGTGGATCGCGGAGATGTGGTGCTACGGCCTGTGGGGGTTCGGCGTGAGGCCGGCCGACACGGTGTTCGTGGCGTTCGGCTACTCGACGTTCATCGGGTTCTGGGGCCTCCACTACGCCTGCGAGAAGATCGGCTGCCTCACCCTTCCCGGCGGCGCGCTCACCACCGACCAGCGCGTCAAGCAGATCGTGGACATGGGCGCGACCGTGGTCTGCTCCACTCCGACCTACGCCCTGCGTATGGCCCAGGAGGCCAAGGCGCTGGGCATCGACCTGGCCGGAAGCTCGGTGCAGCGGCTGATCCTGTCCGGAGAGCCCGCGGGTTCGATCCCCGCCACCAAGAAGCTCATCGAATCCGAGTGGGGGGCGAAAGCCGGCGACACGGCCGGCATGACCGAGCTCGGCACGATCATGATCTTCGAATGTGAACAGCAGCCCGGCGGCACCCACATCATCGAGGACAACTACATCGAGGAGGTCCTCCACCCCGATTCGGGTGAGCCGCTCCCCTACGGTGAGATGGGCGAGCGGGTGGTGACCTCCTTCGGCCGGGGGTTCATCCCGGTGCTGCGCTACCGCACCCGCGACTTCGTGGTGAAGGTCCCCGGATCGAATTGCACGTGCGGGCGGACCTGGGACATCTACGAGGGCGGCATCCGGGGCCGCGTAGACGACATGAAGCTGGTGCGGGGGACGAACGTCTATCCGCGAGCGGTGGAGGCCATCGTCCGGGAGCATCCCGAGATCGACGAGTTCCAGATCCACCTGTACACGGCCGAGGGCCGGCGCGACGAGATCGAGATCCTGGTGGAGGTCTCCGACGCCAAGGCGGATGCAGCCAAGATCCTGGCGTCGCTGGAAAAGCAACTGGCCGACACCCACGAGGGCCTCCGGTTCGGAGTCAAGCAGGCCGAAGCGGGGTCGCTCCCCCGGTTCGAGCTGAAGGCCAAGCGGATGCTGGACGAGCGCATCGTGATCGGGACCGAAGGCGAACGGAGGACGCAGGCATGACCCACCAGATGAAGAACCTCATGGACGCCGACCTCTCGGAGGCCGAGTGCATGCTCGTCGACATCTACCGGCAGCTCGCCCGGACCCTCGAGATGCACGGGGACGAACTCCCGCCGTTTGCCAAGCGCAACGCCCTCAAAGCCATGGCCGCGCTGTGGCAGGTCATGAACGGCCTGGACATGGACCCTGGCCAGGTTTACCACGTGGGCGTCTGAGGAAACCGCCAAACCGGGTACCAGTACCCGGTGCCCGGTAGCCGGGGACACCCGACCGGGGGTGTCTTTCGGGGCCCCCTCAAGTTTTCGTCACGGTTTCGTCGATCCCATTAGTTGAGGGGTAAGGAGGCTCGGATGCGTTGGTGTATCTCCTGCGGAACCCGCCTCAGCCCGGAGGCTTCCAGATGCTGGTTGTGCCACGCGCCAGCGCCCAGCGAGACGACGGCGGGGGGTCAGCAGCACGAAGCGACCGCCACGATCGTCCCCAGGGACCATGTGGCGGAGGGTCCACTCGCTCGGACCAGCGAACACGGCGATCCCGATCCCGTGGCTGCCGCCGCCTTCTCACAGGCACGCAGGCGGCCCAGCTTGTTCGGAGTTCGGGCCGCGGCCTGGGTGACGGTCCTGACGGCGGTCCTCGCGGCGGCTACGGTGGCGCTGTTCGTGCCGGTCCTCTCCCAAGAGTTCCTGTACGGGATCTCCGCGATCAGCGTCGCCGCTGTAGCGCTTCACCGCGTCGGTCGAACCGCCGCGCTCCACCTCTGGCGGCGCATGCGCGTGGCTTAGCTAGCTGACCGGGTCGATCTGACAAAGGTCGGCCCGGCCGGCAGCCAACACGGTGTCGGCCTCGTCGTACGCCGTGATGTTCCCGCCGACCATCGTGGGGACGTCAGCCTCGTTTCGGATCCGGTCGCTGAAGGGAACCAGAAACAGCCGACCGTACTCGGGCCGGGCTCGTCGCGTCGTCTGACCCGCCAGCACCCGGACGAAGTCGCAGCCGCGATCCCTCAGCATCCTCGCCGCGGCCACCGCCTGGTCCGGTTCGGTGCCTCCCCGCACCCAGTCGGTCGCATTCAGGCCGACACCCAGGGGCTTCTCTTCCGGCCAGGCCGATCGGACGGCGTCGAAAACTTCCAGGGGGAACCGCATGCGGTGCTCGAGGGAGCCGCCGTAGTGGTCCACTCGGGTGTTGGTGAGCGGCGAGATGAAGCTCGACAGCAGGTAGCCGTGCGCGAAGTTCAGGAGCACCAGGTCGAAGCCCGCATCGAGGGCCATGGCGGCGGACCGGGCGAACGCTTCGGCGACGAGCCCCAAGTCTGCGACGCCCATGGACGGGGAGAGCACCGGCCACCCGCCTTCGCGGAGCGGACGGTCCACGCCGTCCCGTCGGGGCCTGGTCGAACCTCGCGGCCCGGCATGGCTCAGCTGGATGATGACCAGCGCCTCCGATTCCGCATGGATCCGGTCGAGGATCTGCCGCCAGGCTTCGGCGTGCTCCCCCGCGTACACCCCCGGCGTGCCCGGTGTGATGCGGCCGTCGGGTGAGACGGCCACCATCTCGGTCAGGACGAGCCCGGCGCCCGACCTCGCGGCCTCCAGCAGTTGGTCCTCGTGTCGCTCGTTCGGTGTCCCGTCGACGGCAGCGTCTTCCCCCACCGGCGCCATCACTACCCGGTTCCGCACGCGTTCCCCCCGGAGCTCGAGGGGCGCCAGCATGGGCGGCGGGGCGATCAGGACCTCCGAGGCGTTCGTGCGGCCCTCGGCCCGGGCCGCGAACGCCGCATCGACGGACGTGACGAACCTCGGGTCGCGCCGCCGGAGCTCCAGGTGGGTGATGCGGCCGCTCCGCGTGAGCAGGTTGAACGCGAACTGCAGCGGCTCGAACGACGCGTACCGCCGGACGTTCTCGAAGTACGCGGCGCTCTCCAGGGCCGCTTGCTGGAACCGCTCCACTACCGGTTGCCGTTCCATCTCGTAGTCCACGAGCGCGGCCTCGAGAGTGCTAGGACGCCGCTCCAGGGCCTCGACCAGCGCGATGGCGTCCTCCATGGCGAGCTTGGTCCCGGACCCGATGGTGAAGTGCGCGGTGTGGGCGGCGTCGCCGAGGAGGACGAGGTTGCGGTCGTGCCACGTCTGGTTGCTCAGCGTGACGAAGCTGACCCACAGGGAGCGGTTCGACATCAACGAATGGCCGGCGAGGTCCTCGGCGAACAGCTTCTCGCAGTAGGCGATGCTGTCCTCCTCGGTGGCCTGGTCGAGGCCGGCCGCCCGCCACGTGGCCTCGGGGCATTCCACGATGAACGTGCTGGTCGCCGCGTCGAACGGATAGGCGTGGACTTGGAAGAGGCCGTGTTCGTTCTCCCGGAAGATGAACGTGAACGCGTTGAACACCAGGTCGGTGCCGAACCACACGAACTTCGTACCGTGGACGTGGAGCGACGGGCGGAAAGCGCCGTCGTGCAAACGGCGGGCCAAGCTGTTCACCCCGTCCGCGCCGATCACCAGATCGCCCTCGGGGAGCTCGGCCATCTCCTGGAAGAACCGCAGCTCCACGCCGAGCTCGCGGCATCGCTCCTGGAGGATGGCCAGGAGCTGCTTCCGAGCGAGGCCGGAGAAGGCGTGCCCGCGGGACCGCACCGTCTCACCCCGGTAGCGGATGTCGATGGCGTTCCAGGTCGCGAAGCTCTCGATGATGCGGTCGAACGTCGGGCGGTCGGCGTCGCGCAGCGCCCCGAGCGTCTCCTCGGAGAACACCACGCCCCAGCCGTAGGTGGCGTCCGGAGGATTGCGCTCGAACACTGTGATCTGGTGAGCGGGGTTCGCCTTCTTCGCCAGCAGGCTGAAGTACAGCCCGGCCGGCCCCGCGCCGAGCACGGCGACCCGCATGGCTAGCCCAGCACCTCGGCCAGGCGGTCGAGCTGGTCGAGCCTGGCGACGGTGGGCAGTAGGACCAGCTCGTCGCAGCCGGCCTCCTCGTACCCCCGCACGAAGTCGACGATGGCTTGCGGCGTGGTGAGGTTGGCCGCGGCGATCTTCTCCGCGAACGGGCCGGTGAACGCGTAATAGTCGCGGAGATAGCGCGCGCCCTCCTCCACCGCGGCGTCGCCCAGGGCGAAGTAGCCCTGGCCCCACAGCAGCGGTCGGCCCGGCCGGGCGAAGTCCGTCCACGCCGCGCGAGCCCGTGACGCCGCGCCGGCGAAGGCGCGAGGCGGCCCCCCGCCGTGGACATAGCCGTCGGCGAATCGGGCCATGCGTGCGAACGCTTCACCGGAGAGGCCCCCGACCAGCACCCTGGGTCCCTCCTTTTGTCCGGAGGCGGCCCGCGGGACATGCGTTCGATCCTCCCAGTGGTCTTTCAACGCGACGAGCTGCTCGGTCAGCATCTCCCCGCGGCGACGGTGGTCCAGGCCGAGCGCTCGGTAGTCCTCCTGCCGCGCCCCGACCGCCAGCCCCAGCGTGAGGCGGCCCGCCGAGATCTCGTCGATGGACACAGCCTGCTTGGCAAGGAGAACGGGACTGCGAAGCGGTCCGATGACCACCATGGTCACCAGGCCGATGCGGGAAGTGGCGGCCGCCGCCGCGGCGAGGGTGATGAACGGCTCGAAGCTCTCGTAGGCGATGCGGTCCAGGACGCCGAGGGAGGTGAACGGTCCCGCCTCCGCCCTCCGGGCCCATTCCAGCATCGATCGCCCGTCCACGCCCGAGATCGTGTTGGGCAGCCCCACGCCCACCCGCATGCGTTACACAATAAAGTGCCATGGTGGCGCCTCGCGACGAAGGGAGCGCCGGCGACGGCGGTTCGCCGGCCAGCATCGTGGTGCAGCGACGCATCGAGTGGCCCGACACCGACGCCTCCGGCATGTACCACAACACGGCCGCCTTTCGGTTCATCGAGGTGGCCGAGACGGCTCTCCTGGACCGGCTGGGGTTCGTCCACGAGATCTACGGCCGACATCCCCGGGTCCACCTCGAGGCCGACTTCCTGCGTCCGCTGCGGTTCCGGGACATGGTCGACATCCACCTCATCGTGGAGAACGTGGGACGAACCTCGGTGACCTACCGGTTCGAGATGCGTTCCGGGGACGAGGTGGCGGCTCGAGGCCGAGCCGTCGCGGTGCTGCTGTCGGAGGCAGGCGGCGAGCCGGTCCAGTGGCCGGAGGAGCATCGGCGGCGGCTGCTCACGGCCGGGCCGCAGCGCGGCGAGCGACTGGCCGAGGCCTGAGGGGCGTGGCGACGGCGGCGGCGCGGTGGCGGCAAGCCCTGGCGGAGTGGGCCATCCCGAAGGAGATCCTCGAGCAGGCTCCGGAGTCGCCGTGGCACTTCCCGGTGGCGTTGTTCGCCAGCCGAGCCGACGAAGCGGCCCGCGCCGAACCGACGCGTTCGAACCGCCGGGCACTGGAGGCGCTGCCGGAAGGAGGGACAGCGCTCGACATCGGATGCGGTGGCGGTGCGGCCTCCCTTCCGCTCGCCCGGCGCGCTTCCAGACTGATCGGGGTGGACAGCTCGGCGGAGATGCTCGACGCGTTCGTGGAACGGGCCCGTTCCGGCGGGGCGAAGGCCGAGGCGATCGAGGGCGCATGGCCCGACGTCGCCGACCAAACACCGGTCGCCGATGTCGTGGTCTGCCACCACGTCTTCTACAACGCTCCCGACCTCACCGCCTTCGCCCGTCGCATGACCGACCACGCGCGGTCACGGGGGGTCGTCGAGATGACGCTCGAGCACCCGCAGAGCAACCTGAATCCGCTGTGGCTTCACTTCCACGGCGTGGTTCGTCCGACCGGGCCGACCGCCGACGACGCGATGGACGTCCTTCGCGAAGCCGGGATACAGGCGCAGCGAGAGGACTGGAGCGCGCCGCGGCCCGGAGGGTTCGAGACGAAGGCCGAAGCGGTGGCCATGGTTCGGCGGCTCCTGTGTCTCCCCGCGGAACGCGATCCGGAGGTGGAGGGGTTGCTCGGCGGCCGATGGAGAAGCTCCGGGGGCCGGTGGGGCTTCCCCGACCGGCCGGTGGCCACGATCTGGTGGGACGGGTCCGCCTAGGGCAGCTTGGGAGTGGGCAGGGGGAGGGACGGCAACGGGACCGAGGGCAGGGGCAACGGACTGATCGAGGGCAGTGGATCCGTCAGATCCGTCAGTGGATCCGTCAGTGGATCCGTCAGATCCTTCACTGGATCCGTCAGTGGATCCGTCGTTGCGGTCGGCGTGGGCGACGGCGTTGGCTTGGAAGACGGACGAGTACCACCCTTGCGCTTTCCCGTTCCTCCCTGCTTCGTCCCGCTGGGTGACGGCGACGGGCTCGGGGAGGGAGCGACGGTGACGATCGGAACGGAGTTTCTCGGGGCGGGGGGCGCGGGTGAAGCCGCCGCCGGCCCCGTCGCCGTGATGGCTGCGATTCCGGCGGCCACCGTGGCGGCGGTCACGCCCTGGGCGGCGACCGACAACCCCTGCTGGGCGATCTTCTGAAGGCGCCACAGGAACGGGAGCTGCACGAGGAACGACAGCGGGCCGGTCTTCCATAACAGCCGCGGGATCGAGATTCCCAGGAACGCCCGCACTGCCGTGGGATCGAACTGGCTCCCGGCGCACCGGGCCAGCTCGGCCCGCGCCGCCACCACGGCCATCGGCCTCTTGTACGAACGGGCCGCGGTCATGGTGTCGTAGCAGTCCGCCACGGCCACGATGCGCCCGCCGAGAGAGATGTCGTGCGCCGCGAGCTCGGCCGGATAGCCCCTCCCGTCGAACCGCTCGTGGTGCTCGGCGATGGCTCCGGCCCACGGACCGAGCCACTCGAGCAGAGGGCCGGCGATCCGAGCGCCTTCCGCCGGATGGCCACGGATCACGTCCCACTCGTGCTCGTCGAGCTTGCCGGGCTTGTTGAGGATCCTCGCCGCCACCGTCAGCTTGCCGATGTCGTGGAGCAGCGCGGACCAGCGGAGCCGGTCGCGGTCCTCCGGGGGGAGCTTCATCTCCTCGGCCAGGAGGTCGGTGAAGACGCGAACGCGTTCGGAGTGGCCGCGGGTGCGGCGGTCGTGGGACTGGAGCGCCATGGCCAGCGCGAGGATCCGTTCGGCCGACAAGGTCTCCTGTTCGGCGTCCGGATCCGCGTCGAGCGCCGCCAGCCGGCTCCTGAGCCGCCGGACGCTGCCGGCCTCTCGCGCTACCGCGAATCGTGAGGGGGCGCGGTCGGGAAAGAGCATCGCAAGCTTGAGCAACATGACGAGCGGGAGCATCCGGCGCACCAGGCGTTCGACGACGGTCGCCACTATGAGTCCCAATCCGAGCAACCCGCACCACCACGCCATCCTCCCCGGCCAGGTCCTCGGCAAGGGGATGAATGGATGCACCGATGCCGTCACAGCAAGCGCCAGCAGGGCAGGAACGATCAAAACGAGGATCCGAAGCCCTGCCGCCAGGATGGGGCGGGCTCTCCAGCGACGCGTGCGGGCAGAGGGTTCTTCCATCGACTGAAACATCGGTTGGAGCCAGGAAAGTAGCCAGTGTCCGAAGGGTTGAAAGCTGCGAGTTGGCTTACGACCTTCGGCCTACGAGGCGTCCGCGGTTCGGGTCCGTCGATGGGCGGGAGCGACCGTCGTTGCGCCTGTGGTCGAGGTGACGTTACGGTTCTGCCGGGGTGAACCTCAGGCGCCTGCAGAAACAGTGGAACGCGCTGGGAGAAACCGATCCGCTGTGGGCGATCATCACGCTTCCCGAGAAACGCGGAGGGAAGTGGGACCCGGAGGAGTTGTTCGCGTGGGGTCGCGACGAGGTCGAGCGCCTGCTGGCCTATGTTCAGCGATTGGGGCTGGAGATCCGGCATGAGACGGCGCTGGATTTCGGGTGTGGAGTCGGGCGGCTGACCCAGGCCCTCGCCGACCACTTCGGGGAAGTCCACGGTGTGGATATCGCGCTCTCGATGATCCGCCACGCCGAACGCTTCAATCGACACGGCGTTCGATGCCACTACCACGTGAACACTGCCGATGACCTTGGGCTCTTCGAACCCGATCGCTTCGACTTCGTCTACACCAACGTCACTCTTCAGCACATGGAACCCAGGTACGCCAAGCGATACGTCGTCGAGTTTCTCCGGGTGATGCGGCCGGGCGGCGTCCTCATCTTTCAGGTGCCGTCGGAGCCCGCTCCCGTCCCCGAGCCACCGTCCGCGGGCAGCGCGACGCGTTTCGTCAAGCGGGTCCTTCCCGGCCCGGTCCTGTCGCTCAACCGCACGCTCAGGCGAGTTCGGCGGTGGCGCCCGGGGAAGCCGAGGATGGAGATGCACGGAATCCTGAGACCCGCAGTGATCGACCTCCTGGAGAGCCACGGGGGAATCGTCGTCGACGTGCAGCCGGATACCTGGGCATCGGGGTGGACCGGGTTCCGCTATTGCGTGACCAAGCGCTAGCGCCGCTCGATCTCTGTCAGGGCACGGTGAGCGACCGACCAGAGGCTTCCCCCCATCGCCGTCCCGCATCCATGCGCTCGGGCGGGGTGGGATGGCTGAACATCGCCAGGTAGACGGCACGAGGCGGGTCGAGGTCGGCGAGGTTCGACACGGCGAGCGCGCGATGAGAGTCCTCGAACACGATCACGTTCCCGGTCAGCTCGAGCGAGAACCGATCGGCCGCCGACTCCCACCTCCTGGACAGGGCCGCGAGCAGGGGCGTCCCGATGAGCCGCAACAGGCTCGCAACCAGCAGGACGAAGGGCACGACCCGAGGATCGCCGGGGCCCGACGCGTGGATGGCCCCGAGAACGGGGCCTGCTCTCAGCAGCCCCCCCAGGACGAGGACCGATCCCGCCGCCCCGGCCATCCCGAGCACCGTCCCCTGCGCCACGTGGCGCATCCGGCGGTGGCCCAGCTCGTGGGCCACGACCAGACGGGTGTAGGCGGGGTCGTTGCGCGCCACCAGTGTGTCGTACAGGACGACCCGCCGAGTGCCACCCAGGCCCGAGACATATGCGTTTTCCTTGCGGGTCCGACGACTGGCGTCGGCCACCAGCACGTCGCGCACCGGCACTTCGGTTTGCTCCGACAGCGCACGGAGGCCCGCGGCGAGCTCGGAATCCCCGAGGGGCTTGAACTTGTTGAAGATGGGCTCGAGAACGACGGGGGCGAGGAAGGAAAGGAACAGGACGAGGACGGCAGCGCCCGGCGCGACGACCAGAGGCCACGCTCCTCCCATGGCTCCTGCGACGGAGACGAACCCGAGCAGTATTCCGGAGGTGATGACCAACCCGACGGCGAACCCCTTCAGCCGATCGATCAGCCACCCTCGGGCGGTCTGAGTGGAGAAACCCCACTCCTTCTCGTGCACGTGGCCGCTCCAGTAGGACAGCGGGAGCCCGATGAGCCAGCCGATCGTCACCACGGTGGCCGGCCACGCCAGGGCCCGAGCCCAGAAGGGCAGCGAATGCAAGAGGTTCGCCAGCCAATCCCCCGGCGGTCCGAATGCGAGGAGCGACAGGACGAGCAGATCAATCACGATGTCCAGCGCGAGCAGGCGGTAGAGCGGCCGGTGATATCGTCGGGCCCGATCCACCTGGTCCGCGGTGAAGTACTCGAGGGCGGGTGGCGCTGAGCTTGGGGCCATCGCTTCGGTTCGAGCATAAGCGGAAACGCGCTTGCAACGACCCCATTAGGATGCCCGCGTGAGAAGTCGCATCACGCGGAGCGAGCACTCCTACCTCGCCGAGTCCCGCGTGTGCCGCATCGCCTCGGTGGGACGAAACGGTTGGGTGCACGGAGCACCGCTCTGTCACGCCTACGACGAACAACGTCGCACGGTGTACGTCGGGACCGACCAAGGCGGGCGGACGGCGCGCAACCTCCGTGCTCGTCCAAGGGCCACGGTTGTGTGCGACGACTACTACGAGAACTGGGGACGGATCCGCGGCCTCGTGGCGAGAGCTCGGGCTCACACCGTTCGCTCGGGGGCGGAGCTGGAACTCGCCCGCCGGCTCCTGAAGGCGAAGTTCCGTCAGTACCGGACCTACGACCTCGATTACGTGATCGCTCTCCGCGTGGAACGCGTGACGTCCTGGGGACTCTGAGCTTCGATAACAATTCCAAGGATGAACCGGGCGGACCCTCGTTGACGACAGAGGAGACATGGAAGGAAGAGCCATGAAACCGAAGACATTGACCATGCTGAGCCTCGTGATCGGTCTGTCGGCGGCGTGCACCTCTTCGGGCAGCCCCCGCGCTACCGCTACCTCGCCCGCCACCTTCCCGTCGACATCGGTGCCGTCTCCGACCGTGTATCAGCCGGACATCGATCCCGCCAATTTCACCAACGTGATCGACAACCCGCTCTTCCCCCTCGAGCCGGGAACCCGTTTCGTGTACACGGGCGTCAGGGACGGGCAGACCCAGACGGACATCGTCGAGGTCACGGCGCAGACGAAGGTGATCATGGGCGTCACGTGTGTCGCCGTACAGGACACAGCCACACACGGCTCTCGCCTCCTCGAGAAGACCACCGACTGGTATGCGCAGGACCTTCAGGGCAACGTGTGGTACTTCGGCGAGGACACCGCCGAATACAACGAGAAGGGCGAGGTGTCGAGTCGAGAGGGCTCTTGGCAAGGTGGTGTGGACGGAGCCCAGCCCGGGATCATCATGCCCGAGCATCCCGGCGTGCCCTTCTCCTACCGGCAGGAGTTCTATGCGGGCCACGCCGAGGACATGGCGTGGCTGATCAAGACCAACCAGCCGACGAAAGTCCCGTACGGCTCCTTCCACGACGCAGTGATCACGCTGGAATGGACCCCGCTCGAGCCCGACGTGGTGAGCGAGAAGGTGTACGCACCGGGCGTCGGCTTGATCAGCGAGCATGACGTAGCCGGTGGGGACGAGCGCTCCGCGCTGGTCAGCGTGAGCACGAGCTAGATGGAGGAATCGACGGCCCCCGCCGATGAACCGTTCGCGGCTCCGTTGACGACACTACGGGTGTGAGCCGAAGGCCGACCCAGCCCGGGGCGGACGCTCGGGACGATCGGGGGCTGCTCCTGGCGGTGGCCGACGGCGACCGCGAGGCCCTCCGGGTCCTGTACGAGCGGCATGCTCCCTGGATGCTGCTTCGGCTGGCCCGGCGGTGCGCGGACCCGACCCTGGTGGAGGAGACGGTGCAGGACACTTTCGTGGCGGTGTGGCGGAACCCTCGGGCCTACCGAGGAACCGGTGAAGTGGCCGCGTGGATGTGGGGGATCGCCATCCGGCGGCTTGTGGACCGTCTGCGATGGGGGGCCCGCCGAAGGATCCCGATGGCTCGACTGGGGCGTTCGCAACCCGTGCTCTCCGCCGAGGAACAGGTGCTGCTCGGTGTGGAGCACGGAGATCTGGCCGGAGCCCTCAACCGGCTCTCCCCGGAGCTTCGGGCCGTGTTGCAGGCGACGGTCCTCGACGGGCTGACCATGCGCGAGGCGGCACGGCTTCTCGGTATCCCGCAAGGCACGGTGAAGACGCGGCTGATGCGGGCTCGGGCCCAACTTCGGGAGGAGATGGTATGAGCTGGCACGCCGACCCGGCACTCATGGAGACGTATGCGCTGGGAGTCCTGGACGAGGCCCAGTCCTCCTCGATCGAAGCTCACCTGCTTCGCTGCGAATCGTGCCGGGTGGGGATCGCCCGACACGTGGGGCAGGCGCGCCTCCATGTGACGTGGGCAGCCATCGAAGCGCGGCTCGAGCCGGTGAGGCCGCGCGCGGTCGAGCGATTCCTGGTGCGGTTCGGCGTCCCGGATCATGTGGCACGACTGCTCGCGGCAACTCCCTCGCTTCGACTGTCGTGGTTCGCGGCCGTGACGGCCGCGTTGGGCTTCGCCGCAGGTGCCGCTCGCGCCGGGAGGTTCGGGGTGTTGCTCTTCCTCCTGATCGCCCCGTTGATCCCGCTGGCAGGCGTGGCGGTCGCCTACGGGCCTGGCGTGGATCCGACGTACGAGGTCGGGCTGGCCGCCCCGATGCGAAGCTTCCGGCTGCTCATGATCCGAGCGACTGCGGTGCTGGTCACCTCCACGGCGCTGGTCGGCATCGCCGCATTGGCGCTCCCCCAGTTCGGGTGGATGGCGGCGGCGTGGCTGCTGCCTTCGCTGGGCCTCTCTACCGCGAACCTGGCCCTGTCGAGCTACTGGTCCACCCACCGGGTCACGGCGGTTCTGGTCGTCGGGTGGGCGACCGCCGTCGTGCTGAGCGAGAGGGCATCCTCGGTTTCGTACGCCGCGTTCCACGCCGTCCCGCAAGTGGTCTTCGCGATCATCGCTGCGGCCTCCATCCTGGTGCTGGCGCACCGCCGCGAAGCGTTCGAGAGGAGGCGGGCATGAACGACGCTCTCGACGGGGTCGCCGGCGACGCGCTGCCCACCGTTCGGCTGCAGGGGATCGAGAAGCGGTTCCTGCATACCCGAGCGCTGGGCGGTGTCTCCCTCGATGTGAGCACGGGCATCTTGGGGCTGCTCGGCCCCAACGGAGCGGGCAAGACCACTCTGCTGCGGATCCTGGCCACGGTCCTCGCGCCGGATGCCGGCGAGGTCCGGCTGCTCGGTCGAGATCCCGCCCGCTCCCAGGACCGCCTGGAGATCCGCCGCCGCCTCGGCTACATGCCCCAGGAGCCGGGGTTCCACCGGAATTTCACCGCGTTCGAGTTCGTCGACTACGTGGCCATCCTCAAGGAGATGACGAACCGCCGAAGGCGGCATCGTGAGGTCGAACGTGCCATGGAGCTGGCCGGACTCTCGCGAGTGGCTCGAAAGAAGATCCGCGCGCTGTCGGGAGGTATGCGCCGGCGCGTGGCGCTGGCCCAGTCCCTGCTGGGCGATCCGGACCTGCTGATCCTGGACGAGCCCACCGCCGGGTTGGACCCGGAGCAGCGCCTGCGGTTCCGGGACATGGTCTCGCGTCTGGGCGAGGACCGCACGATCGTCGTCTCCACCCACCAGACCGAGGATGTCGCCGCGCTCTGCCAGCGCGTGGTCGTCATGAACGGGGGCCAGATCCTCCTGCGAGGAACGCCGCGGGACGTCGCCGAGGTCGCCCGTGGCCACGTGTGGCTGGCGGACGGCCGCGATCCCAGGGCGAGGCTGGCCTGGCGGACCGCGGAGGGCCGGCAACGGAACATCGGGGACGCCCCCGCCGGCGCGGAGCTGGTCGAGCCGACCATCGAGGACGGCTACCTGCTGCTGGTGGGCGAGCAGGCCTTCACCGAGGCCGCGTGAGCGTCGCTACCGCTCTGGCCCGACGGGCCGCTCCCCGATCCCACGCTCGCCGGAGGCGCCGAAGCCCCGTGCTGGCACTGGCCCGCGTCGAGGGACGCCGGCTGCTTCGCCACCCCATCGTCTTCGGGAGCATCCCGTTCTGTGCCGGGACGTTCGCCCTGGTGACGTGGAACCAGGCCCCGGTGCTCTCCCGCGACGACATTCTCACCGGGCTAGCGCTCTGTCCCCTCGCCGGGGCGGTCTTCCTGGCGACCCATCTGGGGGCGACTCGGAGTTTTCGGCACGGGACCGACGAGCTCTACGAGTCCACGGTCACTACGCCCGCCCAGCGCACGGCAGGCCATCTGCTCTCGGTGCTGTGGACGATCGGTCTGAGTTTCGTCCTGACCGGCCCCTCGCTGGTGGTCCTCGGCGGGGCCATCGGGATCGCTTTGGCCCGGTGGTGGCATGCAGCCTTGGCGGGGCCGGTGGGAGCGGTGGCGCTCGCCGCCCTCCAGATCTACCTGTCCTTTCAGACCCAAGCGGGACGGTCGGAGAACAACCCGAACCCGCTTCGCTGGCTCGCCCCGTGGGTACCCATCGCGGTCTCAGGGGATCCGCCTCGAGAGCTGGTGGTGCGTCCGTCGGGGTGGCATCTCGTATTCATCGTTTCGCTGGCGCTTTTGGCGGGCGGCGCCGCCCTCCTCCGGGCGGGGGTTCGTCCGACCAGAGTGGCGGTGACGGCCGGGGCGCTCGCCCTCTTCCTCGTGGCAGGTTCGGCTCAGGTGCGCGCTCCCACGGTCGCGCAGCGGTCGGCGCTGGCCGACTACCTCGTGCATCCCGAGCGGTACCAGGTCTGCCAGACACGGCTGGGCGTTCGCTACTGCGCGTACCGTGCCTACGCGGGGTGGATCGACCGGTGGGCGGCCGCGGTGACGCCGGTGATCAACAGGGTGCCGGCCCCCGTCCGGCCCA
>WNGB01001493.1_pt1 | contig 38273 bp, 42 predicted proteins | sample 5400681 | NCBI WGS metagenome assembly WNGB01 (sample SAMN13153367, study PRJNA577476) | soil metagenome | isolation source: 115 cm soil or saprolite under grassland replicate 2 | place: USA:California | collected 2016-06-15 | reverse complement strand
AGCCGAACGTCTGGATCTTGCCGTTCGCTCTTCTCTCGGTCGCCCTGATCGTCGTGTTGCCACGGGTCGCGCCGTGGTTCTTCGGGCGCTACGGGGATCGCGTGATCGAACCCGAGATCAAGCTCGTCTTTGCATCGCTGCAATCGCCCAGCGGTTCTTCCAGCCGCACCCGGAGCTCGGGCCCGTGCATCACCGCCCCGTCGAGGAGTTCTGGCCCGAGTCCAAGCCGGAGGTAGCCGAAGGATGAGAGCTACTGCGTGCGGGGAGCGAGCTCGCGCCAGCGCTTGAGGTGGCGCAGCCCGATCGCCGCGGGGAGGAGCGGCAGCCACAGGTTGAAGATCCGGTAGGCGCAGACGGCGAGCAGGGCCTTCGCAAGGGGGATCCCCGTCCAGGCCAGCGCAAAGGAGACGAACGCCTCGACCGCGCCGGCACCGCCGAGCGGCAGCGTGCGGCGGGTCAGTGCGTAGCCGGTCGCGTAGCCGATCACCAGCGCCGGGATGTCGGGCGAATCATGGAAGGCGCGGACGCTGGCCCAGAGACAGCCGACGTCCCCGACCCAGTACAGCGTGGTCCCGAGGAAGGCTCCGCCGTGCTTGGCGCCCTGCGAAGCGAGCTGCTGGAGCATGTGGACGGCATCGAGCGCGTGCCTGACCACCGCGCGCCAGCCGGCCTCGTCGCGTACCCGGTGGCGATAGGCGAGGGCCGCAAAGGCGGCGACGAAGCCGAGCGGGACGGCGATCGCCCACGGCAGGGTGAAACCCAGGCTCGGATGTGTCGAGCCGCGGGCAAGGAGGATGACCGCCGCCAGGGCGGCCCCAGGTGCGAGCACGGCGTACTCGAGCGCCCCCAGACCGAGGACGCGGACCCTCGCCACACGGGGCTCAAGACCGGCGGACTCGAGCGCGTGACGGTCGACGACGAAGCCGCCGCGGATCACGAAGACGCCGAACCCCGCGGCGACGATCGCTCCAGCACGCCCGAGGCCGAGCCGTGGGCCTCCTTCCACCCGCGCTACCTCGCGATACGCGACGACGTAGCCGAAGTAGGCCGCGAGCTCCATACCGAACGCGACGGGAAGCCAGATCGGATCGAAGTGCCGCAGCTCGTGGAGGACGCTTCCGAAGCCGGCCGCCCAGGCGATGCCGACGGCTGCCCCGAGCGCCAGAGCGGCGGCGATCCCTACCAGCAGCGCATGCTGTGCCGGATCCCTCTCGAGGTGCGGCGCAGGCCTGAGGAGGCGCTTCAGCTTGACCTTCATTGCCCTCGGATCGGTCGCTCGATTGGGTGCGACGACCCCCTCCCGGGTTAGAGGCGATACCTATGCTGGTCGCGCCAGACGCGGAACATGGCGAAGCCCGCGCAGCCGACGACCCCGATGAAGCCCAGCTGCTCGTAGCCGGGCCAGCCGTGCCAGAAATACAGGCCGACCGCGGCCACGATCAGGATGGCCGAGCCGTAGAACACGACGCGTTCACGCACCGACCAGCTGCCGATCTCGTCGCGCCGCTCGCGCCAGACGAGGTAGATGAAGAATGCAATCGCGAGGAAGAACGCGATCCGGAGCAGCATTCCGATCGCGATCACCGCCGTGTAGAGGTTCAGCAGGACCACGACCAGCGCGATCGCAGCGATGATGAGAAACCCCCGCAGCGTCGGACGGTCTGAGAGGAACTTTCCCACTAGATCGTCAGGTAGACCCGGATGGCGAGCACGCCCGCCGACAGGGTAGCTCCGCGGACCAGGAATGAGATCACGTGACGCGCCGTTAGCATCGCGAGCGCACCCTACAGAGAGGATCTGCCGTGATCGAGGAAGGCAAGCCGGCTCCCGACTTCGAGCTCGAGAGCGATACAGGCGAGACGGTCAAGCTGTCGGACCTGCGAGGCCGTCCGGTCGTTCTCTACTTCTATCCCAAGGACGACACCCCGGGCTGTACGACCGAGGCGTGCGAGTTCCGGGACGCCTATGACGTCTTCCGCGAGCGCGGAGCCGAGGTTCTCGGCGTCAGTCCCGACGACGTCGCCTCGCACGAGAAGTTCAGGACGAAGTACGAGCTGCCGTTCACGTTGCTGGCGGATCCGGACCACCGGATAGCCGAGCAGTACGGGGTCTGGAGAGAGAAGAAGTTCGCCGGCAAGACCTACATGGGGATCAACCGGTCGACGTTCATCATCGATCAGAAGGGCAACGTTGCGCGGGCGATGATGGGCATCAAGCCCTCGGGGCACGCGGCTCAGGTCCTCGACTCCCTCCCCTGACGAAGTTCCCCCGAGAGAGGGACAGGGGGGCCCTCGTTCGGGTGATCCTCGGCGGACGGTTGCGTGGGACGCTCGGTATGGCGGCCCGATGCAGCTTCGCCTCAGCGACCCGGACTACACGGACCGTCTGGCGAACTTCCTGCGGAGCCTTGGCCAGACGGCGATTGTGGCCGGGCCGGGTCAGCTCGAGCTCGACGTGCGCGCGACGGGCTCGTCCCGGGTCGAGCTCGGGGTCTACCTGCGGGTCTGGAAGGTCCTCTACCCGGAAGCGGAAGTCCAGCTCGATAACGGCGAGGACGAGGCCCCGGCCGCGTAGGGCCGGACCGCACCGACGTACGACAGCGCGTAGCGCGTCTCGAACATGCTCGAGATCCGCACGACGTCGCCTGTGTGCGGCGCGTGGATGAAGGACCCGTTGCCGATGTACATCCCCTCGTGACCCGGCACGCCGATCGAGTTTGCGTGGAAGAACACGAGATCGCCGGGCTGCAGCTGATCGCGGGGGACCCGCCGGCCCTCGTAGTACTGGAAGCCCGTGTAGTGGCCGAGCTTGATCCCGAGCTGTGCGTACACGTACATCGTCAGGCCGGAGCAGTCGAAGCCGTCGGGCGTTGCACCTCCCCAGATGTACGGAACGCCCAGGAAGCGATAGGCGAGCGCGACCGCCTGCCCGCCGGGAGTATTCGTGGGGATGTCGGGCGCAATGAAGGTCGGCACCCCGGACATCGACGCCTGCGCCGCCGGAAGCTGCGGCACCCCGAGGACGACTGCCGCACTGCTGGTCGAAACCGCGGGATGTGCAGCGCGGGCGAGCCCGACGAGGAGCTGAGTGCCCGGGGCCAACCCGAGCGAGGGATCGGAGACGAACGCCCTGAGGGCGACGAGTCCGGAGCCCGTCCTGCCGGGCGAGACCGCTTCCTGCAGGGCGACGAGGTAGCTCCCTCCGCCGAGCGGGATCAGCGCGTTGGGCCCGACCACGTAGCGGGTCCCATCGACGACGAGATCCTGGACCCGGGCTCCCTCGAGGCCGCGCGCGGGCACGACGAGACGGCCGACGCTCACCCGGCCGTTGAACATTGTCACGTCCCTGAGCTCGACCCGGGCGGCGGTCGCCCGCGACGATCCGATGCGGAGCACGGAGCCGTCCGCCGGATAGGCATAGGCGCCGGCGGCCGCCTTCCCGATCAGCGTCCCGTCGGGTGAGCGCACCTCGGCGAGCGCGAGCGTCCCAGCCCGCGCAGGCGCGGCGAAGAGAAGAAGGAGAGCCGCTAGCCCCGCACCCCGACGCAACATCGAGGCTGCTGAGTCTAATGGGACGTAAGGAAAACGGCGAGTGCGGATGAGAGGACTTGAACCTCCACGAGCCGAAGCCCACACGGACCTGAACCGTGCGCGTCTACCAATTCCGCCACATCCGCGCGGACGGACAGTGTAGCCCGACCCCGCCGCCGCGGACCCCGCCCTGGGGAAGACGAACCGCGCACCGTCCTGTTGACTGAGGGCATGAGAGAGCTCTCGTGGCGCTATCGGATCGTGTACGCCGTCTATCAGCTTGCATTCCTCCTCCAGATCGGCGGAGTATTCGCGGCCCTTCTAGGCCGACGTTTCGGCGCGTACTTCGCGATCGGCGGGATGGCCACGAGCTTTACGGTCCACCTCACGCTCGGGATCGCAGGCTACCGCGAGGTCATGGGCCGACCATGGCCGAAAGTCGCGCCGATCGTGGACGACGACGATGGGTGAGCCCACCCACCGCGCGCTAGCCGTACGATCTTCGACCTGAGACGGGGTCTTCTCATCTGCGGGCTGCTCGGCCTCGCCGTCGCTCCGGCCGCGCGGGCCGGCTCGGTCGAGGTCGTCGTGACCCTGAAGAAGCCGCCGCTGGCCGAGGTCTTCGCGCATAACCGAACCCTCGCGTTCTCCACTTTCGCCCGGCCCCACCGCCTCCTGCTCGACGCCCCGGCAAGCACCGCCTACCTCGGCCGGCTCGCGTCGGCGCAGCGGGCGCTGCAGGCGCGGATTCGCGCGGCGATCCCTGGAGCCGGCGTGCGCTGGCGGTACGACGTCGTTCTCAACGGGTTCGCAGTCGTCCTCCCGCGGAGTCAGCTCGACAGGCTCGCGAACGTGCCGGGCGTGGCTCGAGTCTGGCCGAACGTCGGCTATCACCCACTCCTCGACCGGACGCCGCAACTGATCGGCGCGCCGACGCTCTGGGGGCCCGCGCTCGACACCGCCGGACAGGGGATGAAGATCGCGATCGTCGACGACGGGATCGACCAGACGCATCCGTTCTTCAATCCGACCGGGTACAGCTACCCGGCGGGATTCCCGAAGGGTCAGGTCGCGTATACGACGGCCAAGGTGATCGTCGCCCGCGCCTTTCCGCCGGCGACGTCTCGGTACGCGAATGCACGGTTGCCGTTCGATCCCGAGCGCTCCGACCACGCCATGCACGTCGCGGGGATCGCCGCGGGAAACAACGGCACCGCCACGCGCACCGGCATCCGCCTCTCGGGAATCGCTCCGCGCGCATACCTCGGCAACTACAAGGCTCTGGCGACCCCGAGCCAGTTCGGCCTGAACGGAAACTCGGCCGAGCTGGCGGCGGCGATCGAGTCGGCCGTGCGAGACGGAATGGACGTGATCAACGTTTCACTCGGCGAGCCCGAGGTCGAGCCGAGCCGCGACGTCGTCGTCAGGGCCCTGAACGCCGCCGCGGATGCGGGCGTCGTCTCGGCGGTCGCGGCGGGGAACGACTTCGACCAGTTCGGGATCGGCTCCGTCGGCTCGCCCGCAAACGCGGCCAAGGCAATCGCCGCAGGCGCCTCGAGCGGCGGACACGGCAGCGCCCAGATCGATGCCCCGGCCGACTTCTCCTCGGCGGGTCCAACTCCCTATTCGCTCCGCTTCAAGCCTGACGTCACGGCACCCGGCGAAGACGTGGCCTCCGCCTTCCCCGGCGGCGCCTTCGGCGAGCTCAGCGGCACGAGCATGGCGGCGCCCCACGTGGCCGGCGCCGCGGCGTTGCTTCTTCAGCGACATCGAGACTGGACGCCGGCTCAGGTGAAGTCTGCGCTCGTGCTCACCGGCCAACCGGTGCGAACGGACGGCGTCGAGGTGAGTCCCCTGCGCGAAGGAGGTGGCAGGATCGATCTCGTTCGAGCCGATGCGCCGCTCATCTTTGCGCGACCCGCCGGCTTCTCCCTGGGACTGCGGAAGCCGGGTGCGGTCGCCACACGGAATGTCACGGTCACCGACGCGGGAGGCGGCGCAGGGACGTGGAGCGTCGGAGTCAGAGCCGGTCTCGCCGGAGTTGTCTCGCCCGCGCCTCAAGTGACGGTTCCCGGCACTCTCCGCGTCCGCGTGTCCATTCCTCGGAGGATGCGGGAGCAGGACGTGAGCGGCTTCCTCGTCCTGTCCCGCGGCAGCGACCAGCGACGAATCCCGTTCTGGTTTCGGGTCGAGCGACCGCGCCTCGGACTCGATCCGCGTTTCGTCGTCTCGCGCGCCGGCGACTACCGGGCGAGCACCGCACGCGGGGCCGCACGCGTGTCCAGGTACAGATATCCCGACGTTCCGCCGGGCAGGACGTCTTTCCCGGTTCGCCTGACCGGTCGCGAGATCGTCTACCGGGTCCGGATTCGGAGCAGGATCGCCAACTTCGGGGTCGCCGTCGTCGCGCGCGATCGGGGAGTGAGCGTCGAGCCGAGGATCGTCCGCGCAGGCGACGAGAATCGCCTCGCGGGATACAGCGCGCTCCCGTTCGACGAGAATCCGTATCGCCAGAGCTACGGGCGTCATCGCCCCGTCGCAGGGGTCGTCCTCCCCGCTCCCGGCGTCTACGACATCGTCTTCGACACGCCTCGCCGCGGACGACCGGGCGGCTTCACGTTTCATTACTGGCAAGGAGACGCGACGCCGCCTTCGGTCCGCGCCGTCGGAGTTCGCGGGCGCTTCTTCGAGCTCGGCGTGAGCGACCGGGGCTCGGGGGTCGATCCACGTTCACTCCACGTTCAGGTCGACGGTGACGACCGGCCCGTTGCGTACTCGGGCGGCCGGGCGCGCGTGCTCCTCGCGGGCCTCTCCCGTGGGCGGCACCGGCTGATCCTGAGCGTCGCCGACTACCAGGAGACCAAGAACATGGAGGACGTCGCGCAAATCCTCCCGAACACCCGTACCTTCACGACGACGTTCGTCCGGCGCTAGCGCTTGCGGTCGGTCTCCTCGATCGTCGGGAGCTGATTGAGGTCGCGCTCGACACTGGCCGTGAACTCCTCCGTCTCCGTCCGGACGACCTTCCACTCGCTCTTCCGCTGCGCGCGCTCACGCCGCCTCCGGGCCTCGTTCCCGTAACGCGCTGAGAGCCTCGGCCACTCCGCGCCGATCACGGCCGCGACAGCGCAGGCGAGCAAGGCGATCATCAGCCAGCCCACGGCGCCATTCTACCCGCGCCCGCACAGTTCCCTGCACCCGGCCCTCATGACCCAAGTGGTGGTCGTGCACTAAACCCGAGTCGGCCGGGGGCCGATACGGGAGGCATGAGCGGCCAGCTCCTCGTTCCCTACGTCGTTCTCTGGGCCGTGCTGATGCGAGCGGTGCTCGTGCGCGCCCAGATCGCGCCGCCTCTCTGTGGCCGGTGCGGGCTCAAGCTCGAGCGGTCGCAGCTCGGCGAGACTATCTGCCGCTGCCACTAACGAGCGAAAGCTGACGCTTTCGCTCGACTGGGGTAGCCCGCTTCGCGGGGAAACGTGCGCGGGCCAATCCCGCGCACTCTACCGGGGTAACGGTCGGCGATCGGTCGGTGGTCCGGGCCTCGGAACCGCTGCAAGCCTTAGCTTCCCAACCCAGGGCTACGATGAGCCCGTGAGGGAGCTCCTCCCCGAGCTTGATCGCTGGCGCGCTCGCGGTGACCGGGTCGCGATGGCTCGCGTCGTTGCGACTCGGCGCTCTGCGCCGCGGCCGATCGGCTCCAAGCTGATCGTCTCGGAGCATGGCGAGCTGGCAGGCTCGGTGTCCGGCGGCTGCGTCGAGAGCGAAGTGGTCGAGGCCGCGCGCGAGGTGCTCGCCGGCGGCGAGCCGCGGCTGCTCACCTATGGAATCTCGGACGATCTCGCGCTCAGCGTCGGACTTCCGTGCGGGGGCGAGATCGACGTCTGGGTCGACGAGCCCGATGCAGACCTGCTCGGACAGCTCGCGGAGATCGCGCGCGACGAGCGTCGCGCCGTCTTCTTCGTCGACCTCGACGACGGCAGCGAGAGGCTCGTGCTCCACGGCGACGACGACGTCGCGGCCGAGCTGATCAGAGCCGGCCAGAGCAAGGTCGTCGAGCTCCACGGACGGCGTCTCTTCGCAGACGTCTACGGTCCGCCCCCGCGGCTCCTCGTCTACGGAGCGGTCGACACGGCCGACGCCCTCTGTGCGGCGGCCCGAGGGGTCGGTTGGCACACGATCGCCGCCGACGCGCGCGGCAGGTTTGCGACACGCGAGCGCCTTCCGAATGCCGATGAGGTTCTTGTCGCCTGGCCCGAGGAAACGCTGGCTCAGGTGCGCCCGGACCACTCGACCGCGATCGTCGTGCTCACTCACGACGACAAGTTCGATCTCCCGATGCTCGCCGGAGCGCTGGCGTCCGATGCGTTCTACGTCGGAGCGCTCGGCTCGCGTCGAAACCAGGAGCGGCGCCGCGAGCTCCTGCTCGAGGCGGGCGTCGACGAGTCGGCCGTGGAGCGGATCTCAGGCCCCGCCGGACTCGACATCGGCGCGCACACCCCGGCGGAGACCGCGCTCTCGATCCTCGCCGAGATCATGGCCGTCCGGGCGGGACGCGACGGGGGCCGGCTGAAGGAGTCGAGCGGCCGCATTCACGCCGAGGTCGGCCTCTAGCTGCGCGTCTCGCCCGCTCTGTAGATACGCATTGGCAGCCCGGCAAGCGGTTCGGCGCCGTCGGCCGTGACGAGCCACGTGTCCTGCATATAGAGACAGTCGTCGCCGTTCTCGGCGATCACGTGCGGATGCATCGAGAACACCATGTTCTCTCGCAGTTCGGTCTCGATTCCCTCACCGATCTTCGGGTGCTCGATCATCGTCATGCCGATCGAGTGGCCGGTCACGTGTCCCAGCTGGTAGCCCCGCTCGGTGAAGCCTCTCGACACGGCACGATGCGCATCGTGCGCGGTCGCGCCGGGTCGGAGTGCAGACTGCGCGGCCTCGAAATACTCCTCGTACGCCTCGAGCATGCGCCCGACTTCCGCATTCGGCTCGCCGATCGCGCGCGACACCTCGACCCAATGCCCGCCCGGCCCCGCGATCTCGAGGGACGGGATGCAGAACTCCCCCAGCAGCGCGTCGCTGCGCGCAATCGCGAACTCCGGCCCGACGAGGACCATGTTCATGGTCAAGCGGCCGCAGCCCTCCTCGACGAACAGCCGCTCTGCAGGCGCGAGCACTTCCGCCGCCGTCCTCCCGAGTTCGTAGGCCTCGAGGAACGTCCAGAAGCCGTCGGTGTTGATGCGCACCGACTCGCGGACGGACTCGAGCTCCTCCTCGCTCTTCACCGCGCGCGCGAGATCGAACTCGACGTCGAACGGGAGGACGTCGACCTTGTCTCGCAGCGCCGCGAAGTCGCGCACGGTCATGACGTAATCGAGCCCGTAGACGCCGACCCGCTTGCCGGCGAGACGTTCCGCGAGCCACTCACCGGGCCTGTCCGCGAACACCTGATCCTCGATCCAGCTCGTGCCGTGCTCGCCCACGTAGCGCGCCTCCGCCGGGAACACGATCGAGGGCTCGCCTACACGCGGTAGCACGACATAGGCGTAACGGTGGACGATGACGAAGCCGGACATGTAGGTCACGGCACCTTCGAAGCCCGTGTACTCCGAGCCGCAGACGACGACCCCGTCGACATCGTGCGCGTCCATCGCCTCGCGCACGACGCCGTAGCGGCGCTCGATCTCGGCGCGGCTCACCACGACCGCTCCAACCCTTTCACGAGCGCCCAGACGGCGCGGTTCAGCGGCGTCGGGACGCCATGCTCTTCACCGAAGCGGACGATCCCGCCGTTGAGGTAGTCGATCTCGGTCGGCCTGCGCGCCTCAGCGTCCTGGAGCATTGACGCCTTGTGGTCGTACGCGACCTCCCGCTTGGCGGCGTGGTCGATGAGCTCCTCGGGGTCGGCGTCGAGCTCGATTCCCTGCGCTGCCGCCACGGCCTTCCCCTCATCGACGAGGCCCGTCACAAGACGGCGAAGCTCAGAGTCCTCGCACACGCGTCCGTGCGTTAGACCCGTCAGAGCTCCGATCGGGTTCGTGGCGGCGTTGAAGATCACCTTCCGCCATTGCGGCCCGCGCGCATCCGACACAGCCTTCGTCGGCATTCCCGCGCGCGTGCACGCGTCGGCCAGCCGCTCGATCTCCTCCAGCGGCGCGGACTTCGGCTCGAAGGGTCCAAGCGTGGTGTCGCCCCTGACGTCCCACTGAACGTGTCCTGGGCCGAGGAGCTTGCCCGCGGGAAAAGTCGTTCCGCGGATCACCCGCTCGACGTGCCCTGCAATCGCCTCCTCGTTGCCGAGGCCGTTCTGGACGGTTGCCACGCAGCCTTCCGAGAACGAGCGCGCCGTCGCCGCGATCGCCGCCTCGGTGTGCATCGCCTTGGTCGCCAGGATGCCGAAGTCACAGGCAGGGAGGTCGCCGGGGTCTGAGGTCGCGCGCACGCGACCGACGACCTCTCCCGCGCCGCTGAGCCTCAGGCCGTCGCGGTTGATCGCATCCACGTGCTGCTGCGCAAGGTCGTACGCCCAGACCTCAGCGTCCTGGAGCTGCGCAAGGTTCGCTGCGAACAGCGAGCCGACCGCGCCGCAGCCCACGATGCAGATCCTCACGTGTACGACGCCTCGCGCGCCTTCACCAGGCGGTACAGCGCGGTGTGCAGCGGCGCGGTCACGCCACAGCGCTGCGCCTCTCGCACGAGCGCCCCGTTGATCAGCTCGACCTCGGTCGGGCGCTGCGCTTCCACGTCCTCGAGCATCGAGGGGAAATGCGCGCTGCCGCGCTTCGTCGCCAGGACGTTCATCTCCCAGGGATCGTCATGGAGCTCGACCCCGGCCGCGGCCGCCACCTGCATCCCCTCGTCCACGAGCTCGTGGACGAGATGTCCGAGATCGGAGAGGTCTTCCTCCTCGGCGAAGTGGGCATTGTGCGGCAGGCCGGTCAGAGCGGAGACGCCGTTCACCGTGGCGTTGAAGATCAGCTTCGACCACTGAGCCGGGCGGAGGTCCGGCAGCGCTTCCGCCTTGAGGCCGGAGTCGACGAGCAGCTGGGCGATCTCCTCGACTCGGTCGAAAGCCGTCTCGCCGTAGGGGCCGAGCCAGGTCGGCGTGTCGAGGATGTACTCGACGTGCGTATCGGAATGCTTCGTACCGCTCATGAACGTCACGGCGGAGACGAGCTGCCACGATCCGTGGCGGCGCACGACCTCCTCGGCCCCGAGCCCGTTCTGGACGGTCATGATCGTCGCGTCCGGGAAACGCCCGGAGAGCGACTCGGCCGCGGCCGACAGCCCGGTCGCTTTGGTCGCGACGATGCCGAGCTCGAAGTCGGGCAGGTCACGCGGATCGGATGCGGCCGTCACGCGCGCCGTGAAGTCATGGCGGCCGCTGATCATCAGCCCGTGCTCGTTCAGCTCCCGTGCGTGCTCTTCGCGCCGTGTCAGCACGAGTACGTCGGTCACCGTCGCCAGATGCGCGGCGAAGAGGCTGCCGATCGCGCCGGCCCCGACAATGCAGGCCCTCACGCGAACTTGGCGCGGAGATACTCCAGGTACGGCTCGGGATCGAGATCCGAGCCGGTGACGCGCCGGAGGAGCTCACGCGGCGGATACGTGCTTCCGTGCCGGTAGATCTGCTCGCGCAGCCACTCGCGCAGCGACGAGAACTCTCCGCGGGCGAACTGCTCCTGGAGGTCCCCGAGATCCGCTCGCACGCGCTCCCAGATCTGAACCGAGATGACATTCCCGAGCTGGTAGGTCGGGAAGTACCCGAACATGCCGACGGACCAGTGCATGTCCTGGAGCACACCGTGCGCGTCATCGGGGACGTCGACGCCGAGGTACTCCTTCATGCGCGTGTTCCACACCTCTGGTAGATCGCGAACGGCAACCGTGCCGGCGAGGAGCTCGCGCTCGAGCTCGAAGCGCAGGATGATGTGGAGGCCGTACGTCACCTCGTCCGCGTCGCCGCGGATCAGACCGGGCTGGACGGCGTTGATCGCAGCGACGAACGAGCCCTCGGCGACCCCCGCCAGTTGCTCGGGAAAGATCTCCTGGAGCTGCGGATAGAACCAGTGCCAGAAGCCTGGACTTCGACCGACCAGGTTCTCCCAGGTACGGCTCTGCGACTCGTGGATGGCGCTTGACGTTCCGCGGCCGAGCGGCGTGCGCGAGAACCCGTCGTCGATGTCGAACTCGTACACACCGTGGCCGAACTCGTGCATGGTCGAGAAGAGCGAGGTCAGGTCGTTCTCGTCCGTGTGCGTCGTCAGCCGGATGTCGCCGACGCCCGGCTTCGAGGCAAAGGGATGCGGTGTTTCGTCGATGCGCCAGGTCGCGTCTTCGTAGCCGAATGCCTGGAGCACGCGCCGTCCCGCTTCCCGCTGGCCGCTGACCGGGAACGGCCCGCGCAGCAGGGTGCCGTCGACGGGACGCTGGCGGTGGCGTTCGATCAGCGGCACGAGCTCCTGCTTCACGCGGTCGAAGACGTCGACGACCTGGTCGGTCGTCATCTCCTCCTCGTAGTCCTCCAGGAGGACGTCGTACGCCGTCTCCGTCTCGGGGAAGCACTCGATGTAGCGGTGCTTCAGCTCCAATTGGCGCTCGAGGTGCGGGATGAAGGACGCGAAGTCCGACGACGCCTTCGCCTCGTCCCAGGCCGCGACCGCGACCCCGTTGGCGTGACTCATCTCGCCGGCCAGCTCAGTCGGAACGCGCCGGGAACGATCCCACTCCCGTCGTGTGACACGGATCAGCGCGGCGTCCTTCTCCTCCTCGACCGAGCTCAGCTCATCCAGCAGCTCGCCGACCTCGTCTGAGACGAACTGCTCGTGCGCCAGACGCGTCAGCGTCGCGGAAGCCTCGGCACGCGCCTGCGCGCCGGCGGGAGGCATCGACACACGCGAATCCCAGTCGAGAATCGCCTCCGCGTGCCTCAGATCCGCAATCTCCCCGAGGATCGCCTTCAGCCGCTCGAGCGGCGAGGATGTGGTTGCGACGCTCATCGGCCGATCTCCGGCCGATGAGCGGGGGAAGGGGCAAAGGGGGAAACCGGGAGGTTTCCCCGCTGCGGAAGAGGCCGCGTCGGCAAAGCCGGCGCGGCCTCTTCAGCGACATCGCAAGCGATGTCGCGGTCCTCAGCCCACGCGGCGATCTCAGCGGCGCGAGGGCTGAGGCGTAACCTAAAGAAGGGGGCTCGTGGGGGAAACATGGTTTCCCCCACGAGAGCGAGCCGAAGGCGAGCGACAGTCATGCCGGTTGCGGCGCGAGCTTCTCGCGCAGGTAGTGGACGTACGGCTTGGGGTCGATCCGGCTGCCCGTCACGCGCTCGATCGTCTCCTGTGGAGTGAACTTGCGCCCCATCCGGTACACGTGCTCGCGCAGCCAGTCGCGGAGCTCGCCGAACCCGCCGCGCTCGAAGCGGTCGTCGAGGTCGCCGAGATCCTCTTTCGCACGCTCCCAGATCTGGACGGACATGACGTTGCCGAGCGAGTACGTCGGGAAGTACCCCAGGCCCCCGGCCGCCCAGTGCATGTCCTGCAGCACGCCGCGCGCGTCGTCCGGCACGTCCACGCCGAGGTACTCGTCCATGCGCGCGTTCCAGGCCTCGGGAAGATCCTTCACGGCAAGGCGATTGTCGATCAGCTCCTGCTCTAGCTCGAACCGGATGATGATGTGCATGTTGTAGGTGACCTCGTCGGCGTCGATTCGGATTGGGGACGGCTGCACCTTGTTCACCGCGCGATAGAACGCCTCTTCGTCCACCGAGCCGAGCTGCTCGGGGAACGCCGCTTGCACACGTGGGTAGAAGAACCGCCAGAAGGAGCGGCTGCGGCCGACGAGGTTCTCCCAGGTTCGGCTCTGCGACTCGTGGAGCCCGAGCGAGACGCCCGATCCGAGCGGCGTACGCGCGAGCGACCGGTCGATCCCCCATTCGTACACGCCATGGCCGAACTCGTGCATCGTCTCGAACAGGGAGTGGAGGTCAGCCGGCTTGAAGTTCGACGTGAGGCGGATGTCTCCGGCCCCGGGGCTTGTCATGAAGGGGTGCGGGGTCTGGTGGAGTCGCCACTCGTCGTCCGTGTAGCCGAACCGCCTCAGGATCTCGAGGCTGAGCTCGCGCTGTATCGCGGGGTCGAACGTGCCGGTGAGGAACGAGTCATCGATCTCACCGGCCTCGCCGATCTGCTCGACGAGCGGGAGCAGCTGCTGCTTGAGCTCCTCGAAGATCTCGCGCACCTCGGCGGTCTTCATGTTCGGCTCGAAGTCGTCCAGCAGCACGTCGTAGGTCTCGTCGGTGGGCTCGAAGCACTCCACGTAACGCTGCCGAAGCTCGAGGTTCTTCTCGAGGTGAGGCCGCAGCAGCTCGAAGTCGGACTCCTCCTTGGCAGGACCCCATGCGGAGAGCCCGAGCACGCTCGCCCGCTGCATCTCACCGACGAGCTCGGCCGGGACACGCGCTGCCTTCTCGTAGTCCCGGCGCGTGACGCGGATCAGGCTCGCTTCGAAGGAGTCGTAGTCGGAGCTCTCCTCGAGGCCGCGCAGCTCCTCCAGCAGCCTTCCGATCTCGGCTGCGACGAGGCGCTCCTGGGCCAGGCGGCTGACCGTCGCGATCGCGTCCGCTCGCCCGGCCGAGCCGCCCGGCGGCATCATCACCCGCTGATCCCAGAAGAGGAGCGTGACCGACTTGTTCAGATCATCGACCTCGCCCAGGCGTTCCCTGAGCCGGTCGAGCTGTGGGTGAGCGGTGGTCACGCGCCCACCATGCTGAAGCCTCCGTCGCAGAGCACGAAGTTTCCGGTCATGTGCGCGGAGTCGTCGGAGGCGAGGAAGACGACGACGCCGACGAGGTCGTCGGGAGCAGGGATTCGGCCGAGCGGCGTTCGCGCAAGGATCTCCTCGCGCCGGCCGGAACGCCAGTCTTCCCGGTTCAGAGTCGACTCCGTCTCCATGAAGCCCGGCCCGAGGGCGTTGACGCGCACGGTCGGCGCAAAGGCGCCCGCATAGGACTTCGTCAGCCCCAACACGCCGTATTTGGACGCGGCGTACTGCGGCGCCCTCGGGCTCCCCGTCACCACCACGTTGGAGCACACATTGACGATCGCGCCACCTCCCTGCCTGAGCATCCGGCTTCCCACCTCGTGCGTCACGAGCATCGTGCCCTTGACGTCGACGGCAAGGACGCGGTCGATCAGGTCCTCGGTCACGTCCCGCCAGGACATCTGCTCGGGTGCCACGTCGCCGACGTTGTTGACCAGAACGTCGAGCCGGGGCACGCGCCCGAAGATCTCCTCGGCGAGTCGCCGGATCTCGTCCCAACTCGTCAGGTCGGCCTGCAAGGCGAACGCCTCTCGGCCGAGGGCGCCGATCTCCCCGGCGACGGCTTCTGCGCCTTCGCGCGACGTGTTGTAGTGGACGGCGACGTGGGCGCCCTCACCCGCGAGCCCGAGCGCGATCGAACGGCCGAAGCCGCGGCCGGCGCCCGTGACGAGAGCCCAGCGGTCAGCGAGCCGTGGCACGCGGCCTCCTCACTAGTGAGCGGAGGGACTCGTCGAGCTCACGGCGACCCAGGATGCCCTCTCGGCGGAAGTACATGACGACCAGGATCATCAGGACGAGCGCGAACTGGGTCAGGCCGGTGAGCCGGTGCAAAGTCAGAAAGCCCAGGTCGACGCTGCGGTCCTCGTAATTGCGGAGCTCTTCCTGCACGAGGGTCACGAGGGCCGCCCCGATCACGGCCCCTCCCACGGTCCGGGTGCCGCCCACGATGAACATCACGATCAGGGCGAAGGTTGGCTCGAGAAAGAAGTTCGCGGGCGTGATCGTCGTGATCCACCAGCCGAAGAGCGCGCCTCCGGCGCCCGCGAGCATCGCGCTCAGGATCCAGGCGCGGACTCGGTACTGGCGCACCGCGACGCCGACCGACGCGGCGGAGAATGCGTCTTCGCGACTCGCCTGGAGCAGGAGACCCGTCCGGGAGTCCTTGAACAGCCGCGCGACCAGCACCGCGGCGACGGCCACGAGAAACGTGTGCGTGATCGTCGCTTCTGCCGGCAGCGGGTAGAGGCCTCCCGCGCCACGGGTAACGCCGGTCCAGGCGGTGAACACGATGTCCGCGACGAGCAGCAACGAGAGGATGGCGATGACGGCGCTCGCGCCGTCGAGCCGGAGAATGGCGACGCCGCTGACGAGCGCGAGCAGGCCCGCAGCGCCCGCCCCCGCGAGCAGCGCGAGCAGCCAGTACCAGTGCGGGGTGGCGAGGAAGTGTGGGAGCCCGACAAACGTGCTCTTGAGCGCCGGATCGATCGTGAGGAGACCGGCGAGGTACGCGCCGGTGCCGACGAAGGCCATGTGGCCGAACGAGAGGATCCCCGAGTTGCCGGAGAAGAGCTGCAGCGCCACGACGAGCACGACGTTGATGAAGAAGTGGCTCAGCTTGCTCTCGTCTCCGCCCCACGTCCAGCCCCAGATTGCGACCAGCAGGAGACCGCCCGCGATCGGCAGCGTGCCGAGCGCGGACTCGAACGCCCAGTAGCGCCTGAAGCCGCTCAGGTGAGTCCCTCCGTACGGCCGACGAGGCCCTGCGGCCGCAGAAGCAGGATGCCGACGACGATCGCCAGCGCGAACGCCTGGCTGAACTGCGTGTACGTCCCGTGCAGGTTGGCGTCTAGCAGGCTGGTGGCGAGCCCGAGGACGAAACCGCCGATGACGGCGCCGTAGAGGTTGCCGAGCCCACCGAGGATCACGCCGATGAAGGCGTTGATGACGAGCGGCGTGCCGACGCCCGAGTCGACCCCGGGAGCCGAGGAAAAGAAGAAGAGCGCGGCCACGCCGGCGAGCAGCCCGGAGAGCGCGAACGCCGACACGACCACGACGTTCGCACGCACTCCCATCAGGCGTACGACGTCGAAGTCCTCGGCTGCCGCGCGCATGGCGACGCCGAGCAAGGTGTGACGCAGGAAGACCGTCAGCAGCAGCACCGCTGCGATCGTGACGGCGAACGTGATCACCTTCACCGCCGGGAACGAGACGTCGCCGGCATGCCAGACGGTGTCGGTCCAGTTCGGGACGCCGATGCCCTGCGGCTCGGCCGAGACGAAGATCTGAAGCGAGACCTGGATGAAGAAGCTGACCGCGAAGGACGTGATCAGGAGCGTGGCGATGTTCGCGCCGCGGAGCGGCCGAAAGGCGATTCGCTCCATTGCGACAGCCGCGAGCGTGGTGGCGAGGAGCGTGAGCACGAGGACCGCGGGCCAGGGGACGTCGTGATTGAAGAGGGTCCACATCGTGTAGCCGCCGATCGTCACGAGCTCCCCGTGCGCGAAGTTGATCAGCCCGAGGATCGAGAACACCATCGCGAGCCCGAGCGCCAGCAGCGCATAGGTCGAGCCGAGCGAGACGCCGTTCACGAGCTCCTGGACGAGCTGGGTCACTGGGTCACGCTATGCCCATGTAGGCGCTCTGCACCTCGGGTGACCGCCTCAGCTCGTCGGGTGTTCCCTCGGCCTCGATTCGCCCGGTACGCATGACGTAGGCGCGGTCGCAGAGCTCCAGCGCCTGGTGCACGTTCTGCTCTACGAGCAGGACGCTCAGGCCCTGGTCGTCGCGGAGACGGCCGATCAGGTCGAAGACGAGCCGGACGAGGCGCGGCGCGAGGCCGAGCGTCGGCTCGTCGAGCAGGAGCAGCCGCGGCTTCGACATGAGCGAGCGGGCGATAGCGAGCTGCTGCTGCTCACCGCCGGAGAGCGACGCCGCCGGCAGGTGCAGCCGCTGGCGCAGGATCGGGAAGAGCTCGAGGAGCTCCCCGTAGTCGCGGCGAGCCCCTCGGCCCCGCGCCGCTCCTCCGAGCCTCAGGTTCTCCTCCACCGTGAGCGTCGAGAAGAGCCGCCGGCCCTCCGGAGTGAGACTGATTCCCCGCCGCAGGACGCGCTCGGGCGAGAGACGCGAGACGTCGCGCCCGTCGAAGCGGATTCGGCCGCTCCGTGCATGGTGGAGGCCGGCGATGGACGCGAGCGTGGTCGTCTTCCCGGCTCCGTTCGCGCCGAGAAGAGCCACGATCTCCCCCTCGGCGACCCGAAGGGACACGTCCCGCACGGCCAGGACGGGCCCGTAGCGGGCCGTCAGGTCATCGACGTCCAAGAGTCCTCGGGGCCCGTTGTGGGCCCCGAGGGTCTGCTTCGGATCCTTTCTCAATTACGGTGCGGGGACGTTCTTCGGAACGCCTTTGAGGACCTTGACGAACTTGCCGTTCTTGATCTGGAGGGCCGCAACGATGTTCGTCGGATTGTGCCGGTTCGATCCGCTGTACTTCACCGGACCGAGCGCGCCGTTCACGGTCATCCCGTTGGCGAGCGCGGCCTGGATCACCTTGCCGTTGATCCCTCCCGCCTTGATGACGGCCGCCTCGAGCACCTTGATCGTGTCGTAGCCGAGCGCCGGATACGTCCCGTCCGGCGAGGCGCCGAACCGGCCCTTGAACTGAGCATAAAAACGCACGGTGGCCGAGCCCTTGTCGGGGAAGCCGAACGTCGTGAAGCCGTAGCCGTTCACCGCGTCTTTCCCCGTCGTCAGGTTCAGCTGCGTATCCATCCCATCGGTGCCGATCACCGGGAGATTCACGCCTGCGCGGCGGAGGTCACGCGCCAGGAAGTCCACGAACGGCGAGAACAGGCCGGTCATGATCGCCTGCGCGCCGCCCGAGTCGTTCTTGATCTTCGTCGCGATTGCCGAGTAGTCCTGCGGGAAGCCGGTTGCCCCGAACGGAATGTCGTCGCTGCCGACGATCTGGATCCCGCGGGAGGGCGCCGCCTTCTTGAAGTACTTCGCCATCAGATGCACGTACAGCATCTGCGGCGCGTCGAGGACGTAGACCTTTTTGTACTTCTTCAGCTTCGCGTAGTTCGCGAGCTGCGCCAGCTGGGCGTTTCCGGCCATCCCGACGGGCCAGTAGTTGCCGTACTTGCGCGCGACCGTCGGGTCGGCGTTGCACGGGGAGAGCATGAACTGACCCTTCGGGTTCGCAACGGCCGCCATCCCGATCTGGAAGTCCGTGTTGCAGGGCAGAACGAGGACGTTCACCTTCGCCTTCATCAGGTCGCGGGCCACCTGCACGGAAGTGTCCGGCCGGCTCTGCACGTCCCTCAGAAGCAAGTTGATCTTGATCTTGCCCCCGATCCCGCCCTTCTTGTTGATCTGCTCGACGGCGAGCTTCGCACCGTTCGAGATCAGCACGTCGTGCGCGGCCAGGAATCCCGTCAGGTTGTTGCCGTAGCCGACCTTGATCGTACCCTTCTTGAGTGCGGTCGCCTGGGGACCGCTGCTGCCGAAACCTGCGGCGGCGAAGACGACGAGCGCAAGCAGAGCCGCCGTGACCGCAACGCTCGTGATCCTTCTCCTGCTCATTCCGCCTTCCTTTCTAGCCGGCCGCGCGGGCGAAGCCCGCGCGGCCTCTCTGCGGCGCCGCCGAGTCGGCGCCTAGGGTTTGACCTCACGCTCCTCTTCTCCGATGTATGCGGCGATGACCGCAGGATCGGAGCGGACATCCTCCGGCGTGCCGCTGCTGATCACGTTTCCCTCGTTCAGGACGCAGATCGAGTCGCAGAGCCGCATGATCAGCCGTAGGTCGTGCTCCACGACGAGAATTCCGCATTTCCGCTCCGATCGGATTCGTTCGATCGACGCGCGCAGCTCTTCCGACTCCCCCTCGTTCATCCCGGCCGCCGGCTCGTCCAGCAGCAGGAAGCGAGGAGCCCCGGCCAGGGCGCGCGCCACTTCGAGGCGGCGCTGGTCGCCGTAGGAGAGGGTCGCGGCCCAACGGTCCGCGAGCTGTGCAATCCCGAGTTGCTCGAGCACGTCGAGCGCGTAGTCGCGCGAGCGTGCACGGCGCACGCGGCCGGCACCGAGCGCAGCGACCTCCACGTTCTGCTGAGCGGTCAGCGCACCGAAGAGCCTGATGTTCTGAAACGTCCGCACCACTCCGGCGCGCGCGACACGGTGGCCTCCACGCGCAGCGAGCGGACGACCGTCGAGCAGGATCCGTCCCGAGGTCGGCGGGAAGACGCCGGAGATGCAGTTCAGCAACGTTGTCTTCCCCGACCCGTTCGGGCCGATCAGCCCGATTATCACGCGCTCCGGAAGCTCGAGGGACACCCCGCGCAGCGCGTGCACTCCCCCGAAGTGCTTCGTGACGTCGACTGCTTCAAGGATGCCGGTCGCGACCTCGGTGCTGGCGGCGACGGCGCTCACCGTGCGACTTTACGCCGTTTTGCGGGGATTTTCTAGCCCGTCGGCGAGGCGCCGAAACTCCTCGTCCTCGACCAGTCCCCGCTTCTCCGCGCTGAGCTCCTTCACTCGCGCGAGCAGGTCTCGCTGTGCATCGTCGTCGAGGTCGAGCCCGAGCTCTTCGGCCTTGATGCGGATCGAGTCGATCCCGCTCTTCTTGCCGAGAACGACGCGTCGTTCGGCCGCGACGAGCTCCGACGAGTACGGCTCGATCGCCGGCGGATCGTGGAACTGGCTCGCAACGGCCCCCGACTCCCGCCTGAAGAGGTTCTCGCCGACCAGCGGTTTGTACGGCTCGAGGGCGTACCCCGAGAGCTCCCGCAGCCTTTGCGAGAACGTACGCACGAGGTCGAGTCGGAGGTTCGTCTCGACGCCGTAGAGGCCGCGCAGGGCGAGCGCGATCTCGGGCAGGTTCGCGTTGCCGGCGCGCTCCCCCATGCCGTTGATCGTTCCCTGGATCCAGCGTGCTCCGGCGCGCGCGGCCGCGAGAGCAGCCGCGGTCGCGAGCCCGAAGTCGTTGTGTCCGTGAAAATGGATCGGGACCTCGGCCCCGAGCCATTCGCCCGTTTGCCCGACGAGGTTGGCGACCGCCTCGGGGCCGGCAATGCCGATCGTGTCCACCACGACCACCTCTTTCGCGCCCGCCTCGACCGCAGTCTTGTAGACCGTCTCGAAGTACGACAGGTCGGCGCGCGTGCCGTCGACCCCGAAGAAGGCGACGGTCACGTCCTGCTCGACGGCGAAGGAGATTGCATAGACGATCCGCTCGAGCATCGCCTCGCGATCGACGCCGAGGGCATCGAGCTTCAGGTCCGAGATCGGCGACTCGATCACGGTCGCACGGACTCCCAGCTCGACGAGCGCCTTCACGTCCGCCTCGACCGCGCGCGAGAAACCCCAAACCTCCGCGTTCAGCCTTTCGGCGAGAATCAACTCGACCGCGCGGCGGTCGTCTTCCGAGACACGCGGAAACCCGGCCTCGATGCGCTCGATCCCGAGCCCGTCGAGGCCGCGTGCGAGCTCGACCTTGTCCTCCGGGCTGAGCACGACGCCGACGGTCTGCTCGCCGTCGCGGAGCGTCGTGTCGTAGAAACCGACCTCCGCCTGAAAGCGGTGCGGATCGTTGAGCGTGCCGGTCCAGAAGGTCATTGGTGATCCTGCCGGTCGCATTGCCACGCTCCTGGCGTGCGAGCACCAAGCCAGGCAAGGACGCAGGGAGCGCCTGGGCTTGCAGCCCAGGCGCGACTGAAGACGCCGCATGGCGCCGCGTGATCGCGCGCCAGGGGCCTGAGCAATGCCGCCGGTAGGGTCACCGAAAATCGTCCGGGTAGGTGGAGAGCTTCTCGACGCCGCCTTGGGTGACGAGGAAGTTGTCCTCGACGCGCAGTCCCCCGCCGCCCTCCCAGTACGCGCCCGGCTCGATCGCGAGCACCATCCCTTCCTCGATCGTGCCGCCGCCGGCCTGGTGTGCATAGGGCGGCTCGTGTGCGCGGGCTCCGACGCCGTGCGCGACCGGGTGCGTCGGCTGACCGGGATAGCCGGCGTCGGCGATGCCGTCGCGGATCAGCACGTCGAGCTCCGCGAGGCTCGCTCCCGGGCGGCAGTGGTCGAGCGCCTTGCCGTAGACCTCGAGCAACGCGTCGAGCAGCTCATCGTAACGCGGTTCGAGCTTGCCTGGGCACACGTTCTTCGTGTGGTCGCACCAGTAGCCGTCCGCGCATACCCAGATCTCGAAGAGCGTCGGCTCTCGCTCCTGCACCGGCCGGTGTCCCGTCGCGGTGAAGGTACGGATCCCCGGGCCCGACCAGACGAGGGAGAAGCCGAGTGCGAGCTCGACCCGGTCCTTCCATCCCGTGCCCTCGCCGTGGACGTAGCCTTCCCACAGAGCCGCAGCCTCGCTCTCCTTCATTCCGGGACGTAGCTCTCCGGCGACGTGCTCCATCGCCGCCGCCGCGATCTCGTTGGCGAGGCGCATGCGCTCGACCTCCTGCTCAGTCTTGATGGCGCGTGCGCGCGTGAGGAGCGCTGTTGCATCGGCCGCATTCGGAAAGGCGTCGAACCAACCGCGTGTATACGTCGTCGGCTCGCCGACCATGCGGTCCGATGCCTGCGTGCCGAGGGAGAGTTCCAGGCCGACGCGCGCGTAGTCCTTTGCCGCTTCTCGGACAGCCTCCAGCGTGCGGGCGACCGGCGGACGCGCGTCGGTGGGGTCGTAGCCCGCGACGAGCCTGACGTCATTCGTCCACGCAGTCTCCGCGGCGTCTTGGGCGGATGCCTCGATGGTGACGAGGACCGGGTCCCCGTCTCGGGGGAAGGCGGCGGCATCGAACCCCTTCATGCCCCAGAAGTTCGTCAGGTAGAGGACGTTGTCCGGCGCACGCACGACGAGCGCCTCGAGGTCCTCGTCGGCCATCAGCCGGCGAACGCGATCGAGCTTGGCGTCGTCCCGCGGCCAGCTCATGCCCTACCCGAGGCCGTCTCGCGCGCGCGTGTACAGATAAGCGCCCGCCGGATCACCAGCGAACACGCGCCGGCGCGGGCTCGCCGTGGGCTTCCTGCCACGAGATCACGGGGTTCCGGAGAACTCCGATCTTCTCGACCTCCGCCTCGATCACGTCTCCCGGCTTCAGGTAGAGCGACGCGGCATCTTCGCTGAAGCCGGCGACACCGCTCACGGTGCCCGTCGACACGACGTCGCCCGCGGAGTACCCGAGCGCGGAGTAGTGGGAGAGGATCTCCGGGATCGTGACCGACATGTTGCCGCTGTGCGACTCCTGCCGCCGCTCGCCGTTCACGCGCAGCTCCATCCTGAGGTCGTGCGGGTCGCCGATCTCGTCGGGCGTCACGATCCACGGGCCGAGCGGACAGAACGTATCGATTCCCTTGCAAAAGGAGAAGACGCCGGAGCGCATCTCGCGACGCTGGATGTCTCGCGCCGTGACGTCGTTGAAGATCACGTAGCCGCCGATGTGATCCTCGGCCTCCTCTGGGCTGAACCACTTTCCCGGCTTCGAGACGACTACCGCCAGCTCGAGCTCGTAATCGAGCTCCTCGGTCAGGTGCTCCGGGTACACAATCGGCTCGTCCGGTCCGATGATCGCGTCCACGTTCTGGAAGAACACGATCCACGGCGCGATCTCGTGCGACCAGCCGACGCGCTTCGACTCCTCCTCGTGCTCCCGAAAATTGCCTGCAGTGTGGATGAACTTCTTCGGGACGATCGGCGCACGGAGCTTCACTTCCTCGAGCGCACGCTCCTCGCCGGTCACCTCCGCCGCACTGCCGAGCTCGAAGTACTCCCGCATCGTCGGCACGTCGAGCTCCACGACCTTGTCGCCGCGCAGCTCCCCCACGCGGCCCTCGTCGAAGGTGACCAGCTTCATCGATGTTCCGCGAGCCAGGCGAGAACGTCCTGGGCGTTCCGGTCCGGAGGGAACACGGGATAGAAGACCTTGACGATCTTTCCCCTCTCGGCGATCAACGCGAGCCGCTTGTAGAGGGTCAGGCCGTGGACGTCGAACGTCGGCAGGCCCGGGTCTCGTGCAAGATCGAGCCACTCGTCGCTGATGATCGGGAAGGGCATCCGGTTTCGCTCCGCGAACTCGAGCTGGTCGTCGAGGCTCTGCGCACTGAGCCCGGCGACCCGAACGCCGAACGCCGCCAGCTCGGCGCTGTGATCCCGGAACGCACACGACTGTGGCGTGCAGCCGCGTGCCCCGGGAATCTCGTCCCACCCCGGCGGCAACGCCCTCCCCGGCCGGCCCGTACGGGGATAGACGTAGATCACCTCGAAGTCCCGGACGTTCACGCCGCCCTGCGAAGACGGCAGCACGAGGTCCGGGAGCTCCGCGCCGGTCAGATGGTCGGCGGCTCCGTCGTCGACAGGAACCGGCAAGCCTTCGGGAAGAACGTATGGATCCTGCGTGCTCACGATGCCCGCTCCGCTCGCCGCTTCGCAGCGCGGAGGACGAGGACGCGAATGAGGCCGCTGAAGGGTCGGACGACACGCCAGTAACGCACGAACTTCCGGCGCGACACCGGGTCGGGAACCTGGATGCGAGTCTCGGTCGTCAAGGCGCCCGGCACCGAACGAAAGGCGATTACCGCCCTGGCCGGCGGTTCGGGCCCGCGACCGCGTATCCGCCAGAACTGTCCGGTCAGCGAGAGGACGATGCCTTCACCAGGAACGTCCTCGAGCACTGTCGCGCGCGGGACCATCGTGTCGAGCACCCTGTCCGCCGCCCTAGGCACACCCAGCCCTCGCGCAAACAGAAGACCGCGCACGAGCGGGGCAACCTCGCCAAACGTCACTTCCCGGAGGGCCCGATCTGCCTGCGCAGGATCGGCCTCCACCGTGACCGCATGCCGCGTTGCGAAATCGTACGAGGAGAGAAAGGTGTCGAGGCTCTTCACACGGCCTCACAGATTCGATGCGCCACCCGGGCGTAGACGTCCGCGATCTTCACGAGCCCGTCGATGTCGAGGTTCTCGCCCAGGACGGGATCGGGAAGACCGCTCGAGGTGCCGTAGTTGACGCTCTCGATGCCGTAGCGTGTCAGCGCAGACGCGTCCGAGAACCAGCGCACCGTGTCCCGCTCCGGCCGCTGTCCGAAGACCCGCTCGTGCGCCTCGTCGATCGCTGTGACGAGTGGATGATTCTCGGCGATCTCCGATCCGGGCGCCGTTACGTAGACCTCGGACTCGATCCCGTGCTCCGGAAAGCGTTCGCGCAACCCGCGGACGAAGTTGCCGAGCGCCGACCGCGCCTCGGCCATCGACATCGTGGGCGGCACGCGAAAGTCGACGAAGAGGTCGGTTCGGTGCGGCGTTCGCGAGACACGCCAGGCGAAGCCGCCGTTGATCGCGCCGATGTTGACGATCCCAGGCTTGCCGCTGTACGAGGTGCGCTCCTCCCAGTCAGGAATGAACTCGAGGACGGCGTCGATGACGTCTCGCATACGGACAATCGATGTTTCGTCGCGGCGGCCCTCGCTGAACGCAGTGTGGATGAAGGGGCCACTCGTCGAGATCCGCATCCAGATCGCGCCGTAATGGCCGAGGACGATCTTCTGCTCCGTCGGCTCGCCGAGGATGCACATGTCCGTCACCCCGCCGTGCGACGTGAGGAAGCGTGAGCCGGTCGCATAGCCACGGTACTCGCGCCCGAGGAAGTCGGGATGCCACTGCGTCTTCTCGATCTCTCCGGAGACGCACGCGATCATCACGTCACCTCGAAGGCGCACGCCCGCATCGCGCAGCGCGCGGACTGCCTCCAGGTAGCAGGCGAGCGCGCCCTTCATGTTCGAGATCCCCAGCCCGTAGATGCGACCGTCCTGCACGAACCCCTCCGGCTGGAAACCGCGAATCCCTGAGAGCCAGGGCTCGCGGCCCGAGTACGACGTATCCATGTGCCCGTTGAACATCAGCGACTTCCCGCCGCCCTCGCCCTCCCAAAGGCCGACGACGTTGGGTCGGCCGTCTTCGACCTCCTGCCATTGCACCTGGAGCCCCATGTCGGCGAGCTCGTCGCGCACGCGCTCCCCCATCGCCCGCTCGTCACCGGTCGGGCTCGAGATCGAGACGAGGTCGACCGCGAGCCGCACGAGCCGGTCGGCGTCGATCTCAACGGAAATGTGGCAGCACCTCCTTCCCGAACAGCTCGATCTGCTCGTGGCGTCGCTCGCCCCAGAGCTCGAGCATCACGTGAGTGCAGCCGGCGTCGCGATACTCCTCGATCGCCGCGATGCAATCCGCGGGGGTGCCCGCGATCGGCTTGCACTTGTCGAGGATCTCGTCCGTCACCTTCGCCTTCGCGGCCAGACGCCCGCCTTGCTCCATCGCCTCCGCGACCGGCCGGATTTCCTCCTGCGTCAACCCCGCGAGGTCGAGGAGTGTGTCGGCCGCGCCCTTGATGTTCTGCACCTTGTTCGCGAGGTACATGCCGGCGATCTCGCGCGCGCCGTCACGTCCTGCCTCGCGGTCAGACTCGTGGATAGACGCGACGATCGTGCACCCGATGTCGATGTCGGCCGCGACGTTCTCGCGCGTGTAGAGGACGAAGGCGGGCGTCGTGATCGAAGGCGTCAGGCAGCCGTCGGCAATCTCGCCGGCGAGCGCCTGCATCTTCGGGGCGGTCGCGGCGACGTAGACGGGCGGAACGTCCCGCGGCGTCTCTGCTTCTTTCTGTAGTCCTGGGACATCGGCGCTCCACGTCTCCCCGTCGTATGCAAACGGTTCGCCCGAGAGCACGCCACGGACGATCTCCACTGCGTCGCGCATCGGCCCAAGTGTGCGCTTGCCGTTGAGCCGCGCGTTGTTCAGAAAGATCTTGGATGTCCCGAAGCCGAGGATGAAGCGTCCGGGCCCGGCTACCTCCTGCACCACCCGCGCGTCCATCGCGACCTGGACGGGATGACGCGTGAACGGCGAGATGATCCCCCAGCCCACGGTGAGCCGGTCTGTCTCGCGGGCGATCAGCGCCGACGTCACAGTCGAGGAGCGCGCCTCCATCCCATGCTTGCGCCACCAGGGATAGGCCTCGGCGAGCCAGATCGTGTCGATGCCCGCCCGATCCATGACGCGCGCGGACTCGAGCATCTCGTCGAGGGGCTCCATCGTGAGCTGCATGACCCCGACGCGGAACGGCGGCGGCATACCGCCGATCTTCTCAGACGCCTCAGCAGCCGGTCGCGTGTCGAAGCGCGACGCACGCCTCGGCGAGTCGGTCGAGCCCGAGTCGGCAGATGCGCTCGGTGAGGAGACCCTTGGGGAGAGTAGTCACATTGTCGAAGCTGAGGACACATGGTTCTGGCATGCCGTCCTCCTCGCCGAGGGCGACTTCAGAAGGAATCCCCCGGACGGTCCTCGTGGCCGGTACGACGACGAGCCGTTCCAGGACCGGGATTGCCACCTCGCGCGTGAGGACGAGAAACGGGCGGCGTCCCGTCTCAGGATGCTCCGCCCACCACACCTCACCTCGCGTCACCAGGGTTCGGCGCGAATGGACTCACGCGCGGCAAGCTCGGCCCAAGGATCCGGCTCCTGCGGTATGCGCCGGTATCCCTGGACGATCGCCGCGTCGATCGCCGCCTCGCGGTCGGACGCAACCTCGCGCTCGATCGCGGCACGGATCAGCTCCGAGCGCGACCGGCCGGTTCGCGCGGCGCGTTCGTCGAGCAGCGCGAGCAGCTCGTCGTTGAGCTGCACCAAGGTCTGCCGTCGCGCCATGACCATATCCTAGCATATGGCTGGCCTACTTCGGAGCCCATGCGGGCGGCCCATAGCCTGCCTCACGCGTGATCCGGTGCGACTGCGAGCCGTCCGCGTTCATCACCCAGATCTGCATCGGCCACTCGCCGCCGCAGTACTTACAGCGGGCGTCGGTGCTCAGGAAGGCGATGCGCTTCCCATCGGGCGACCAGGCGGGCGCGCGCTCGGGCTGTCGCCGGTGCGTGAGACGTGCGGCGCTGCCGCCCCCGACGTCGACGACGAAGATCTCGAAGTAGCCGTCATCGTAGGCGACTCGCCGCCCGTCCGGCGACAGACGGGATGGCTGTGGGGTCCGTGCGTCAGGCGCCTCTTGTGGGAGCCGTCGGCATCCACCACGTAGATACCGTCGTCACCGGCGTAGGCGATCCGCTCGCCGTCGGGCGACCACGATCCCTCGCCGTCGTAGCCGGAGTTCGTCGTTAGCCGTCGGTGCACGTGACCACTCAGGCCGACCACGTACAGCTCGAGCGTGTTCCCTTCTGATTCACAATCATTGGGACAGCTGTCGCGCGTGACGACGAGCCGCTTCCCGTCGGGCGCCCACGACGGATAGCCGGCGTTCTCGAGCACCCGCCGGATTCGGGTTCCGTCACGACGTACGACGTAGGCGTCGAAAAAGCGCCTCCCTCGCGCGTCGGCCCGGTCGAAGACGAGCCACTGGCCGTTTCGCGACCAGGCGATCGAGCTTCCATAGGCTGAGCCGGGCAGCCGGCGCTGTCCGGCGCCACTCGGCTGGACGAGATAGATCCCGTCCTTGTAGGCAGCCGCGATCGGGCCGTTGACCGGCGTTTCCTTTGACGTGCCGCAGCCCGCGGCGGCGAGCCCGACGGCAATTGCCGCCGCCGCTCGCCGCGAGCTCAATCCTCGGTGGACGTCGTCGGGCCGTCCAGCTCGGGCTCGTACGATTCCGCGTCGCCGGTCATGTCGAGCTCGCCTCCTGCACCTGCTTGTCGAGCGCACCGAGCACGTGCGAGACCTGCTGGTTCACGATCGGCTGGAGCACACGCTGCCCCATCGAGGCGACCGGCCCCAGGATGTGCACGTCCGCCTCCCACTTCATCTGCGTGCCACCGCCGTCCTCGCTGAGGTGGAACAACGTGTCCATGTTCATGATCGCCCCGACGCCGTTGCCCTTCGCGTGCAGCTTCGCGAACTCAGGCTCCCGTTCCTCCATCTTCTCGAAGTCGATCGACATCCGCAGTCCGCCGAGCCCGAGCGGGATCTTCACGTGCGCGCGCCAGTGCCTGTCGTCCTGGACGTCGAACGACTCGACGCCGGGCATCATCTTCGCCATCTCGGCGGGATCGTTGAGGACGCGCCACACGGTGGCGATCGGTGCGTCGAACCGGCGCTCTCCGGAGACCTTCACCGGCTCTCCACGCTGACGAGCTTCCTCGTCTCTTCCGGCCGCCGCAGTAGCTCCCAGACGCGGTGGTAGGGATTGCAGCTTCGCCAGACGATCGGCCCCTCCCCCCGCCTCCCGAGTGCGTTCTGGAGCGCGGCGCAGACCGCGTGGATCCCCGCCCCGCCTCCCTCGCCCATTCCCTTGGCCCCGAGCGGGGTGAACGGCGATTCCGACTCGATGAAGCCGGTCTTCATCGGCGGCATGTCCAGCGCGTGCGGGACGTGGTAGTCGTAAAAGTTCGGCGTGAGCAGGTTGCCCTCCTCGTCGTAGGTGAAGATCTCGTGCGTCGCGGCGCCGAGCGCCTGCGCCGTCGCTCCGTGCACCTGTCCTTCGACGATCTGAGGATGGATGCGGTTACCGCAGTCGTCGACGGCGGCGTAGTCGACGATCTCGTAGACGCCCGTGTCGGGATCGATCTCGAGGGCGCACGCATGGATCTGGGTCGCGTATGTCAGGGTCAGGTTCCCGAACTTGCGCTCGACGTCGGGCTTTTCGAACGGCGGCCGGTAGACGTACCGGACGTTGAGCGTGACGTCGAGGTCTTCCGGCAGGCCGGCGTTGTTCGCGTTCAGGATCGCCCCGAGCGCCATGAACGGCAGCGCCGCCTCGGGGTTGCCCTTGATCCGGGCCTGGCTCTCGGCAAGCTCGATGTCACCCGGGGAGCAGCCGAAGACCGCAGCCGCGAGCTGCTTCATCTCCGCCGCGAGCTTGTCCGCCGCGCCTTTGACCGCACCCAGCCCTGTGACCGCGAACTGGGAGGCGTACGTTCCCGAGAAGCCGGCGTGTGAGTTCCAGTAGCTGTCGTGGCCCGCTCTGACATTCACGTCGTCGGGAGTGCAACCCAGGATGTCGGCCACGACCTGCGCGGTGGTCGTCTCGTGGCCCTGACCCTGAGGGACGGTACCGAGGGTGACGACGATCTCCCCGAAGATGTCGAGCTTCACGGTCGCCACCTCGTTGTTGCCCGAGAACTGCAGCTCCGGATTGAGCAGCATCGACTGACCGAAGTTGTTCGTGCCGGAGTCGAGTGTCGAGCCGATCCCGATGCCGAAGAGCTTCCCTCGCGACTCTGCGTCCTGACGCTTCTCCTCGATCGAGTCGTAACCGATCAGGTCGAGCGCGATGTCCAGGCAGCGCGCGTAGTCTCCGGAGTCGTAGACGCAGCCGTTGGGCGTCTCGTACGGGAACTCCTCGTGCTTGACGTAGTTCTTCTTGCGCACGTCGATCGGATCGAGGCCGAGCTCGTTCGCGACGATGTCGACGATCCGCTCCGTCAGCCAGAGGTGCTGCATGCGCGAGTAGCCCCGGTTCGGTGCGACGGGCGACTTGTTCGTACAGACCTGGGTGAAGTCGACGCGGACGTTTCGCCACCGGTAGCAACCGGGCGTGACCTGGGCCCAGATGATGCAGCCGAGCGGCTCGTAGCGCGGGAACGCCCCACAGTCGTCGATGGCCCGGACGGAGAACCCGAGCATCGTCCCGTCCGCCTTCACCGGGACGGTCACGTCCAGGAACGTGCGCTCGTTCCCGTGCGTGTTGGCCGTGTGCTGATCGGTGCGCCACTCCGTCCACTGGATCGGCCGGTTGAGCTTGCGCGCGAGCAGGCAGCAGGCGGTGAACTGCGGGTGGAGCGTGATCTTGTTGCCGAAGCCGCCGCCGATGTCCTGGCTGACGAAGCGGAGCTTGTCCAGTCCCACGCGAAGGGCGGGCGCCATCCAGATCGCTCCCACTCCGGGCATCTGGTGGTTCCCGTAGATCGTCCACTGGCCGGTGCCGCGGTTGTACTCGACGAGGCAGCCGGAGCACTCGAGCGGCGTCGAGGAGAAGCGGTCGAAGTGGAGCCGCTCGATCCGGACGACGTGGTCGGCCTCGGCCAGCGCGGCGTCGAAGTCTCCCCAGTCGAAGATGCCGGACCAAACCGTGTTCGACGCTGCGTCGTCGTGCAGCACCACCTCGTCCTTCAGCGCCTCTTCGCCGTCGAGGACGAGGGGCAGGGGCTCGTACTCGACCTCGACGAGCTCCGCGCCGTCGCGGGCGAGCTCGCGCGTGCGCGCGACGACCGCGGCGACCGGGTCGCCGACGTGCCGCACCTTCCCGACCGCGAGTGCGTAGTCCTTGATGTGCGCGCCCGGCGGCGTCGAGAGCTCGAAGAACGGTTCGGTGAGAATGGCCACCTCGTCGCCGGTCAACGTGCCGTAGACGCCGTCGAGCTCGAGAGCCTTCGACACGTCGACGGACTTGATCCGGGCGTGGGCGTAGGGCGAGCGGACGAAGTGCACGAAGCCCATCTCGTGGCGCTTCATGTCGTCGAAGAAGACACCCTCGCCCTGGACGAGCCGCTTGTCCTCCTTGCGCGGAACGTTCTGGCCGACGAAGCCCGGCCGGGTCTCGTCCTCCTCGACGAGGAGCGGCCGTTCCGGAGTAACGGTGGTCTCGGTCACTCGGCCGCCGTCTTGACCCTACGTGGGGGAACCCATGGTTCCCCCACGAGCCCCCTCCTCTTCTTGTCGTCGCGATTCACTCCGCCGCCGTCTTGATCGCCTCGACGATGTTCACGTAGCCGGTGCACCGGCAGATGTTGCCCTGAATCGCCTTCCGAATCTGCTCTTCACTCGGCTGCGGATGGACGCGCAGGAGCGCGGTCGCGCTCATCAGCATCCCCGGGGTGCAGTAGCCGCACTGGAGGGCGTGGTGATCGGAGAACGCCTGCTGCAGCGCCGTGAGCTCGCCGTCCTGGGCGAGTCCCTCGACGGTCTCGATCTTTGCACCGTCGGCCTGGATCGCCAGCATCATGCAGCTCTTCACGAGGAGGCCGTCCACGAGCATGGAACAGGCACCACAGTTGCCGGTGTCGCAGCCGATGTGGCTTCCGGTCAGATCGAGGTCGTCACGGATGAAATGGATGAGGAGACGTCGCGCGTCCACCTCGCGCTCGTACGTCTCGCCGTTGATCTCGACCGTGATCGTCTTGCGCGAGACGACGTCCACCTAGCGGCCCCTCGACGCGGCTTGCGCCACGGCGCGCACGGACAGCACCTCCGCGAGGTGGCGGCGATAGTCGGCCGACGCATGCACGTCCGAGGGCGGATCGAGCTGAGCGACGCGCACCGCCTCGCGCACCGCGTCCTCCTCGGTCGACTCCGGTCTCAGGAACACCGGCACTGCGTCCACGCACCCGATCGCGAGCCGGGGGGCGCCGCCGTCGACGGACGCCGCCGCGTTGACGATGCACGTCCCGTCCTTACCGATCGGAACGGAAGCGAAGGCGTCGCTCCTTCCCGGTGGGACGGAGATCTTCGTCAACAGCTCCCCGGGTCCCGCCGCGGTCATGTACACGCCGAGGAAGAACTCCTCCGCCGGCACCGCGCGCTCGCCCTCCCGGCCGAGGATGTGCATCGTCGCGCCCAGCGAGACCATCAGCGGTGGGAGATGGTTGGTCGGGTCGTTCGAGCAGACGTTTCCGCCGATCGTGCCGCGGTTGCGAACCTGGACGTCGGCGATCTGGGCGCAGACTTCGCCGAGGATCGCCCGTGCGCGGGCTTCCGCCGAGGCGATGATCTCGGAGTACGTCGCCATCGCGCCTATCTCGACCGTGCCGTCCGTTCCGAGCTCGATGCCCTTCAGCTCGTCGAGGTCGTCGAGGTCGATGAGGACGTCCGGCGAGGCTGCCCGCGCCTTCATGACGTTGATGAGCGTCTGGCCGCCGGCGAGGGCCCGCGCGCCGTCGTGCTCCGCGAGGAGGCGCACGGCGTCCTGAACGCTCGCCGGGCGAGCGTACTCGACCTCCCTCAGGAGCATGCGCTATTCAGTGCAGAAACCCCTGCACAGGTCAAGAAACAACCGGCGTCCAAGAGAACGAGGCGAACTCCGGGAGAACGAGCGACCACGCCGGACGGAGCGCTCTCTCTCTAGCGCTCACGCCCGGCACCTCGCCGCAGCCTTCGTAGCCGACCCCTTCGTGCGCGCGCGTGAGTGTTACACGGGAGCCTCACGTGTTCAATAGGCCAAACGGCCCATCTTGGAATCGCCCACTCGATGGCGAGGCCCAAGTGCTCAGGTTTGTAGCTCCCCAGGTTGGACTCGAACCAACAACCCTCCGGTTAACAGCCGGATGCTCTACCAATTGAGCTACTGGGGAAGGCAGGAGCCGGGAAGTGTAGCCAGGGCCACCGCGGCCTGAGTCAGCGCGCCAGCGGCTGTGCCGCAGACAGTTGCTCGACCGCCTCCTGGATCTTTGCGAGCGCCGCCTGTAGCTCGAGCGTGCGACCTGGATCCGCGTCGACCAGCTCCCGTCGAAGCCTCCGCTCGCGCAGCCGGAGAAGGAGCTCCTCTGCGGTCCGCTCGTCGATCCCTTCAGCAGCAGCACGCGCATCGAGTTCGGCGACGAGACCGGCGAGCTCGCCTTCTACCTCCCTGCCGGAGAGGAACTCTTCCCGGAGCTGTCGATGCACGTCGGCATCGAAATGCTCCGGGCCGAGCTCCGTGAGGATCGAGACGAGTGAGCGATGCGCGACCACACCTGCGAGAGCGTTCCGCTCCAGCCGCGCGCCCGCGTCGAGCAGTCGAGGTGAAACGTGTCCGGTCGCCGACGCCGCGATTCGGGGAGCGAGACCGGCCTGCGTCTCCTTGGGCAGATCGAGCTTGTCGGCGGCGTAGCGAATGGCGTCCTGGCGCTCGGGCGAATCCTCGAAACGCGCAAGCACTTCGCGGACGCTGACAAAGGCCTCTTGCCGGTCCTCGGCGCGTTCGATCTCGAGCCGAACGCGATAGCCGAGATAATTCTCTGAGCTTCCCAGGCGCTGCTCGAATCCGTCGGCGAGATCGGCGGGGTCGAACCCGGCCGGGAGCGCAACGACGCGAACGTCGAGGCCCTGGGCCGCCGCGAGCTCCATGCCGCGTAGCGTCGCCGCCTCGCCGGCCACATCGCCGTCGAAGCAGAGCCAGACGCGCGTCGTCAAACGGCTGAGCTCCTTGACGTGGCGCTCGGTGAGCGCCGTTCCCATTGACGCGACGACAGGCTCGATTCCGGCCTGCTTCAGCGCGAGCACATCAGTGTTTCCCTCAACCACTACCGCACGCTCCTGCTTCGCGATCGCCGCACGCGCCCGGTCGAGGCCGTAAAGGAGATCGCCCTTGCGGAAGAGCTCACCCTCAGGCGAGTTCACGTATTTCGCGCGCAGCGGATCGTCGTCGCGGAGCTTGCGCGCCTGGAAACCAAGCACGCGGCCGCGAGCATCGGCGAGCGGAAACAGCAGCCGTCCGGAGAAATAGTCGTTGCCGCGCCGGTTCACGAGGCCGGCCGCGACGAGCTCTTCGCGAGTGAAGCCGCGGCCGAGCGCTTTACGCACGAGCGTCGTGCCGCCGAGCGCGAGTCCGAGTCGGTACTCGCGGCACACTTCTTCGCCGAGCCCGCGCCCCGCGAGGTAGTCGCGAGCAAGCGAGCCTGCCTGCGAGTCCCAGAGATAGCGCTCGTAGAACGAGGCGGCTGCGTCGAGGAGTTCGAGCAGGCGTTCGCGGTGGCGGCGACGGGCGTCCTGTTGCGGCGACGTCTCCTCGTACTCGATCTGGACGTTGAAGCGGTCGGCAAGCCACTCGATCGCGCCGGCGAAGTCAAGCTGCTCCGTGTCGCGCACGAACGTGATCAGGTCCCCCTTCGCGCCGCAGCCGAAGCAGTAGTAGAGCTTGTCCGTCGCGTTGACCGAGAAGCTCGGCGTCCGTTCCTCGTGGAACGGGCAACGGCCGAGATAGCGCGCCCCGGCCTTGCGCAGCTGCGTTCGCGCGGAGACGACAGAGATCATGTCGGCTGCAGCCTTGACTTCCTCGACGGATGAATCCTTGATCCTCGCCACAGATCAGCTCAGTTCCGCAACGTACGTCAAAGCGAAGCGATCGGTCATCCCGGCGATGAACTCCACGATCTGCTCGGGCTCCTCTCCACGCTGGACGAGGTGATCGAAGATGCGGCGCACCGTCGCCCGTGCCCGCTCCTGCTCGAGCCGGGCGTGCGGGCCGAGATAGACACGCTCGAACATGAACTCCCTGAGCGCCAGCATGGCGCCGCCGATCTCCTCGCTCTGCACGATGTCCCCGGCCCGCTCGGAGCTTTCGACCAGATCGTGCACGAGGGTGTCGATCCGGCGTGAGCCGCGATCGCCGAGCAGCGCGACCTCTTCCTGGGGAAGCTCGGCGGGATCGAGGATCCCGAAGCGGACGGCGTCGTCGATGTCATGATTGATGTAGGCGACGCGGTCGACGATTCGGACGATCTTCCCTTCGAGCGTCGCTGGCTCACGTGGGCCGGTGTGAGTAAGGATCCCGTCACGAACCTCCTCGGTGAGGTTGAGGGTCTCGGCGATACGCGATGACTGCTCGTTATGCCGGAAGCTGCGGCCGTAGTGGTCCCGCAGCGCGAGGTCGAGCGCTTCTTCGCCTGCGTGGCCGAACGGAGGATGCCCCATGTCGTGTCCGAGCCCGACGGCCTCGACAAGGTCTTCGTTGAGCCGTAGGGCCCGTGCGACACCGCGTGCGATCGCCGTCGTCTCGAGCGTATGGGTCATTCGCGTGCGGTAGTGATCGCCGGCGGGATCGATGAAGACCTGGGTCTTGCCTTTCAGCCGCCGAAACGGCTTCGAATGGAGGATGCGATCACGGTCACGCTGAAACGGCGTACGTAGCCGGCAATCGTCCTCGTCACGCAGCCGGCCGCGGGTCTCGTACGAGCGGACGGCGAGCGGCGAGAGCCAGCGCTCCTCGTGCTCGCGAACCTGCGCCTCGAAGGCGTCGGCGACTCTTCCGGCGAGCTCAGGCATCGAGTTCCCAGGCTAGATGATGATCGGGACGGTCCCCCCGTCCGCGCTCCAGGCGGAACCTGTCACGTAGGAAGCACGATCCGAGCACAGGAAAGCAATCACAGAGGCGATTTCCTCCGGCTCGGCGAGGCGGCCGAGAGGACGGCCCGCGCCGACCGTCTCCAGTACTTGTATGCGCGTCTTACTAGAGCGCGCCCCTTGTTGGTCTGCGAGGCCTCCCTCTCCCAGCCAGGCATCGGTCGCGGTCGGTCCTGGAGCGACGGCGTTACAACGGATGCCTTCCTTCGCGTACAGGTCGGCCACGAGCCGGGAAAGAGAAAGAACGGCTGCCTTCGTAACGGAGTAGTTCGGCATGCCGGTGGAAGGCCGCTTTCCGGCCGTCGAGGAGACGTTCACGATCACGCCACGCCCCGCGACCCGCATTGCCGGAAGGACGGCTCGGATGCAGCGGACGTAGCTCATGACGTTCAGCTGCCACATGTCATCCCACTGCTCGTCACTCAGCTCTTCGAAGGTGGTCTGGTACGCATCCCCGACGTTGTTCACGAGGCAGTCGACTCCGCCGAGCGTCTCTGTCGCGTTCGCGACGAGTTCGGCCGGGGCGTCCGGCTCGGACAGATCGCAGGCAACACCGAGCGCGGCACCGACTTCCCTCTCCGCTCGTTCGACGCGGCCTTGATCCCTCCCGGTGACGACCACGCGGGCACCTTCCCCGGCAAGCAGGCGCGCAGTCTCGAGCCCGATCCCGGAAGTCGAACCGGTGACGAGGCAGACACGGTCGCGGAGGCCAAGGTCCATCGGGTCGCTAGCCTAGATCGTCTCGGATGAATTCCATCGGTTCGACCGGTCGTTTCAGACGGACGCGCGAGCAGAGCCCGTACGTCCTGATGGCGGCACCAGCAAGCGGTGCCCCGGCGGCGTGACGACCCTCCTTCTCGTTCGGCACGGCGTGACCGACTGGAACCTGGCTGGACGGTGGCAAGGGCACTCCGATACACCCTTGAACGAGCGGGGCCGGGAGCAGGCCCGAGAGCTGGCGAAGCAGCTGGACGGCGTCGACGTGGTCTATTCGAGCGACCTCGAGCGCGCCCGCGAGACCGCCGAGATCCTCGCGGAGGAGCTCGGGGCGGAGGTGCACCTCGATCGACGTCTCCGCGAGCGGGGCTTCGGGGCCTGGGAAGGCCTTACCTCGGACGAGATCGAGCGACGATTTGCCGAGGGCCACCGCCGCTGGAAGGCCGGCGAGGGATTCGGCGCCGAGGATGCCGAGGCGTTTGACGCGTTCGCGGCTCGCGTCCAGGCGTTTCTCGCAGACGCCCTGCGCCTTCACCCAGAAGAGACAGTGCTCGTGATCGCGCACGGCGGCTCGATCCGGGTCATCCACGCGCTTGCGACAGGGCTCGACTACGTCCGCGACCACCGGTCGATTCCGGCCGTGGCCAATTGTGTGGTCGCCCGCTACGCGGCGAGGGACGGCAAACTCGTGCCGCTAGACTGAGCGGCCCGGTGGAGGACTACACCAACAAGTACAAAGGCGAGCAGGTCGAGGTGGCCCTCTTCGGGGGCGAGTACCAGGAAGGCGTGCTCACGGCCTATTGCTACGTCGAGGACGTCGCGCACATCGAGCTCAACGGCCACATTCTCGTCCCGCTGCAGAACATTGCATCCCTTCATTGCTCGAGCCGCTGCGACGCGCCGGAAGACGACTGGCCTCCGCGCGGCCTCGAGCAGGAAGACGGCAGCTAAAGGCCGCCTTGGGCGGACGGCTGCTCGTCGTTCGCAACGTTCTCAAGGCCTGGGCGCTGCTCGTCGGGACGTGCGGCGTGCTCGGTCTGGTCGGCTGGGCCCTCGGCGGCTACCGCCTGCTGTCGATCTTCGTCTTCTGCGGCGCTTTGCTCGCGGGGGCCCTCTACTGGTACGGCGATCGCGTCGCGGTCGGACTCGTTCGGGCGCGCGAGCTTCCCATCGGAGAGGCGCCTGGATTGCATTCCACGGTCGAGCGGCTCGCGGCACTGGCGGGTGTCGCGAAGCCGCGGCTCTATCTGATGGAAGACGGGTTGCCGCGTGCGGCCGCCGCAGGTCGTGGTCCGCGCGGATCCGCGATCGCTGTCAGCGCCGGCTTGCTGTCGGCGTCTTCGCCTGCTGAGCTCGAGGCGGTCCTGGCTCACGAGCTTGCTCATGTCCGCCACCGTGACGTCGTCGTGCAGACCTCAGTGGTTGTCCTCGCTGCGACGCTGCTCGAGCTGAGCCGGATCGGCGGCTGGTTCTCTCGCGTTCTCCTGTTCTTCCTCGGCCCGGTTGCGTCCGCGTTCGTCCATCTGATGCTGTCGCCGAAGCGTGAGTTTCTCGCCGACGCTGCTTCAGCGTGGATTTGCGAATCGCCGCATCCGATGGCCGATGCACTCGTGCGCCTGGATCAGGCTGCGGAGCTCGTTTCCTTCGCCGGCACACCCGCGACCGAACCGCTCTACACGATCAATCCGTTCCTGGAGCAAGGCCTGGCGGCGCTCTTCGTGACGCACCCACCGGTCGGCGAGCGCGTGCGCCGTCTGCGGGAGCTCGACCCGGATTGGCGTAAGAAGCTGCGCGCCGCGTGAGGACACCGCGCGCGTACAGCGGAACCTCACCCTTCCGACGTGAGCATCGCCAGCGCCGGAGCTTAGAGCGCGCGCAGCGGCTCTAAGCGGAGGCCGAACTCACGCGAGCGGGGACGCGAAGCGCCACCGCTCGCGGACCGCCGACATTCGCCGACGAGAGACCGAGTAGAAGTGCGTGGGCTGAGCCCGCGCACGTTCCCCGCGAAGCGGCGTACAAAGACCGAAGGGCCGCAGCGCGGCCCTTCGAGATGTAATCGGCGGCTACCTACTCTCCCGGGAGGTTGCCCTCCGAGTACCATCGGCGCAAGCGGGCTTAACTTCTCTGTTCGGAATGGGAAGAGGTGTTTCCCCGCCGCTAAGACCGCCGAAGCTTTACCGCACTCCGGTGCCA